>Ga0067045_1002541_pt1 | contig 81935 bp, 94 predicted proteins | sample TerdegcTABiofilm_FD_59184 | JGI IMG/M metagenome (GOLD analysis project Ga0067045, IMG submission 59184) | Combined Assembly of (Gp0054472, Gp0054536) Wastewater bioreactor microbial communities from Singapore -Terephthalate degrading... | reverse complement strand
CTCCTTCAGCTCATCATTAAGGAATTGGTCGTTTTTGAGGATAAAGTTAAAGTAAGTTTCTATGAAATTCCAGAATTAGCCTTATCTATTCAAAACACAAAAGGTTTGTGTGAGCCTACAAATTGGCTCCTCGGGTAGGATTCGAACCTACAACCTAGTGGTTAACAGCCACCCGCTCTACCGTTGAGCTACCGAGGAATATCTCTTATAAATTATATTTAATCTTTTAGTTTTGTCAATATATCAACTTTTTCTATGTTAATCCCTTTTTAGATAGGTAATTATTTAGAATTTTCCTAATTTCATCTGAAGATGTTGGACCCCAAAAAGGTTCTTCTCCATCAACATATACGGTACCTGATCCGTATTTTAATATGTCTTCTTTCGAAAAAGGAGTATATTCTACCAATTCAATTTTATCTTCAAACTCTTTAATTATATCTTTCAATTTTTCTTCCCAAACTCTTATGAAAGGGCACATCATATCTCTTACAATTTCAACAATAACTTTGTTTTCTTTTTTTAAATGTGTAAATGTTGGTTTTGACAATTTTGGTACTTCAATTTCTTTGTATTTTTTAATTAGAGATTTAAAATAAGGATTTAAACCTTCAATTTTAACCTCTTCAAAGTCAAATTTTTTAAAAAAAGACACTGGCATCCACTCTTCGCCTTCCATTCCTATTGTCATAATACCACTTCTATCTAATGTATTTTTGAAAACTTCTTCAATTAAAGATTTTCCAATTCCCCTTTTTTGAAAATCAGGTAATACCCAGATGCATGGCATAAAATATAGATCTTTTCCTGATATTAAGTTTATACTTTCTTCGATTGGCCAGAATTCGACTCTTCCAACTGGAATATTATTATCATAAGCAACAAAACCCTTCCATCCAGATTTAAATCTTTTTTCTTTCCAAAGTTGAACCATAAAATTTTTTGCATTAATATATGCATTTTCATTAGGTCCACATGGAGAGAATAAATCAATTAAATTTTCTTCTGTTACCTTTTTTATTTCCATGATTTCCTCCTATAATTAATAATAACACTTATATAGAGTTTTTTAATTTATCAAATATACGTAAATTACTTGATATAAATTGATGAAATTGTTAAAATCTAAATAGGTAGATTTTTTAGGAGGAAGTGATGATAGATGTTAATGATTTAAGACCAGGAGTTACATTTGAACTTGATGGAGAAGTCTGGATTGTTATTAGTTTTTTACATGTTAAACCCGGTAAAGGTTCTGCGTTTGTTAGAACAAAAATAAGAAATATAGAAAATGGAAATGTTGTTGAAAGAACTTTTAGAGCAGGAGAAAAAGTAAAAGATGCTTTTGTTGAAAGAAAAGAATTTCAGTATATGTATAATGATGGTACAAATTATTTTTTTATGGACAATAAAACATATGAACAAATAGAACTACCTGAAGATTTTATTGGAGATGAAAAATATTATTTAAAAGAAAATATGAATATACAGGTATTATATTTTAAAGAAAGACCAATTGGAGTTGAACTTCCCAATTATGTTGAACTTGAAGTTATTGAAACAGATCCAGGATTTAAGGGAGATACTGCCCAGGGAGGCTCAAAACCAGCAGTTTTAGAAACAGGACTTAAAATTCAAGTACCCTTTTTTATCGAAAAAGGTGAGATAATTAAAGTTGATACAAGAACAGGTGAATATCTTGAAAGGGTAGGTAAAAAAGGATGAATGATAATTTAGTTATGAGTGATTATGCAATAGAAGAATTAGTTGGTGGTGTAATTAAAGATTTCAAAGAAATTGAAGGAATTGGTTCAGATTTTGCAAAAGATCTACTCGAAATTTTTGATGGTGATGAAGCAAAAAGAGGAATTAAAATAAAAAGAGAAAAAGATAATTTATTTATTGATATTCTTTTAAGAGTATATTTTTTAACTAATCTCAAAGATCTTTCAAAAAAATTGAGAAGTAAAATTGATGAAATTCTTTCAAAATTTACTCCTTATAAAAACTTTGAGATAAATTTCTTCTATATAGATGTAAAAGATACGAATGAAGATTAGGGAAATTGCAAGAGAAAAGGCACTTCAAATCCTTTACCAAAAAGACATAACCATGAAGGATCTGGAAATAATTTTAAAAAATTTTGATTTTGACAATACACCAGAGGATTCAATAATTTATGCAATTTCTATTTGTAAAGGTGTGGAAGATAATGTCAATACTTTAGATGAAATTATAAAAGAGCATTTAATTGATTGGGAGTGGGATAGAATTTTATATGTAGATAAAAATATTTTAAGAATTGCAACATATGAGTTAATTTATAAGAATGATATACCAACTGCAGTTATAATAGATCAGGCAGTTATAATTTCAAAAAAATATGGAAGTTTTAATGATTCATATAAATTTATAAATGGTATTTTAGGAAGGATAGCAGAGAAATTTAGAAATGAAAAAAAGACTTGAAGCAAAAGTTTTTGGAATAGTTCAGGGTGTTGGATTTAGATTTTTTATTCATTATTATGCAAAAAAATATAATATATATGGTTATGTTAAGAATGATTTTGATGGTACAGTATTGTTTGTAGGAGAAGGCGAAGAAGAAGACCTAAAAAGAATTCTTGATCACCTGAAACAAGGTCCTACTGGTGCAGAGGTTAGAGAAGTTAAATTTGAATGGAAAGATTTTGAAGATGAATTTAAAAATTTTAATATAAAATAAAAATATGGAAGAAATTTTTATTTCTTTTTTAAAAGAAAAAGTTAGTTTAATAGAAAATGAAATTGATAAAGTGATAAGTCAATATAAAACGTCTCCACTTTTTCCTGCTCTTTCATACTCCTTAAAAAGTGGCGGTAAAAGATTAAGACCTATTCTTCTTCTTGCTTCATACTCATCTTTTAATGATGATATTGAAAAAGTGGTTCCTTTTTCAGTTTCAATTGAATTCATTCATACATATTCACTTATTCATGATGATCTTCCTTCGATTGATAATGCTGATACAAGAAGGGGAAGAGCATCTTTACATAAAGTTTTTGGAGAAGATATTGCAGTATTAACAGGTGATGCGCTATTAACTCTTGCATTTGAAAATATAACAAAATCAACAGAATTTAATGAAAAAATAATCTTAGAATGTATAAAAGAATTATCAGTAAATGCTGGAATTAATGGTATGGTTGGTGGTCAAGTTATGGATGTTATGACAACGCCTCAAGATGCAACTGATGAAGTTTTGTATTATATACACTCAAAAAAAACTGGTTCATTAATTAAGACATCCATTAAAATTGGTGGAATATTAAGTGAAATTGATGAAGAAGCATTAAAAAAATTAGAAAATTTTGGAGATAAAATTGGCTTAACATATCAGATTCTTGACGATATTGAGGATTCAAAAAAATTAGAAGAAGATGAAAATAGAGTAACTTTTCCAAAGTTTTTCGGAATTGAAAAATCAAAAGAAATTGCATCAAATTTATTGAATGAATCTTTAAATATTCTTAACAATATTTCGTTGAAAAATGATTTATTAAAATCATTTGTTTATTACTTAAAATCATGGCTATCTTAAATAAAATTAATTCTATAGAAGATTTAAAAAAATTAAAATTAAATGATTTAAATGAACTTTCTTATGAAGTTAGAGAATATATAAAAGAGGTAGTAGGAAAAAGTGGTGGACATCTTTCCTCGAATCTTGGGACAGTTGAACTAACAATTTCTCTTCTTTACACATTTAATCCTCCTTTTGACAAGATAGTTTTTGATGTTGGTCACCAATGTTATGCTTATAAAATCCTTACAGGAAGAAAAGAACTTTTTCAAAAAATAAGAAAAAGCGATGGAATTTCTGGATATCCATCACCAAAAGAAAGTGTTTATGATACATTTTTTGTAGGGCATGCTTCAAATTCACTTTCACTTTCTTTAGGTCTTGCATCAGCAAGAGATCTTAATAATGAAAATTATAAAATAATAAATATAATTGGTGATGGTGCATTAACTGGTGGTGAAGCATGGGAAGCTCTAAATAATCTTGGTCAGAGTAAAAAGGATGTAATTATAATTCTTAATGATAATGGAATGTCAATTTCTAAAAATGTTGGAGCATTTTCTAAATATTTCTCAAAATTAAGAGCAGAAAAATTTTATAGAGAATCAGTTAACAAATTAAATGAGATTTTAAAAAAGAGAGGAAAATTCGGAGAAAAATTATTGAATTTTATAAATAAGTTGAAACTAATAATAAAAGAAGCAATAATTCCTGGAATTATTTTTGAGGAACTTGGAATAATGTATTTTGGACCTTTTGATGGCCACAATATACCACTTCTTATTGATGTATTTAATAAAGTTAAAGAATTAAAAGAACCCAGAATTATTCATATAATTACAAAAAAAGGTAAAGGGTTTAATTTAGCAGAGGAAGACCCTGATATTTATCACTCATCACCACCTCTCTTACAAATCTCAGAAAAAAAAGAGACATTTTCTTCAGTTTTTGGAGATGAAATTGTTAATATTGGAAAAAAGGATGAAAGAGTTGTTGCTATAACTGCTGCAATGGAAATTGGGACTGGGCTAAAGAAATTTAAAGATACATTCCCTAATAGATTCTTTGATGTTGGTATAGCAGAAGGGCATGCAGTTTCATTTGCAGGAGGACTTGCAAAAGGTGGAAAACTTCCATTTGTTGCAATTTATTCTACATTTCTACAGAGAGCAATTGATCAGATATTACTCGATGTTTCACTTCAAAAAGTAAAGGTAAATTTTATGGTTGATAGAGCAGGTCTTGTTCCAGAAGATGGTGAAACACATCAAGGAATTTTTGATTTAGCATATTTTTCTTTTCCAAATGATTTTGTAATAATGGCTTCAAAAGATGGAGATGAATTAAGAGAAATGATGAATTATTCCTTAACTGAAAAGAGAAGTTGTATTATAAGATATCCGAAGGATAGTTCTATTAACTTGGGAATAAATAATCCTATAGTTTCTTATGAACCAGAAATTTTAATTGAAGGTGAGGACATTTTAATAATTTCTCTTGGAAGAATATCATATTATGCTTATAAAGGGTTAGAAGAGTTAAAAGAATATAATATATTTCCAACCTTAATAAATTTAAGGTTTGTCAATCCATTTCCAACATACACAATTAATAAGTACATTGAGAAAAATAAATTTATAATTATAGCAGAGGAACACTACTACTTGGGTGGTGTTTTCTCAAAATTATATCCTTTGTTACTTAATAAAGAAAATTTAAAAATAAAACATTTATCAATAACTGAATCATTTCCACCTATTGGAACAAGAGAGGAATTACTAAAAAGATATAAACTTGATAAAGATAGTATTAAGGAGGTGGTACTAAATTTAATTGGGAAGAAAGTTACGTCTTGATAAAATACTTCTTTTAAGGGGAATTTTTAATTCAAGATCAAAAGCACAAGATGCAATCAAGAAAGGGGTTGTGATTGTTGATGGTAAAAAAATAACAAAAGGTGGAGTTTATATTGAACCAGATGTTGAAATAAATGTCATTGAGTCAAATAATTTTGTAGGAAGAGGCGCAGAAAAATTAAAAAAAGTAATAGAAACTTTTAATATAGATATAAATAATAAGATATGCCTTGACATTGGCGCAGGTACTGGTGGTTTTACACAAATCCTTCTTTTATATGGAGCAAAAAAAATATACGCAGTTGATGTAGGAGAAAATATTTTTGATAAAAATTTGAAACAAGATAAAAGAGTTATATTAATAGAAAAAATTAATGCAAGATATTTAACGGAGAAAGAGGTACCCGAAATTGTTGATATAATAACTCACGATACTTCATTTATCTCTTCTAAAAAAATTATAATTATTTCTAAAAATTTTTTAAAGTATAATGGTGACTATATTTTACTAATAAAACCTCAGTTTGAACTTGATAATAATTTAATTAAAAAGGGAATCATTGATGATTATGATTTACATGTTAAAATTGTAAAAGAAATGCTTGAATTTGTAAAAAATGAAGGTTTTCATCCAATAGGCTTGATTCCTTCTCCTATAAAAGGAAAAGATGGAAATATAGAATATCTTTTGTATATGAAAAAAATTAATAATTTAATTGAATTTTCCTCTGAAGAACTTGCTGAAAAGGTAGTTACAGAGGCAAAAAGGAGCTTTTATGAAGATAGGAATTTTGTATAAAAATACAAGCGAAGCTAAAAATTTATCTAAAGAAATTGAGCAGTATTTAATTGAAAAAGGAAATGAGGTTATTTTTATTGATGAAAGTGTTGATTTAAAAGGCTCAATAATTCTTTCACTTGGAGGAGATGGAACCCTTCTTAAAGCGTTTCAGTATGCATATAAATTTGATATTCCTATTCTTGGAATTAATCTTGGTGGTCTTGGATTTTTGACAGATGTTGAAAAAGAGGATGTTTTTGATGCACTTGAAAAACTTATAAATAAAAAATTTTCTATAGAAAATAGAAAAGTTATAGAGGGAGGAATATTAAGAAAGGGGAAAACTTATAAAAAATATTATGCATTCAACGATTTTGTTATAACAAAAGACGTTTTATCTCCAATTATCAGTTTAGAAGTCTTTATTGATGGTATATCTGTATCTAAGGTTAAAGGTGATGGTGTAATAATTTCATCTCCAAATGGATCAACTGCTTATTCACTTTCTGCTGGAGGACCGATAGTATCACCAAAATGTGATGTATATTTATTGACAACATTATGTTCACATAAATTAACATCAAGACCAATAATTCTATCATCAGAAGAAAAATTATCAATAAAAGTTATTGAATCAGAAGGCGATGTACTTTTTATTGAAGATGGAATAAAAAGAGAAAATATTATTAAAAATGATCATTTAATATTTAAAATTGCTGAAAGAGATGCAAAATTAATTCGTCTCAAAGAGAAAAATTTTTATCTTGTCATAAATTCCAAATTCAACTGGGGAACTTAATTATTTTATGGAGTTGTGGTTAAATTGGTTTCTTGATGGTCTCAATAATCTTAATGTCGATATTGATAATGAAAAGATTGAAAAATTCAAAAAATATATTGATTTAATAACTTTTTATAATCAAAAATTCAATTTAACAGGAGAGAAAACAAAAGAAGAAATAGCTATTAAACAGTTTCTTGATTCTCTTATACCTATTTTATATTTAAAAAAATATTTTGATAAATCTACTTTAACTGATAAGAATATAGATATTGGAACAGGAGCAGGTATTCCTGGAATTCCACTAAAAATTTTTTCTAAAACAAGCGAGTTTTTGTTAGTTGATTCTAATAAAAAAAGAGTTAATTTTTTAAGTAATGCTATTGAAGAATTATGTTTAGAAAAAGTAGATATTTTATTAGGTAGAGGAGAAGAGTTAATAAAAAAAGTAGATTTAAGAGAGAAATTTTTGAATGTTTTTTCAAGATGGGTTCTTAAAATTCCTGGTATTTTTGAACTAACCTCACCATTTGTTAAAGTTAATGGAAGAATTTTTTTATGGAAAGGTATTGATGAGATAGAATTAATTGAAAAAAGCACCTCTTTTTTAAATGAGCTTGGATTAATAATTGAAAATATTTTTAAATATGAATTACCCTTTTTTAAAAGCGAAAGAGTCCTTCTTGTTCTGAAAAAAATTAAAACAACTCCACTAAAATATCCAAGGAGTTTTAAAAAAATAAAGACACTTTCTTGTTAAAATTATGAACCTTTTTCAATAAAATATGCTGAAAGTAATATCAAAAAAGCACCTATAAAAAGATTTATAGATAAAATTTCTTTTAAAAAAATTGAACCATAAATTATACTGAAAATTGGAACAAGATAACCAACATAGGATGTTTTTGAAGCACCAAATCTTCTTATAGAATTAATAAAAAATGTATATGCAAATGCCTGTAATACTATTCCAACATATAAAAGAGATAAAAAACCAGAAAATCTAAAATTTGAATTAATAAAACCCTTTGAAAAAACTACAAAAGGAATAGAAACAATAAATGCAAAAAGAACAAGATAAAAACAAGAAACGAAAACATTGATTTTGTAGCTTAATTTTTTCAATAGAATTACTCCAAGTCCATAAGTAATAGATGCAAGAAGAATTAAAACAAAACCTATTATCATAAACCTATTACTGTTGAAAAGTTCTTTATAAAAAATAATAAAAACACCTAAAAATCCAAAAATAACAAAAAATAATTTATAAAAAGTTATCTTTTCGTCTTTTAGAAGAAGATGTGCGAGTAAAAAAGTGAAAATGGGTGATGAAGACAATATCACTGATGTAATTCCACTCGCCACTGTTTTCTCACCTGTTGAAATCAAAATCTGTGGTAAATATACATCAACTAAAGATATTAAAAAAATAAATAGCATTTCATTCAATGAGATTTTTAAAGAAGCCTTTTTTAACTTTAAATATATTAATAAAGCCAATGCTGCTATTAAAAATCTCAATGATGTAAAAACTGATGGGTGAATAGAGGAAATGCCAATTTTAATAAACATAAAATCACTACCCCAGAATGCTGCGAGAATTAAAAGCGAAGGAATATATTTTTTATTCATATAAAAAAATGATAATCTTAAAATAGAAATGAGTCAAGTTGATATAAGAGAACTTGGAGATTCAGGAGTTTTAATTAGATTTGAAGAAAAAATTTCAATTAAAACAAATTCAAAAGTGCACTTTCTTTTAAATTCACTTTCAAATAAAAAGATAAAAGGAATAGAAGAATTTGTTCCATCATATAGATCTCTTCTTATTTTCTACAATCCTTTAGAAATCTCTTTTGATGATTTAAAAGAGAAAATTTTAAATTCTTTAAATAAAAAAGAGAAAGTTTTTATTAAAAGAAGCAAAATAATTGAGATTCCAGCATATTTTGGAAAAGATTTAGCACCTGACCTTGATTTCATTTCAAAATATCACAATTTAAGTGAAGAAAAAATTATAAACTTTTTACTTGAAAAAATCTATTATGTTTATATGTACGGATTTTTACCTGGTTTCATCTACCTTGGAGGCCTTCCAAAAATTCTTCACACTCCTCGTCTTGATTCACCAAGAGTTCTTATTCCAAAAGGAAGCATTGGTATTGGAGGAGAGCAACTTGGAATTTATAGCCTTTCATCTCCTGGTGGATTTAGAATTATTGGGTTTACATATTTAAATCTTTTTGAAATAGATGAAAATTTAAAAGTAAAAATTAGTGAAGGAGATTTTGTAAAATTTAGAAGAGTTTCAAAGGACGAATTTTTAAAAAATTATGATGGAGAGATTAAATTTTTATGATTAAAGTTTTAGGAGAGGGCTTTTACTCAATTGTTGTTGATTTGGGAAGAGAAAAATTTTTGCGTTTTGGAATATCACCATCAGGTGCAATGGATGAGTATTCTTTTAGAATTGGAAATATATTTTTAAATAATAATGAAAACACTCCTCAAATTGAAATTACTTTAAAAGGGCCAACTCTTGAATTTTTAGAAGATAAAATAATCTTTTTAACTGGTGGAGAAATTGAAGCAAAATTAAATGATGAGTTTATTCCAAATTACAAGCCAATTTTTGTTAAAAAAGGGTCAATCTTGTCTTTAGGATATATAAAAGAGGGATTTAGAAGTTATTTAATTATTCAAGGTGGAATAAATTCAGAAAAATTTTTAGGAAGTGCATCTTTTGATAAATTTTTAAATAAGGGAATAAAACTTAAAAAAGGAAATATCCTTAAATCAGGTAAATTTTTTGATAAAGAAGTTTTAAAAAGAAAGTTTGATCCGTCATACAAAATAGATTTAAATCAAAATGATTTTAGAGTTATTTTAGGTCCAGATTTAGAAAGATTTGAAGATGTATCAATTGATACATTTCTTAGTGAAAATTATAAAATTTCTGAAAAATCAGATAGAGTTGCTATAAGATTAGAAGGAGTACCTTTAAAAATTAAGGAAAATATGGAATCAATAATTTCTGAAGGAGTTTTAACTGGGACAATTCAAGTTCCAAAAGGTGGAGAGCCAATAATTTTACTTAAAGATAGACCAACAACAGGTGGTTATCCAAAGATTGGAAACATTATAAAAGTTGATATACCTTTTCTTTCTCAAAAAAGATTTGGCGAATTAATAAATTTTAAAAGTATCTCTTTAAAAGAAGCGCACTCTCTTTTAAAAGATATGGAAGATAGAATTTTAAAATTTAAAGAGAGTTTAAATTTAATAAAAAAATTTTATATTATTTTAAAAGATAAGAATTACTTTTGCACTATTGAGGAGATAAAAAATGAAGAAAATTTTGATTAACATTGATTCTGGTGAGAACTTCTCAATTTATAAAAATCCAAATGAAGAGGAGTTAATTAAAAATTGTGATTTAATAAATATTGCTTGTGGTTTTCACTCAGGAGATCCAGATAATTTAAGAGAAACTGTTAAATTAGTTAAAAATTATGGAAAACTTGCAGGTGCTCATCCATCTTACCCAGATTTGTTAGGATTCGGTAGAAGAAGTATGAAACTCTCACCATCTGAAATTGAAAATATAATAATTTATCAACTTGGTGCATTAAGCGGTTTTTTAAAGGTTGAAGGGCTGTTTTTAAATCATGTTAAACCACATGGGGCATTATTTAATGATTCAGTAAAAGATGAAAAGATTGCAGAGGCAATTGGAAGAGGGGTTTTTCTTTTTGATAAAAATTTAAAAATGATAGGTTTATCAGGTTCAAATCAAGTTAAAATTTGGGAAAGTATGGGTCTTAAAGTTTTAAATGAAGTTTACATTGATAGAGCATATAGCGATGATAGAACTCTTGTTCCAAGAAGTAAGAATGGCTCTGTTATAAATGACCTAAATTTAATTGAAGATAGAATAAAAACTTTATTAAAATCACAAGAAATTATCACAATAAGTGGTAATAGAATCATACTCGAAATTGATACAATCTGCCTACATTCAGATACTCCAAATGCCCTAAAAATTCTAAAACTTTTAAGAAAATATCTATAGAGATTTTTCAGCAACCAATAACCTTATTATTCCACTTCCTATAATATGTTCATTTAAGACCTTAAAACCAAAACTTTCTACAAATTTTGATAAATCTAATTTTATAAAATCTTTTGCAAGTTCGCACTCCACCTTTTTAAAAAATATTTTAATTAAAAAATTTTGTCTTTCTAAATCAAATTCAGAATAATCAAGAATATTTAATTTCCCACCTCTTTTTAAAACCTTATATGCATTTTTTAAAATTTTTTCTTTATCATAATCCTCAAATCCATGAATTACAAATGATATAAATACATGGTCAAACTCTTCATTAAAAAGAAGTTCCTCATCAATTCTTGCCTCAATCACTTCAAAATTTTTAAAAACTCTTTCTCTTTTCCTTGCCTCATTTAGCATATCTTTTGATATATCTAAACCAACAACTTTACCATTAAAATTTATTTTTTTTAAAATTAAAATATCATTTTCTCCAGGTCCACTACCTAAATCAATTATCTTATTTCCTTCTTTTAAATCCATTAAACTAATTGCTTTTTTTATAACTCTTTTATAAAATCCAAAAGTAATTAAATTCAAAAGAATAATATAATACTTTGCAAAAAACCCCTCAATCAAAATCTTACTTCTTTTATTCTCCATATTTTAAAAATATACCACTTATTTTATTAATTTTTATTAATAAATGTTATAATACATTAAAATGGACTTACATAGTTTAAATGTACTTGAATATTTTAAAATTATAGAAATATTAAAAGGATATGCTAATACTTCAATAGCTAAAAATATCATTTCATCATTATTACCAATAAATGAACCTGAAGTTATTAGATTGAAATTAATTGAAACAAAAGAAGCAATAAATTTTTTACAAAATGAAGGTAATTTGTCATTTTCATCACTTGATGAGATCGAAGAAATCATTAAAAAAGCAAAGATTAGGTCAGTTTTAAATGGAATTGAATTAAATAAAATTAAAAACAATTTATTGATTTTTAACGAAATTAAAGAATTAATTGAAAATAAAAAAGATAGATACCCTAATCTTTTTTCTTATGCTTTAAGAATGAAAAAAGATTCTTTTATAAATCTTGAGATTGAGAGATGTATTGATGAAGAAGGTAATGTAAAGGACGATGCTTCACCAGAATTAAAATCAATTAGAAGAAAATTAAGGGATTTAAGAGAAAAAATTATTGAAAAACTTGAAGATCTTTTTACTCTTTCAGTTTATAAAAATATGATAGCAGAACCAATTGTAACAATCAGGAATGGAAGATATGTAGTTCCAATTAAAAAAGAATATTCATCATATTTTCCATCTATAGTCCAGGATACATCAAGTTCTGGAAGAACTCTTTTTGTGGAACCACAATTCATTGTTCCAAAAAATAATGAATTGATTGAACTTAGAGGTAAAGAAGATGAAGAAGTTAAAAAAATTCTAACAAATCTAACAATAATCGTTTGGGAAAATTTCGATAATATTAAAAACAACCTTGAAATTACAGGAGAACTTGATTTTATTTTTGCAAAAGCGAGACTTGCTGATGATTGGGGTGCAACTGAACCTGAAATAACTGAAAGTAAATTTATAAACATAGTTGATGGAAAACATCCTCTCTTAAAAGGCGAAGTAGTTCCAATAACAATATCTCTTGGTGATAAATTTAAAATTCTTATAATCACTGGACCAAATACAGGCGGTAAGACCGTAACTTTAAAGACAATCGGACTTTTTGTCTCTATGGCTCAAACTGGATTATTTGTCCCAGCAAAAAATTTTGAGACGCATGTTTTTGATAATATTTTTGCTGATATTGGAGAAGAGCAGAGCATTGAACAGAGTTTATCAACTTTTTCATCTCATATGAAACAAATTGTAAATATACTAAATAATGCAACAGATAATTCTCTTGTTCTTCTTGATGAACTTGGTGCAGGAACAGATCCCGAAGAAGGCGCAAGTTTAGCACAATCAATTACAGAATATATTTATAATTTGGGTCCTCTTTGTGCAATAGCAACTCATTACCCAAAATTAAAAGAGTATGCATATAAAACTGAGGGAGTTGAAAATTGTAGTGTTGGTTTTGATATAGAAACTTTAAAGCCAACTTATAAGCTTTTTATAGGAGTTCCTGGAGAAAGTCATGCTTTGACAATTTCATCACATCTTGGTTTGAAAGATGAAATTATTAATAATGCAAGAAATCTTCTTGGAGAAGAACATAAGGAAAAAGAATATATTATTTCTAAAATGAAAACAGATCAAACTAAAATTGAGCAGGATAAGAATAAAATTGAAGAAGAAAAGACATTAATTGTTAAAGAAAGAGAACAATTAGAGGAACTACTTAATGAACTTGAATCAAAGAGAAAAGAGTATACTCTCCTTGCAAAAAAGAAAATGCAAGAAATAATTGAAGAAACAAAAAATAAAATGGATGAAATATTAAAAAATCTTCCAAAAGATAGAAAAGAAATAATTGAAAAGAAAAAAGAACTTGAAGAAGAAATAGAAAAAATTGAAGAAGAAGTTCTCGAAGAAGAAGTAGGTAGGGTTTTTGTTCCTTATGATGAAATTGAAGTTGGAGATTTAGTATATATTGATAAATTTGGAAAACAGGGAATTGTGTTGAAAAAAGAAGAAGAAGATAAAAAAATACAGGTTCAAATCGGAACTATGAGAGTTATTCTTCCATATATAGAAATTACAAAAAAAATGAATGGAACTTTTGAGATTGGGAAAGAAGGAGAGGTAATTCTTCCAGAAAAAGATATGCCACCTATGAAAATTGAATTACATGGAAAAAGTGTAGATGAGGCTATTGCAAAACTTGATAAATATATTGATAGCGCTGTTCTTGTTTCATACCCATTTATTTATATTTATCATGGAGTTGGTTCTGGAATATTGAAAAAAGCAATACATGAATTTTTGAAAGAACATCCTCATGTTGAAAGATTTTCTCTTGATCCTGAAAATGTTGGAGTTACTATTGTTTTTCTTAAATAATTAATTTGTATTATCACAAAATTATATTTTAAAATAGTATTTTATAATTTAAATCTTTAAATTCCTTTAAAACAGATAAAATTTTCAATCTTAAATTTCTAAGGTATTCTTTATTTTCACTATTTAAGAAATCATTATAAAAATTTAATTTATAAGAGATATCTTTAATTCTATTCATAAATCTAAAATAACTTAACTTATCAAAAAGTATTTCTCTTGTTCCTACATCATAAATAAGTTTCACTATTTTGTAAATTTCCTCATATGAATCTAAAATCCCTGGAAGAATTGGACCAAAAAATGCATAAGTTTTAATTTTCTCTTTATTTAAAACTTCTAGAGCCTTTAATCTTTTATAAGTAGGAGAAGCCCCTTTTTCAAAAATTTTTCTTTTTTCTTCATCAAGAATTGTTATTGTAAATCCAACAGTGATATCTTTTAAATCTTTTAAAATATCAAGATCTCTTAAGACAAGGTCTTTCTTTGTTTGAATTGTTATAATAAATTTTTTATCAAATAAAGAATTTTCTTCCAAAGAAAAAATTTTTAAGATTTCTCTTGTTAACTTATATTTTTCTTCAACCTCTTGATACGGGTCTGTCATTGAAGAGATATAAACTTCAATTTTATTTTTATTTCTTATTTCTTTTTTTAAATTTTCAACAACATTTAATCTTACATCAACAAAACTTCCCCAAATTTCATCTTTATGATGCCATTTCTGCATTATAAAAGATGCATAACAATATAAACATCCATTAAGACATCCAAGATATGGATTTATGCAATACTCTGAAATTTTCGACTTTTGAAGTGCACTTTTCACTTTAACCTCACTTATTTTAAACATTTTTTAATAATTCATAAAAAGTTTGAGCATTTTTTAACATTGAGTGGTTGTTGTTGAAAAAAGCATAAATTTTTTCTGGTTTTTTATTTTTAATAATTTTTATAATCTCTTTTAATTCTTCATCACTATAATCATATTGATACCAAGACTCTCTTCCATGAAATCTAAGATAAATTTTTCCATTAACATTAAAAATTTTCTTTTGAAAATCTGGTGAGTCAATCGATGAAATTAATAAATTATTTTTATTTCCAAATTCTTCAAGATCTAATTCAAACCAATTTTTATTCCTAAACTCTAAAACAGTCTTTTCTTTATCAAATTCACTAAAAAAATCTAAAACTCTTTCTTTAAAATCTAACCCAAAAGAGGGAGGAAGTTGAAAAAGAAAAAAATCAATCATTTCTTCCATAGGTTTAAAAAGTTCAACAAATTTTCTGAAACTTGCATTCCCCTCTTCATTTAATTTAAATTTGTGAGTAATTAATCTATGGATCTTTATACTCCACCTTAAGTTTTTTCCTTTTTTGCTCCAACCTTTAATTTGATTTTCAAAAGGAAATCTATAAAATGATGCATTAAGTTCAACTGCATTTAAATTAGAGTTTTCAATATACCAATCCAAATTTCCCTTCTTGTTCCATGAATACATCCATCCAGAAGTTCCAACAAAAATCTCCATTTTTCTTCCTCAATTTAATTATAAACTTTTAAATTGTTATAATGAATTTATAAAACTTTTTTGGAGGTTTTTTATGAGCGAATTTTATAGTGGATTTGGTGACAGAAAAGAGGTTTTGAAAGATATTATAAGAAGGATTCACAAGGGGGAAGATCCTGAAAAAGTAAAAAGTGATTTCAAAGAACTTTTAAAAAGCATAGAGCCATATGAAATTGCAAAAATTGAAGAGGAACTTATTAAAGAGGGAATGGATAGAGATGAGATACAAAAACTTTGTGAGGTTCATCTTCTTGTTTTTAAAGAGAGTTTAAGTAAAAAGGAAGAGATAAACAAGAAAAACCCAGTTTCAATTTTAATGAAAGAGCATGAGATAATATTGAAATTAAGTAATGAGTTGAATAATACTCTTTCAACATTTAAAAGTGAAGAAGATTTTAAAAAAGTTGAGAACAAAGTTAATGAAATTATAAATAGTTTTAAAGAATCTGAATCTCACTATTTAAGAGAGGAAAATGCTCTTTTTCCAACACTTGAGAAGTATGGAGTTGTTGAACCGCCTAAAATTATGTGGATGGAACATGATAAGATAAGAGAAATTAAGAAAAATCTTTATGATAATTATGAAAAGGTTAAAGCCTCTTTTAATTTATTAGATTTTGAAAAATTAAAAGGGTTATCTTTAGAACTTTATAATTTTTTAAATTCACATTTTTTCAAAGAAAACAATATTCTATTTCCAACAGCAAATAAACTTTTCAAAGAGAGTGATTTTATGAAAGTTAAAAAAGATTTTAATGAGATTGGATATCCATCATTTCTTCCAGATGAGTATAAAGAGAAAATTTCAGTTGAAGTTAAAGAAGAGAAAGAGATTAAAGAAGAGATTGAACTTCCAACTGGTTCATTTACTTTAGATGAACTTGAAGCAATTTTAAATACTCTTCCTGTTGATATAACTTTTGTTGATAAAAATGATAAAGTTAAATATTTCAGCATGACTAAAGATAGAATATTTGTAAGAACAAAAGCAGTTATAGGAAGAAGCGTTCAAAATTGTCATCCTCAGAAAAGTGTTCACATTGTAAATAAAATTGTTGAAGAGTTCAAAAAAGGAACAAGAGATAGTGCTGAGTTTTGGATAAATTTAAACGGTAGATTAATCTATATAAGATATTTTGCTGTAAGAAAAGATGGAAAATATTTAGGAACAATAGAAGTAACTCAAGATATAACGGAAATCAAAAAGATTGAAGGAGAAAAGCGCCTTTTAGACTGGGATTATTAATAAATATTCTAATTTCTCACTTTTAATTATTTTTCCATATTAAAATATATTATATTAATTTCTAAATTATATTTTTCTAATTATTATGTAAGATAAAAATAATTTTTTATTACATAAGTATTGACTCTTGACAAAACAATTCTATTTGTTATAAATAAAAAAAGGGGAGCATTGAAGTTCAGGAAATAAATGGTTGCTTAGTACTGAATAGAGCTAATAGCAAAACCGACCCTTATTTTTCTTTATTTTGGAGGTATTAAAATTATGAAAAGATTATTAATATCACTAATTATTTTTACTTTATTGTCTTTATTTTTTGTTAACATTTTTAGTTATAAAAGCATTTTATTAGCAAATGGTAATGGGTTATGGGTTCAAATAAACAGTGGTTTAGGTAATTTAAATGTTAATTCTATTGCTATTGATCCTTTGGATTCTCAAACAATTTATGCTGGTACAAATGGAGGTTTATATAAATCTATAAATGGAGGAAATAACTGGAGTTTGTTGGGTTTATCAAGTAGAACTATATATTCAATAGCAATAGATCCAACAAATACTCAGATCATTTTTCTTGGTACTGATGATGATATATATAAAACTTTGGATGGAGGACTTAACTGGAATCATTATAACTTAGCAATACTTAATAGATATGTTCTTTCTATTGCAATTGATCTAAACAATAGTCAAACCATTTATGCTGGTACAAATGGAGGTTTGTATAAATCAACAAATGGAGGTTCGAGTTGGTCTCAAAAAGATTTATCTTTTTATATAATATTTTCTATTGCTATTGATCCAAACAATAGTCAAATAATTTATGCTGGAACAAACCTGGGTGTTCATAAATCAACAAATGGAGGAAATAACTGGAGTATAGTTCTTTCTGTGTCTTTAATTAATTATACTCTTGCTATAGATCCAACAAATAGTCAAATTATTTATGCTGGTGCCTTTTTGGGTGTTAGGAAAACTACAAATAGTGGGAGCAATTGGTCAATTATGGATTTATTGACCCAGACAGTTCGATCAATCGTTATTGATCCCAATAATACCCAGACAATCTATGCAGGAACTAATGGTGGAGGTGTTTATAAATCAACAGACGGTGGTTCAAATTGGACAACATTAAATGATGGTTTATTAAACTTACAGATTTTCTCACTTGATATTGATAATAATAATACTAATATTTTATATTCAGGCACAAATGGTGGAGGTGTTTTTAAATATCTCCCTTATTACACACTTACTGTAAATATTGGTGGTAATGGAAATGTTATTAAAAATCCAGATGAATTACAATATTTATATGGAAGTAATGTAGAATTAACAGCTAATTCTGATATTGGTTATCATTTTGTAAACTGGTCAGGAGATGTTCTATCTGGACATGAAATAGATAACCCACTAATAGTGACCATGAATTCTAATAAGACTATAACTGCAAATTTTGAAATCAATACATACATCATTACTGCAACTGCTGGATTAAATGGTTCAATTTCCCCTTCAGGTTCAGTTTATGTAACACATGGATCAGATCGAACCTTTAATTTTTATCCTGATATTGGATATAGGGTATCAGATGTTACAGTTGATGGTATATCTCAAGGCATTATACCATCATACACCTTCACAAATATTACTGGACCACATATAATTCATGTAGATTTTGAAGTAGATTGCATTCCATTTTTTGATACAAAATCAGATTTAAGAGTATGTATTGATTTAAGAACACCATTAGCACCTCGTTGGAAAGTAATAATTCCTTCAAAAGGTTATGATACAGGCTGGATACCATTTGATAGATATGTTTCTTCTGGTAATCACTTCTGGGGTGAATATTCAGATAAAAGATACAAGTTTTTAATTGATTTCTATTCTCCAAATAGATACCATATTATTTTCTATGATAGATATACGAATATAAGTATCAAAATTGCTAATTAAGAAATATTAAAAACCTTAGCTCCGGAGTACCCAAGGGCTTTAATTTTATAAATTTGGTTTTTTAAATAAAAAATATTAAAATAATAGAAAAATAAAAAATTTTTTGAGGTGGAGAAGTGGAGAGGTTTTTTGAATTTAAGGGGTACAGGGTTTATTATCACTCAAATGGGGAGCCAAAAAAGGGTAAAGTTTTTATAGTGCATGGTATAGGTGAACATATTGGAAGATATAAAAGAATTGAAAGTTTTCTTGTAAACGATGGATTTATGGTTGAAGGCATAGATTTAATTGGGCATGGAAAAACATCTGGTAAAAGAGGAGATATTCCATCATTTGATATTCAGTTTGAAATTTTTGATAAGGCAATAAAATTTACACTAACAGAAAAAACTTATCTTTTAGGGCATAGTTTGGGAGGACTGATTGGTTTTAGATATCTTCAAGAAAGAGAGGGCTTTTTTAAAAAGGGAATTATTTCAAGTGGAATTTTTAATTTAAATTTAGAAGAACTTCCAAAAGGGCTAATTAACCTTGCAAAATTTTTATATAAAATTTATCCAAGTTTTACTATGTCAAATAGAATAAATCCAGCAGACCTTTCAAGAAATGAAGATGAGGTTAAAAAGTATGTTGAGGATCCTTTAGTTCATCCTAAAATTTCAGTAAGGCTTTTTTTTGAAATCTACAAGAATACAAAGATTGCTCTTGAAAAAGAAACAAAAATTCCAATTCTTATTCTTTATGGAAAAGAAGATAAAGTTGTTCCACCAGTTTCAGCAAAACTTTTATATGATTCATTAAAGGGAGAGAAAATTATAAAAGAGTATCCAATGAAGCATGAACTTTTTAATGACCCTGAGGGAGATAGAGTAATCCAAGATATTTTAGAATTTTTAAACTCTTAAAAATTTACTCGACTGTTTCTTGAGATATTAAATTTACACCTAAATTTAAAATATTTTCTTTAATAATTTCTCCTCTTTTTACCTTTTCATTAATTTTTAATTTTTTAATCTCTTTTAAAACATCAAATATTTTATCTTTTGGAATCTCTTTATCTAACTTTACTGAAACTCTTTTTTTGGTTAAATTTATTGCTTTAACAGTTGTCGTTATATTTCTTTTTGGATTTATTAACTCCTCTTTTGCATAGTCCAACCCTTTTTTACATTTATAATTTGAAATATTATCTTTATCTATTAAAATTCTACATCCAGCAGGACAAATAACACATGTTATCTCTTTCATATAACCTCAATTATTATTTCATTTTTATCAATTAAATTTGTGTCAATTTCAATTTCGCTCATCTCTGCAGGGTATAGCGCTCTAAATTTTTTCTTTGAAAGAATTTTTTCATTCTCCCTTAAAATTACCTCTTTATTAAAAATTGGCTCTTTAACTCTAAAATAAATTTTTGTTTTTTCTCCATCCTTAATTAAAATTTGAGGAACAAAATTTCTAATCAAATTCCCTTGAATAACTTTGACTTCTTCTAAATCTCTTTTTCTTTTTTTTAAAATATAATCTAAAACATTTAAAGAAGATTTCATTGCTTTATCAACTAAATCAAAAATAATAAGTGAGTTACCAATAACAAATGTGTTTGGAATGTTTGTTAAAAAGTATTGATTTACAATTGGACCTAAAGTTTTATTGTTAATTAATAAATATTTTCTTAAAATATCAATTTCTGGAATTAAACCAACTGAAAAAAGAAGAGCATCAACATTAAACTCTTTAATTAAACCCACACTCTTTAAATTTTCATCAACTTGAGATACATAAATTTTCTCTAATCTCTCTTCTCCCTCAATTTTTAAAATTGTGTGAGAAAGATATAGTGGAATTTCAAAATCTTCAAGGCACTGCCTTATATTTCTTGGAAGTCCACCATAATATGGCATAATTTCAAAAACACCTATAACTTTCATTCCCTCAAGAGTTAATCTTCGTGCCATAATCAAACCAATATCTCCTGAACCAAGAATTGCAATTTTCTCTCCAATTTTTAAACCCAAGATATTTGTTATATATTGAGCAAAACCTGCAGTGAAAATCCCAGAAGGGCGACTTCCTTCTATAAAAAGTGAACCTCTTGCCCTTTCTCTTGCTCCAAGCGAAAAAGCGTAGTAGTTTGAAGAAAGTTCAATTATTCCTTTTGGAGAGTAAAAATATAATTTGTTATTTTCAAAACCAACACACATTGATTTTGTATAATATGGAACACCCAAATTTAAAACCTCTTCCATTAACTCTTCAATTAATTCAGGGCCAGTCATATCCTTGTTGTATATTTCAACTCCAAAACCAGTGTGAATGCATTGCTTTAAAATTCCTCCCAATCTTTCTTCTCTATCAAAGATAATTGTATTTAATCCTTTCTTTTTTGCTTCTTTTGCAAGAAAAAGACCTGCTGGTCCCCCACCGATTATTGCTAAATCAAAATTATTCAATCTCACCATAGATAATTTTTCCTTCTTTTCCTTTCTTTTTTATCTCTTCAAAAGGAACGTTCCACTCTTCATTTAAAATTTTTAAAATTCTTATTGTGCAGAAAGAACCTTGGCACCTTCCAGATGTAACTCTTAATCTTCTTTTTAATCCATCAATATTTTTTGGATAAGGAAATATTTTAAGAGATTCTAAAATTTCTCCTTTTGATACTAATTCGCACCTACATATAATTTCACCAAAAGAGGGCTCTTTTTGTATTAATTTATCAATCTCTTCTTTTGATAGTTTCTTTAAATTTATATTTGGTTTAAGTGTCTCTTTGAAATTTTTCTTTTTTACAAGAGGAATTTTTTCTTTTATCAAATTTGAGACAAGTTTTGCTATTGCAGGAGATGCTGTAAGACCTGGGGAATCAATTCCTTGAACATGGAGAACATTTGAATCTTTCTCAAACTCAATTATAAAATCTTTTGTTTTTGAAGATGCCCTAACACCAGCAAAATCTCTAATTATATAAGGAAAGAAATTGAAATCAATAAATGAAGAGACCTTTTCTAAAATTTCTTCTCTTTCTTTAAGGGTTGATGATGTATCATATTCTTTTACAATATAAGATGTTGGACCCAAAAGAATATTTCCATGTGGTGTTGGAGTTATTGAAATTCCCTTTCCTTTCATTGATGGAACACCAAAAATTGGGCGAGAGATTAACCCTTTTAAATTTTTATCAGTTATTAAATATTCACCTCTTCTTGGAAATATAAGAGTTTCGTCTTTTAAAAACTTTTTTCCAAAAAATCCACATGAGTTTACGAAAATTTTTGTTTTAATCTCTCCTCTATTTGTTATTAAAATTATGCTTTCCCCTTCCCTTATAACTTCTAAAATTTCTGTATCTAAAAGAACTTTTCCTCCATTTTCATAGGAAGACCTTACAATATTTATTGTTGCAATGAATGGATCAATAGTTCCTGCATCTTCTGATATGAGTCCTAATGTGTATGTTTCTTTTAAATTTGGTTCAAGTTTTTTAATCTCATTTTTTTTTAAAATTTTTACATTGACGCCATTTTTTATTCCTCTATCATAAAGTTCATATAAAATTTTTTCTTCTTCAGAATTATATGCTAAAACTAAAACTCCATTAAACTCACAATCTATATTTAATTTTTGAGCAAGGTCTCTCCAAAGTTTTTTTCCTTCTTTATTTAAAATTGCTTTAAGAGTACCAGGTATTGGGTCATAACCTCCATGAATTATTCCAGTATTTGCAATAGTTGAGCCAAAAGATGATACATCTTCCTCTTTTTCAACAAGAAGAAGATTTAATTCATATCTTGAAAGTTCTCTAAAAATTGATGCACCAACGATCCCTCCCCCTCCAATAACTACATCGAAATCTTTCTCCAACCAAGACTCCTTTTTACTGCTTCCTTCCAAATTTCATATTTCTTTTCTCTTGTTTTTTCATCTATCTTTGGATTAAAAACTTTATCAATTTTTTCAAAATTTTTTAAAGAATTATAGTCAATTAATTTTGAACCGAGAGATGAAAGTAAAAATGTTCCAAATGCTGTCGTTTCAAGAATTTTTGGTCTTTCAACCACTATTCCTAAAAAATCTGATTGTATTTGCATTAGTGTATCATTCATTGATGCTCCACCATCAACTCTTAAAACTTTTATCTTTTCATTTAATTCTTTCTCCATAACATTTAAAACATCTTTTGTTTGAAATGCAATTGCTTCAAGTGCTGCTCTTGCAATGTGAGATCTTTCTGTTTTTCTTGTAATTCCAATCATTAATCCTCCTGCATACATATCCCAATATGGAGTACCTAGACCAACAAAAGCAGGCACAATGTAAAGACCTTCTGTATCATCTACTTTTTTTGCCAAATCTTCAATTTCACATGAATTTTTAATAATTTGAAGACCATCCCTTAACCATTGAACAAGAGCACCAGCAATAAAAATTGAACCTTCAAGAGCAAAACTTACATTTCCATTAATTCCCCATGCAATTGTTGTAAGAAGGCCTTCTTTTGAGAAAATTCTTTTTTTTCCTGTATTTAAAAGAATAAAACACCCTGTACCATAAGTATTTTTAACCATTCCCTCTTCAAGGCAGAGTTCTCCAAAAAGAGATGCTTGCTGGTCTCCTGCAATTGCTGTAATTGGAATTTCATATCCAAAATAATCTTTATCAACATATCCAAAAAGTGTTGAAGAATCTTTTACTTGAGGAAGAAGGCTCTCTGAAATATCAAACACACTTAAAATATCTTTATCCCAAGAGAGATTATTTATATTAAACATCATTGTTCTACTTGCATTTGAATAATCTGTAAAGTGAGATTTCCCATTTGTCAATCTATAAAGAAGATATGTATCAACTGTACCAAATAGAATCTCCCCTTTCCTTGCTCTCTCTTTTAAATTTTCATTTTCTCTTAAAAGAAATATAAGTTTTGTTAAAGAAAAATATGGATCAACAACAAGTCCAGTTTTTTTATGAATTTCTTCTTGAAGTCCTCTTTTTTTAATTTCTTCACAAATTTCAGATGTTCTTCTACATTGCCAAACAATTGCATTGGAGACTTGCTTTCCCGTTTTTCTTTCAAAAAGAATTGTTGTTTCTCTTTGATTTGTAATACCAATTGAAAAAATATCTTTTGCATTAAGATTTAATTTTGACATAGATTTTTTAATTGTTGATATAACTGATTGAAAAATTTCCTCAGGATCATGTTCAACCCAACCAGGTTTTGGATAAATTTGAGTAATTTCTTCTTTTTCAATATGTTCAATTTCACCAAAATTATTAAAAATAATTGCTCTTGTACTTGTTGTTCCTTGATCAATAACAAGAACATATTTTTTATTCATATAACCTCCATAGAGATAATTATAATTTATGTATTCAAATTTTAGATATAAAAATTAACAAAATATTATTTCAGTAACTCTTTTAATTAAGCTCCAATAAAATTTTTTAAATGGAATAATTTTGCTAAGAAAAAATAATTTTCTAACTAATGGAAATATAATATAATAATTTATTTTTTAAATTTAGAGTGTTATAATAAAAATTGTGATTTTGTTATTTATTTTTTTAATATAAATTGGAGGTTATAAAAGTGAGCGATCTTTTTGAAGTTAGGATCCATGGCAGAGCAGGTCAGGGAGGAAAGACTGGTGGACAGATTCTTGCTTATGCTGCTTTTTATGAAGGAAAAACAGTTCAAGCATTCCCTGAGTATGGCTCAGAGAGAAGAGGTGCACCGACAGTTGCATATACAAGAATTTCAAATAAAGAAATAAGAACACATGAGCCAATTTTAAATCCAGATGTTGTTATCGTTCTTGATGAAACATATATTTTTACGCTTCCTATTACAAAAGGACTTAAAGATAATGGTTTATTGATAGTTAATACAACAAAAACACCTGAAGAGATTAAAAAAATAACAAAATTTAATGGAAAAGTTGTAACTGTTGATGCTACAGGTATTTCAATTCAAACAGTAGGCAGAGATGCACCAAATATTCCAACAATTGGTTCATTGATTAAAGAAACAGGAGTTTTAAAACTCGAATCAGTTGAAAAAGCTCTTGATGAAATATTTTCAGAAAAAATTGGAAAAAGTGGTGTTCAAAAAAATATTGAAGCTTTAAAAAGAGGTTATTCGGAGGTTAAATCATGAATAAAGTGAATAAAGTGAAACCAGGTGCAACTTGGAAAGAACTTCCAATTGGTGGAACTCTTCCTGCAGCAAGTGCTCTTGATTATAAAACTGGTGCTTGGAGGAGTTTTGTTCCAAAATTTGATCCCAATCAATGTACTCATTGTATGATATGTGTTCATTATTGTCCTGTTATGGCAATTCCAACAGAAATTAATGAGAATGGTGTTAAAGGATGGAAAGATAAAATTTATAAAGGTGTTGTGAGATTGGAGACAAATTTAGATTATTGCACAGGTTGTGGAGTTTGTGCAGAAGAGTGCCCAACAGAAGCAATTAAGATGGAGAGAGAAACCTGGGAGGTAAAATAATGAGTAAAGTTTCTATTAAATCTAAAAGAGTACCATTAACAGGTGCAGAGGCAGTTGCTGAAGCAATGAGACAGATTAGACCAGACGTTGTTGCAGCATATCCAATTACTCCACAAACGCCAATCGTAGAAATTTTTTCAAAATTTGCTGCAGATGGTCTTGTTGATACAGAAGTTGTAACTCCTGAATCAGAACATTCTGCTATTTCAATTGTTACTGCAGCATCTGCTGCTGGTGCAAGAGCAATGTCTGCATCTGCATCTCAGGGTTTAGCACTTATGGTTGAAGTTCTTCCTGCAACAAGTGGGCTTCGCCTTCCAGTTGTTATGGCAATTGCAAATAGAGCGCTTTCTGCTCCAATAAATATACACTGCGATCATTCAGATATGATGGCTGTTAGAGATCTTGGATGGATTGAAATATTTTCAGAAAATGCTCAAGAAGCATATGAAAATATGTTTCTTGCAGTAAGATTATCAGAGCATCCTGATGTTTTACTTCCTTCTATGGTTGGTCTTGATGGATTTATAATAAGCCATGGAGTTGAAGTTGTAGAAATATATGATGATGAAGTTATGTATAATTTTGTAGGTTCAAGAAAACCTCAACTATCTTTATTTGATTTTGAAAATCCAATAACCATTGGACCTCTTCAACTTACAGATTATTATTTTGAAACAAAAAGACAGGAACAGGAAGCAATGAAAAATGCTTTAAAAATTTATCTTGAGGTTGGAAAAGAACTTTCAAAAATTACAGGAAAAGATTATCCATATTTTGAAAAATATTACCTTGATGATGCAGAAGCTGTTGTTGTTGTTATGAGTTCAACTGCTGGAACTGCAAAAGATGCTGTAGATGAATTAAGAAAAGAAGGTAAGAAAGTTGGACTTTTAAAACCAAAACTTTTTAGACCTTTCCCTTATGACGAGATAAAAGAAGCACTTAAAAACTGTAAAGCAATTGGGGTTCTTGATAGAGCTTATTCTTTTGGTGCAAGTGCTCCACTTTATACTGATATAAAAAATTCTTTATATGATCTTTCTCAAAGAATACCCATTCAGAGTTATGTATTTGGACTTGGTGGAAGAGATATTTTTAAACATCAAATTAAAGATGTGTTTTGGGAACTTCTCTCAGGAAAAATTTCAAAAGAAGAGAAGTGTATTGGTTTAAGAGAGTGAGGTGAAAGAGATGGAAGTTAAAACAATAAGAGATTTAGCTCAGTTACAGACAGACATTGGTTTAAAATTTGTTGCTGGTCATAGAATGTGTGCTGGTTGTGGAATATCTTCGATTCTTAGAACAGTTTTATCTGCTTCTAAAAAACCAGTAGTTGTTGTAAATGCAACAGGGTGCCTTGAGGTAGTTTCAACTATTTATCCATTCACAGCCTGGAATACTCCATGGCTTCATGTAACCTTTGTTAATGCAGCATCAAGTGCTTCAGGGGTTGAAACTGCTTATAGGGCCTTAAAGAAAAAAGGAATAGTTAAAGAAGATGTTAATATTGTTGCCTTTGGTGGTGATGGTGGAACATATGATATAGGTATTCAGGCACTATCAGGTGCTTTGGAAAGAGAACACAACTTTTTATATGTCTGTTATGATAATGAAGGGTATATGAATACAGGTCATCAGAGAAGTGGAGCAACTCCTTTTGGAGCATCTTCAACTACTCAACCTGCAGGAAAAATTTCAATTGGTAAAAAGGAATGGAGAAAAGATCTTGTTAAGATTGTTGCAGGTCATAATATACCATATGTTGCTCAGGCGAATGTTTACAATATAATGGATCTTTTTAAAAAGGCGCAAAAGGCATTTGATACTGAAGGTCCAAAGTTTCTAAATGTTTTAATGCCCTGTACAACAAACTGGGGATTCCCTGAAAATCTAACAATGAAAATAAGTAGACTTGCAACAGAAACTAATTTCTGGCCTCTTTTTGAAATTGAAAAAGGAGTATTAACTGTTAATGTTAAACCAAAAGATAGAAAACCAATTGAAGAATTTTTAAAACTTCAGTCAAGATTTAAACACCTCTTTAAAGAAGAAAACAAGCATTTTATAGAAGTTATGCAGAAAAAGGTTGACGAAGATTTTGAAAATCTTTTAAAACTTGAAAAAGTTACACACGAAGAGGGAGTAAGAATATAAAAAAAAGCCCCAGAATTTTTTCTGGGGCTTTTTTATGAGGACTAATATGAATCAAAATCTTAAAAAAATACCATTATTTAACTTACATGAGAAATTAGGAGCAAAATTTATTGAATTTGCTAACTTTTTAATGCCAATTTATTATACATCAATTAAAGATGAACATCTTGCTGTAAGAGAAAGAGTTGGAATTTTTGATGTTTCACATATGGGTGAGATAAAAATTTTAGGCAAGGATGCAAAAAAATTTGCAAATTATATCTTAACTAATAATATTGAGAAAACAAATTTTGGAGATGTTAAATATAGTGTAATGTTAAATGAAAATGGAGGAATTGTTGATGATTTATTCTCTTATACAATAAGTGATGATGAAATTCTTCTTGTAGTTAATGCATCAAATATTGAAAAGGATTATAATCATATAAAAAAATATCTATGGGACGGTCTTAATTTAACAAATGAGTCAGATAAAACAGTCGAATTTGCAGTTCAAGGTCCAAAGGCACAAGAACTTCTTCAAAATTTTACAAACTTTAATTTAGATAAAATAAAATATTTTAAATTCGATTATATAAATATTTTTGATGAAAATATGTTAATTTCAAGGACTGGATATACTGGAGAAGATGGATTTGAAATTTATATGAATAAAGAAATTGGAGAAATGGTTTTCAATAAAATTTTAAATAAAGGCAAAGATTATGATATAAGAGTCTGTGGACTTGGCGCAAGAGATACATTAAGGTTTGAAGTATGTTACTGGCTTTATGGAAATGATATTGATGAAACAATAAATCCTATTGAGTCGGGGCAGAAATTTTTAGTTGATATAAACAAGGAAAATTTTTTAGGTAAAGATTCTTTGATTAAAATTATTAGTGAAGGTGTGAAAAGAAAATTTGTTGGAATTGAAGTACTAGGTGGAATTGGAAGACATGGTTATAAAATTTTAGATAAAAATAAAAATGAAATTGGATTTATTTCAAGCGGTAATTATTCTTTTGTTTTAAATAAATCTTTTTCTTTAGGATATGTAAATCTTCCTCATGGAGAAATTGGAGAGGAAGTTATTATAACTGATGGAAAAAGAGAATTTTCAGGAAAAATAGTTAAAAAACCATTTTTAAAACCAAGAGTAAAAAAGGAGGAATAAATGTATAGGGTTGTTGAAGGATTATTTTATCAAAAAACTGATGAATGGTTAAAAGTTGAAGATGATACAGGAACTGTTGGAATTACAGATTATGCTCAGGATAAACTTGGAGATATTGTTTTTCTTGAAGAAGCAAAAATTGGTAAGTTTGTTAATAAAGGTGATGCAGTTATTTCAATTGAGTCGGTTAAAGCAGCAGCAGATATACATTCCCCCATCTCGGGTGAAATTAGTGAAGTAAATCTTGAGGCAGTTCAAAATCCACAGATTATAAATGAAGATCCATTCGGTAAAGGGTGGTTATTCAAAATAAAAATTAAAAACAAAGATGAATTAAAAGATTTAATGGATGCAAAATCATATTCTGAATACAGGAAATAGTTTATGAAATTTATTCCTCATACTCAAAAAGAAATCGAAGAAATGATGAGGGATATAGGAATATCTTCTTTAGAAGACCTATTCAAAGATATTCCTGATGAAATAAAAATAAAAGGAAAATTAAATCTTCCAAAACCTTTAAGTGAGCTTGGTATAAAAAATGAAATAGAAAATATTTTTTCTTCTGATATTCCTCCAAAAAGAATTTTTTTAGGAGGTGGTGCATATTATCATTTTATTCCATCCACAGTAAATTATATTTTAAATAGAGGTGAATTTTACACTTCATATACACCATATCAACCCGAATTATCTCAAGGAATTCTTCAGGCATTATTTGAATTTCAATCAGTTCTTTCAGATTTAACAGGAGCAGATGTAACAAATGCTTCAATGTACGATGGATCAACAAGTTTAGTTGAGGCAATATTTATGGCTGAAAGAATAAAAGATAGAAGAAGATTACTTGTTGCTAATAGTTTAAATCCTGAATATCAAGAAGTTATAAAGACATATCTTAAACCAAGAAATATAGAGATTGATTATATAGATTTTGGAGAAGATGGAAGAATAGATTTAGATAGATTAAAAAACAAGAGTAAGGATGATTTTTCTTCCTTAGTGATTCAATCACCAAATTTTTTTGGAATTATAGAAGATATAGAAGGTATAAATAAAATTGTTAAAGATAAGGATGCTCTTTTAATTTTATCAATAACAGAGATGCTTTCGCTTGGAATGCTTAAACCTCCTTTTGAACTTGGAGTTGATATATTGACTGGAGAAGCACAATCATTTGGACTTCCCCTATCCTTTGGAGGACCATACCTTGGTATAATTCAAACCAGAAAAGAATTTGTAAGAGAAATACCCGGTAGAATTGTCGGTGAAACAGTCGATAGGAATGGAGAAAGATGTTTTGTTATGACTCTAAGAACAAGGGAACAGGACATAAGAAGAGAAAAAGCAAAATCAAATATATGTACAAATAATTCTTTAAATGCAATTGCCTCTCTTGTTTATTTAATGACTGTTGGGCCAGAAGGTTTAAAAAAAATTGCCAACTTAAATTATAAAAAAGCCCATTATCTTAAACAAAGATTAACTAACGAAGGTTATAGTTTAACTTTTTCTGGTCCTTTTTTTAATGAAATTACTGTAAATTTACCATTTTCATATGATATCTTAAAAGAGAAACTTTCTCTTGTAGGTATTGAGGGTGGTGTTCCACTAAGATATTATGGATTAGATAATTCATATCTATTTGCAGTAACAGAAATGAATTCCAGAGAAGATATCGAACTTCTAATATGTGCTTTAAAGGAGGGTTAGAATGAAACTTCTTAAAGAGTTATCTAAAAGAGGTAAAAATAAATTCGACATTGAAGATGATATAAATTCTGAAGTTGAAATTTTAGATGATAAATATTTAAGAAATGATATAAATATACCAGATATAAGTGAAATTGAACTTATAAGACATTTTATATCTTTATCAAGAGAGAATTATGGAGTTGATAATGGATTTTATCCTCTTGGTTCATGTACAATGAAGTATAATCCAAAAATTAATGAAGAAGTTGCAAAGAGAGAAGAATTAAAATATTTTCATCCTCTTACTTCAATTGAATATTCTCAAGGATTTTTAAAAATAATGTGGGAAATAGAGGAGTTTTTAAAATCATTAACAGGAATGGATGCATTTACTCTACAGCCAGCTGCAGGTGCTCATGGTGAATACACTGGTCTTAGGATTATGTGGGAATATTTTAATGAAAAAGGCGAAAAAAGAAACAAAGTTATTCTGCCTGATTCTTCACATGGAACAAATCCTGCTTCATCGTCCATGCTTGGTCTCGAGGTTATAGAGATAGAATCTAAAGATGGTATGGTTGATCCAGATAAATTATTTGATGTTGTTGATGAAAATACCTTTGCATTAATGCTGACTAATCCAAACACTTTAGGATTTTTTGAGAAAGATATTCTAAAAATCAGTAAAATTTTAAAAAGTAAAGGTGCTCTTTTATATTATGATGGTGCAAATCTAAATGGTTTTATAGGAATTGCAAGACCAGGTGATATGGGTTTTGATGCTGTTCATCTTAATCTACACAAAACTTTTTCAACTCCCCATGGTGGTGGAGGTCCTGGAAGTGGACCTGTTGGTGTTAAAGAATTTCTTAAAGATTACTTACCTTATCCAGTTATAGAAAATAATGATGAGTTTTATTATTTTTCAAAACCAGCAAAATCTATTGGCAAAGTTAGGAGTTTTTTTGGTAACTTTTCTGTTATTCTAAAAGCATATTTATTCATTAAAGAACTTGGCTTTGAGGGATTAAAAGAAGTTTCACAAATTGCAGTATTAAATGCAAATTATATAAAAGAAAAACTAAAAAAATATTATCCTTCTCAATTTGATAAATTGGTTAAACATGAGTGCGTTTTATCAGGAAAGATATATAAAAATTTTGGTATTAAAACTCTTGATATCGCTAAAAGAATTATGGATTATGGTTTTCATCCTCCAACAATTTACTTTCCTCACATTGTTGATGAAGCATTGATGATTGAACCAACAGAAACAGAAAATAAAGAAACCCTTGATGCTTTTATTGAGGCAATGATTAAAATATCTGATGAAATAAAAAATAATCCTGAAGTAGTTAAAAATGCTCCTAACACTACAAAAATACAAAGACCTGATGAACTAAAGGCAAATAAAGAATTAAAAGTTAAATGGTAGAGGAAAAAATTAAATTCTTTTATCCAACAAAAACACTACCTGTTTCTTTAACAGGAAATATTTGTACATTAAATTGCCTTCATTGTAATGGTATTTATCTAAAAGATATGAAAACCAAAGAAAAATCTATCGAAATATTAAAAAGCAACGATTATTCATCAGTACTTGTTTCAGGTGGATTCAATGAAAAAGGCGCAATAGATGTTGTTTCAAATTTAGATTTTTTAAAAGAAATAAAGAAATTAGGGAAAAAAATTATTCTACATTCTGGATTCATAGAAAAAAATGAAATAGATCTAATAAAAGGAATTGTTGATGTTATCTCATTTGATTTTATTTATGATAAAGAAACTATCAAGGAAGTTTATAATTTGCCTTATAATGGTGAGGATTATAAAAAAGAGTATCTCCTTTTAAGAAGAAATATAAAAACTTTTCCTCATATAATAGTAGGTTTATTTAAAGGAAAAATTAAAGGCGAATATGAAATTATCGATGTTTTTGCTGAAATAAAGCCAAGTATGATAGTTTTTCTCATTTTAATACCTACTAAAGAGACTTTTTTTCAAAATATTTTACCTCCTGATATAGAAGAAATAAAAAAATTGTTTCAATTTTCTAAAAGAAAATTAAGACTTACAAATTTAGTTCTCGGATGTATGAGACCAAAAGATAAGTTTAGAGATGAAATCGAAAAAATAGCACTTGAGTCTGGTTTTAATGGTTTTGTAAATCCAGGGAATGAATTAAAAAAAATAGTTAAAAGCCCAGAGATCTATTATGAATGTGATGTCCTCTACTATTAAAGTTTCAATTGGAAGTACAGTCCCCCTTGGTCTAAAAAATTTTAAGCAAAACTATCCCACTCATACAATATACCTTTTAACGCCTGGAAAATGTTTAAAAGATTGTAAGTATTGTTCTCTTTCGAAGAGTTCTAATTCAGAAGAAAAATTTCTATCAAGAGTTGTCTGGCCTTCTTTTGAAATTAATGATGTAATTCAAAGAATATTAAACAATAGAGATAAAATTAAAAGAGTATGTATTCAGACAGTTAATAATAGATTTTCAAAAGAAATATATACAAAAATTTTAAAAGAAATAGGTGACAAAGTAAAGGTTTCCATTTCAATAAATACTGAAAATGATAATTTGATAAAAAAAATTTTCTCTTTTGGTGCAGATAGAATTGGAATTGCGCTTGACATAGCTACTGAAAAGAATTATGAATTTTTAAGAGGAGGTGATTTTTTTAAGAAAATTAATTTTATTCTTAAAACAGGAAAAATCTATGAAGGTAGAATTTCAACTCATATAATTGTTGGATTAAATGAAACAGATTTTGAAATATTAAATCTTTACAAACTTTTTACAACAAACAAAATAGATGTTGGTTTATTTTCATTTACTCCAATTAAAGGAACATATTTAGAAAAAAACACACCACCAAAACTAATTAGATATAGGAAAATTCAAATAGGAACAAAATTATTAGAAATAGGTTTTGAATTAAGAGATTTTAAGTTTAAAAATAATGGTGAGATTATTGGTTTTCCAAAGTTTAATTTAGAAGAACTCATAAAATTAAAGCCATTTAATACAAAAGGTTGTTCTGATTGTAATAGACCTTTCTACAATGAAAGACCAATTGGTGAAATTTATAACTATCCTTTTGATTTAGATAAAGAGATTGTTTTAAAAGAGATGATTGACCTTGGTTTAGATAAATTATTCATATAAAATATGAGTTTCAATTTAAGAATCATAAAATTTAAAAAATTATCTCCTTTTTTAAATATGGCAATCGATGAGTTTTTTCTTCTAAATAATGATGTAAAAACAATAATCTTAAGATTTTTTGGATGGGAACCTCCTTCAATATCTATTGGAACATTCCAAAAAATAAATGAATTAGATATTAATTATATAAAAGAAAATAATATTCCGCTGGTTAGAAGACCAACTGGAGGAAAAGGGGTTTATCATTATGATGAGCTCACCTATTCAATCGTTATACCTCAAACTCACCCAATTTATAAACTTGATACAATTGAGTCATATAAATTAATTTCAGAGATTTTCATTAAATCTCTTAAAGACTTTAATATAAATGGAGAATTGACTAAAAAGAGTGGTGGAGTAGATGGATTTTGCTTTTCATCCCAAAATTATTATGAAATTTCAGTAAATGGAAAAAAGATAATTGGCTCTGCTCAACGAAGAAAAAAAGAAGGAATATTGCAGCAAGGTTCTATTCCTTTTTCAATTGATTATGAAAGAGTTAAAAAAATATTTAGACTTTCAGATAATTCAGGATTTATATCTTTAAAAGAAATAAAAAGAGACTTAAAAATAACTGATTTAGAAGATTCTTTAATTAAAAATTTTATTAATTTTTTTAATATTGATTATAAAATATATGATCTAAACAAAGAAGAATTAAATAGTGTAAATTATCTTGTTTTTAATAAATATTCTTTAGATTCTTGGAACTTAAAAGGTGTTTATTAAAATGAATCTTCTTCTTTTTCTTCCTCTTCTCTATATTCAATCTCTGAAAATTTAGCAAAGTTTTTTAAAAATTTTAGTTTCATTTTCCCAAGGGGGCCATTTCTATTCTTTGCAACTATAAGTTCAACTGTTGTTAAATCTTTTCCAATATCATCATCTTCTCTATTCAAAAACATAACAACATCCGCATCTTGCTCTATACTTCCACTTTCTCTAAGGTCTGAGAGCATTGGTTTTTTACTTTCTCTTTTTTCTATAGCCCTTGAAAGTTGTGAAATCACTAAAACAGGTAGTTCAAGTTCTCTTGCAAGTTTTTTAAAACCTCTTGTCAGTTCTGAAATCTCTTGAACTCTATTTTCAACTTTTGTTTTAAGATGCATAAGTTGCAAATAATCAACAATTATCATTCCAAGATTTTTTGTATTTTTTAATCTTCTTGCTTTAGTTCTAATTTCAAGAATAGAAATATCTGATGAATCATCAATATAAATTGGAGCATCGTAAAGAGGTCCGTATGCTCTTCCAAGTCTTGACCAGTCATCATCAGAGAGTAAACTTGTTTTCAATTTATGAAAATTAACATTTGCTGTTGATTCAAGTATTCTTTCAACTATCTGTTCTTTTGACATTTCAAGAGAAAATATTGCAACAGGTATCCTTTCTTTAAGAGCAACATTAATACATATATTAATTGAAAGAGAGGTTTTACCTATAGAAGGTCTTGCTGCAAGAATGAGTAAATCATTTTTATGAAAACCTCCAAGAATTTCATCAAGTTTTTTGAAATGTGTCTTTATTCCTGAGATTCCTTTTTTCTCTTTGTATAGACTTTCTATTCTTTCAAATGATTCTTTTAGTAGATCTTTTAATGGATAAAAAGGAGTTACCATTCTTTTTTTTGCGATATTGAAAAGTATTTCCTGACTTTTATCAAGAATTGTTCCGACATCATCTTCTCCAGCAAATGCTAAATTTATTATATCTATACCAGATTTTATTATTTCTCTTAAAATTGCTTTTTCCTCGACTATTTGAGCATAAATATCAATATTTAACGCAGTTGGTGCTATGTTTGTTAATGTAGCAAGGTATGAAAAACCACCAACTTCATCAAGTTTACCCTTTTTCTTAAGGTGTTCTGACAAAGTTAGAAGATCTACAGGTTCATTTTTCTCAAACAATTCTCTTATACTTTCATATATAATTTGATGTGCAGTTCTATAAAAGTGTTCTGGTTGAAGGAAATCTATAACTTTAAAAATTGCTTCATTGTCAATCAATATCGATCCAAGAGTTGCTTGTTCTGCTTCTATACTATGTGGAGGAACTTTTCCAAAAATATCTTCGTTCATTCTTCTAAAATATTTAATTTAATTTTTGCATATAAATTTTTGAATAATTTGACTCTTGCTTCAAAATATCCAATTGTTTTTATTGGTTCATCAATTTCAATTTTTTTCTTATCAAAAGAAACACCAGTCTTTTTTTTCAATATTTCTGCAATATCTTCATTTGTTACAGAACCATAGAGTTTTCCTTTATCTCCTGCTTTTCTCTTTATTGTAAAAAGTTCTTTTTCAATTTTTTCTTTCAATATTTTTGCTCTCTCTTCTTCTTTTGATTCTTTGTCTTCTCTAATTTTCTGTTTTAATAAATAATCCTTTTCTTCTCCTTCTGATACTCTTTTTGCAAGATTATTTTTTTCAAGATAGTTCATATAAAAACCAAAGGAGACATCAACAATGTCTCCTTTTTTTCCTAAATTAATTATGTCCTTTAAAAGGACTACCTTGATCTTTTTCATTTAATATTGAACATATGGTAAAAGAGCCATTTCTCTTGCTCTTTTAATAGCAAGAGATAACCTTCTTTGATGTTTTGCACAAACTCCTGTATTTCTTCTTGGAACAATTTTTCCTCTTGGTGTCATAAATTTTCTTAAAAGTTCAAAATCCTTATAATCAATATCATTCATTTTATTTTTACAAAAGTAGCAAACTTTAGCTCCAGGTTTAAATCTTCTACTTGTTCCATTTCTATTCATTCTTTCCTCCTTTTAATCAATTGGTATCTCTTCATCAATTGGTTCTTCAATTTCTTCAGAAGGTCCTTCTTCTGTTTTTTTAGATAAAAATTTTATTGTGTTTGCTATCACTTCAACAGCAAGTTTTTTGTTACCATCTGAAGTTTCATAATCTCTAACTCTTAATCTTCCTTCAACAAGAACTAAAGAACCTTTTTTTAAAAATTTATTTACATTTTCAGCAAGATTGCTTCTTCCGCCCCAGGCAATTACATTAATAAAAAGAGTTTCTTCCTGTTTTTCACCATTTTTATCAGTATAAGTTCTTCCAGATGCCATTCTGAAAGTTGATACAAGGGTACCAGTTGGTGTGTATCTACTTTCAGGGTCTTTTGTTAATCTACCAATTAAAATAATTTTATTATACATTTGCGGTTTCCTCTAATTTTAAAATCATGAATCTCAAGATGTTCATATTTAATTTTAATGTAGTTTTAAATTCAGTAATCTTATTCTGTGGGATTTTAAAATAAAAAAGATAGTAAATTCCCTCACTCAGTTTTTCAATTTGATAAGCTAATTTTCTTTTGCCCCATGGAATTGAATTTATAAACTCTCCGCCTGAATTTAAAACAAAACTTTTAACTTTTTCTTCTTCATTTTTCAAATCTTCATCATTGAGATTTGGCTTGAAGATTACCATCATCTCGTACTTTCTCATCATTACCTCCTTCGGTCTTTTGGCTTTGCTCTTCTTGCAAAGCAGGAGTTTCTTCTTTTACTCCTTTTTCTTTTTCTTCTTTTACTTTAACAGAAATTTTCCTACCTTTCAAGATAGAAAAAATTGTATAAAAAATATAAGATGATAAAACTGTTATAACTATTGTGAAAATAAGAATAATTAATGTGTCAGGAATAAGATGATATGGTTTGTTAAACATAAGATTTATATCGCCCTTAAACTTTATAATAAATTGATTAAAAAAAGAATATGATATACCAAAAAAGATTGCAGAGGTAAAAGATAAAATAAGGTTAGATGATATTAATCCAAGAATTAATGAGGTAAGAGGTAAAATATAGATTGCATCGTCTATATAATAGTAATTTAAAAAGAAACCCAAAAAAAGAGAAACTAATAATACTAAAGATATTAGGGGGTTGTAAATTTTTTCCTTTTTTTGAAAAATAAATTTAGAATAAAAAAAAGAAAGAATAGAAAAAATAATAGTAGATAAAAGTATATTTAAATTTTCAAAATTTAAATCAGGATATAATTTATCAGTAAAAGAAATAACAGGGGTTCCATTAAATTTTAATATTGTTATCTCAGTTAGGTATTTTGAAAAAAGGGAGATAATACCACATATTATTCCTGATATTGGATTTTTCAGATAAATTCCAAGCATAACGAGAATGAGAACATAAGATAAGAAAATTATAGGAAAAAGCGAATCCATTCCTGGAATATATAGAAAAGTATCAATATTCTTTCTTAATAATGTGAAAATTACTCCGAATATTATTGATAAAGTCAAACCATTAAAAAATCTTTTCATAATTTCACCCCAAATTTTTTTAAAATTTTTTCATATAAATATAAACTTTTTTTCTTTCCCATATATGCTAGATATGAAAGATAAAAAGCATAAATAATTATAAATATCCCAAAACCAACAAAAACTATTTTCCATAAATAATAAAATATTTGGTTGATACTTATTAAATTAATCGTTCTAACATATATATAATGAGTTATTATTGAGAAAAAAATCCATAAAGGAATTGATATCGACCAATAGATTATTGATCTTTTTGCATGAAATTCAAGATATTCTGAATCTTTTATATCAGAAACAAGGGTAAAAATGCCTATTATTCCTATTGTTAAATATGATAAACTTGATAAAAAAAGTTCTTCTTCTCTTTTAAAATTATTTATAGCCAAGGTATTTTAATGCCTCCTCCTTTTTTCTCCAGTTTTTATAAACCTTTACCCATAATTCAAGATAAATAGGCTTTCCTAAAAATTTTTCTATTTCCATTCTCGCTTCAATACCTATTTTTTTTAGTAAGTTACCCTTAAGACCAATTACTATTTTTCTTTGTGATTCTTTTTCAACAAAAATGATACATTTTATATAAATTTTTCCATTTTCTCTTTCTTTAAATTCATCAACAACAACAGCAACAGAATGAGGAATTTCTTCTTCTGTATTATTCATTATTTTTTCTCTAATGATTTCACCAACTATGTCTCTTTCTATTGAATCTGTTAAGATATCAGGATCGTAAAGATAATCACCTTCAGGTAAAAGATTAAATATCTCATTAAGAAGTATATCAATATTTTCTCCAGTCAAGGATGATATTGGAATGATTTTATCAATTTTATCAAATCTATTTAACTCATTAATAAATTTTTCTCTATTTTCATTTATAATATCAATTTTATTTAATGCAAGAATTTTTGGTTTTTTTATATCTTTGATTCTTTCATAAACAATATCATCTTCTTCTGTTAATCTTTTAGATGAATCAACAATCCATAATAAAATATCACCATCATATAAATTTTTTATTGCCTCCTCAACCATATATCTTCCTAAAACATGAATAGGTTTATGTAAACCAGGTGAATCAATAAAAACTATTTGTCCTCTTTCTTCTGTATATATTCCCTTTAATCTTTTTCTTGTAGTTTGAGGTTTTGGTGAGATAGGAGCAATTTTTTCTCTTAGAATACAATTTAATAAGGTTGATTTACCAGTATTTGGTTTTCCAGCAAGCACAACAATTCCGCTTTTCATATATTAAATATAACATAAAATACATGTAACAAAAAAATATTTTTTAAGTATATACTTATAGGTGTGAATGATATACCTGACAGTAGTATCATCAAGGAGATTAAAAAAGGAGATAAAGAGTTGTTTGGACTCCTTGTTGAAAGATATAGTGATAAAATTTTTTCTTATTTTATTAAATTTTTAGGCAACAGAGATGAGGCTTTAAATTTGACTAGCGAAGTTTTTTTTAAAGCATTTAAAGGAATAAAAAATTTTAATGAAGAGAGAGAATTTTTCCCTTGGCTAATAAAAATTGCAAGAAATGAAGGAATAAACTTTATGAGAAAAAATAAACCATTTGAACAACTTGATGTAGATGATTTCACTGAAGAAAATTATTTTGAAAGAGATTTAATGCTTGAAGAAGCATTGGAGAAACTTGATCAAAGTGATAGAGAAATAATTTTGCTTTTTTATCAACAGGATTTATCCTATGAAGAAATTTCAAATATATTAAATATTTCGTTAGATAATGTTAAGGTGAAAATTTTTAGAGCAAAAGAAAAATTAAAAAAACTTTTATATAAAGAGGTGGATTGTGAAGGATAAATTTGAAGAAAGATTACAGAAAATAAAAAAATTATATAGACTGACAGATGAAGAAAAAAAATCCATAATGGAAAGGATTTTAAAACGTGAAAAGAAATTTTCTTTTATTTATTTGATTCCAGTATTTTCACTTTTAGTTTTAATTATTTACCTATTTCCTCATCAAATATCTTTTCTTACTCCAAACTTTGTTCTTGATGAAAATGAATCAATAAAAAGAATAGGCACCTATATAGAAATTTATTTTTCAAATCCGATCTTTTTAACTCAGATGATATATTATTTATTAATTTTACTTTCAGTTATATCTGGATTAATTTTTGTTAAAATAAGGTTAAATATAAAAGGAGGAAGATAGTGAAAAAATTTATATTATCTATTTTCTTATTTTTGATAATTTTGATAATTATTTCTCCAAATTTAGTCAAAGCCCAGGGAATAATTAAAGGAAGTGGAGATATTGTTGTTAAGGCAAATGAGGAGATAAGAGGTGATATAAGACTTGGTAGTGGAAATGTTACTATTTATGGAAAGGTTTATGGAAATATAATTGTTTTAAAGGGAAATATAACCTTAAAAGAAAAATCTTATGTCAGAGGAGACATTATAACTTATAATGGTAGAATCATAATGGATGAAGAAGCAATTGTTGTTGGTAGAAGAATAGAATTTCCTCCAAGTGAAACTTCTGAAAATAAGACAGGTTTAAATATACCACCTTTATTTCTATCAAATGAGGGTTTACTTTTAAAAATTGTTGGCATTTTAGTAATTACAATATTCTCTCTATTATTTCTCATACTTATTGAAAAAACTTTTTTAAATATTTCAAATTATTTTAATAAAAATATTTTATACATAATCCCAGTAAGTATAGTTATTTTTGCCCTATCGGTTTTCATTATACCCAAAGAAGCAATTTTTCCATTTGGAAGATCTATTTATATTATTTATACAATTACGCTAATAATTTTTGGTTTATGTGGAATATCAATACTTGCAAATAAATTAGGAAATTATGTTTTAAAAATTTTTAAGAAAGATATACAGGAAAATATCGGAGTCAGAATATTATCAACTATAATTGGTATTCTTATAATATTCATTTTTATAATATTACCTAAAATTGGTTTTTTATTTCTGGGTCTATTTGTTTCAATATCTTTTGGAATAACTTTTTTATATTTAATTGAAAAACTTTTTAAATCTTAATATATTTATCAAGTTTTGTTAAATTAACACATCCATCCTTTTTAACTACAATTAGATCTTCAATTCTAATACCAAATTTATTTGGAATATATATTCCTGGTTCAATAGTTATTACCATATTCTCTTTAAGTTCTTCATCACCTCTTGGTGAAACGAAAGGTCTTTCATGTATTTCAAGACCAACGCCATGTCCTAAACCATGTCCAAAATAATCACCAAATCCTTTTTCTTTAATATAGTTTCTACTTATTTCATCAACTTCTTTGCCTTTTAAATTTTCTTTTACACTATTTATTCCCATTATTTGAGCATTTTTAACTATATTAAAAATATTCATAAATTCAGAATCCATATTTCCGAATAAAACAGTTCTTGTGCAATCTGAGTGATAACCATTATATATTGTGCCAAAATCAAAAATTATCACTTCATTCTTTTTTAATTTTCTATCACTTGGTTTTCCATGTGGAAGTGCTCCTCTTTCTTGAAAAAGTACAATTGTATCAAACCCATTTTTTTCTCCACCAAATTTTTTCATATAATATTCAAGTTCAATGGATAAATCTTTTTCTGTAATTCCTTCTTTTATATATTCGAGAGTTTTAAAAAATGATTTTTCAGATATCTCTTCTGCTTTTAAAATATTATTTATTTCGTTATCATTTTTTATTATTCTTAAATTTTCGACAAAATCTTTAATTACCTTAATATTATCAATTCCAAATTTTTGAGAAAAAAGAGCAAATAAATTATATTTAATTGAATCTTCAAGTCCTAATTTATCTATTTTATAATTTTCAAAAATAAAATTTTCAATAGGAGGTTTATATTCAACTACTTCTATATCATCATACACTTCTTCTTTTGCCTGAATTGTAAATCTTGAATCAACAAAAAGAGTTTTCTTATCATTACTTATAAGAAGAAAACTATCTTCTCCAGTAAAATTAGATAAATATCTAATATTTTCAGTTTTTATAACTAATAGATGTGAGATTCCTTGATTTAAATTTATTTTCATGGAGTGAATGGATCTACCTTCCCAATTTCATCTATTTTAGTTTCTATTGATGGTATAACAAGTTGCCTTTTACTAATATCTTCTTTAAGATTTTCAATATTATAATCTTTAAGAATAGTATTTATAATGTTTGTGCCAGGTTGAATGCTTTCTTTTTGAACAGGTGGTTTTAGATAAAGAAAATAAAAAAGAATCCCTGCAACACCTATAAGTATAAAGAACATTATCAGAAGTAAAGTTTGGTTCTTTTTTTGTTCAGTTTTTTTCTTACTTTCGACTTTACTTTTTTTTGCCATATTTATGGCTCCTTGGCTGAATAAATATAAATCTCAAAGTTATATGAATGAACTTTTGTTTTTTCCGTCTCTAATGCTTGTTTTGGCGATGATACACTTATTTTCCTAACTCCAAGTAGTCTTGGAAAGTTTTCTAATCTATCAAGAAGTTTCATAAAAGTTTCGTAATCCGAAGTTATAGAAAAAGTGATTTTCATTTCGTAATAGTCATCTCTTACCATTAATCTTGAACTTGTTATATTTCCGCCTTGTTGGGATACCCCTCCTACAAAATTCAAATTATTGAAAACAATGTTAAGATCTTTCTCAACTTGATTGAACTGAGTTAATAAAACTGGTAAATTTTCACCCAAAGGCAAAACAGATCTAAGTTCTTCAATATCTTTATTATTTTCTTCAAGAAGTGTTCTTATTTTTTCTTCATTTTTTTTGATATTTAAAAGTTCATCGAGTTTGGCATTTGCTTCATCAATTTTCTGATTCAATTCTTTAACTTTTTGAATTTGATTTTTTAGAATGAAGTTGTAGAAAGCAAAAAATATAAGTGCGATTAATATTATTAAAACAACATATTTATTATTTATTTTCATTGTTGAGCCCCCAAATTCCAAATGCTAATAATTGTGAATGTAACAGTTGATTTATTCTCTTGTCCTTGGACTGTCTGTTTAGAAAAATTTGATAAATAAACATTACTTAAAAACTTTAAACTATTTAAATGATTAAGGATCCTTCCAAGATCATAATAATCATTTACAACTCCTGTCATTCTTATAACCTTTGTATCAAGATCTACGTCAAGATTTGTTAAATATGCATACTTGGGGAAATTTTCAGATAATGTTTTAAAAAATTGTGAAAATTTAACTTGATTTTTACCAAGTTTAGAAACTGTATTTATATAATAATTTAATATACTATCAGATTTATGTTTTTCATTTTTCAGTGTTTCCATATCCTTATATTTTGTTATATTTTGTTGAATTGTTGTAAGATTATTATTAAGTGAGTTGATTTTTGCATAATAGAAAAAATATATAAGGCCAAGCATTAAAATAAAAAATATAAATATAATTATAAGGTTAACATCTGTTGGCTTACCTTTCTTTTTCTTAATTAAAGGTAATAGATTAATTTTTATATTCATATCATTTGCCTTTCTTAACTATCAATTTTGTTTTTGGTGCTAATTTTTTTGTTTTTTCAAACTTTTCAAATGATTCTCTCATTGAAAGACCAACTGCAACAGTGAAGAAAGGAGACATCTCTCTTAAATAATCTTCAGTAAAAAGTTTTGGATTGTATTCAATTCCTTTAAGAAGAAGGTCATCAAGTATTGATTCAATTTTTAAGTATGATTTTATATAATCGTTAAGTCCTTTTATTTTTGATGTTCCACCACCTAAAATAACAAGAAAATCTTTTCCAGAAAAATTTGGTAGACCTTGATAATAAGTTATAGATCTTCTAATTTCAAGTGCAAACTCTTCAATTATTGGTAGCACTGCTTCTGTTATTCTAAAGGTATCAGAATCTTTTGAATATTTTTCAAGATTCAAATCGCAACTTGTTACAAGATATGTCTCAGCATCTTTTTCATTCACCTTTAATGTATCTTGTATAACCCTTATTAACGATTTTCCACCAAAAGGAATAACTCTTGTAAATCTTAAAACACCGCCTTCTATTATATTTATAGATGTAAATGAATAACCAGAATTTACAAGTATAATAATATTTTTATTATATTTATCACTATATGTATAATCAAGTAATCTTAATTCTGCAAAAGATTCTATTTCTATGGCAACTGGTTCAAGTTTCGCAAGTTTTACTGCACTTACGATACTATTTATAATATCAAGACTCGCTGCTGCTGCAATTATGGATAACTTTTTCCCTTCACTTTCTGGAACGATTCCAAGGATTTGATAATCGATTGATGCTTCTTCAAGTTTATATGGAAGAAATTTTTGTATTTCCCATTTTATAACTTCATCAAGTTCTGATTCTGGAAGTTTATCAACAGTGAGTGTTCTTACTGTTACAAGTTGACCTGATACTGATGTTACAACTCTTTTACCAAGAAAAGAAAACATTCTAAGAAGAGTTCTTATTGCCTCTGCAATATCATCAGGATTCACAATTTTTGCATTTTCAATGGCACCTTTAGGTGTTGGTAACAATCCAATATTTACTAGATTTAACCCTTTTGTTGTTTCTTTCAATTGGGCTATTTTTATATATCCTGAGCCCAAATCAAGACCAATTAATGGTGATTTACCAAATAAATTAGCCATAGTTATCCATATTATAACATTAAATTATTATAAAATCTAATAATTTGATTTCCATATAAAAAAGTGATTATTCCAGAAATTGCCATAAAAGGACCAAAAGGAAGAGGTGTTTTTCTTGTTGCTTTTTTTGTAATTAACATGAAAATTGCAGGGAAAAATCCAATTAAAAATGACAAAAAAAACCACGGAATAATTTTTGGAAAACCAAGATAAAGACCAAATAGAAAAGATAATTTGAAATCTCCTCCTCCCATCCCACCTTTTGATAGAACAATTATTAAAAAGAAAATTACACCAACAATAATTATTCCATAAAGAGTATTAAGATAATTTTTTTCAATTAAAAGAAATATAACTCCCATAAAAAAACCAAAATATAATGGACTATCTTCTATTTCCATTGTTTTCAAATCAATTATTGATATAACAATAAGTATCGAAGCAAAAATTATAAACTTGAGATATAAAAGTGAAAATCCATAATATATGAATGCTATAACGAAAATTAAACCTGTAATGAATTCAATAAATGGATATATAAATGATATTTTTGCGTTACAATATCTACATTTACCTTTTAAGAAAATATATGAAAATAGTGGAATAAGGTCAAAAAAACCAAGTTTATGTCCACATTCTGGACAAAAAGATCTTGAAAAGGTAACTTCAATTTTTTTTGGTAACCTATATATAAGAACATTTAAAAAACTACCTACAATAATTCCAAGAATGAAGTTAAAAATAATATTATAAATCAGCATCAATATCCTTATCTAAAATTAAAAATCTTCCACAATTTTCACATTTGATAGATTTATCACTATTTTTTAAAATTGAAATCATCCCATATGGTAGAATCATTCCACATTCACTGCATCTATCATCGATAACAACAGATATTATCTTTTTACCAAATCTATTAATATTCAATTGATAAAAATTTATCAACTCTTCAGGTATTTGTTTTATTAGTGTCTCTCTTTTTTTAACGAATTCTTCCTTTTTGATATTTAATTTCCCTTTTTCTTCTTTTATTTTTTCTTCTTCTTCTAACTCTTCTTTTCTTTTTGAATCAAGCAGTGATTTATGTTTTTCAATTTCTCCTTTTGTTTTTTCAATAAGTTCATCAATTTCTATAATTACATCTTCATTTTTCTTTTTTAAATTTTGAATTTTATTAATTTCATTTTGAATTGAATTTAACTCCTTCTCATTTAATTTTTTTCCTGAAGAAAGAGTTTCTTTTAATTTACTACTTCTTTTGTTTAATTCAGATATCTCTCCCTCAATGTTTTTAATTTCGAGTTCTTTTTCTTTTATTGTATTTGATAATTTTTTAATCTCTTCTTCAAGTTTTTTAATAACAAGTGAAATCTCGTTAAGATTTTTTTCAAGATCATTATTTTCAATATGAAAAATTTTTAAATCAAGTGATTGGAGTTTGTAAAGAAGGAGAGAATCTTTTTTTCTTAATTCCATAAATTTTTTATTCCTCTTGGTGGGCTCGCTAGGATTCGAACCTAGAACCTAGTGGTTATGAGCCACCCGCTCTACCGTTGAGCTACGAGCCCTATCATTTTAATTATAAAAAATTTTGAATATTTGTCAAACTGATGCTTAAATATAAATACTCATTTTATGAACAAAGTAGACAGTTTCATTTGTTAGGTAGAAATTATGTTTCATATTTTAATCGAGTTTAAATAATTTTTTACTGATTCTATTCCAATTTTTAAGGAATCTTCAATTTTTAAGTTTTTTAATAAACCAAGAATAAATCCACCTATAAAATAATCACCAGAACCAATGTTTATCTTTTTATGGATTTTTTCAGCCTTAAGAAATACTTCTTTTTCTCTATTCAAAAAATATACTCCATTTGGAAGAGTTAAAATTGAGTTTGTAAAATTTTCTTTTAATGATCTTTTTATCCCATTTAAATCATCTTTTTTCACCATTTTTTTTCCTTCTTCAAGGTTCATAAAAACATAGTCAAAATAATTCAAGATTTTTATAAATTTTTGGTTATTAATAATTTGAGTTGAGAGATTTGTGATAAAAATTTTCTTTTCATCTTTTATTCTTTCAAAAAAGTCATAATTTTCTTTTCTTAAAAATATATATGGAGAAATATGAACTACCTTTACATTCCTGTAAAATTTAAAAAAATCTTTATCTATTTTAAAGGGTGGGTTTTCTTTTTTCAGTCCGATAATTTCAAATTTATCATTCTTAACAAAATATAAAATTATATTTGTTAAATTATTTCTTCGAATTAAGTTAAGATTAAAATCTTTTGATAATTCGTCATAGATTCCTTTTCCTATTAAATCCTTTCCAATATGAGAAAAAATTATTGGATTAATTCCAAGTTTTTTTAGTGATTTTGCAATATTTAATGTTGTTCCACCAATCTTTAACAAATAATTTTTTGTATGAGTTTTATTTTCTTTCAATAAAATAAATATATCTAAATTTATTTCTCCGATGAGTAAAATTTCACTCATCAACTAAACTTCTCAAGAGATTTAAGGTCTTTAGATCTTCAATATACATATCATCTCCGCCCGGTGTCTCAAGTATCATTGGATGTTCTTCAAACTCTTTTGAATTTAGCAAAAATTTAAATGGTTCAAGTCCAAGCAGTCCTTTTCCAATATTTTCATGCCTATCAACATTTGATTTTAGATCTGATTTTGAATCATTAAGATGAAAAATAACCAATTTTTCTAAACCAATTATTTTGTCAAACTCATTTAAAACTTTTTTAAAACCATTTTTATTTCTTATATCATAACCCGCTTCAAAAGTGTGTGCTGTATCAAAACAGACAAAAATTCTATCTTTTTCTTTTATGCCATCAATAATCTCTCTTAACTGTTCAAATTTAAAACCAATGTTTGAACCTTGACCAGCAACAGTTTCAAGAGCAACACCAACACCTTTTACCTTTTCAAAAACTAAATTTATTCCCTTTATTATTCTTTCAATTCCTTTATCAACTCCTTCTCCAAGATGAGAGCCAGGATGTATTACCTCAAAAGGAATTTTTAGAGTTTTACACCTTTCAAGATCATCAATAAAAGCAGATACCGATTTTTTAAAAATCTCCTCGTTTGGTGAAGCAAGATTTATAAGATATGATGAATGGGCACAAACTTTTTTAATTTTTGTCTTTTTTAAATTTTTAAAATATTCTTTTACCTCTTCCTCAGTGTAATCTTTTGCACTCCACTGCCTTTGATTTTTTGTAAATATTTGAATTGCATCACATCCAATTTTTCCTCCATTTAAAGGAGCATTTTTTACACCGCCAGCAATTGATACATGAGCACCTAAAAGTCCCATAAAAAAATTATAATATAATTTTTAACTTAAAAGAACTTTTTATTATTAATGTTGACAAATTTAATAAGTTTATATAATATATTGTTAAATGAAAAACATAAAGAAAGAAAAAAGATTTTCTAACAAAACACTAGAAAGACTTGCTTTATATTATGAAATTTTAATTACCCTTCCATTTAAAAAAAGATTAATATCAAGTGAAGAAATAGGTAATCTTGCTGGAGTTTCTCCATCAACAGTAAGACAGGATTTTTTATATTTTGATGAAATAGAGGGTAAAGCAAAAATAGGATATGAAGTAACTAAACTTAAAGAAGCATTGAAAAATATTTTTAAATTAAATTCAAAAACTCATGCAGTTATAATTGGGGCAGGTAGTTTAGGTCAATCAATTGCTGGTTATGATTCCTTTAAAAAAAGTAAAATAGTATTTGATTCTTTCTTTGATAATAGCACAAATAAAATTGGGAGATTGTATAAAGGAATTTTTGTTAGAGATATAAAATATTTAAAAGATTATCTTGAAGAGAACAGAAGAATAAAAATAGTTGTTATATGTGTTCCACCAAAAGAAGCCCAAAGCATTGTTAATTTGGTTGTTGATACAGGTATCAGAATGATATGGAATTTTTCTCCAACAATTTTAAAAGTTCCAAAGGATATTCTTGTTGAATATGAACATATTGGAGTTAGTTTCTATAGATTATTATTCAAAGGGAAAGGACTAAAGAAAAAATAAATGAAGATACCACCAATTAGTTTGATAATAAAAGATTTCGAATCTTTAAAAAATAGAGTTAAACTTTTAACATCAAAAGAAGTAAGTGAAATTATTTTAATGCAGACAATTGAAGGACATGCTCACAATGGACATGGTGAATTTAATGGTAGAAAATTTGTTGATACTACTTTAAATGATATTGTTTTTGCATTAGGATATGACCAGTTTGCAATAAGAAATGCAAGACAAGGATTAATTGATGAAATTTATAATTTTGTTAATAGACTTTTAAATGGAGAGAAAATATTTAGGTTAATAAACAATAAAGGAGAACCAATATTAAGAGTTCCGATATTTAAGGATTTAGAGATAAATTCAAAAGATGTTCTATTAGGTTTATATCTTGGTGGTCTTATGGATGATTATGATACAAGAAAGGAAGTTGAGAAAATATATAATATTGAAATTGGTGGTGGAAGAAACTATCTTGTTGATTTTGAAGTGATGGAAAAATTAAACATTGATGCAGAATATTTAGCTCATGAAGACAATGAAGATAAAATGGAATATTATAGAAATGTTGGTATGTTGCTTGATATAAAAGAAGATGATTATGAGAAATTTTTATTCCATCCTTCAATTCGTTTTCAATATATAAGACATAAAAAGGGGACAGGAGTATCTGATGATCTTGCTGTTTTGTTTGGAGGAAAACTTTATTCAAAATCAGTTGCTCTTGGACTTTATCTTGCAGATTCAATTGATACTTTAGATAAATATGTAACTAAATTTTATGAACAGGATTATAAACTTGCAAAAATAATTGAAGAAAGCGGAATATTAACTATAAATAAAGAAGAAATTTATAAATTCCTATATTTGATAACAAATCCATATAAGGATTATCCGGATTCATCTCAAAGATATTTTCTCGAAATAAATGATAAGTATAATATAACACCACTTGAAGCGCATTTAATGTTTATTGATAATTTTAAACCTCCAGAATTTGAAGTTGCATTTGAGAGAGAATCAAACTATGTTCTCTATAATTATGTAGAAGAAAAATTAAAAAGTGTTTGATAACATAATTGGTCAGGATAAACCTAAAAAGATACTTATTAATATTATTAAAACAAAAAAAATCCCAAATTCATTCCTTTTTTATGGAAATGAAGGAATAGGAAAATTTTCACTGGCAAAAGAATTTGGAAAGGTTATTAATGAATATAAAGAAGGAGAATTTATTCAAGATATATATATTGTCGAAAATGATAAGAGCATTGGAATTGATGAAATAAGAAAGGTAAAAGAGTTAAGTTTTATAAATCCAGAGAAAAACTATAAAATAATAATAATAAATGATGCTCATAATTTAACCCAAGAAGCATCAAATAGTTTTTTAAAAGTTCTTGAAGAACCATCAAAAAGAACAATTTTTATACTTATAACTCAATATCCTGAAAAATTACCAGAGACAATAAGATCAAGATGCTTTAAAATACATTTTTCACCAATTGATAGAAATTTAATAAAAGATTTTCTAAGTAAAAAAATTGAAGAGTTAGAAAAAATTGACCTTTTATCAAGAATATGTAATGGAAGTATAAAGAAGGCTCTTTTGATGATGGATGAAAATTATCTTATGAAAAGAAGAAAGAGAATTTTATCATTTTTGTCATTTTTAAAGAGAGAAAAACCTTATGTTGATTTTTTGAAAGAATTATTAATAGAAGAAGACATAAAAGAAGTAATAATATTTTTTGAAGAAATTGTTTCTGATATGATTATTATGAAAAGAAGCACAGATGAGTCACTTGTTTTGAATATTGATTTTTTAAAAGATATTTATGATACACAAATTCTCTTTTCTATTGAAAGTTTATTAAAAATTGGAGAATTACTTTTTGATTTTGAGAAGAAAATAGAATATAATATAAACTTAGCACTTTTATTAAGAAAACTTCTCTTAGGAATTTTAGAATTAACTGGAGGCATTTATGTATAGATATATATTTGTAAAACTTATCTATCTTGATAAAAAAAATTATTTATGTGAAATCGATCAGGATGTTATTTTGAATAAATATGAAAAAGTTGTTATAGAAAGAGACAAATGTGAAGAAGTTGGTGAAGTAAGATCCAACATATTTGATTCAGAAGAAAGAAAAGATTCAATCTGTAAATTTATAAGAATTTTAAATCAGGATGATGAGAGAAATTTGCATGATAATATAAATTTGGAAAAAAAGGCACTCGAAATTTGTAAAACAAAAGTTGTAAAATATGGATTGAATATGAATTTAATTTTATCTCATTACTCACTTGATAGAAAAAAATTAACCTTTTACTTCACATCTGATTCAAGAGTTGATTTTAGAAATTTAGTAAAGGATCTTGCATCAACTTTTAAAACAAGAATAGAGTTGTGGCAAATTGGTCCAAGAGATGAGGTTAAAATAGTTGGTGGAATTGGTGATTGTGGAAGAGAATTATGCTGCTCAAGATTTTTGTCAGATTTTAAAACAATAACACTTGAGATGGCAAGAAAGCAGAGTTTGAACGTAAACCCAAATAAAATTTCAGGTATTTGTGGAAGATTAAAGTGCTGTTTATATTATGAACTTCCTATATATGAAGAACTTGAAAATAGCTATCCATCAATTGATGAAGAGGTAGAAGTAGAAGGCAAAAGAGGAAAAGTATTTTCTCTATCACCATTTAAAGGAACTGTTTTTGTTGAATTTCCTGATGGAGTTCAAAGAGAATATAAAATAGAAGAAATAAAACGCTTAAAATAAAAGATTTTTATATTATTTTCAGATATGGTGGGCCTCTCTGGACTCGAACCAGAGACCTCATCCTTATCAGGGATGCGCTCTAACCAACTGAGCTAGAGGCCCTTATCCATATTATAAAAACTTTTCTTTTATTGTCAAGTTAATTGCACTTCTTCATATTTATCAGGAAGAGAGAAGAAACTTATAATTTCAAATATCACACCAATAAGAATAATTATAAATCCTATGCCAAATAGTATAGTTAGAATTGATCCAATAAAAATTAGTAATCCAGAAATTTTAAAATTATTTATTTTCACCTTTTCAGAAATCTTATCAAAACTAAATTTTGTGAAAAGCCCTGCAACCAATATCATAATCCATACAATTGCTAAAATTATAAGAAGAATCCAGATTTGATTTCCTAGATTCGATAAAAGTTCTCTAATTTGTGGAAAATCTCTTAAATGAGGCAAATTCCTATTGCCAAATTTATTAAATCTATCCCAAAATTCTGGATTTAAATTTTCAAATTTATCAAGATTTTTTAAGATAAATCTAACTACAAAACCAAATGCACCAATGATTGCAGTTACAATAGAAGCAAAAAAAAGTATTATTGAAATTAGATAGTTTGAAAATATTGATTTTTCATTAACAGTTTTTGAAATTTGACTTACTGCAATTGCTGTTAGAATAAAGCCAACAATTGATAGAATCCAACCAATAACTGGAATTATAAAGCAAAGAATAAATATTGCTCCTAATCCACCTAAAATCTTAGACTGTTTAAGATCCATAAAAAACCTCCTTTTAAATATACAAAGCACTAAAATATACTAAATATATCATAGAAATGTTACAAAAAAATTAGTATCTTAAGAAGAAACCTATCCCACCATTTAAATCAAGTTTTTTAGCATTTTCTTCATGAACTATATATAACTCACTTTTATATTTTTCGCATAAGTTATGAATAATAAATCTCAAATCTTCTAATTCAAATTCATTTGAATTACATGAAGGACAACTTTCTTTTTCAAAATAGATATATGAACATTTTTTACAAATATTTACTAATTTACTGAAATTTTCTGAAATTAAGATTTTCTTAACTCTTCCATCTTGAATGAATTTTAAAGAAGAAGAAATTCCAACTCCACCAAGATTACTTGTTGATGCTCTATTAAAAAGTTCGTTTAAAGCCTTTTCTTCATCAAATTTTTTTATCTCATTCAATTTATCAATCGAAATATTTAAAATATCTTGCATTGTTGCATTTGAGGGTGTTACAAGTTTTACGAAAATATTTGAATTTGGTTCAATATTTAAAAAATCATCAATTTTTTCTTCACTATCAGATGTTACAAATATTGTCCTTAAATTATCACTATTTTTCAAGACATTTGATTTAAATTCTTTTAAAATTTTATAAATATGAAGTTCTAACCTTTCTTCATAAGCATCTTTCAAATTTCCCCCACCCACTGCCCCAATTGTTACTCCACCTTTTGGTGATGGTGGTGGCATTATGTGTTTTCTTCTCCAACTAGATGTATCAACTGAAGGAACAACCTTAATTATTCCGCTTTCTTTGTATAAATTTATTCTATTAAATACAAATCCATTTAAAGTTATATACACAATACCAAAATCTGGATTTTCTATCAATGCCCAATAAAACTGATATAAATTTGGTAATCCAAAATATATTTCATTTCTTAAAGGAAAATCATAAAAATTTTCATACACTTTTTTAGGGGTTGAAAAAATATAAAGAGATTTGCCCTTTATTCTTATTCCTTCAAGATAATTTAATAGATTATTTTTAGATGATATAAAAAAATTCAAATCATTTTTATCAATCTTATTTATTAAATTTTCTAATCCTTTTTTAGCAAAACTTATAAGTTCATTCTTATAGTTTGTGATATTTATAGTTGAATAAAAAGATATGCCCTTCTCGTTTTTAAATTCCGATAGTTCTTTAAACTTTTCAAATATCATACAAGCCACCTCCTTATATTTTCTTAATTTCATTTTAACATATCAAAATTTATAATATAATTTAATTTGATTAAGATAAAATTAAGGAGGAAAGAATGAAAAAAGGGAAATTCTCTGGCATAATTACACCATTAATAACACCCTTCAAAGAAGATGGAGAGATAGATTTTGATGGTTTTAAATATCTTTTAAATTTTTTAAAAGATAAAGTAGATGGAATGTTTGTAAATGCAACAACAGGTGAATTTACTTCTTTGACTCTTGATGAAAAAATAGAAATACTTAAATTTGTTAGAGATTCTGTAAAAAACAATATTAAACTATTTTCTAATGTAACCTCAACATGCTTTAAAGAAGTTGAAAAATTAATTGAAGCATCAAATTATCTTCATTATGATGCAATTGTTTCAACACCACCATATTTCCTTATACCTGATTTAAAAGGAATGAAGAATTATTTTTTATTAATTTCAAAAATTTCTGATATTCCTCTACTTATTTATAATATACCCACATGTACTGGTTATTCACTCTCAGTAGAAATAATAAAAGAACTTGCATTAATGGAAGAAAAAATTTCTGGAGTAAAAGCAACTATTGATAGTTTAAATTACATTAAAGATCTAATAACTTTAATAAAAACAAAAAGAGAAGATTTTTCAGTTCTAACTGGGGTTGAATCATATCTTGTACCAACTCTTTTATCAGCAGGAGATGGTGGAATTGTTGCTCTTTCTAATTTTACACCTGATATAATGAAAAAGGCTCTCTATGACGATGAAAAAGGTGATTTATATTCTCTAAATGAAACTCATAAAAAAATATTAAATCTTTTTGAAGTTTATAAATTCTCATCATCTTTTGCTGGTGCAATTAAAATTGCCTTAAATCTTCTTAATTTTCCAATAAATATAAAAGTAAGACTTCCTCTTTTAGAAGATGATTTAGGTAGTATCCAGAGAATAAAAGAAATTCTTATAAATCAAAAACTCTTGACAAAAGAATAACCTTTTTGTAATATAGTTAAAGACCTTGGGCGGGTAGTTCAGCGGTTAGAACGCCTGTCTTACAAACAGGAGGTCAGAGGTTCAATTCCTCTCTCGCCCACCATTGGTAAGTTATAAATGCCGAGGTAGCTCAGTTGGTAGAGCAGAGGACTGAAAATCCTCGTGTCGGCGGTTCGATTCCGTCCCTCGGCACCATACTTAAAGACGACAAATTTCCCTCTGGAAGCCTATAAGTAAAGTTTAATGTCATAGTTTTTTCATCAATAAAAATGGTATGGATGAAAATTTTTAAGTATTGATTTAATTCTTCTGGTGGTAGATTTTTTAATTTTTCTTTAAAAATTTCAATAAACTTAACAAAATCTTTCTCAGAATATTTTTTTATGCTTTCTTTTTTAATACTTTCAAGATTATTCAATATTTCTTCTCTTTTTTCATTTAATTCATCCAATCTTTTACCAAGTAATTTTTGATTAATGCCACTTTCTATTGCTTTATAAATATTTTTGATTTTTATGTCTATTTTTCTCAAATTTTCTTTTAAATTTTTCTCCTCTTTGAGAAGTTTTTCTCTTTCGCTTTCTAAATTTTTGTTCAACATTTCAACAATTTTCTTTATGTTTTTTTCTGAAAAGATTTTATCATTTAAATAATCAATAATATATTTCTCAAAAACATCTGCTTTTAATACAACATTTGAACATTCTTTTTTTGATAATTTATCTCTTTTACTGCAAATATAATAACCATTTATATATTTTTTATCTCCTCTTGTTTTTGTTTTTTTAACATAAATATAATTTGAACCACATTTGGAACACTTAATCAAACCTGATAAAACATGAGTTCTGGATAGTCCTTTTGTGGGATTATTTTTCCTGTCTTCGAAAATTTTTTGAACCAATTCAAACTTATCTTCATCAATTATCTTTGGAACCTTATCTTCAATAATTACCCATTCATTTTTATCTTTATATTTCTTTCCTTTTGTTTTTTTATCATATTTATTCCAGATAAGTTTTCCAGTATAAATTTCATTTTTTAATATTCCTCTAATAGTTGAAGGCGAAAATTTATTTCCCTTATTTGTTATATATCCCTTCTGATTCATAATATCTGATATTTTCTTCAAGCCATATCCTCTTATAAATAAATCAAAAATTTCAATAACAACATCTTTATATTTCTCATCAATCTGTAAAATCTTTTTTGTTCCATCTCCATATTTTATTTCTTCTATTCTGTAACCAATTGGAGGAATACCGCCATTCCAGAACCCTTCTTTTGCATTCTGTTTCTGTCCTCTGAAAGTTTCCCTTGCAAGATTGGAAGAGTAGAACTCATTTATAACCTCTATAATTCCTTCTAATAATTTACCCTCAGGTGTATCCTCTTCTACTGGTTCTGTTACTGAAACAACCTTTATACCCTTTTTTCTTAAAAGATATTTGTATGTTATTGAATCCAATCTGTTTCTTGCAAATCTTGAATAAGAATAAACAACAATTAAATTGAAAGGCGGTGGGTTCTTTTTTGTTTCCTCAATCATTTCTTGAAAAGCAGGTCTATCGGTTGAAAGAGCAGATTTTGCTTCATCAACATAAATTTTGTATAAAGAATAATTGTGTCTTTTTAAATAATCTTTACAGATACTTATTTGTGCTGGAATACTTGTTCCCTTTTCTGCCTGTTTTTCACTTGAAACCCTTGCATAAATAACTGCTTTCATTAGTTTCCTCCGTATTAGATTAAATTATTTATAGATTTGTATAAATTTTATCTATTTTATTAATTAAACTATCTACATCATCATATTTTATGAATAATCCATTTGATAAATTAAATAAATCATTACTTAGATTTTCAATTTCATAAGACGATACTTTATCAATTACTTTACTATAATATTTTAATTTTATGGTTAATTTTTTTAGTAAACTCAATAATTCAAATGAATTTGGAAATGGAACCATTAAAGTTTTAGAATCTCTTGAATATTCATTAATATTATTAATTATAATTTCTAAAACAGATTTTAATATTAAAAGGTCATTTTTAAATATTTGCTGTTGATTATCATTTAGATTGACTAATTCATTATAATTTAATGGAGGAACTATGTTTAATCCATATTCTAATATATCTTTCATATAATTTGTTAAATCTTTAAAATCTTTTTCTATCTTTTCAATCACTTGATATATTTCATCAATATCATGTTTTTTCCAATAAAATAAATCTTTATATTTAGTTAAGTCAATTTCATATTCATTAAGATGGTTTTTGTTGAAAATATCAATATATTCTATTTTTATATTAAATTTATATTCATACAATTTTTTTCCTTCTATTTCATTTCTGGCATAACCAAATGCAAATTTTATCTCTTTATTTGGTGGTAAATACTTTATATTTTTAAATAATGGAATTTCAGATAATTTTATATTTCCATCTTTGAAGTATGGAATATCAGGTTCAATTTGAAATTTAATGTCTTTTGCTGGTCCATTACCTATATTTTTAATTACAAAATAATAAATAGGTGTCTCAGAAACATCTATATCAAATAATATAAAAGGCATCTTACTTTCTTTTCTAAGATTTTTATTTTCTTTAACCAAACAAAATGTCGCTGTTACATAAAACATTGTTAATATTAATGAAATAATTTGTAAACAATCTGCTATCCTAAACATTTTTTCCTCCTTTAAAATAATTTTTAAAAAATTCTATATGTTCTTTAAAAAATTTATTTTTCGATAAGTTTATTAAATTCCCCGAATATAAAATTTCAAAAAATTCTTTAAAATTGATTCTTTTTTCTTTTAATAAAATATACAAAATAAATAAATCAATGGTTGTTATTAAAGTAACTTTTTTATTTAATTTAGTTAATTGCTCATATAAATCTATACATTCATTTGTAAAATGTATTTTATCTAATCTGTTTAAAGGGGGTAAATGGTGGTATGTATTAACTAATAATATATAATTATCAGTTTTAATTTCAGAAAGCATAATTTGGTCAATTTTTGAATTGTCTTTTTTTAGCCATTCGTTTGAAGAAGTTACCTCTAAACCGAAAACAATTTTTTTATTATCAATATTAAAATATAATTCGAAATCAATATGACTTCCACTTTCTAATTGTCTAATATCAAGGTCTATATTATCACTTGTATTAATTAATTTTTTTAAAGGTCCATTTTTAAAAAAAATGTATATTGCATCTTCTAATTCTTTGCCAGTTTTATATAAAATTTTATATATATTCTTATAAAATTCTAATTCATTGTTTATTTGATTTGTATATTCTTTTAATTCATTTTCCAAATCAAGAATTTCTTTAATCTTATACTCTTCAATCCATTCAGGTTCATTATCTACATTTTTAAATTTATTATAATATTCTTCATACTCATTTTCAGCAATTTCTAAGATATTTAAAATTAAATCTTTTTCTTCCTTTTTGCTATTTGGTAAAAATAAAATTGTTCCTAGTTTTTCTGATTCACTAAGCGAACTTATAGAAGGTTCGTATAATTTTGTATATTTCATAGAAATTGGCATAGAATTTTTTATTTGTGCAATTATTTTACAATCAAAATCAAATTTATCTTTAATTATATAGTGCCATTCTTTTACATTATTGAAATATACTTTATACCAATAATTTTTGTCTATTAATTCAATTGAGAAGCCCGGATTTTCTTTTGGTTCAATAGAATCTTTAAGATTTTGTGGTAGCCAATATAAAATATCTACAATTGAGTATATGGTTTTATACATTGTTTTATACAATATAAAATATTTATCTAATATAACAATCCATAATCTTTTACTATTTATTACATTTAATAATGCTTTTCTTAAAATATCTAAGTTATTTTTTAATATACTAATCAATTCATTGTTATCTTTATAACTATATAAGTTCCACATATCAACAATAACAATTTCATATGATTCAATTGCTGGACAATTAAATTTTTCATTCCATGGCACAAAATCTATACTTTCGATTATATTTTTATAATTTTTTATTTCCTCAGAATTTATTTTTCCAGTAAATCTATCAGAGATTATTAAAATATTCATCTAAATTAACCATTTTTTTCCTAAATTAAATATAATAAATTTTTCGTTAAGGATAAATATATTTATCAATTAAATTACCTTTATTATCATATAAAAATGCGGTGTCTGTGTCATTGTTCCAGATTGCACCAGTGGAGCACCAATAAAGAGAATCTTTTGTATTTGTTCCACAACCAGAATAGATTTTAACTACTGAATTTGGATTTAGGGTAAAATCTGGAAAAGTAAAAATATGATTTGCTAAATCTTTTAAAACAAAATTTTTCATATTCACAGGCTCACTTCCTAAATTTTTTATTTCAACCCACTCTCCATTTAAATTATAATTATCATTTCCGGGTGCATCATAATTTATATTTGTAATTTTTAATTTTATATCACTCTTTTTCCATATACCTAAACCATTCTCCTGTGCATATTTTTGAGCATTTAATAAATCATCAACATATTTTACATTTGGTGGAATTGTTTCAACAACAGCAAGCCCTTCTTTTACAAGTTGAAGATTTACAAAAATATTTCCAACAAAAACATAAGCAAGAGTTCTGCCATATTTATCAAATTTTTCAACATCATATTCCAATTTAACCTTCTTACCCTCTACTAGTTCTTTATTTCTTTTTTTAGACTCTTCATAAAAATTTTGACCGCTTTCAGGTGCATTTATACCTATGTATCTAACTTTCCTTCCATCTTCAAGTTCAATTGTGTCTCCATCAATAACAGTTTTAACTAAATACAACTCCTCTTTTTGTTCTTTGCTTTCACATTCTTTTAATTTATTCTTTAATTCCTCATTCTCTTTTTGTAGTTCATTTATCTTCTGATTTAATTCATCAATCTTTTTATTCTTTTCTTCCAATTCCTTTTTAAGATTTGAAATATCAGGTGTCTCTCCAATTTTATTTTTTATTTCTTCAATTAACCTATTTTTGTTTTCTATTTCATTTGATAATTGAATAATTTTATATTTTAAATATGGAACAGAATCCATTGTGATTGTTATTGTTTCAGTTTTTCCATCCCAATTAACTGAAGCACCTAAACCTTCTGAAACAAATCTTACCGGAACCATTATTCTTCCCGGTGGAACTTCAATTGGTGCAACATCCATTTCAAGTGGTTGGTCATTGATATAAATTGTTTTATTCCCCTTTTGAAGTTTAATAATTATTTTTTCATTCTGACCTTTAATATTGTTAAAAGCAATTAAAATTAAAAAAATTAATAAAATAGATAAGATAATTTTTTTCATTTCATCTCTCCCTGAAATTTTTAATTTTTTATTTAATTCATCTATTTTATTCATTAAAAATAATTATCCGTGATGCCACCATCTAAGAATTCTTGCAATTATGTTCCAAATGATGCCTGCTATAAAAAAGAGTAATCCTACAGAATAGAACATTAATTCTTTTGAGTTTGGATTTTCACCAATCATAAGTTTAGAACATGCAGATGCTCCTGTTAAAAGAAATATTATACCCAAAAAAATCATTAAAGATGAGATTAATATATGTTTTTTGTATCTTTTACTTGATAACTCTACAAGTTGAGCCTTTTCCCTTACTTCATTAGTGATTTGATAACCGCAAAAATTACAAAATTTTGAATCATCTGAGATTTGTTTACCACAATTTGGACAAAACATATAAAACCTCCTCTTAATGATTAAATTTATTTAAAAAATTAAATATTGATTTTCTCTCCAATAACTATCATCCTTGGTGAATTAATAGTAAGAGGATTACCACTAAAATCTCCAAATGATTTAATAATTTTCAAAGAAACATTCTCAAACATATTTTTTATTTCAGTATAAGAATATAATCTCACATAGTATGGTGTTCTTCTCATTTTCCCATTTCTATAAATGAGTCTTTCATTATAAACTCTACTTGTAAAAATATCAAATCTATTTCTTTCAATTAATAAATCTTCACCTTTTTCTAATACCATATAAGGTAAAAGATTTTTAACTATATAATCTCTATTTATTAAATCCAAAAAGAATAAACCACCAACTTTCAATGCTTTTGAAATATTTCTTAATACCTTTAAATTTTCATCATCTTCAAAATATCCAAATGAAGTGAATATACAGATTGCAATATCAAATTCATTATCAAAATCAATTTCTCTCATATCTTTTAAAACATATTTAACATTTATACCCAATTTTTTCGCTTCATTTTCTCCCATCTCTAAAAATTCTTTTATAAAATCAACACCAACAACTTCATGACCTAACAAACTCAATTTATTTGAATGTCTTCCAAAACCACAAGGGATATCAAGAATTTTCTTTTTTTCTGTAATATTTAATTCTTTTACAATAAAACTAACCTGTTTTTCTGTAACTTCATCTTTGACTGCATCAGAATAAAAATAAAGGTAATCATTAGGTTCAAAAACTTCTTTCCAATCAAATTTAACATCATCCATATTTAAACCTCCATCAAATTTTATAAATATTTTATATCTTCTTCATTTTTATTGCCATTATGACTTTATACATTTTTATGTTCATATCTTCTGTTATTTCAATTGGTTTATAATCTGAATTTGCTGGTTCAAGAAAAATTTTTCCATTCACCCTTCTGAATCTTTTAAATGTTGCCTTGTTATCAATTATTGCTATAACAAGAGAACCACTCTCAATTGGTGAGTTTGCATCAACAAAAAGAATATCTCCATCTTCTATTCCAAGGTCTTTCATTGAATCACCCTTTACTTTAAGAGCAAATGAAACCCTTTTTGCCTCACTCTCTGGATATGTGATTGTATCAATTGGTTCAATTATCTCTGCAAGTTCAAGTGGTTCTCCTGCCTGAACATAACCCAAGACTGGAATTTCCCTTAAAGGAATCTTTTTTATCATATAAATTGCTTTAAGCACCTTCTCCATCTCCTCTTTATTGAGAGTTTTAAGTAAACTTTTTATGAGTGATTCATCATCTTCTGTGATTATAAACTTTTCTTCTTCACCGATTAATTCTGATATTGGAACTTTAAATGTTTCAGATATTTTTTTCAAAACAGAGAGTCCTGGATTTCTTACTCCATTTTCAATTTGAGATATGAATGATGGTGTATAATTCAACCTTCTTGCAAATTCAGAAACTGTAAGACCTAAACTCTCTCTTAATTTTTTTATCTTCTCATTACTGGTCATATCACCTCCTTTTTATTATTTGCTTAAATTATAAAAAATATTTTTACTTTGTCAATAGACAAATAATTTAAGAACAAAAATTTTTTAAAACAAACATCATAATCTTCAATAATTTCTCTTTTTCTTTTAAGCATATGCTTGACAAATTGGATATATTTGCTAAAATATATTAAACAATTGCTTAAAGGTGAAAAGATGAGTTTGGTTCTAAAAGAAAAAAGAGAAAAAGTTTTAAGGTTAAGCAAAGAAAAAGAATTAAAAATAGTTGAAATTTATGGAGATAAAGATTTTGATGAAATCTTATCCTATTTTATAAAAATAATCTCTCCTCATATTGAGGAGTTTTTAGGAGGTAAAAATGTTTAAAGACCTTCTTCTTGAACTTAAAGGCAAAATGGTGAACCAGATCAAAACAAAAACTGGTGATGAGTGGGAAGAGTATTTTATCTCTGATGTAAAAGATGAGTATGTTGAACTCAAAAGTGATTACTGCACAGGTTATGTGAGAATCTCTTCAATTGAGAGTATGTATGTTGAAATTGAAAATGATGAAGAGGAGGAAGAGGAAAATGGATGAACTTGACAGAATAATTGAAAAATTCATTGAGGAATTAAAGGAGGAGGAAAAGAAAGAGGGAGAGGAGTAATTCCTCTCCCCATTTAGAAGGTGATGAAAGATACACATTTAATATACCTTATTCTTGCAAGAGTTTTCAATGAGTATGATGAGGTTTTACTTATGAAAAAAATAATTTCTCTCTCAAAAAAGAAAGATGAAGAGATAAAAAAATTCCTTGAAAGAATTGAGGTAAAAGATGAGCATAAGTGAACTAATAAGAAAAGAGGTAAAACTTCTTGCATATGAAGGAAAAGATATAAATGTGAGAAAGATTTCAAGAAAATATAAATGCTCTCCATCTCTGGTTGTGAAAAATATCTATAAGGTTCAAAAAGAGGAAGACCTGAAACATATAACAAAGTTTGGAGTGAAAGGGAAGGTGAATTTACTGATAATTGATTTTAATTTGGAATGTTCACCTTCACAGGATAAATGTTCACCCCTTGAAAACTCTTCCAACCTTAATCCTCTCCAAAATGGTGAACATTCACCTTTAAAATGTTCACCCACAGAAATCTCTTCAAACCCTCTTTTCCCCAAAAAAGGTGAACATTCACCCCTTGTCCTAAAAAAAGAAAAAGAAAAGGTTTCTTATAATCTTCCAAAAGAAAAAGAAAAAAATAATGAAAAATTTATAAATAAATTTTTAGAGTTTCAAGAAATTGAAACTCTCTCCCTCCCTAAATATGAAAAAGAGATAATAAAAACATATTACAGATATGGTGGAAAAATAACCGAAAATCACCTTCCCTATATAAAAGGCATTCTCACATATTCCACTCCAAAACAATTTGAAGCAATTTTACTTAAAACAATAAGAGAAAAGAAAGGTGAGGTTCCTAAAATTCCATATCTATATGAAGTTTCAAAAAGAATGAACCTTAAGTGGAGAGAAAGAGAGAAAACTCCGAAACTATTTTCAAAAAAAGAGAGTGGTTTTGTTGAAAACAGAGATGAAAAAATTATCTCCTTCAGTTTCAGAGGTCTTACAGGAGAAGAAGCAGTAAAAGAGTTTTTTGGTCTTATAGATGAAATTCAATGATAGGAGAAAATTATGGATGAAATAAAAAACATAATTGAGAAAATTTTAAAAGATATTCAGGATAAAAAAGAGAGAATCTCCCTTCCACCAATTCCAAAAAGATGTGAGAGTTGCATTGATGGAGATTTTCAAATAGAAGGGATTTCTTTTTCCTGTGATTTTTATGGTTCAAACTCCTGCTTAATATATCAAAACTTTCTAAAAGAAAACTTTGGTAAAACTTTCATAAACACAACCTTAGACAAGGTTGAAGAGAGCATAAGGGAGAAAATAGAAAAATATATAAAAAACATTCAAAAATTCATTCTCTATGGAAAAGGTCTTACAATTATAGGTTCAGTTGGTTCAGGAAAAACAAGCATTCTCTTTTTAATAATTCAGGAACTATTCAAAAAAGGTTATCCATTCTATTACAATCACTCATACAAAATTTTTGAAGAGAGTGATGAATCACTTTTAAACAAAAAAATTCTTCTCATTGATGACCTTGGAGTTGAAGTGAAAAATGAGTGGAATAAAAGTTATTTTGATTACCTTATAGATTACAGATACAGATTTAAACTTACAACAATCATCACATCAAATCTTTCTGAAAAGAAACTCAAAGAGGAATATCCAAGAGCAATGGATAGGCTCTCTTCAATGAATTTTAAAATCTTCATTCAGGGAGGTTCAAGAAGATGATGTGTTTTTTATCTTGTAAGCACACCATCACAAAACCAAAATTTGGAGGTTTTAAAAAATGAAACTCATTGAAGTCAAATACATCATAATTCACCACACAGGAACCTTAAACATTCAAAAAGACCCAACAGGTGAAAGAGTCTGGAATAACATTTTAAAGAATCATCAGAAAGAATACAAAGAAAAATTTCCTTGGAGCAAAGCACCATATCATTATGGAATAGGTCCAAAAGGAAATATTTTCAAAGGTGAAGATGAAGACAAACCCTGTATCCATTCAGGAGATGATTATTACAATCAGAGAAGTTTGGGAGTTTCATTCATTGGAAACTTTGAAATAGAGGTTATGACTCCAATTCAACTATTTGAAGGAGCATCTCTTGTAAAGGAACTTATGAGAAAATATGAAATTCCTCCTGAAAGAGTTTTAAGACACAAAGACATAGTTCAGACAAAATGTCCCGGTAAAAATTTTCCTTGGGAGAAATTCTCAAAATACCTTCTTGATATAAACTCATTCAAACAAAATTCCATTGACTTTGCTTTAAAGGTTGGTTGGATTAAAAACTCTCATTCACCAGATGAGGTTGTTGATTTTGGAACACTCCTTACTGTTTTAAAAAACTTCTATGACTTTTTAAGGAGTGGAAATTAAATTGAGTAAATCCTATGAAAAAGGAAGAAGATTTGAATATGAAGTAATGAATTTTCTAAAAGATAAATTCAACATTACCTTAAGAAGTTCAGGCTCCCATTCTCCAGTTGATATTTTAGGAATAGATACAACAAACAACAGAGTTCTTCTTATCCAATGTAAAAAAGGAAAAGATTTCAGAATAAATTTCATAAAAGATATGGAAGTTATTTTCATTAATCTGGGAGATATCTCCCAATTAAAAGACTTTTTAAATTTTTAAAAAGGAGGTTTTGAGTTTTGAAAAGACTCACAATCATTTTAAAGAAAAGTGAAGATGAGTTTATTGCAAAAGATTTTGAAGGAAATTTCATTGTCTTTAAAGATGATGAAACAAAAGTATTCAGAAACTTTGAAGAGGCAAAAGAGTATCTCTTCAAAAATGAATAAAGGGGAGAATCAGAATATGGATGATGTTATCAAAAAAGAGTTGGAAGCAATTGAGAAACTCCTTAAAAGTTATGAGATGCTAAATAGTTCTCTTGAAACAAGAATAAGAGTTCTTGAATTTCAGATGAGAAAAGTAAAGGAAGACCTCTCTTGTTTAAAAGGTGAAAACATAGAAAATAACTCTTTTGAAATAAACTCTTCTAAAAGGAGATGATATTCTTGGACCTAATCACCCAAATTAAACCCTTATGGTTCAACTCCTTTTTAGGTTTCTTTATGCCTCTTCTTGTAAAATATTTCATAAACAAAAACTATTCAAGAGAAATAAAAACTCTAATTGCTCTTCTTTTCTCCCTTCTTATAGGATTTCTCTCAGTTTACCTTCAAGGTGAACTCTTTTTATACACACAAAACTTTGAGAAAACTCTCTTTGAAATCTTCACAATCTCCCAAATCTCTTACAATCTATTCTGGAAAGATTATTTTGAAAAAACAAAAATGAAAGGAGGTGAGATTTAAAAATGGCAGTAATAAATGAGAGACACTCCATTAGAATTGTTTTTGGAACAGAAGGAAACACAAGAAGTGAAACTCAAAACTTCCTTAAACCAACAGCAACAGATACTCAGGTTGAAGGTTTTGTTCAACAAGTTGCAAATTTAGTATCTGACCCAATTTACACCTCTTTCAGAATGATAAGGAAGCAGTATGGATAAGCAAGATTTATTAAAAAGGTAAAAATTTATGAAGATTAATCTTTTTTAAAAGAAAGGAGGTGAGTAATATTTGAACAAACAAGTTTATATTGTCTTTTCAACCGAAACAGAAGGAAGAACCTTTACAATGAGATTTAATAATCCAAAGGATAATTTAACACAGCAAAACATTCAGGACTTTGCAAACTGGGTTATAAATCAAAACATATTTCTTACAAGATATGGTGAACTTGTTTCCCTTGTTGATGCAGGAATAGTTGAAACCACAAGAACCGACCTTGTCCCATAAAAAAACTCGCAGAAAAATATTGAATCCCCCTCAATAAAAATCTTCTCTCTCAGACATAACAAAAAATTTAAAAGAGAAAAATTGCTCTGACCTGTTCGAGAAGAAGGTAAAAAATAAAAAGGGAGAAAACCTTCTCTTTCTCGGCAGGTCGGAGTTTTTTAAATGAATTTTTTTGAAGTGATAATGGGAATTATGAAATAAAAAGGTGGGAGTTTTTACTCCCACCCGGTTTTAGAAAAAAGAGAGTGGTAATTTAATTATAATCAATTTTATAAATCATAAACATTCTAAAGGAGGTGAACATTTTTGGAGATAGATTTATTAATTAAACTTATCTCCCAAGTCGGCTTCCCCATAGTTGTCGCCACCTTTTTGTTATTAAGAACCAATGGAAGAATTGAAAAACTTAAAGACTCCATCGACAACTTAAAAACTTCCATCGACTTATTAAAAGATGAATTAATTAAAAAAGATTAAATTTTTATATTTTTTATCAAACTATGTTTTTTCTTTTTAATTCATCTATATTTTTATAATCACCTTTTATAATATTTATCCTAAAAATCTTACACTTTTAAGAGATCTTTCAGGAAAATTATTAATTGATATTTTTATTAATTACTCAAATAATTTTGAATTGACATTATTCATTAACTTTTTGAACTTTTTTATGAGTAACTTCGTTTAATGTAATTTTTACCTCACCAATAATCCATTTTTTTTCATTTTTTATCTTATCTTCAAAAAAATCATAAATGATTTAATATATTGTATATAAAGGAGGTATAAAAATTTTTATGAGTTTAAAAAAGGAAACTTGTGAAGAAATATTAAATCTTTTAATAAATATCGTAAGAAGTAAATTAGAGGAATATGAACCTGAGACAAAATATATGCCTTTTCACTTTAGATTATTGGGTAGAGATCGTTATGAAATGTTTTCCTTTATACAGTCAATGAATACTACTTTTGGTATGTCAATTTGGGAACAAGTGGCTGAGATACTTGCTAAAAATGCAGGTTTTTTTGTAAAAAGGCAATATGATTTGCTAGGTAGTATAGATGTTGAAACTGAAAAATTAATTCAAGAGATTCTTGAGAAATTAAGAAATGGTTCAATATCAGCGAATAAGAATTACGAAATTGAAGAAATAAGAAAAAGTATTCAAATTGGAAAACTTGAAAAAACCCCTGATTCTAGAGTAGATTTGTTTATTAAAAAAGATGATGAAGAAAATTATTTTGATATAACAACTGCAAAGCCTAATATTAAAGAATTTACTATATTGAAATTGAAGTTGTTAAAATGGACAGCATTAAAATTAAGCCAAGATAAAAATATAAAGGTTTTTACAAGGCTAGCAATACCATATAACCCATACTATCCTAAACAATATAAAAGATGGACTTTAAAGGGACTTTATGATCTACAGAGTGGTGAGATTTTAGTGGATAAAGAATTCTGGAATTTTGTTGCAGGTGATGATATATATGATGATTTATTAAAAGTATTTGAAGAAGCAGGAAAAAAATTAAGAAATGAAATAGATAATGCTTTTGAAAAATTTAAAAAGAGGTTATAAAAAATGAAACAAAAAATTATCGAAGAGTGGTTTCCGCTAAAAGAAATAAGCAGAGACGCTGGAATTGAGATGGCTTATAAATCTATTCCTGCATATATAAAACATTTAAGGGAATTAGGATTATCTACTTATATAGGTAGAAATTTTTATGATCCAAAAATAAGAAATCTTCATCCATGGTTCGCGCGAAGACCATGTTCTGTTGCGAGGACTATAACATTGGCATCTATTTTAAACAATAAAATAGATAAAAATTTATTTTTAGATATTCTTGGATGGAATGAAAAGATTGATGTTTACCTTAAAAAGAGTTATCCACCACTCCTTTTTTATACAAATCCTAAAAGAGATGCAATCAAAAATATTTTAAAGGAAGAGGGATTAAATCCAGATGAAATAATAGTTTGTGACCCTATGGCAGGAGGTGGTTCAATACCTTTCGAAAGTCTAAATTTAGGTTTTAAAACTATTGCTATAGATTATAACCCCTTGGCTTATATTATATTAAAAGCTACAATTGAATATCCTTCTAAATATGGTATTGAATTAGCAGATCGAGTAGAAAATGAAGCAAAAGATTTAATTTTATTTGTTGAAAAAGAATTAAATAATTTTTATCCTGAGAATGTAGATGGATATATAATTGCTAGAGGCATTCATTGTCCCAAATGCAATGGTTTAATTCCTTTAATTCATAATTCTGAAATTACTGGCAAATATAATATTGGTTTTTACTTCAATAAGGATAAAACTTTTACACCATATATATCTAAATCTAAAATTGTTTTAGAATATGTTAAAAAAAACCATATTTTATGTCCTTACTGTGGAAATAAAATAAATAAAAAAGATTTTTACAAAATATGGACACAAAATCATATCGAAATTTTAAATGACATCATAAATGGGCTAATAAATGAAGAGAAAATATTATCAACACATATATTGTTAGTAAAACAGACTAAAAAAGATTATAAAATTGCTGATAATTTAGATATTGAAGCCTTTATAAAGTCATGTAAATTTTTATCTAAATATTTTAATGAAATTAAAATGTTTTTACCAAACTCTAAAATAACGGATGAAAATGAAGTTTTTAAAAATTTAAAAAATTATGGAATAGAATTTTGGTATCAATTATTTAATCCGCGTCAAATTGTTTCTATTGCATTAATTATTAAATATATAAATGATAAAATAAAATCTTTAAAATCTAACGATTTCATTGGAAAAGTATCAATGTTATATCTTGCTTTGAGTATCAGTAGAGTTATTGATTATAATTCAATATTAACAACTTGGAAAAAGGGGACAATAAGAGATACGCTTGGTCAATATGCAAGAAATAGAAAAATATCATATGGAGAGTCGTATTGTGAAGCCATTGTTCCTAAAAAGAATATAAGATGGATTTTTGAGACAGATTTTGACAAAAGGACTCAAGGTGGTATTTTACCTATATTAAAAGAAATTTGTAAAAAATTAAACGGGTTAGGCGATAGAATTAAAATTATTCATGGAGATGCGAGAAAATTATCTTATTATTTAAATGAAAAGGTAGATCTAATAAATGTTGATCCACCTTATTTTGATACTCATATTTACAGTGATATCAGTGAATATTTTTGGCAAATATTAAAAATTTTTAATGAGTTGTTAAACGATAAATTCATATTTGAAACAAAATTAGAAGATTGGAAATTAGAAAATTTAAGTGTACCAAGAGATGGTGAAATAATTGTCAGAAAGAAGAGAAATAATGATCAAAATAAATACAATGAAATTTGGTATGCAGAGCAAATGCTAGAATTTTTTAAACAATCATATAATGTCTTGAAAGATGATGGTCTTTTAGTTGTATGGTTCACACATAGAACATTAAATGCATGGAAGTCTCTAATCAGTGCTCTGTATGGAAGTAATTTTTATATAACAAGAATATGGCCTGTGACAACTGAACTTTTAACTAGATTAGTTGCTAAAAACAATAATAATGTTCTTGATAGGACATTATTAATTATTGCGAGAAAGAAAAAAGAAATTTCAATAGATATGGAATTATACGCTGAAAAATTGGCTTTTGAAACATTAAATGCGTTAAAAGAAATAACAACATCTAAAGATGAACTTAAAACTTTTTTATACGCAGCAATTTTAAGTAGTATAACTGTGATGCCTTTAAAAGATAAAGAAAATCCTATAAATTATTGTTATGAAATATTAATTCCAAACTCCTTAAAAATTGCAGAAAACTTAATAACAAAAATTATGAAAGAATTTTTATCTTGAAAATTAATCTATTGACAAATTATATAATTATAGTATTATAAACTTAATAAGAGGGCGTAAAGCCGATGGGAGGTGTAAGCCTCCCATAATTTTTTATGATGAAAATTATGGAAAAAAAATTTCTAATACCATATTTAATTTATTTTTCCTATTGATGAATTCAATTATAGGTTCTACTTCCAAATATTTAATTTTTGAATATTTTTGACTTTCTACATATCTTCTTTGTGCAGAAACTAATAAATCTGCAATATGCAAACCATGTATAAGATTTTTACCGACTTCATATGAATATTTATTTTTATAATATTCGTTTTTAATTAAATCTTCAGGTTTTTTAGGCAATCCATGTATATGCCATTCAATTAATCTAGTATTTTTGATTGATTCTGGAAATCTTGGAAAGTTAGTTTTTTCTATTAATTCCTTTTCTGGAAGTTTAAGTTCATCTATCATATATTTCTTTAATTCTAAATCATTTTCTTTTTTACGTGATTCAAACCAGACTCTTAGAATTATTCTTTTTTCATAATTAGACATCTTATTTTTAAAAAATTTACCTATTCTTTCCATAATTAATGTTGGGCCGAATTCATAGGGTACCGCTGGTTTTATATATGTATTTAGCATTTTAACTTTATCTATATGGATAATAAAAATATAGAATGTAATATCTTCTATACTTTTAACAATTTTTTCTAAATCATTTTTAAATAACTCTGGATTGTTTAAATATTTTGAAAATGAGTTTTTGGCTGAAATCATATCTGAGAGATGAAGAACTATATTTTCATCATTATATAATTGATATTTAATTTTCTTTATAGAGGGTATAAATTTGTTTATTAAATCAAAACCATTTATTAAAATACAAATAAGTGAAAAATAGTTTGGGTTTTGAGGATTAGTATCGGGTAAGTAAATTGGCCATTGATTTAGATTTTTCAACTTTATTAATCTTTTATAATCTTTAGTACCAGATTCATCCATGAAAGCATGCCAACTATTTATATCAATACACTGAAACTTAGGTCTCATTTTGATTAAAATTATAACATATATAATTTAAACCATTAACAAAATTATAACTTAAGTTTATAATTATAATAAAATATTATAAAAATTTTCTTATTATTAGGAGGCATCAAATGATAAATTTTTTAAAATTTCTAACTGTTTGGGTGATTGTTCCAATAATATTAATTAGTTTATTTTTTCACGGTGTATTTCTCATGCTAAGAATTGAAAATGTGAATATTAAAACATCTGCCAATGCAGCTTTTAAAGCTGGTTTAATTTTATTTATTATTTATGTTTTTTATTCATTCCAATATATAGGCTCTTATAGTAAAACATTTAATTATTATGATATCAGATTAAATTTAATTTATTTGTTTATGGGCATAGGAATTGGTTTTTTATTATTATTTTTAATAAATAAAATAAAAAGCACATCAGTCATAAGTTTTATAATTTTGATATTAACATTCTCAAGCACCTCTGCTTTATTTAGTTATTTATTTATACAAATTTTTAACAATATACTTATATCCTTTACTTTAGGATTAGCATTTGGAACTTTTTTGTATATTATAATAAATCCAAACTCTATAAATACATTATTTTAAAAAATTTGTTAATATTTAAATATACTAATTTATTTTTAAAATTAATTATTTTTTAATTTTCTAATACTTGATAGAAATCTTTCATTTATTTTTTTATTAATTTTAATAAATATCTGTCTTCTCTTTAATTCAGAATGAGCCCTCGGCACCAGAAAAAAAGATAGAAAAATATTTATTTTTTACTTCAAAAATATCTATAAATCTCATTTAATATCAAAATTATTAAAACTTACTAAACTTTTTTTATTTTGTGTTAATATTTTATTGTAAAATGTTAAACATTTTTTATAAATAGAGGTATGTAAAAATGAGATGGCAAGATAGAAGAAGAAGTACAAATGTTGAAGATAGAAGAGGTAAAAATATTGGTGGTTATGCTACTTTTGGTGGTACAATTGGAATAATCTTATTATTGATATATGCACTTCTTGGTGGTGGTAATATAGGAGATATAGTAAAAAATATAATACCATCTGAAGACACTACTACAACATATGTAGAAACAGCGGAAGAAAAAGAATTATCAGAGTTTGTTTCAGTAGTACTTGCTGATACAGAAGATATATGGACTGATATTTTTAAGGATTATGAAGAAGAATATATTCCACCAAAACTTGTTTTGTTTACTAATGCAGTTTATTCTGGTTGCGGAGTTGCAAGTTCTCAATCAGGTCCTTTCTACTGTCCTGCTGATGAAACTGTTTATCTTGATTTAAGTTTTTTTGAAGAACTTCAAAATAGATTTGGTGCAACAGGAGATTTTGCAATCGCATATGTTATTGCCCATGAAGTAGGTCATCATGTTCAGAATTTATTAGGTATAACAGATCAAATTGAAAAAATAAGACAACAGGTAAGTTCAAAAGAATTTAATGAATATTCAGTTCGATTAGAACTTCAAGCAGATTATTTAGCAGGAGTTTGGGCAAGACATGTTAGTGACCTTGGATATCTTGAGGAAGGAGATCTTAAAGAAGCCCTTAATGCAGCAAGTGCAGTGGGAGATGATAGAATTCAGAAACAAACTCAAGGTTATGTTGTACCCGACTCTTTTACACATGGAACATCAGAACAAAGATCAAGGTGGTTTTATAAGGGTTTCCAGACAGGCAATTTAGATAATTGGGACACTTTTAATACAGATAATTTATAGTTAATTAATTACTTTTTTAAGGATTTTGCCACTAATTTTAATAATTCTCTAATTGAGAGAGATTGAGGGCATTTTTCTTCGCATTCTCCACATTCCCTGCAGTTTGATGCTTTTTCTTCTTCTTTTAAATATTCGTATTCCTCATATGTTTCTTTTAAATCTTTATACATTAAATAATTATTATATATTTCAAAGTTTTTTGGAATGTTTACCCCATATGGACAAGGTAAACAATATTTACAATTTGTGCAATCAATTGATTTAATATTTAACCACTCATCTCTTGCTTTCATTAAAATTTCCAAATCTTTTTGAGTTAAAAAGTTAAATTCATATTTTGATGCAATTTCTATGTTTTCTTTAACTTGATTAATTTGACTCATTCCACTTAGGATTGTTAAAATCTCTTTTTTATTAAATAAGAAACTTAATGCCCACTCAACTGGACTTCTTTTAATTTCAAAATCATTAAAAGTTTTTAAGACACTTTCTGGAGGAGATGCAAGTTTCCCTCCTTTTAGTGGCTCCATAATAATAACTTGGATACCCTTATTATATGCATAAGAAAGACCTTTTTCTCCTGCTTGATAATCAATATCCATATAGTTTAGTTGTATTTGACAAAAATCCCAATCGAATGAATCAATAATTTCCTTAAAAATTTCAAATTCATCATGAAATGAAAAACCAAAAAACTTTATTTTCCCCTCCCTTTTCTTTTTTATAAACCACTCTAAAACTCCAAAATTTTTAACTTTTTCCCAAGAACCCTTCCATAAAGAGTGAAGAAGATAAAAATCTATATAATTTGTTTTTAATCTATTTAATTGAACATTAAAATAAAAATCAAAATCATCTTTCTTTTCAATTTTCCAAACAGGCATTTTTGTTGCAAGAAAAATTTTTTCTCGATTTCCTTTTTTTACAAAATACTCTCCTAAAAATACTTCACTCATTCCATTATGATATGGATATGCAGTATCAATATAGTTAACACCAGAATCAATTGCATAATCAAGCATTTTTTCAGTTTTTGAAATATCAATATCACCCTCATTTGATATAGTTGGAAATCTCATTGCACCAAAGCCAAGTTGAGAGATAAGAATGTCTTGTTTTAAAAATTTTCTATATTTCATTTTTTTCTCCTTTTGATATATAAATTTCTTTAGGATTATAATGTCTTAATGAAGAAATTCTAAATTCTAAAATTCCCTTTTTTAAAACATCAAATTCACCTTTTTCTAATTTTCCTTTTAAATATTTTATAGCAAGAATCATTGTCTCATATCTTCCTTTTGTTAAATTTTTATTCAAATCTTCTTTGTTTTTTAATAAATATTTTTCCATTTTATCATAATCAATAAGAAGATCTTCATCCGTAAAAATACCTCTTTCCCACATTCTTGAAATTTTATCAGATATAGTATGCTCTGGTTGAGAAACAAAAAATTCAAAAGCAAATTCCTCATTATGTATCTTATCTTTATAAAATGATATGTTTTTAAGAATGTCAATTCCCGAATTTAAGAATAGGTTATAAACTATTTCCAAATCATTAACTTTCTTATCCTCAATAAATATTTTTTTTATAACTTGTCTACCAAATAGAAATTCATATAAGATATAATTTTTTGTAAATCCAAGAGGTCTTGGAATATGTGGAAAAGAATAATAACCTTTTGTTATAAAATAATCCTCGAATTTTTTCAAAAGAAAATGTAATAGAAAAATTCTTATTCCAGAAGTTTTGTTTTTATAAAATATTTTTGCCATTGGAACATTACTATGAGTTATAATTACTCCATCAATCGATGGTATATAAGATGATAAAAAAAGTTCAAATATGAATTTATCATTTTCTAAAATTTTTTTATTAAACATATGATTTTCTAAATTTTCAATTTTATTTTTAGATTTAACGAAATTAATTTTTAATTTTTTATATCTTTTTTCATTTCTTAATATGAAAAAATTCTTTGGATTTTCTTCAATTACTCCCATATGGTCAAAAGTAGATTTTAAAAAAAGTTCAATTAAATATTTAAGTCTATCGAATTTTTCTTTATTAAAAATTTTTGATTCCTGTTTTTTTAACAAAAAATCAAGAGAGATAAGAAGCATTTCAACTCTTTCTTTGGATAATATCTCTATCAAGTTCTTTTCATTTTTCTTTATATAATTTCTTATTTTTTCATAATCAAATTTAATGCTCTTAACTCCAAAATCTATTCTTTTCCACAAATTAGAAATTTTTTCTGGCATAAGAGAAATCTCTGGTTCTTCAACAATTATATTTTTTACATAATTTGATGTAGGTTCAATTATATCCTGAAAAAGAAATATTCCAACCTCATGAAAAAGTGAAGAAGAAATACTTTCATCATTTAAAATCAAAGGATTCCAGTTCATAACTACATCATCAAAATATAAAGGATAATAACCTTCAAGACCATATACAAATTCATAATAATAACCATCTTTATCAAAACCAAGCAATCTTGGTATATGTGGATAATGATAAAGGTTTTTTCTTAGAAAATAATCATCGAATTTTTTTGCAAGTAAATGCCTTAAAAATTCATTAAAAGATCTATTAAACAATAATTCATTTGAAGAAACATTTCCTTTATGAAGGACTCTAAAACTTACTATAAAGTCTCTTTTAGTTCTAAATTTTTTTTCAAAAAAAGGAAAACTATTTCTTAACTGAATATAAACAGTTGCTTCTCCGCCATGACCAATTTCACAAATCTCTTCGAAATCTTTTACTTCCATATTTAAATTTTATATTATAATTTATTCATATGGATAATTTAAGATTAAATAAATTAGTAAAAATACTTTCAAACAAATTAAATCTAATTTCTGCTTTAAGCCAGAATGTTGATGATATAAAAAATGTATTATATGAAATAAAAATAGAATATGAATTTGAAATTATATACTTATACTTTGAATATAGAATTGGTGATATGTCGCCTCATATTAAAAAAGACTTTTATTTAGGTAAAGATAACATTTTTAATAATTTATTAATTGAAAAAATAATGAAATATTTAAAATCAAAAGATATTAATTTAGTTATTAGAAATTTTGAAGATGAAGAATTAAAAAGATTTTTTAAAGGAAATGGTTATGATTTCACTCTTCTTTTACCAATTATTATAAACAAAAAAATATGTGGTTTTTTAATATTCCTTGATAAAAATGAAACTTCTTTTGAAGAAATTGAATTAGATCTATTGACAATTGTTTCAATTATTCTATCGAATATTTTTGAAATCTATATTATTAAAATGCGTTCAAAAGAACATGAAAAGATGGATTCAATAATATTTAGTAATCTTGAAGAACTTGTTACATTTCAGGATAAAAATCTAAAAATTTTAGCTGCTAATAAAAGAGCAGCAGATTCAGTAGGAATGAAAGTTGAAGAGTTAATTGGGAAAAAGTGTTATGAAGTATGGAATAAAAGTGAAGTTCCTTGTGAAAACTGTCCTACCTTAAAATCCATGAAAACCTTAAAAAAAGAAGAAGGTTTAATAAGATCTTATGATGGTAGAACATGGTATATAAAGGGCATACCTGTATTTAATGATAAAAACGAACCAATTGGTGCAATTGAAACAACTCTTGAAATTACCGAAAAAGTTCTTTTTGAAGAAAGGTTTAAAGTTATATTTAATCAATCAACAATTGGACTATCTATAACTGATAAAGATGGAAAAGTTCTTCTTGCTAATCCTGCAAGGTCTAATATGCTTGGATATACAGAAGATGAAATGCTAAAGAAAAATTTTAAAGAATATATTCTTGAAGAAGATTTAAATGAAGATTTAAAAAATTATGAAAAATTGATAAATGGAGAAATAAATAGTTATAAATCAGATTTAAGAGTAAAAAGAAAAGATGGCTCAATAGGTTGGAATAGAATATATGTATCAAAGGTAACTGATATGAACGGAAAGTTTTTATATTCAATATCACTTGTGGAAGATATAACAGAACAAAAAGAACTCGAATTAAAAAACATTTTTCACGAATTGAGATTAAGAGCAATTTTTGAGCAGGCATCTGTTGGAGTTACAGTTATTGATAAAGATGGAAATTTTATTGAATTTAATAATGCTTTTCAAAACATGATGGGATATAATGAAGATGAAATTAGAAAAAAGAATTTTAAAGATTTTACATACTCATCAGATTTAATTGAAAATTTGAAACTTTTTGAAGATGCAGTTAGTGGAAAAATAGAGAAATATATCATTGAGAAAAGATATATAAGAAAGGATGGAACCATTTTCTGGGGAAAAGTTAATTCATCTGTAATTAAAGATAAAGAAGGAAACATTTTATATTTAATAAATCTTATTGAAGATATTACAGATAGAAAAAATAAAGAAATAAAGTTAAAAGAAAAAGATGAAAATTTGGAAAAGATTTTTAAACAAACAGTACTTGCTTTATCGAAATTAATTGAAATGAAAGAGTATTATACTTATGGACACCAAAAAAGAGTTTCTGAATTAAGTGTTCTTGTGGCAAAAAAAATGCAACTTGATGAAGACAAAATAAATACAATAAAATATGCAGGTCTTTTACATGATATTGGAAAAGTTGAAGTTCCGATAGAGATATTAAACAAACCATCGCAATTAACAAGAAATGAACTAGACCTTGTAAAACTTCATTCATATTATGGTTATGAGATTCTTAAAACTATTGAATTTCCATATCCTCTTGCAGAAATTGTCTATCAGCATCATGAAAGAATCGATGGTTCTGGTTATCCAAGAGGATTAAAGGATGATGAAATTCTTCTTGAAACGAAAATTTTAAGTGTTTGTGATGTTGTTGAGGCGATAAGTTCACAGAGAATCTACAGAGATAAATGGTCAATAGATATGATTGTTAATGAACTTGAACAATATAAAAGTATAAAATATGATTCAAAGGTTGTTGATGCAATTCTTGAAATATTTAAAGAAAATAATTATGATTTAACTAAAATCTTTGCTTATTAATTCAATAATTTCATATGGATAATCTAAAATAAAATCTGCCTTGAGGTTTTTTAATTTTTCTATTTCGCCAATTCCACCCCACAAAACAATCGCAATTTTTACTTGTGCTTCTTTTGCAAATTGGTAATCAATTTCACTATCACCAATCATAAGAACTTCATCTTTTTTTAAATTTTCTTCTTTTAAAACAATTTCCATTAAAGATGGATCTGGTTTTTTCAATGAATATGTATCTCTTCCAATAACTTTTTTAAAATATCTTTCCAAGTTAAACTTTCTTAAAATTATCCTTGCACTCTCCTCATCTTTATTTGTTATTATATAAAGGGTTTGATCTTTTAACTCATTAAGAAGAGTTATAATTCCATCAAATGGTTTTACCTTTTTTGTTGATTCCTCTCTATATATTTCTAAAAATCTTTCAATATTATAATTTGAAAAATTATTCTTTCCTATCTCCTCTAAACTTTTTTTAAGAAGATAATCTGAACCATTTCCAATAAATTTATATATTTTCTCTTCTTCTAACTCTTTAAATCCAAGTTCCTTAAGATATAAATTAACACTTCTTGCAATATCCTCCTTTGTATCAAAAAGAGTTCCATCAAAATCAAATATTATTAACTTAATCATAATTTTTATAATCTTTAAAATAAAGATAATCTATTCCAATTGTTCTATCAGAAAGCTTAGGTATTGGAGGAAACCTCCTTTTAAATTGTGAGTTGACAACCATTTTCTTTACTTTTTTAACTCTTTCAATATCGAATCCCTCTTTTATCACTTCATCAACACTCATTCTTTTATCAACAAGTAGATATAAAATTTTATCAAGTTCATTGTAACTAATTCCAATTTCACCTTCATCTGTTTGTCCTATCCAAAGTTCTGCTGAAGGAACCTTACTAAGGATAAAATCTGGAATATTGAGAAACTTTGATAATTGATAAACCTGTGTCTTATATAAATCTCCTATAGGAAGAATAGATGCTGCCATATCTCCATACCAAGTTGAATATCCAATTAAAAGTTCACTTTTATTGGAACACCCTATAACAAATCCTTCATATTTTTTTGCTTTATCAAATACAATTGCCATCCTTACTCTTGCCATAAAATTCCCTTTTCTTAAATTATCCATCTTTTCAATTTGAAAATAGTTATCAATAATAGGCTTTATATCTATAATTTCGTAACCAATATTTAGAATCTGTGAAATTTTAATTGAATCTTCGGTTCCTTTTTTACCAAGTTCACCATAAGGCATATTAACTACCAAAACATTTTCGTTTCCAAGCGACATTGTTGATAAATAAGCAACAAGCGTTGAATCAATACCACCACTCAAAGGTATGATCCCTTTTTTTAATCCAATTTTTTCTTTTTCTTCTTTTATAAATGAAATTATTAAATCTTTTGTAAATTCAAGATTTAATTTTAAATCATTCATTTTTAATCTCCTTTAGATTATTTAATATTATATCAATATCTTCTTCCCTTCTTAATGGTAAATTAAAAATCTCTTTTTTTATTTCATCTAACTCTATTTCAATAGTTTTAAAATCCTCTTTTATTAAAGGTAAAGAAACAAGTGTTTTTCCAGTTGGATCTTTTACCATTGAACCACCCATAAAAGGAATACCCTCTTCAAATCCAACTCTATTGACAAAAACTATAAATGTATGAAATCTTAAAGAATAGATTGATAGAAGTTTTTCTGTTGATTCATATATGCCAACTCCTTCTTCTCTGTATGAACCTCTTACAGGAATTGCAGAAGTTAAAATGAGAAGTTCTGTATTCTGTAGATAGTGAAGTAACGCAAGAGATGGATGGAAGAAATCTCTACAGATTAACATTCCAAATTTTCCAAAGTTAGTTACAAAACTTTTAATCTCTTTTCCCTTACCAAAAAATTTAAGATCTTCAAACATTCCATGATTTGGAGGATAAACTTTCCTATGAACATGTAAAATTTTCCCTTTTGATAAATAAATTTGAGAAATATATGTAACATAATCCTCGCCAATTTCAGGAAATCCAAGTGAAATGTCAATCTTTTGACTTAAATCAAAGAAAAATTCTAAAATTTTTTCTCTTTTTAAAGAAACCTCTATTGTTCCATCAAGAAGATAATAACCAGAAAGTGAAAGTTCTGGAAAAACAATTAAATTACTTTTTTCTTCAATCGCTTTTTTGATATAATTTTCGTGAATTTTTATATTACTACTTAAATCACCAAGTTTAGTATTTATTTGGGCAAGAGATACTTTTATTTTCATTCTTTATTCCTCCTTAAAAAATTTTAATTTTGAGATATAAACTATTAAAGGTAAGCCAATTAAATAAGTGCTAACTGCTTCACCAACAATTATGGATGATGAAATAGAAAAGTAGAGTTTGATATTGAAACTTTTTAAAGTTAATTGTTCACGAGAAAGTAATGTGATATAAAATGAAACACCAAAACCATTAATTAAAATTGGTGGGATGGGCGAAAGATAAATTTTTTTTGTTGTTCTTAATAGATATGTAAAGTATGCTGCGATTAAAGTTAATAAAGAACCTAAGATAACATCGATAAAACCAAATGGTGAAAAAAAATTTGCAATGAAACATCCAATAAAAAGCCCCCAAATTGCATCAATAGTTAAAAACGGAAGAAGTGTTAAACTTTCTGAAATTCTAACTTGAAATGCTTTAAAACTAATTGGAGCAAAAATTAATGTTAACATAAGATAGAGTCCAGCAATTATTGCTCCTCTAACCAATCTTTTGATATTCATTTCTAAAACTCAAAAATAAATTGTCTTTTTATTGAAAAAAAATTTTTTATATTATTCATTATCTTTTTTTCTTTTTAAAAAATTTAAAAAAGAACTTTTTTTCTTTTCTTCTTCCTTTTTTTCTATTTTAGGTTCTTCTTCAGTTTTTTTCTCCTCAAATACCTCAATATTTTCAGCCTTTTTTTCACTTAATTTTTTTTCAAGGTCTTCTTTGATTTTTTTAATTTCATTCAGTTCATTTTCCTTTCTTTTAACATCCTCCATTAGAAGTGTAATTTTTCTATCAAAACCCTTTAATTTATTTTTTAGTATTATGATTTGTGGGAGATGATAAAGCCATGTTATTACAATGCCTATCAATAATGCACCAATAAAAACAAAACCTACAGGAATTGGTGAAGGTGTTTCCCATTTTAAAAATTTCAAAGTTACAGGTTGCCCTGCATTATAAAATAAAAAAATAATAGTCAGAATAAAAAGAATCAAATATATTATTGTTCTTATCATTTCAACCTCCTAAAAATTCTTGTTAAATTTTCTTTATTATAGCAAATATGAAACAAAGTTGAAAAAGTTTTATCAAATTGTATAATAGATAAAAGATGGCAATAGAAAAAGTTATAGCAACAAACAAAAAAGCATTGATGACAATTGATATTGAAGAAAAAATTGAAAGTGGGATCTCTCTATTAGGAACAGAGGTAAAATCAATAAAAGAAGGAAGAGTTAGTTTTAAAGATTCATATGTTAGATTCGAAAATGGTGAATCTTATTTAATTAATTTAGATATTGGTCCTTACCCTGAGGCATCAATGAGAAATCATCCAAGAATGAGAAAAAGAAAATTGTTATTACATAAAAGACAAATTCTAAGATTAATGGGAAAAGTAAGTGAAAAAGGTTACACTATAGTTCCTCTTTCAATTTATTTGAATGAAAAAGGATTAATAAAAGTTGAACTTGGAGTTGGAAAAGGAAAAAAACTTTATGATAAGAGAAAAGAGATTAAAGAGAGAGAATTAAAAAGAAGAATTGAAAGGGAGGCAAAGTATGGATATTAAATTAATAAGATTGATATTAATATTATTTATTATTTTTTCAATATTACCAGTCATTGCTCAAAATATTACAAAAGAAGTCATAATCACCCCACCAACAAATATAAGAACAGGCCCTGGTCTTTCTTATGATATCCTCACAACAGTAACAGAGAGAATGGTTCTTAAAGTTATATCTGAGTCAAAAGACACAGACGGAAGAGTATGGTATAAGATAAAAATAGAAAAACTTGGTAAAGAAGGTTTTGTTGCATCTTGGGTTGTTGAAGTAAG
>Ga0067045_1027611_pt1 | contig 81971 bp, 74 predicted proteins | sample TerdegcTABiofilm_FD_59184 | JGI IMG/M metagenome (GOLD analysis project Ga0067045, IMG submission 59184) | Combined Assembly of (Gp0054472, Gp0054536) Wastewater bioreactor microbial communities from Singapore -Terephthalate degrading... | reverse complement strand
TTTACAATATTTTGGCAAAATTTCAGTAGTTTGCGATTTTTTCTCAGAGTTTTGATGTAGTTAGAAAATAAGGGCGGGAATTACAGATAATGACTTTCTTCATACGGAACCTCCTGTAGACATAGCTATAGTTCTAGCCGCGCTCGCGGCTCAAATCCCTATTTCGATAGCCCAGGCGGCGAGAGATTTCTCCCACTGCCTCAAGGAGCGTGGGAGCCATCGATTCGATGCGCTCAAGTGTGTTTCGTTCAGCCGGCCCCGAAAGGCTTACCGAAGCGAAGACTTCGCCATGCGCGTTGAATATCGGCGCGCCGACACAGCGTAGATGGTCCTCGTGTTCACGATCGTCGACCGCATAGCCGCGTTCGCGGATTCGCGCGATCTCGGTCCACAGCCGTTCTTCTGTTGTAATTGTATTTTCGGTAAAGCGTGAGAGCCCTCGCTCGGCCACAATACGGTGTATTTCGGCATCGGGCAGGAATGCCAATATTGCCTTGCCGACCGAAGTGCAGTACAGCGGGGCCCGTATCCCGATCACCGAATACGTCCGTAGCCTGCGCTGCGATTCGATGCAGTCGATGTAGAGCACTTCATCATTGTCGAGCACAACGAGATGGACGGTCTCGTCGAAGCGCATATTCAGCCCTTTCAAAAAGGGAGCCGCGATGCGCACGAGATCGAGCCCTGTCTGTGCGCAGTACCCGAGCTCGATGAGCTTGATTCCCAGCGAGAATGCACCGGAACCACTGTCGCGATCGAGAATCCTTTCGGCCACCAGCGTTTCGAGCAGATTGTGTGTCGTGCTCTTCGCGAGCGAGAGCGCATATGCGATGTCTGAGAGCGTACGCTCTTGACCATCAGAGAGAAGCTCGAGGATCGCGAGTGCCTTACGGACAGAGTTGACTTCAGCCATTGAATTTCCGTGAGATGCTGTTCATATATAGGAACAGCATTCGTATATATGAATTATCACATGGGAATTCCGGACTGTCAAGAAAATAATTTTCTATCTAATCCCTCACATAGTGCGGCATCTGCGCGGGCAATTCGATCGAGATTTCAACCACACCCGTGATCTTGCCATCCTTACGCCACGGCGCTTGGTGGATTAGTTTGCGCACGCCCTGCTTTTCGATGGTATAGGTGTTGGGTTCGCCTGTTTCGAGGATGTGCTCGATGATACGAACCGAGCGCTCCTGGTGGCAGGCGCGGACATCCTTGCCGAGGAGTGCCTTGCCGCCCCACTGGGCAAAACCGGTGGCCGATTTTTCGTTCATATACACCACCGTAAAATTTCGATCGATCACGGTAATCGCAGCATCAAATTCGTTCTGCCAGAGATCGGCTGGTTCTTTATTCTTTTGCACCATAGCGCTCAAACATATCTGATTTTGCGCAAAAAATAAAGGGCGAAGTTCGAATCGCATTACGGCAGCGCGAGCGTCGTCGGCTTCGATGTCTTTCTGGCGGATTCTCTGAAAATCGGCGCATGCTGCATGGCCCGCGAAGATATTCCAGCAACCATTTTTCAGCGATATTGGAGATCTGAACTTTTATAAAGGAAAAGGATACTTCTTCGTTGTAGGGAGACTTTATCTCAAGTGAATGGACAAGATCGATTACAAATTGGTGGTGGGCGTGTTGCTTCGCACTGCGACCATATACGTGATATATACAGATAACATCGGCAATCCAGGGAGGATGAGTTTCCAGTAATAAATTTCAAAAGAATTCTTGACAATTCTTAAATCATGACTGATACTTTTTCTATCTGGTTAACCAAAATTGGTTAACCAGTCTGAGGGTGCAGGTGATATGGAAGAGCTTCAAGACCAGCGGGCGAACGACTCGTTTCAGGGTGAATCCAAGGTTCTTGGCTACATTCAGAAGCAGATTGTCTCGGGAAAGCTCAAGGCTGGTGACAAACTTCCATCGGAGCGGCAACTCTGCGAAATCCTTCATGTCAGCCGTGGATATGTACGCAAGGCACTTTCGCGGCTCGATCACTACGGCCTTATTGAGACGCTTCCGCAGCGCGGCACAATAGTGGCCAAGCTGGGGAGCAAGGCTATTTCGGGTCTGATCGCGAGCATAGGCAGTTTTGATGAATCGTTTGCACCGATGGATCTGCTGGAGATACGGGAAATTTTGGAAGAGTATGCGGCGAAAAAGGCGGCGAGGTTCGCGACACAGGAGGACTTGCAAGAAATTTTGAAGTGGCACATGGAATTCAAGGCAAAGGCCGATGTAGGGCAGCGTGCGCTCGATGAGGACCACCTTCTCCATATCGCCATCGCCAAGGCCAGCAAGAACCTCGTTTGTCTGTCGCTCATAAGCTACATAACGCCGCAGATTATCGCACTCAACGTGGGATTTGCCGAAAGCGACCCCGATCGCTTTGTCCGTACCTTCGAAGAGCACGATCGCCTTGTCAAATGCATTCTCGCCAAAGATGAGCAGGGTGCTGAGGCGGCAATGATGGACCATATGCGCGAGGCGAGGCGGCGGAGGTTTCCAGATTGAAGATTTCGCGCACATGTGAAGTATGGTGCTAAGAAATTCAGCTCCACGTTCTACACCGATGAATATCCGCCTGCACAGGTGGTGCGCGGGTTTCAGATATGCAATCTTTTCTGCGAGGAGGCAGATTATATGAAAAGAAAATTGGTGTTTGTACTTGTGGCGGTGCTGAGCATGATGGTACTCGGCGCAGTCTCGGCTCAGCAGAAGCCGGTTACCATTGTACACTGGTACTGGGCCGATAATCCTGCGTATTCCGCGCAGATGCAGAAGATCGCTGCGGATTTCAATGCAACGAACGGGAAAAGCATCACCGTGGTGGCGCAGGAATATCCTTGGGATGGCGGAGCATACAGCGAGACACTGTTCCGGGCGGTGATGGGCGGCGGTGGTCCGGATACATCGTCTTTTAAGCTCACGTCTACCCCACTTTTTACCGCGAACGGCCTTCTCGTCAACCTGGACGATTTCCTCGCGAAGTGGAAGGACAAAGACAAGATCGACCCGAGTCTCTACGACACGATGAGAAAAGCGAGCGGAACAAAGAGTGTCTATGTCATGCCGTGGAACACTCAGGTTCTCTATGTCTATTACCGGCCCTCTCTCTTCAAGAAAGCGGGGGTTTCGGTGCCCAAGACCTACGAGGAATTCCTCGAGGCCTGCAAGAAGCTCACTATGGACACCAACGGCGACGGCAAGACCGATGTCTACGGCTTTGGAATGCGTGGGGCAAAGGGCGGTCAGGAGCCATGGGGCAGCTTCATCTGGGCGCGCGGCGGGAATTTCGATAATCTGACGACGCCGCAGGCCATACAGGGCATGCAGGATTTCATCGATCTATATAGAAATGGCTATGCGCCGCCCACCGCACCGATGGATGGGTTCCAAGAGATCATCGCTAACTTCAAATCGGGAAGGACTGCAATGACCATCCACCACATTGGATCATCGATCGGAATGGTCGACACGTTCGGCAATGATGTCGATGCTTTCGCCTTCCCCGGCGGAGTGGGGCGATGGACCTCGATGGGCGACACCGAAAACGTCATCCTAAAATCTTCCAAGAACAAGGAAGCGGCTTTCGAGTGGCTCGCTTACCTTGCGACCGGCAAGGGCCAGGAAGCCTGGTGCGTGGCGACCGGCAACGTTCCGGTCAGCAAAGATGTCCAGCAGCTGCCGTTTTTCCAGAACAATCGCTTCATGAAAGTGTCGATCGAGGGAGCCCCCTATGCGGGCATTTTCCCGATCCTCGATACGACGACCGAATGGATCAACACTATTTGGCCGAACACCGTGGCTGCAGCGCTCACCGGCAAAATATCTGCGGCCGAGGCCATGAAGCAGTTGCAGATCGGCCTGTGGGGCAAATAACAGCCTGAACGGCCCTTTGTTGTGTTACAATGTTCCCGGCAGCCGGCCCAGTCGCCGGTTGTCGGGAAATCGAAGGTTCTGAGATGTATAGAAGAAAATTTAGTCCCTGGCCATATCTCCTCATTGCGCCAGCGCTTATCGTCATTTTTGCAGTAGTGTTTTTTCCGGTGTTGAACGCGATCTTCATGAGTTTCCAGAGCTATGACCTGCGCAGGCCGAGCCAGATCCGGTTCACGGGGCTGGCAAATTACGTGGCGGCCATGCACGATCCTCTTTTCTGGCAGGCCCTCATAAAGACGGTCATTTGGGTCAGCGTGGGCGTAGGTCTGCAGTTTGTGTTCGGCTTTTTGCTGGCCCTCCTTCTGAACAGAAAATTTCCAGGACGCGGAATTGTTCGATCGATAAGCCTCATCCCCTGGGTGACGCCCGGCGTCCTGATAGGCCTGATGTGGCGCTGGATCTTCGATGGCAACTATGGCGTGCTCAATGATCTATTGATGCGACTGGGACTGATACACGACAAGATCCCCTTTCTTGCCCAGCAGTCCACTGCATTTCCCTCGGTGATCCTCACGATCATCTGGCAGGGGATTCCATTTTTCGCGCTGATGCTCCTGGCAGGGCTCCAGGGGATACCGGAAGAGCTCTACGACGCGGCCAATGTCGATGGCGCAAATGCTTTCCAGCGATTTTTTATGATCACCATACCCTCGCTGAAGAACACGATTTTCGTGACAACGCTTCTGCGGATAATCTGGGTCGCAAACTCGGTCGATGTCATATTCAACATGACAGAAGGAGGCCCAGCATATTCCACGCAGACACTGAGCGTCTATGTCTTCAATAAAGCAAACACGCTCAACCTGGGATATGCCTCGACGATGGCGATCCTGCTTGCCCTTGCCCTTGCTCTGGTCGCCGTGCCGTACCTGAAGACACTTTTCAAGGCGCAGGAGGAATCGAAATGAGCGATCGACAGCGAAGCCGCGGACGGCGATTTTCCCGATTTCGGCGATTTTTGCGGGCTTTACCGGGGTATATCCTCCTGATTGCCATGCTGATTTTTCTTCTTTTCCCGTTCTACTGGACCTTCGTGACTTCCATAAAGCCCCAGAAGGAACTTTACGGCAGAACTGTGACGTACTGGCCTACCGCAGTCACCTTTGATTCGTACAGGAAACTGTTCTCCGAATACAATTTTCTTAAGCCTATGCTGAACAGTCTCTTGGTGGCCTCCGTCACGACCGTCGTCTCGCTCACGGTGTCCCTGCTGGCGGCCTATGCCTTTTCGCGCTATCGCTTTAGGGGGCGAAAGTTCTTCATGACCCTTTTCCTCACGAACAACATGTTCCCGACAGTGCTGCTGCTGATTCCTCTGTTCGCGATCATGCGGAGGATCGGGATTCTCTATACTCCCTCGGCGCTTATCCTGTCGTACACGACGTTCACCATTCCGTTTTCGATCTGGCTCCTAAACGGATATCTGGACGACCTACCCGGGTCGCTCGAGGAGGCTGCGATGGTGGACGGCGCCAATCGGGCTCAGGCTTTTATGAAGATAATCCTGCCGATGCTGATCCCCTGTGTCGTCGCGACGGGCGCGTACGTGTTCATGACCGCGTGGAATGAATACACGTTCGCGGTGATGTTCACGAACGAGGGCAACCGGACGATTCCCGTGGCGCTCAAGAATTTCATAGGCCAGCTCGGCGTCGAGTGGGGCATGCTTACGGCGGGCGGAATCATCACGATAATTCCGGTTTGTATCATGTTCTTCTTTGCACAGAAAAGACTTGTCGAGGGCCTGACTGCGGGTGCGGTGAAAGGATAATAGTGGTGGATGCCCGGGCGCTTTCCGATATGAAGAAGCTCAGAATCGGCGTGATCGGCATTGGAAAGATAGGTCTTTCTCAGATTAAGGCCATAAAGACCATCGAAAACTCTGGCTATGCCGAACTCGTCGCCATTTCGACGCGTGACGAGGTCAAGGCGCGCGCAACCTGCGTGCAGTATCGCATTCCCGCATATTTCACCGACTACAGGGCAATGCTCGCCGTGGCCGATGTCGATGTGGTGCACAATTGCACACCGAATGTTGTGCATTATGAGATAAACCGGGACATACTAGTATCGGGCCGCCGGGTTCTTTCGGAAAAGCCACTCACGGTGAATTCGGCGCAATCGGCGGAACTTGTCACGCTGGCGCGCGCCCAGCAAGTACAGACCGCGGTGAATTTTGTCTACCGCCATTATCCGGTCATCCAGCAGCTCAAACGACTGATAGCGGCCGGCTGGTTTGGAGACATCTATGCGGTGCACGGTACATACCTCCAGGATTGGCTCTCTTCGGAGAGCGATTACGACTGGAGGGTTGAATCGCGGTATGGAGGCCCCTCAAGAGCGTTCGCCGATATCGGATCGCACTGGATAGATATGGTGCAATTCCTGCTCGAGCAAAATGTTGCAAGCCTGATTGCGGATTTTGCCACATTTATTCCGGCACGGTTCAAAAGCTTATCCGGTCCGGATGGCGCTACCGCTTCGCATACAGTCGAGGTTGACACCGAAGATTATGCGGGCGTTCTTTTTGAGTTCGAGCGCAGCGTGCGTGGGGGGCTTGTGGTTTCTCAAGTGAGCCCTGGGCAAAATAGCGGGCTCAGCGTCGAGATCGACGGAAGCAAAGCCTCGGTGCGCTGGTCGCGGAGACAGCCGAATGTCGCGCTGATCGGCAGACGAGGGGAGCCTGAACAGATATTGTACGGTCTCGATACTTCCTCCCTTAGCATAGAAGAAGCAAACGACTCTGCCCAACTGTCCGCCGAACAGTCTCTCATTGCGCAGGTGAATATGATCGACAGTTTTTATCGCTCCATTCTCTTTGGAGAGCCCCCTGTCTATGCCGATTTCGAGCAGGGGCACCGCATTGTGCGGATTGTCGAGGCAGCGCTCAAAAGCCAGCAGAGCCGCACATGGGTGACCGTGTAGAGTAAATGGGGGTGTAGGCGCAACGCTTGCGCCTCATTCCGGATCTGCGATAAAAGGGTATTGAGGTGTCTATGAATTTCAATATCCGTGCGATTCGTGTGGAGGATGCGGCCGCGTATCATTCGCTCATCAATGAAGTAAAGGACGAGAGGAACTATCTGTTCTCGACACTGCGCTTTTCGCTTGAAGATACTGAGAAATACATCGAACATCATGTGGCGGTATCGAACCCCATCTGGGGAGCGTTCGATGAAGAAGGGGTCCTTCTCGGCTGGATCGATTTCAACCGGGGCAATTTTTCGGAGATTGCCCATACTGCGATGCTTAGCATGGGGGTAAAAAAACAATTCCGCGGCCAGGGGATCGGCAGCGCTCTCATGGACGCCTGCATCAAAAACGCAAAATCGCTCGGCGTTGAAAAGCTCGAGCTTGAAGTCTTTGCCTCCAACACCGTCGCTCGCGCCCTCTATAGAAAGAAAGGCTTTTTCGAAGAGGGTATCCGGCTCAAGAAACGCAAGTTCGAAGATACCTACGATGACCTGGTGTGCATGGGGCTCTTTCTGTAATGGAGTACCAGAGGCGCACCCAAGGTGCTCTGATACCCTGGGGAATTTTCAACATCCTATAGCGCAATCAAATGAATCTTTGAAGGATCTATCCAGAACCTGACCATGCCGTTCCTGACGCCGGCTTCGCCTGGGTCGAATATATCGATTATGATCAAAGAAAAACTCTCGGCATTTAAAACCACCTATGATCCTGTCGCGCTGCGCCGGAGTTGCTGTAATGCAGCAGCCTGTGTATTTCAGAGGACAGCATTCAGGGGGGGCGATGGGGGGCGCCCAAGCATCCAGCCGCTTCTGTCCGCTCGCCCAAGGCCCAGCCGCCCAAGCGCTCGCCCGGGCGTTTTTATTTCATCTCGGCCAGCAATTTTTTGGCATTTTGGTTGCCCATGGACGCGGCCTTTTCGAGGTCGGCCTTGGCCTGGGCTGTGCGCCCGGTGTCTTTGTAGAGCTGGCCGCGGAAGTACCATGCGTCGCTGTTGGCATCGGGGGATGAGCCGAAGAGCGCTATATATTCGTCGAAGAGCTGTTCGGCTTTTTTTCTGTCCTGGCCTGCAATTGGCGGCAACACCTGCCAGAAACGGCCAAGCGAAAGAATGGGCCCGCCCTTGTCGTAGGTCTTGTCGAATTTATAAGCATTCTCGAAGCCCATCTGCGTCTTGCCCTTAAGCCCTTCGGTCAGCGCTTTGACTACACTGACGCAGTCAGAGTAGGTGCCGACGCACAGTCCATAGTAGTACCAGCCTTCGATGCCGGTTGGATTGAGTTTGAAGGCAATTTCGCCGTACTTCATGCCTTCTTTAGCGACCGCGCCGGCAGTGTCTTTCCAGCCAGGCACTCCGTGGACGACAAGATAATCGCCATATTTGCGCGCCGCCTGGGCCGCCTGCCAGTTGAGGGTGTAGTCCTGAGGCGCAGCGGCAGCGAGTTTGATGGCATTTTCGTAGCTAGACTTAAGGTCTGCCTCGTTTTGTGCGATGGCGGGCACGAGGGCAATGAGCAGGATAGTTGCAGAGAAGAGCAGAATCCGTTTCATACAGAAAGCCTCCTTGATGAGGAAAACGTACCCTGCGTGCAGTGCGCAGTCAAGGGTGGTTTCTCTCATACTCTGTCGAGGTAAAGCCCGTGACTAAGATGGTAAAGGAGATGGGAGGGCAACTTTATGTTTTGGTGTAGATGGTATACTTATAATCACTGAAGGAGCAGAAAATGGGCATGTTACTTGTAAAAAACGGAGATGTGTATGCCCCCCGCCGACTTGGGAATATGGATATTCTCATCGGGGGTGGAAAAATTCTTGCTGTTGGTCGAGGCCTCGATGTTGCCGGCTCAATGTCGTATGTAGAAACAATCGATGCCTCTGGGTGCATTGTCGTTCCTGGCTTTATCGACGGACACCAGCACTTCATAGGAGGCGGCGGGGAAGGTGGTTTCCATACGCGGACTCCCGAACTGCAGCTCTCCATGAATCTTAAAAATGGTGTCACCACCGCCATAGGACTTTTGGGGACTGATTCTCTCACTCGTTCGCTTGAGGATCTGTATGCGAAAACGTACGCCTTCAACGCTGAGGGAATGACGGCATTCATGCTTACGGGAGCATATTGGTACCCCTCTCCGACGCTCACCGGTTCGGTCGCCAAGGACCTTGTGTTCTGTGATCCGGTCATTGGAGTAAAACTCGCCCTGTCGGACACGCGGGGCCCCCACTTGGAGGCGGGAGATCTGGCCCGGCTTGCCTCCGATGTGTTTGTGGCCGCGCTCATCGCGAACAAGCCGGGGACCATCACCGTGCATACGGGTGTGCGGCCGCAGGCGCTCGATCTGATTCTGGAAGTTGTCAGGCAGTATGGTATTCTCCCTGCCATGTTTGTCCCGACCCACATCAATCGAAACAATCCGAAATTGCTGGATCAGGTGTTCGAGTTGGCTCGGGGCGGGGCGACGGTGGATGCAACATGTCTCAAAGATGTCGCTACCAATTCGGAGAAGATGAGCGCGGCGGACTTCGCGGTTCTGGCGCGGGACAATGGGCTTTTGGATCATGTCTCATTCAGCTCCGACGCGGGTGGTTCTCTGCCGAAATGGAACGAGGATCACAGCCGCATCACGGGAATGGGCATCGGTACGCCCGATACTCTGCTTTTGGAGCTGAGGACGCTTGTTCAAGAGAAGTGTGTGCCGCTTGAAGAGGCGCTGCTCCCGCTCACCTCTACCCCTGCACGAACCTACGGGCTGGAAGGCAGAAAGGGCACGATCGCCGAAGATGCAGATGCAGACGTCCTCGTGCTGCGTTCCGAGGATCTCCAGCTCCGCGATGTCATTGCGAAGGGACAGGTGGCGGTGCGCGACGGCCAGGTGGTGAAAAAAGGCTATTTTGAGTGATCGCAGCTCAGGCGTGTTGTGTCCGGGGTGTCTAAACGAGATGTCTAAATAAGGAAGTAAGTTACTGATCCGGCGCTCTTTATACCCTATCCTCGCGGCGTCACCTTGAGGAAGAGCGGCAGGTACGAATTCCATTCGTCCAAGATTTTTCTGGCTTTCGGACTGCTGGTGAGGGTGTTGTGGCGCTCGACGATGAGCCTCAGATGCTCGGCATCGTCCGGCTGAACGAGGCCCGCTACATCGACATCCAGGGTGTTGCAGCGAGTATCGAAGAGGTGGTCTTCGTCGAGCACGTAGGCAACGCCCCCTGTCATGCCCGCTCCGAAGTTGATGCCTGTTTTCCCCAAGACAACTACAATTCCGTCGGTCATGTATTCGCAGGTATGGTTACCTGTGCCCTCGACAACGGCGAGGGCACCGGAATTGCGCACGCAGAACCGTTCGCCCACTGTGCCGTTCAGGTACACCTCTCCTGCCGTCGCGCCGTACAGGCAGACGTTGCCTGCAATGACATTGTCTTCGGGCACACCACGCGATTCGAGGCGGGGTCGCACGACAATTCGTCCACCTGAGAGCCCTTTCCCTAGATAATCGTTTGCTTCTCCCAAAAGGCGGAACAGGACCCCCGGCGCCAAAAATGCCCCAAAGCTCTGACCGGCCGTCCCGTGGAAGGTAGCCACAATCGTATCGGGCTCGAGCTCGAGCCCTGCACGGACGATCTCGCCGCTCAACGCTGCGCCTACAGAGCGATCGGAGTTTCGGATAGGCAGAGCGCATTCGAGGTGGCTCGACTCGTCTTTTGTTTGGAACAGTCGAGCGGATTTTTGGAGGAGGAGGCTCTCTGCGTTCGAGATTGCGAAGTCGAGGCGTTTTTCCGGGCGGAAATTGCGCAGACCAGCTTCGGGAAGCGGAATTGCAGGCGTCGTATCGCTGGGAAGATCTTGATCTTCAACAAGAGGAGAGCGTCGTGCGATTTCGAGCGCTTCTCTGATGGAGTCGAAATCGAGTGTTTTTTCTCGTGCGGTGGAAGCTCGAGCAGAAAAATCGAGAAGTTCGTACTTGCCGAGGACTTCGTCGATAGTTTTCGCGCCGAGCGAGGCGAGGATTGTACGCACATCCTCGGCCAGAAACTTGAACAATGCACTGAGGTCTTCGGGCCGGCCTTTGAATTTTGCCCTGAATTCAGGCTCTTGGGTTGCAATGCCGACTGGGCATTTGCCGAGATTGCATTTCCCACATGCGATGCAGCCCATGGCAATGAGCGCCGCTGTTCCAAACGCAAATTCGCGCGCGCCTAGAATTGCCGCGATGACGACATCCCGTGCGGTGCGCAGGCGGCCGTCCACCTGTATGACGGTGTTTATATCGAGGCTGTTCATCGCAAGAACCTGGCGGACCTCAGGGAGCGCGGCTTCCCAGTAACTACCGGCATAATCCAGGGATGAAAGAGGTGCTGCGCCTGTGCCTCCATCGCCGGAGGAGACGATAATGCAGTCGGCTCCGGCCTTTGCGACGCCCGCCGCAACGGTTCCTATACCCGACTGTGCTGCCAGTTTGACTGCGATTCTAGCGTTCGGGTTGATGCATCGTAGGTCGTGGATGAGCTGGGAAAGATCTTCAATGGAATAGATGTCATGGTGAGGTGGCGGGCTGATGAGCGTGACGCCAGGCTTCGAATGGCGCAGTCTTGCGATGTACTCGTTCACTTTGGCACCAGGGAGCTGGCCGCCTTCGCCCGGCTTGGCTCCCTGCGCGATCTTGATCTGCAATTCGAGTCCGGTGGCGAGATATCGCGCGGTGACGCCAAAACGCCCTGATGCGATTTGCTTGGAAGCATTCCTCGAATCGAATCCTTCGTCGTGGTAACTGTGGCGCTCGCTGTCCTCTCCGCCCTCTCCTGAATTGCTCCAAGACCCGATTGCATTTGCTCCGGCCGCCAGCGCTTCGTGCGCTTCGGGGCTTATGGCCCCGAGGGACATGGCTGCAACCGAAAAGCGCTTCATAATGTCCTCTGCAGGTTGGACCTGCTCGAGTGGAATCGGATTGCATAAAGAGCTGGAGCTCTCGAATTTGAAAGAAAAGAGATCGCGGAGCGCGAAAGGTGGGCGCGCATCGCTGTCCATGCCATCGGCGTATGCGCGCCACGCCGCGAGGTCGCCTTTGCGCACGGCCTTGGTGAGTTTTGCGGCGAGCGAAGGTGGCCAGGGTAGGTTTGCGGGTTGGCCTGCAGTGGTATTCGAGGTGAGGTGCAGGCTCTGGATCGCTTCGCGCGCTTGGCGTGCTTGGTGCTGGGCTTGCAGGCGTGCGGCACTCGCCGAGGCAATCGCAGGCTCTTGTGCGATCCCAAAGGCTTCTCGATGCCTCGTCAGGATGTCTTCAGCAATGTCTTCGAGCCCAATACCGCCGAACCTGCTTTCTGTCCCGCGGAAATAGCGCTTTACGAGGCTTTCCGACAACCCGACAGCCTCGAACATGCGTGAGCCGCGGTATGACGATACCGTGGCAATGCCGAGTTTGGACATAATTTTCAGAATCCCTTTGTTGACTGCTTCAATGTAATGATCGGCCAAGATTTCTGGGTTGGGGTTTCCTTCGAGTTGGGAGGAAATCGAAGGGAGCAGTTCGAACACCATCCATGGATTGACGCCGCTTGCGCCGTAGGAGAGCAGGACTGCGATCTCATGTACATCGCGCGCTTCGCCTGTCTCGACCACGAGGCCCGCAAGGTGGCGTTTTTTTGCATCGACGAGATAGCTGTGAACGGCGGCGGCCGCGAGCAGTGCGGGAATGGCCGCGAATTGTGCATTGACACCCCGATCGCTCAGAATAATGAGATTCGCACCTTGCTCGATGGCGCGTTCGGATTGTCTGCACATCCTGTCGAGCTCATCATCGAGCCTAATGCGCGTCGCGGGCACGAGCATGGGAACCGTAGCGGAAACGAAGGGCGTGGCTCGGGCATTTTTCAGTTTTTCCATGTCGGAGGTAGACAGAATCGGCCGCTGAAGTTTGAGCTGTCTGCAGTGTTCGGGGGTCTCTTCGAGAAGATTTTTCTGTGTCCCGATATAGTTTTCGAGCGACATGGCCACCGACTCGCGGTATGGGTCGATCGCGGGGTTGGTCACTTGCGCAAATCGTTGACGGAAATATGCGTAGAGCGGAACTGGAGTTCGCGAGAGAATCGCAGGCGGCTTTTTGGTGCCCATCGAAGAGACGGCCTCCTGCTTGTGAAGAAGCATCGGCGTTAGAATATTCATTATCTCGTTGTCGTATTGAAAATACGAAACAAGATGGTTCAGTTCTGCACTGGAATGCCGGACATCCGGGGCGGAAAATAGACCGCGCAGCTCGATTCGATGTGTTTCGAGCCAGCGGCGGTATGGTTTCTGCCTGCTGATTTTGGCCTTGATCTCCGCATCATCGATAAGCCTGCCGTGTTGGATGTCGGCGAGTATCATTTCGCCGGGCCGCAGAATGCCGCGTTCGAGGATGTTCGATTCGTCGATGTCGAGGACGCCGGCCTCGCTCGATCCGATGAATCGCCCGGATTTGGTGAGCGAATACCGGAAAGGACGCAATCCATTGCGGTCGAGCGCAGCGCCTACGACGCGTCCGTCGGTAAAGCTCATGGCTGCAGGGCCATCCCAGGTTTCGAGCATTGCCGCATGAAAGTCGTAGTAGGCCCTTTTGTCCTGTGATATCCGCAAGCCTTCGCCGAAGGGTTCTTGCACCATCATCGCAAAAACCTGCTCGGGGCTTCTTCCTGCATGGACCAGAAGCTCGAAAATATTGTCGAAGATCGCGCTGTCGGATCCTGCTTCATCGAGTATAATGACATCATTGAAAAAATCTGCGCCGAAAAGCGGCGAAGCCATGGTTGCCTGTCGAGCTTTCATGGAATTGATGTTTTTGCGGAGCGTGTTGATTTCGCCGTTGTGGGCGATCATATGGAAGGGTTGGGCGAGAGGCCATGAAGGGAAGGTGTTGGTGCTGTATCGCTGGTGCACAATCGCGAATTGACTTTCGAACAGAGAATTTCTGAGGTCGGGGTAGAAATTGGCGAATTGCGATGCGACGAACATGCCTTTATAGACGATTGTGCGGGACGACAGCGAAGAAATATAGAACTCGTCATTGGAGAATCCTGCTTGCCGGGCCTCCCGCTCGATGTATTTTCTGAGGATGAAAAGACTACGTTCGAAGTCGGCGCCAGGGGCGCCGGGTGCGTCGGATGCGCCAGATCCACCGGGTGCCTCGGGTGCAGATATGGAAGCGATGGTCGATGTGGGGACCACTGATGGGCTAAAAGCGGCCTGGCAGATGCGCGGCATTGTCGTGTTAGCTCGCTCTCCGAGTACCTGAGGGAGGGTCGGCACGTCGCGCCAGCAGAGCACGACAAAGCCGTGTAAGGCCGCGATATCGGTTACCAGTGCCTTCGCCTTTGAAAGCGCCTCGCGTTGAGCCGGCAGGAAGAACATGCCGATTCCATACGGCAGATCGGAGGGCCTGCCGATATCCGACAAAGACGTAGTTCCAAGTGCCGCGTGTATGACGCCATCGATGTCCATCTCTCGGCGGAAAAAACGGTGGGGTATTTGGCAAAGAATGCCTGCGCCGTCGCCGGTCTTTTTGTCGCCGCCCACAGCACCTCGGTGCTCGAGGTTCTGCAGAATGGTGAGCGCGTCGGAGATGACGGTGTGGCTCGGTCCATTTTTGAGATCGGCGACAATGCCGAGGCCGCATGCGTCGTGCTCGTGCTCGGGAAGGTAGAGGCCGCCACGAGCTGGGGAAAAACATCCGTGTGCGCAGCGCTCGTGCTCGAGGTCCTGCGATTTACAACAATAATTATGCACGTCGTCCTTGTGTTGTTGCATATTTATGCCTTTCTCTGTGTTACTGCCGACAGTAACAAATCTGGTCTCCAGAATCAAGAGGCGCAATGCCTCATGCAACCTCGACTCGTTCCATATTTGCGATAACTTCCTTTGCAAATTCGGAACAAGAAAGCATCGTCGCCTCTTCCATTTGGAGAACCAGATCATAGGTTACGCGTCTTTTTGCAAACGAACCGACCAAGCCTTGCTGAATCAGATGAGCAGCCTCGAACCATCCGAGATGTTCGAGCATGAGGTTCGCGCTCAGGATAAGGGAAGTAGGATTGGCCTTATTCTGCCCTGCCAGTTTTGGCGCCGTGCCGTGCGTCGCTTCGAAGACGGCTGCAGAATCTCCTATGTTTGCTCCGGGAGCTAGCCCAAGGCCACCCACCTGCGCGGCACAGGCATCGGAAAGATAATCCCCATTCAGATTCGTCGTGGCGATTATCGAATATTCTTCGGGATGGATGAGCAGTTCTTGGAACATTGCGTCAGCAATGACATCGTTGATGACTACCTTCCCTGGAGCGTGAACCGCCTCCGATCCCTGCATGGTCTGTTGGGAAAATTCTGTCCGGGCGAGTTCGTACCCCCAGGTTCGAAAGGCCCCCTCGGTATATTTCTGAATATTGCCTTTGTGGACCAAGGTGACCGATGGGAGCCCCAATGCAAGAGCATAGCGGATTGCTCGGCGAATGAGGCGCTTCGAGCCTGTTTCGCTTATGGGCTTTATGCCTATGGCGGTCGCCGCAGTATCCGTAATTTTGGTGCCTTCATGCGGTGTTGCGTTGATTGCCTCGATGATGGTGCGAGCTTCGGGACTGCCTGCAGGCCACTCTATACCTGCATACACATCTTCGGTATTTTCGCGGAAAATGACTACATTGAGCCGTTCGGGGTGTTGCATCGGCGAGGGCACGCCCGGGAAATAGCGCACAGGCCTGACGCATGCATACAAATCGAGCTCCCTCCGAAGCGCCACATTGATCGATCGAATACCGCCGCCCACGGGAGTTGCTAGCGGGCCCTTAATCGCTACTTTGAATTCGCGGATTGCGTCCAGTGTTTCCGCAGGCAGCCATTCGTGTTCCCCATAGACAGGGAGCGCTTTTTCACCCGCGTAGATTTCGAACCAGTGAATTTTTCTTTGGCCGCCATATGCCTTCTGCACCGCGGCATCGACGACGGTGCGCATGGCAGGGCTGATATCCTTGCCGATACCATCTCCTTCGATAAAGGGAATGATGGGGTTGTCGGGGACCTTAAGGACACCGTCCTTATCGATCTCGATTGCACTGCCCTTGGAGGGCACGATCAGCGTGGAATGTGATTTCATAGGGGGTTCTCCTGCTGTGCTATTTTTTGGGGATTGTTGTGTTGCTCCAGAGCTCGGCGTGCTGCATTGAGGGCGCCTCCTGCACGGAGTATTTCAATCTGGCGCTCCGAAAGGTTGTGCTTTGTCAAGAAGGTCTCAGCCGTCGTGCGATTCTGTACCTTGATTCTGTTGTCTCGTATGCCCTCGAACAGGTTCGAGATGGTGAGGATGTCGCCCTGCCTGATCGTTGCAGCATCATGGGGGTTGTCAAAGATAAGTGGAACAATCCCGGCGTTTACAAGGTTCTGGTGGTGAATTCGGGCATAGGATTTGGCGATAACGGCGCAGACTCCCAAAAAACGTGGAGACAGGGCTGCATGTTCGCGGCTCGACCCTTGGCCATAATTTTCACCTGCAACGAGAATACCGCCCGAGGCGGCGCGTGCACGCTCGGGGAAAGAGGGATCGAGGGCATTGAAGCAATATTCAGAAATAGCCGGAAGATTCGAGCGAAGCGACAGTATTTTGCTGCCTGCAGGGAGAATATGGTCCGTCGTGATGTTGTCTCCCATCACCAAGAGCACCTCCCCTTCGATCATGTTGGGAATGGGTGCGAAGTCAGGCAGCGGCGCGATGTTTGGGCCTCGCCGTATGATCTGAGAACGCCCTTCCGGTTTTGGGAAGATGATCATCGAATCGTCGACGAGCGCATGGTCGGGAACACGAGGAGCTTCGATGTCACCCAAGCCTCGCGGATCGGTAATGACGCCTGTGATCGCGGAGGCTGCCGCAGTTTCTGCACTGACAAGGTAGACGAAGGCATCTTTTGTGCCTGAACGACCTTCAAAGTTGCGATTCGATGTGCGCAATGAAATGCCGCCTGATCTCGGAGCCTGGCCTATGCCAATGCACGGTCCACAAGCGGGTTCCAGAATGCGCGCGCCTGCTTCGATCAAGTCACTCAGAATGCCCGCGCGGCTAATCATGAGGAGGGTCTGTCGCGAGCCCGGAGAAATGACCAGACTGGTGCTCTCTGCGACATGGCGGCCCTTCAGAATTTTGGCGCTCATGGCGAGATCATAATACGATGAATTCGTACAACTCCCGATAAAGCACTGGTCGACAGGCTTTCCGGCAACGCTCCGTACCGGGACTACTTTGTCGGGCATATGCGGCAACGCAATCAGTGGTTCCAGGGCCGAAAGATCGATTTCAAGTTCTTCGTCATATGATGCATCGGGGTCCGCGCCAAGCGGAACGAAATCCTGTCCACGGCCTTGCGCCTCGAGGAAACGTCGTGTCTGCTCATCGCTCGGAAACACTGAAGTAGTTGCACCCAGCTCCGCTCCCATATTCGCAATGGTCGCTCTCTGCGGGATCGTGAGTGAATTCACGCCTTCGCCCGAATATTCGAATATTTTGCCTACACCGCCTTTCACCGTGAGCCTGCGCAAGAGTTCGAGAATAATATCTTTTGCGCTCAGCATTGGTCCAAGTCTACCTTTAAGATGAATCCGCACGATCTTTGGATAAGGAAATGAAAACGGCAAACCTGCCATTGCGAGCGCGACATCGAGTCCGCCTGCTCCGATAGCCAGCATGCCGAGCGCTCCTGCCGTGGGCGTATGACTGTCGGACCCCAGAAGGGTCTTGCCGGGAATACCGAATCGCTCGAGATGGACCTGATGGCAAATTCCATTGCCCGGCCGCGAAAAGATAATTCCATATTTCGCAGCGACATCCTGAAGGTAGGTGTGATCGTCGGCATTTTCGAAGCCGACCTGGAGCGTGTTGTGATCGACGTAGCTCACCGAGCGTTCGGTTTTTATATGGTCGACACCTAAGGCCTCGAATTGTAGATAGGCCATGGTGCCGGTTGTATCCTGGGTGAGCGTCTGGTCGATTCTAATCGGCACTTCTTTGCCCAGCAATGAGGAAGAATTCTTTGTAGTGAAAAGAGACTCCCCTCCTGTATGAGATGCAAGGAGCTTTTGAACCAGGTTCATTCCTGCCATGTTTTCCTCCTGTAAACCGAGCGAATTTTATGCAGTATACGAATTTTGCAAAAAATAAGGAATATCTATACCATCCTATCTTGCATATTTATGCAAATAATGATTTATTACATTGCATTTCATAGCCACCAAGTAAGGAGGGGCCTATGGATATGCAGTCTCATCTTGCCGAGATTTTCCAGAATAATAGCATTGAAGAGAAGTTATACTCTCTTTACGACGTCAAACGTGGTCTGAGGAATGCAAATGGTACCGGCGTGGTGGTCGGGCTTACGAGAGTCGGCGATGTCCATGGCTATATTATGGACGAAGGCGAACGCGTGCCAGTGGATGGGAAATTGTACTATCGAGGTATCGATGTCGAGATGCTGGTGAAATATGCACAACAAGAAAATCGATATGGATACGAAGAAGCAGTCTACCTTTTGATGTTCGGGGATCTTCCCGTAAAGCGTGAGCTAGATGCCTTTACGGCGTATCTCGGAGAAAAACGAGCCTTGCCCAACAACTTTGCCGAAGATAGCATCATGAAAGCACCTTCCTCCAACATAATGAATAAATTGGCTCGATCGGTGCTCGCCTGCTATGCATATGACTCCAATCCGGAAGACACATCGCCGGAGAATGTGCTGCGCCAGTGTCTCGAGCTCATCGCTCGATTTCCTACTATTGTGGCGTATTCGTATATGGCGAAAAAGCATTATTACGATCGAGAGAGCCTTTTCATTCATACCCCTACCGCAAACGGCTCGACTGCCGAGACGCTGCTTTCCCTCATCCGGCCGGACCAGAAATTCACTCGCCTCGAGGCGGAAGTATTGGATCTTGCGCTTGTCATCCACGCCGAGCACGGTGGAGGCAACAACTCTACTTTTACCGTTCGCGTCGTCACCTCCACGGACACGGATACCTATTCGGCCATTGCTGCCGGTGTAGGTTCCCTAAAAGGGAACAAACATGGCGGCGCCAATATCAAAGTCATGGGCATGATGGAAAATATCAAAGCTTCGGTGAAGGATTGGGCGGACGAAGAAGAAGTGGAGGCGTACCTCGCGAAGATGTTGCGAGGCGAGGCGTACGATCGTACTGGCCTCATCTATGGACAGGGGCATGCGGTCTATACACTGTCCGACCCCCGCGCGACGCTGCTGCGCAGTAAGGCCGAAGAGCTTGCGGCAGCGAAGGGTTTCGAAAAGGAATTTCAGCTCTATAGAACAATTGAACATCTGGTGCCGAAAGTGTTTCAACAGGTGAAGGGCTCAACCAAACCGATTTGTACCAATGTGGATTTCTATTCTGGCTTTGTGTACCGCATGCTGGGCATTCCTGAAGAGCTCTACACCCCGATCTTCGCAATAAGCAGGGTTGCCGGCTGGTGCGCCCATCGAATGGAGGAACTCGTGGCGGGCGGAAGGATTATTAGGCCGGCAAATAAATGTGTGCAGCCCCGGCGCGCATATATACCTCTTGCGGAACGACGGTAGTGTTCCTACATTGTCAACACAGATGAGCATTTGTGAGGGGCACTATGTATTCATGATAGTGTGCGGCTGCAGCCTTTCACTCTTGATCTAGATATCGCTCACACCGGGCCGCATCGGCACGAAGGCCACATCGAACAGTGCTTCCGTGTCGAAGTGCTCGCCGCGCCGTGTCGTCCGAATGAGCGTCTGTGCGCCCAAGGGCCCTACCGGAGCGACGAGCCTGCCTCCATCGGCGAGTTGCTGCAGAATCGCATCCGGAATGTCGAATGGCGCGGCGCTCAGGATAATGGCATCGAAGGGCGCCTTTTCTGCCCAGCCATAAAAGCCGTCGCCGAGCCTGAGTTCTACATTGTCGATCTTCAGAGCCTCGAGTGTGGTACGAGCTCGTTCCAGGAGGACAGCGATCCGCTCTACACTGTAGATTTCTTTTGCAAGCAGGGAGAGCACCGCTGTCTGGTAGCCCGAACCAGTGCCTATTTCGAGAACTCGCTCGCTTCCTTTGAGCATGAGCGCCTCCGCCATAAACGCGACGATGTAAGGCTGAGAAATCGTCTGACCGGACCCTATGGGCAGAGGATAATCGTCGTACGCTTCGGCGCTGTAGGAATGTGGCACAAAGAGATGCCGCGGCACCGCGCGCATGGCCTCGAGAACACGCTTGTCCCTCACGCCGCGGGCGGCAATCTGCGAACGAACCATAAAATCGCGCTCATCCTTGCGCTCATCGCAGGCCATCATATTCTTTTTAATGCTCATTATACCATACATGAAAATTTTTTGTTCAATCCCGATATTGCCAATTGTCGAAGCGGCACGAAATAAGATTTGTCTTTTGGGTAGAATACGTGCTACATTTTATACAAGACCGCTGGAGGATTGTATGATACTGCAGATAATCATGAAGAAAAATTTCGATCCCATCATTGCAGCGAAAAAGGCAGTAGGGTACGCGCGCATGACAGAAATTTATACCAATGTCGGATTTAAGACTTATTTTTCATATGCAAATGAAATAAATGATATTTCCTCTGTTGTTTCCGAACATAGACCCGATTTAGTCCTCTGCGGTATCGACCATTTGCCTATTAAAATAGGAAATGTTATTAAAGCACATAACGTTCATAAGTGGTTCGAATCACATAATGTCAATTATATAGGCTCAGATCCTGAAAAAATAGAACTCGTTCTTTCCAAGGTCGCTCTCAAACGCAGATGGGAAGCGGACGGCATCCGGACACCGCCGTTCGTGTTTGTGGAAGGCGGTGCGCAAGATTACGGCCCTGCCCTCGAGAACCTCTTGTCGCTCAATGCCTTTCCTTACATCGTGAAGCCCGAGAATCTCGGCAACTCACAGGGTGTCAATGAGGACAACATCGTGTGGAATTCGAAAGACCTTGAGGTTACGCTTCGGAGAATGCACTCACAGTATAGGGGAGCCTTGCTTGTCGAACACTATCTCGGCACATACCCCGATGTCGCCGAGATTACCTGTGTCATGATACGAGGGGCTGAATCCATGTGGTATATGCCGGCACGAATCGATCTTCTCCAGCCGAAACGCTTTCACCTCATCAGTACCGGCGACAAGGACGGAGACCGTACATTGTTAAGTCCACTCGATCCCGAGATGGCGGCCTCCTTTGTGTCGTTTGCACAGAAGGCGTTCGAGGCTTCGGGCGTGCGCGACTATGCACGGGGCGATTTTTTCTTCGCCGATGGGAAATTCTGGGCAATCGAAATCAATGGTCAACCCATGATCCCGGACCGCTGGTTCGAAGGCGCGGCGCAGTTTGCCGGTTTGTCTGGGGCGCAATGTCTTGTGGGTATCGTCGCCGCAGGATATCGACGGCTCCGGTCGGAACATCGCATCGTGGAGCCTTTTCCGCCGGAAGCCCAAGCTCTTCTGCGGGGGACGATATTGGATGGTTTTTGAATGTGGCGGTGGCACCACGCAGCGGGCCTACGCCGTCCGGCGATCGGGGAAGTACAAGGAGGCTGTGAATGTATAAGGTCCGTCAGACTGATGTCATTGGGCTCGTAAAGCCGGCGATCGATGCCCATACGTTGGGTATTCTCTCTTTTGCCCAGATACTGCGGGATTGCGGTATTCGCGTGGAAATTGCAGACGAGGCTGTGGGCAAAGAAATCGACGCAATCGCCGAGCGTGGGTCGATCGACACGCTGATCAGGTGGATACGTGCACGCAATGTCGATGTGCTTGGATTTTCGTACCGGCTCGACCCCGAGCGCGGGGTAGAGGTATTTGCGCGCCTTGTCGGGCTGCTGCAGCGTGCAAAGCTGCTTGCGAGGGACGGGGGGCCCCTAAAGGCGCTCTGGTTTGCAGGGCTTCCTCCTGCGTGCGATGCTGTTATCCAGAGACTGCCTTTTGTGGACGCCGTGTTCCGGGGTGACGAGACGTATCAAGAGATTCTGGCTGCGCTCGGTCTTCCTGCGCATCTTATGCCCGAGCAGGCGAGCGCCGAGCTCGCCTACGACAAGGCGCGCCTCGACTTCGGCACCGAAATCGTCCGGAACCGGGCCTACCTCGATGTGGCCCCCGTCGACCGGTCCGGCTCGCTCGGCTTCGGCCTTCACGGCGAGCGGGTGGCCGATCGGGTGCATCACGGGATGGCCCATGGGCTGCCTCCTCTCATTCGCGCCCATGTCGGCCCCTATGCCGAAGACAGGAGACAGGCAGTGGCCCTCTTCCTCGACTGGACCTCGCGCCTTGCAAAAGGTGGACTTCTCGATGTACTCTCTATCGGCTCCTCACAGCTGACGCAGAGCAATTTCGGCGAGGACTGGTCGGGCTTGCCCAATGGTGGGGGAGTACCGATCAACAGCGCAGAGGAATACCGCAGCGTGTGGCGGGCCGCGCGGCCCATGCTCGTGCGCACCTATGCGGGGACGAAACGTGTGCCGCATATGGCGAAGATACATGAGGAAGCGCTCGACATATGCTGGCACGCTCTCTCGTTCTGGTGGTTTTCGAAGCTCGACGGGCGGGGCGAAAACACCGTTCTGCAGAATCTCGAGGAGCATTTTGAGACGCTGCGGTACATCGCTTCGACCGACAAACCCATGGAGCCGAATGTACCGCATCACTTTGCCTTTCGCGGCAGCGACGATGTCGGCTACATCGTTTCGGGCTACGTCGCGGCAAAGGCAGCAAAGGCACAGGGCATACGTACGCTCATCCTGCAGACCATGCTCAATACCCCGAAGTATACCTGGGGCATACAGGACCTTGCCAAGGCGAGAGCCCTGCGCATGCTGGTTCGCGAGCTGGAGGGGCCCGACTTCACCGTGATTCTGCAGCCGCGCGGCGGGCTCGATTATTTTTCGCCAGACCTGGAGAAGGCTCGGGCTCAGCTCGCAGCGGTGACGATGCTGATGGACGATATCGAGCCGGACAACGATGCGAGCCCACAGATTATCCACGTGGTGAGCTATTCGGAGGGTGTGCGGCTTGCGGATCCCGATGTCGTCGAGGAATCGATACGGATTACCAGGTACGCGCTGTCCGAATACCGCCGGCTCAAGAAAAAAGGCGACATGCCGGAATACGGGAAACTTCCCATTGTGGAGGCCAGAACGAAACATCTCTATGACGAGGCACGACGCATGATCAAATTCATCGAGGGAGCAATACCGGACCCCTATAGTCCCCGCGGACTCTATGCAATGATGAGAGGAGGCGTATTTCCGCTTCCTTGGCTCAGCGCATGCAAGGAAGAATTCGAAGCGGCGGTGAACCAGCCCGTCCAGTTCATGCATGGTGGAGTACAGGCTGTTGACCGCGAAGGAAAGCCGCTTTCGGTGAGCCAGCGTCTGTTCGGAATTGCAAGAAATCTTGAGCAGATGGGATTTTCGCCTTCGAGTCTTCGGCAGGTGGAATCGTTGCGGCAAGCGTGGGAAGGGCAGAAGGAGGCACACAGTGAAAAACACTGACTGGAGCGGCATTGTCGAGTACCTTGACCGCGTCGCCGCCAAAGGCAAAGAGATAGGCTGGTGTGTCGTCGGGGCTGGCAACGGTGGCATCGCAATGGCGGGACATCTCGGGATACTGGGCTTTCCTGTCCAGATATACAACCGTACCGACGAGCATCTGAATGCAATTCGCTGGTATAAGGGAATCGACATCGAGGGCAGCGTCCAGGGGTTTGGGCCTGTGCTCCTCGCGAGCTCTCACATTGACGAGGCGATCAGTGGTGCGGACGTCATTATGATCGTGACCCCTTCGACGGCGCACTATGGATTGGCCACGCTTATGGCCCCCTATCTCAAGGATGGGCAGATTGTGGTGCTCAATCCGGGCAGGACGGGGGGAGCGCTCGAGTTCCGCGCGGTGCTCGAACGGCAGCACTGCAGCGCCAAGGTCGTCATTGTCGAGGCACAGACCTTCATCTATGCTTCGCGGATGGTCAATCGCCACAGAGCACATATCTACAGAGTCAAGAATGGAGTGCCCGTAAGCGCGTTGCCTTCATTCCTTACGCCTACGGTGCTCAAGATCCTCGATGTCGCGTTTCCCCAGTTTATTGCGGGGAGCAATGTGCTCGCGACGAGCCTCGAGAATATCGGGGCGGTCTTTCACCCCGCCCTTACCCTCATGAATGCGGCATGGATCGAATCCACCGGCGGAGATTTCGAGTATTATCTCCAGGGTATTTCGCCGTCCGTCGCAAAAGTTCTTCAGGCGATCGATGACGAGCGGCTCGCCCTCGCCCGGGCATTGGGCATTCGGACGGTTTCCGCGCGGGAATGGCTCTATCTGACCTACGATGCCTCGGGAGCTGATCTCTGTAGCGCGATCCGCGCAACCACAGGCTATGCGGGCATAAAGGCGCCGCGCACGATCGATCACCGCTATATCTGGGAAGATGTTCCCATGAGCCTTGTGCCGATGGCGAGCATGGCACAGATGTACAAGGTTGAGACGCCGGCCATCAATCTGACGATCGATCTGGCAAATCTCATGCACGGATGTGATTATCGCGCCAACGGGCGGACAGTCCGCACATTGGGCATTGAGGGGCTGTCGGTGGAGGACCTCCACCGGCTCGTTACCGAAGGCTGAACTCGGGAGGAATACAATGAATGCAATTATAGAAAGCGTAATAAATTGGGTAGAAGAACTGCCGTCGGCGATCGGGGCGGTACTCCTTCTGGTCGTGGGATGGGGCATCGCGAAGCTCCTCAAAGCAATTGTCCCCAAGGTCTTGGTATGGCTTAAATTCGATGTGCTGGCGGGGAAAATCGGCGTCAATGAATTTTTGCGCAAGGGCCATGTCCAGTATGCACCGTCGAAACTCATCGGGGTGTTTCTCTATTGGGCCGTGATGCTCATTTCGCTCGCCGAGGCTGCATCGATGTTGGACCAGAGCGCAGCGGCATCGATCCGGTCGTGGTTGTTTGGCGGCATACCGACGATTCTCGCCGCTATAATTACCGCCGTGATCGGAGTCATCATCGTCCAGTTTCTTTCGAATTTCGTGCTGACCATCATGAACAATGCCGGGGTCGCTTCCGGATCGTTTGTCCAGAAACTCATCCGTGGCGTGGGGTATATCATCGTGGCGGTGATGGCCATGGAGCAACTCGGTCTTGAACAGTCGATCGTGAGCATTCTCCTTTTGCTCATGATAGGATCATTGGCGCTGGGCGTTGCGATTGCGATCGGTCTCGGCTGCAAGGACATGGCTCGTCAATACATCGAAGGCCTTATCACTGCGATCCGGGAGCGAGAGCGCGCCTCTCATGGTACGGATTTAGAGGGATGATCTGCCCCTCGGCTCCTGCATATGTCCCAGAGAGACAGGCGTGCAACCACGATCCGACATCGAGCGTCGCAGGCAGAATTTTTAGTTGATCGCTGTTTTCGTATACTTTGATAAATGAGAGGTGTATTTTTTCTCGTAAAATGCTCTTTTTTCGGCAATGATATCGTGTACTATCGCATCGATGTCTTTTTTTTCCGTTCTTCGGAGATTTGTGGTCTCTATGGGGGCGCATACCTCAACGATGACGTGTTTGTATGGATTGATATGAAAGCTTCCCGGGCGGATGACCTTGTCCGTGCCGTAGAGACATATCGGGACGATGGGCGTGCCTGTGAGCACTGCGGAGAAAATGCCGCCGCGGTTGAAGGTGTCGACCCCCTTTCCCTGGTGCATATGGCCTTCCGGAAAGAGGATCAAACTGCGCCCTTTGCTGAGGCGACGCGCCATGGATTTGAAGGCAGCCAGCGCCGATTTCGGGTTGTTCTGATCGATGAACACAGTGCCGCTCGCGCGCATCCAGTATGAAAGTGCGGGAATCTTTTGGAATATAGCGTTTGCGACAAAGGCTACAGGCTGGGGTATTGTAGCGAAGAGCACGGGAATGTCCGCCGGCGAACGGTGATTCGAGACAAAAAGGTAGGTTTGATCCGGTTTAATGTATTCAATGCCTCGGATATCGAGTTTCATTTTGGCTATTTTAAGAACGGACTTGGACCACTGAGCAATGGTCTGAAATACATAATGTTTGAGCTCGACTTCGTCTTTGATGAAGAAGGTGTGGGGGATGCGCCGCATCGTCCGAATGGTCCGTATGAGAATTCGAGGTAAGAGAAAGAGCATGTCTTCTCTTATCGTTACTTGCAAAAAGCGGAGGAGAGGAATCTTGCTCTTTAGGGCAATCTCTGCGTAGCGGTTGGCGTCTATCTCGGGTTCAGCCTTATATTCTTCAATGGAAGCAAGCGCCGCAGTTGGGCTTTCGGGATTTCCGGGCGGGTCATCGGATTCAGGTTTTCCTTCCGACCGGCTTTTTTCGAGATCGGTATCTTTCTTATGGGATTTTGTCAACGCTGTTCCCTCTTGTGGCTTTATATTTTCAGGATTGTGCAGAGAAAGTCAAGAGCGGAAGGATATGAGACTACACGAAGATTTCTGCTACGAACCGCTATGAACCGCGCTTGGAGAGTACCTTTTTCTCGTAGTCCTTCACTTCTTCGATCCAGACCGGGCCGTAGGGAACCCCTTGGGTTTCGCAGTAGTAGCGCCATACCTGAGCAAAAGGTAGGGAGCGTGCCTCTTCGATAAGGCCGAGACGGGCACCGAAGTCTCCTATAATCTCTTCGGAGCGCATCGCCTCGACAGGTTCGAGGAAGGCGTAGAGGAGAGCCCGCTGCGTACTTCGGGCACCGATAATCCAGGCCGAGATGCGGTTGACGCTGGCATCGAAATAATCGAGGGCGAGATAGACCCTGTCCCAAACGCGCATGCGCACGATTTCCCTGCAGATGTCGGTGAGCGCGTCGTTCCAGATGACGATGTGGTCGGAATCCCAGTGGATGCCGCGGCTGGCATGGATGACCACATATGGCACATAGAGGAGTGTGGCGGAAATCTTATCGGCGATGTTCTCCGTCGGGTGGAAGTGGCCCATGTCGTAGCAGATGCCGATGGCTTTCTGCATCGCATAGCCGAGATAGAATTCGTGGGAGCCGACCACATAGGATTCCGAGCCGATGCCGAAGAGTTTCGACTCGACGCAGTCGAGCACGCGGTCGTTGGGCAGTTTTTCGGCATAGATGGCGTCGAGGGATTCTTTGAGTCTGAGGCGTGGGCCGAGTCGGTCGGCAGGCATGTCTTTAGAGCCGTCCGGGATCCAGAGGTCGTTGACGACGAAGTCCTTCAGCGTGTCGGCGATGGCCTGGGCAATGCGCCTGCTTGCCTTCCCGTGTTCGATCCAGAATGAACGGATATTACCATCGGGGTGGGCCAGGGTCCAACCGCTTGCCGCAAGGGGGTGCGAGAAGAAGCTCGGATTGAAGTCGAGGCCTATTTTTTGTTCCTTGGCCCAGGCGATCCAGTGGTCGAAGTGGCGGCTTTCAATCGCGGAGCGCTCGACTTTTGCCCCGCCTGTCTCTGCGTACATGGCATGGAGGTTGAAGCGCTTCTTGCCGGGAATCTGGGCGAAGGCGAATGCGGCATCCGCGCGCAGCTCCTCGGCATTGCGCGCGCGGCCGGGGTAGTTGCCGGTGGCGATGATGCCGCCGGAAAGGGCCGTGGCGCCGTCGAAGCCGACGACATCGTCCCCTTGCCAGCAGTGAATCGAGATGGGTATCGATGAGAGTGCCTTCAGCACCTGATCCGTGTCGATGCCAAGTTCGGCATATGTTTCGCGCGCTGCCTTGTATTCTTGTTCTGTTTTGGACATGGACTTCATTCTCCCTTTCTCGCCCGCAATTATTGTTTCGATGCGGCGACGCTGTTCTTCGATGCTATGGACGATCGGTATTTTTCTACTTCCCAGGTACGGATAAATTCGATGTCGGCGCTCTCCATGGGATGAGCTCCCCCAAAGGCCTCCGCATACCACGCGATTTTGGAGGCATCGGTGAAGAGAAGGCAGGCGCGCTCGGCGGCTGTGATGTCCTTGCCGAGGCCGAAGATGCCCACGCCCTGGACAGCGAGGATTTTGGGGAGTTCGCTGTAACGGGCTAGGTAGGTATCGATCTGTTCCTGTAGGGAAGCAGGATCTTGAGCCTGTCTTTGGCTGACGAAGAGGGGCCAGGCCCCTGCGTAGACGATGTGGTCGGGGGTGAATGGCGCGGTGAGGGGGGCAAAGGCTTGGGGACTTGCAAGGAAATGTCCCACCACGGAATTTAACGTAAAGAAAAATTGAACGTCAAATTTCGAGGTGACCTCTGCAATCGCTGCGCGCACCTCCGCCTGCAGCACTGCTTCCGTCGCAGGTCCACCTCCAACCATTTCGTTCTCCACGGGTAGCGGCTTCACTATGGCCCTCAGCGTGGCAAACATGTGATCGTAGAGAGCCTCGATCTCTTCAGGCGTATCCGCCGCGACGAATACGCCGTGGTTCTGCAAAAACAATATTTTATACGGGCGCTGGCCCGACAGTGTTCGTGTTTCAAAGACTGTGCGGACAGCTTCGGCAAGTGTGTAGCCTGGAGTGATATACGGCAGCACCACCGCCTCGTCCGCAAACAGGGTTTGTGCGGCATCAAGCGCTTTTCGTGCGCAGAGCATGCCATTTATCAGTGCCGGATGTAGATGCACGACAAATCTGAACGGAAATAAAACATGCAGAAGCGTCTCCACGCTCGGGCGTCTGGTCTGCCCCGGCAACCGTGCCGCCAGCATTTCTTCGAGCACGATCTTCTCCCGCTCATCGGAATTCGAAGGCAATTCGATATTAAATAAGGTATTAAGTCTGGAGAGCGATAGCTGCACAAAGCCGGCCTCATCGATCGTCCCGAGCTGGACTCCCGAAGCTTTTATGGCGATAGTGTCGCCTTCCTTCTGCGAGGTGTTTCCGCCTCCCGCCAACACATAATCAGGATCGGCGCCGAAGCGGCGCGAAAGTCGAATAATGGGATCGAGGTTCATAGCTCAATCCATATGGAACATTTCGGTGAGGGGCCACACCTTGGGCGAATTGTCGGGATTCGTCTCCATGAGATCTTTCATAAAGTCCCACCACCTGTGCATGATGGGACTCTGCGGCAGCGCATCGCTCGTCTCGTCGTCCGCGAGTCTCTGAATTGCAAAGAGACGCAAGGTCTGCGGATCGAGATAGATCGAGTAATCCGAGACTCCCGCCTTCCGAAGCTCGGCCTTGAGTTCCGGCCAGATTTCATCGTGGCGGCGCTTGTACTCGGCCTCGTTTCCCGGCTTCAACTGCATCGCAAAGGCATTTCGCTTCATCCTGTGCTCCTTTCCACGAACGAGAATGCGCGGACCGGCAGGAACCTGCCAGCCCGCGCACATACCCTCAAATCAATAGACTGTCTTCCACTCTTCGATGTTGCTCTTGTCGAATTTGAACGGAGGCCCGAGCAGGACTTCGGTGCCGCCGTCGGGTGCTTTGGTGATCGTGTAGTTGCCGAGGCGTCCCGCGCTGAACTTGTCGCCGACTTTGCCGGTTATTTTGCCGTTTACGAGTGCAGTGGCGACATAGGAGCCAAGGTATCCGACGTCAATCGGGTTCCACAGGAACATGTAGGGGCACACACCGTTGTTGATGTACTCCGCCATCTCGGAGGGCAGGCCGAGGCCGGTCAGGAATACCTTGCCCTTGAGACCCTTGTCGGTGAGCACCTTGCCCGCCGCCGCGATACCGACAGTGGTCGGCGCGATGATGACCTTCAGGTTCGGATAGGAGCGGAGAAGGCCTTCGGTTTCGGAAACCGACTTGTCCCGCAGATCGTCGCCGTACGCGATCTTGACCAGTTTGAGGTCCTTGTACTCAGGCTTTGCGAGCTCTTTTTTCATGAAGTCGATCCAGATGTTTTGGTTGGACGCTTGGCTGGTCGCCGAAAGAATGGCAATTTCGCCCTTGCCGCCGGCCATATCGTAGGCTGCCTTGATGAGCGTCTGGCCGATCTTCTCGGAGTCGGCCTGGTTGACGTGGGTCAGACGCGCCTGGGGGTTAACCGAGGAATCGAGGGAGAAGACTTTAATCCCCTGGGAGCTCGCCTTCCTGAGCACAGGCGTAAGGGCATCGTAATCGTTTCCGACGATGCAGATCGAAGCTACCTTTTGGGCGATAAGCTGCTCGATGATCTGAATCTGCGCCTCAGCAGTGGGAAGATCGGGCGACCGGAGAATGGCCTCGAAGCCCTGTTCCTCGATTCCAACCCTGAATCCTTCCAGCTGCTTTTCGCCGTAGGGGTTGCCCGTGTTCTTGAACACAATGGCAAACTTCGGCTTCTCTGCGGCAAATACCGAGGAAGGAATGATGAGCGTCAGTGCGAGAAGCACCAGCGCCGCCACGGTGAATGTTTTTTTCATATCAGCCTCCTTGTGCTGAATGTTCATGAATATCTAATCCGTCTCCCGCATCGGACCGATGTGTTGGAGCGGATATTTTCTTCGATGATGGAGCGCTCTGCCTGTCGGTGAAATTTTGGACGAGTACCGACAGAATTAGCAACGTTCCAAGTATGATGAGAATTACCTGCGCAGAGACATTTCGCAGACCAAGCCCATAGTTCAAAAAACCGATAAGGAAGATCGAGATGAGGGGGCCCGTTATTCGCCCCTTGCCTCCATTGGTGCTGATTCCTCCGAGCACCGTCATGGCAATGGCGTCGAGCTCATAGTTGAGCGCGACGTTCGGCCGCGTGCTCCCCATGCGCGAGGTCAAGAAGAGCGACGTGAAGCCGGCCATGAGGCCCGCCAGCATACTCACTCCGAGAATGATGCGCCCGGTGCGGATGCCGGAATATTCACAGGCAGTCCTGTTGCTGCCCACTGCATAGATCATCCGGCCGAAACGAGTGGTGTGCAGTATCACGGCAAAGACGATCGCCGCCAGCACGAACACGATCAGGATAAATGGTATTTTCCCGATATAGCCCCAGGCCAGAAAGCTGAACCATGAGGGGAATTTGCCGGCCGAACGATCCTCGAGGATCACGTACGCGATACCGCGGAAGACCGTCATGGTGCTGAGCGTGATGATCGTCGCCGAGAGCTCCTTGAATTTGATCTGCAGAAAACCATTGATGAACCCGCAGGTCGTACTGACAAGGAGGGCGAGCACCATCGCGAGCGGCATGGGCAGGCCGGCGTTGTACGACACCGCCATCAACACCGAGGAGAGGGCCACAATCGAGCCCACGGACACATCGATGTTCCCGAGAATGATGATCATCGTCATCGGCAGGACAAGAAAGGCCTTGTCGAGGAAGTTCATCGGCGTGCTCACGAAGGTGTCGAGAGTGAGGTAGTAAGGGCTCAGGAACGAATTGACGACGTTCACCGCCAGAAAGAGCACGAGGAGGAAGATCTCCCACTGGTACTGATGCAGCCCGCGTAGTTTGTTGGTATCGATCGCTGTCTTTTCCATGCTTCATTTCCCTCTCAGATCGCTCGTTTTTTCAACGCTAGCTTGTCGTTCCGGCGCTGCAGCAGCACATTCGAAATGATGGCCGCCAGAATCACCAGTCCCTGGATGAACTGCTGCCAGAACGGCGAAATATTGATGAGCGGCAGAGCATTCGCCAGAATTCCGAACAGGATCGAGCCCAGGAGAATGCCAGAAACCTTGCCCCTTCCGCCCGACACATTCACCCCGCCCAGCACCACGGCCGCGATGACGTTCATCTCGTAGCCGACCGCGGTGTCGCCCTGGGCCGAGGCAAATTTGCTTACCCACAGTACGCCGGCCAAGCCCGCGAGCAGCCCCATGAGCGCGTAGACGAGGAGAACGATGCGCTTTCGCTTGATGCCGATGAGCTCGGCAGTATCGGGGCTCGAGCCGATCGCGTAGATATGGCGGCCGGTCTTCGTCTGGTTTATGAAATAGGTATAGAGAATATAAATTATAACTGCAAAGAGAATTAAATTGCTAATTCCGAGTGTGGTGCCGGTGCTCAGATTTTTGAATCCCGCCGACATCTGGTAGGCGCTGACCCATTTACCTTTGCTGATGAGGTAGGTCATACCCCTCAGAATGTTCATGAGGCCGAGCGTCGCGATTATCGGCAGAATCTTAAAGTACGCGACGAGCACTCCGATCACGAGCCCTGCGGCGAGCCCGATGGCCATACCCTGCGCCAGCGACAGCAAAGGAGAGATGTCGGGATGGGCGCTCACCGTGAGCGAGGTGATCATGCCCGAGAGCGCCATTGTAGAGCCGATCGAGAGATCGATGCCGCGCGTGATGATGACCATCATCATGCCGACGGCAAGAATGCTCAGGATAGCGGTGTTGGCGAGCAGGTCCTTGATATTCGCAATGCTCAGAAAATTCGGGTTCCGGATCTGAAAAATCGCCGAAAGCACAATTATAAAGATGAGCAATCCCAGTTCTCGGAATGCCTCAGAATTGCGGGTCAGCTTTGAGACGAGACCTGCGGGGCGCTTGTTTGGCCCATTCTCGGGGTTTTGGGGACGGATGTTGGTGTTGCCCGAGGGATTGTCTGTGTTCATGTTAACCAGCGATTGCATGCGCTTCTTCCCCATGAGTGGTCATTGAGGCTTCGAGGATGGACTCCTGTGTCGCCTTCGATGTGTCGAATTCTGCGGATTTGCGACCTTCACGAATGACTACGATACGGTCGCTCATGCCCATGACCTCGGGCATCTCACTCGAAACCATGATAATACCGTAGCCTTCTTCGGCGAGCTGGTTCATGATGCGGTAGATTTCTGTCTTTGCGCCCACATCTACGCCCTTGGTCGGCTCGTCGAGGATGATCAGCTTGAGCTTGGATGTAAGCAGTTTTGCGACGATGAGCTTCTGCTGGTTCCCGCCGGAGAGGGTAGAAGCCTTTGCGTAGATGTGGCTCGTCTTGACCTTGAGGCTGTCGGTCAGACGCAGCGCGATGTCCTTTTCCCGAGACGGCTGCATGAATCCCCTGCGGCTGAAATTCTTGAGCGATGCGAGGGTGATGTTCCGGATCAGGTCCCAGTTGAGCACGAGGCCCTGTTTCATGCGGTCTTCGGGTAGGTATCCGATGCCGTACGAGAGCGCATCCGCAGGCGAGTGAATCGCGATTTCCCTTCCTTCCAGGAAGAGCCTACCTGCGTCGCGCGGGGAGATACCATAGATGCTCTCGCAGATTTCGGTTCTTCCCGCGCCCACAAGACCAGTCAATGCAAGGATCTCGCCCCGCCGCACGGAGAAGGAAATATCCTTGAAGAAGCCTGTCCTCGACAGACCTTCCACCCTGAAGATCTCATCGCCGATGACCGCGTGCCGCGAAGGAAAATACTGCGTAATTTCTCGACCCACCATGCCCTGGACAAGCTTTGCCTGTTCGAGTCCTCGAACATTCCACGTGGCGACATAATGGCCATCGCGGAGCACGGTGACGCGTTCGGCGAGCCGGTACATATCCTCGATCCGGTGCGAGATGAAGATGATGGAAACGCCCTTGTCGCGCAGCCCCTCCGTGATACGATAGAGGTCATCGCACTCGCGACGCGAGAGCGGCGCGGTGGGCTCGTCCATGATGAGGATTTTTGCGTCCACCGAGAGCGCCTTGGCTATCTCGACGATCTGCTGTTGCGCGATAGAGAGGCTTCCCATCGTAGTCGAAGGGCTGAAATCCGCATCGAGGCTCTGAAGCAGGCTCTCGGCTTTCTTCCGCAATTCGCGCCAGTGGATCTTTCGTGTGAGGGGGTCGAAGCTCTCATGTCCAAGAAAGATATTTTCGAGCACCGAGAGATCGGGGAAGCATGCGACTTGCTGGTAGACTGCCGCGATACCGAGCCTCTGCGCATCGAGCGGGCTTTTGAAGTGGATGGGCTGTCCATTGAAGAGAATTTCGCCCTCGTCGGGGTGATAGACGCCGGTGATGATTTTGATGAGCGTCGATTTTCCGGCGCCGTTTTCGCCCATGATCGCGTGGATCTCAGCGGGTTTGAGCTGGAAATGCACATCTTTCAGCGCTTGCACGCCGGGAAAGAACTTTGAGATGTGCCGCAGCTCCAGGATATAGTCCGCCATTCTACCTTCCTTCGTTAACAGATTCGATGACACTCTATGCCCAAAAGCGCTGCCGTCTTTGCAATCTCCGACGCGACATGGCCCACACCGATCGCGCAGTGGTGCGCAGGTCCCTCTCTGGACCAGAGCTCGGAAAATTCCCGCGCGGAGAGCGGAAAGCGGTAGCGGCTGTTGGTGTTGCCTATCTGAAGCGTCGGGCCGGGGATCGATTCCCCCTCGGCCGTCAAAAGAAAGACTTTTCCGCCTGCACCCTCGACCACCGAGAGCAGCGTTACCGGCCCGTGCCGCACGCTCATCTGTATGGAGAGGCCCTTGCCCGGTTTGCCGTGGTAGAGCGGCAGAGGCACGAGCTTCACCTTCCCTTCGGCGATGGCGGCATGCGCCGGACCATCGTGACCCCAGAGGACCACATCGTCCTCATAGTCGATGAGATAGAACTCGGAAAAAGAGCCGCCTGCCTCAAGAAGGTCCAGAATCTTCATCGCAATGACATTTTTCACTTCGCACTCGCCCGCGACCGGCACGTGGTGCGCAGTGAGCAGCGTATTGCCCGCAATCACCGAGGTGACGATATCCTGATGCTCATTGCCGTCGGCCCCCTCGTAGTAATATGCCAGCGCCCCAAGCTTTTTTTCATCCACCAGAGCGTCGAGGGCACAGGCAGTGCGCGCCGCGCGCACAAGTTCGGCCTCTTCGCACTCGGGCATCACCTCGAATTCCTCCCGGAACTGTGCGATCTTCGCCTCGACCTGTGCTGGGCTGACCTTGTGACGCAGCTGGGCAAGATGATCCATCTCGATAAGATTGAACTGGCTGCCGAAGATGCCCGCCATGCGCGTCACATCGGTGTATACGTCGAGCATACCCTCGTAATAGTGCCCGAGGATGCCGATGTTCGTGCTCCTCAGCGATTCGGCGACGCGCGCGGCGCGCACCCAGTGCTGCAGCTCGCGTTCGACAAAGGCCTCGCCGCAGAATCCAGTGATCATATGGTAGGGTATGCCATTTCTGTTGAAGACATTCGCGATTTCAGGCACGCAGCACGACTGACAGTGTGCGAGCCACTCGCCGGTCATGAGAGCCCGGTCGCCGAGGCCATTGAACCATTCGTAGTCTATCTTTTTTGCAGGCTGAACATTGATGATGATGACCGGCACCCCGGCTTCGCGAGCGACCGGGAGGACAGTCTGCGACAGTGCATAGGTCGTGATGTACAGAAATACCGCCGATACTCTTTTTTCACGGAAAAGAACTCCCGCGGCACGAGCCTTTTCGACGGTATCGACGAGCCCCGCATCGACCACACTGGCGCCGGCTTCTTCGAGCATTGTCTTGGTTTCCGTCTGGTATCCTATGAGTCTCTCTTCGAGACCGGGAAATTGCACCCAGTATGTGTTGAGGCCAATCCCGAATAACCCTACCGTCGGATTCATAAAAAAAGTATACGGCAGCTTCGGCAGAGCGCAATGGATATTATTGTTTTTATGATAGATAATTCTTGCCTTTTTGATGGTATTGGCCAGCTTGTCTATAGGGGGAAATCTATGTATAAACAGAAAAGAAGCCCATGGGAAATATCGGAGAGCGTACATTTTTTCACTACCTCCCCTACTCGGAAGAGGATGAACGGTGGGAGATGGTCTGCACCGATGCAGGCTATACCGAAGTGCCTCCCTACACCATCTATCCTCCGAACAAGGAAGGCCATCCCCGCATGTTCCAGCGTGTCGCGGTCGGCAGGACACTCAACGAGTATCAGATAATCTACATCACGAAGGGCGAAGGCGTTTTTGGCACCATGGGCAGGCGTTACGAGGTCAAGCCCGGATCCGTCATCACGGTATTCCCCGGAATCCAGCACTTCTACAAACCGATTTATGAGGTTGGCTGGATGGAGTACTGGGTGGGCTTCAAGGGCGCGCACTTCGAGCTTCTGCGCGAGCGCGGGTTTTTGAATCCGCAGCAACCCTTTGTCGAAATCGGGCTTCAGAACGATATTCTCGATCTGTACAGCGAGATCTTAGAAGAAGTGCGCGACCAGAAACCGCTCTATCAGATCGTCGCGTCCGCAAAGATACTCTCCCTCATCGCCGAAATCAACGCGTGCGCGCGCAGGCGGGCACAGACCTCCCATGCCGCACAGATCGTCGAGTCCGCAAAATTCATCATGGCGGAAAAAATCTACGGCGATATCGATATTTCGAGCATCGCGAGCCAACTCGGCATCAGCGTCTCGAGGCTCAACGAGATTTTCAAGACCTACACCTCGATGACGCCCTACCAGTACTATATCCACATCAAGATTCACGCGGCGAAAAACCTACTCGAGCAGGGTGACCTCTCGGTCAAGGAAGTAGCCTATCGGCTCGGCTTCGAGGATCAGTATCACTTCTCACGACTCTTTAAGCAAAAAACCGGCATCACGCCGTCCCAGTGGCGCACCTTTATGTACGAGTGAAACGCATATGTGCCTACGGCGGGCCGGTGCGGACGCAGATTCTGTGGGCGGACATTCTGCGATCTTCCACCTTGGTTTGATCTTCACTGGCTTGATCTTCGCGCGGCGCCGTGAAATAATCCCGATTTAAGAGCATTATCATGAGTATGAGCGCTGATCTGAATCCACGGCCGGTTTCCGCCTCGTTCGTCGAAATGGACGAAATAGTCCAGCCTTCGGATTTGAATATCAATGGATCGATCTTCGGTGGCTATTTGATGTCGCTCATGGACAAGGCGGGCGGTATTTCAGCCTTCAAGTACTGCGGCGTCAATGTCGTCACCGTGTCGGTCGATCAGCTCGTGTTCAAGAACCCGGCCCCCGCCGGTACGGTCTTATCCGTCAAAGCCTCGGTCAATCGGGCGTTCCATACATCGATGGAAGTCGGCATTCTCGTCACTGGTCTAAAGCCTGGTGAGTCCAAAGAAACCAAGCTCTGTTCCGCATACATCACATATGTGGCCATCGGGGCGGATGGCAGGCCCATTCCGGTGCCTCCTACGCTTCCGGAAACACCCGAGCAGATTCGACGATTCCGCGAAGCCGAGGTGCGGCGCAGTGTCCGACTTGCTCTCGCTGAACGACTCGCAAACGGCAGTGAAGCGCATCAGAACTAGAAGGCTGCGTCCGGCGGCATATGCCTGAGCCGCGCGAGTTCTTCGTTGATCCGCTTTTCCAGAAAAGCGAGTTCGCGGTCGGAGAGACCCAGCCCCAAAGTAACTGTTCCCGAGCCCGCTTCGATGGCGAGCTCCTTGAGATAGCGATTGTTGATGCGTATGGGCGTGCGCCGTACGCGTGCCCTTCCGAGGTCGGAAATGCGGAACTGCTGCGCCGAATTCGAAAAAAGGCTCGTGCTCTTTTTCAGAAGCCCGTCGGGCGTTATGAACAGTTCGGTCTCGGTGAGCGTCGGTTTGAAGAAGGTATTTGCCATCGTGATGCCTACAATCCAGAAGGGAATACTGAATAAAGGAAAAAATATCGGCATATGCATGCGCATCGTCATCGTGGTCCAGAAAAAGACGAAGCCGAGAAACACGATGGGAAAGGCTGTAAAACCGCTCGATCTTCCATGGCCTCGCCTCGGTATTTTGACGTAGAGTCCTGGGTTGAGGGACTGGATTTTAAGCGCACTGTCAGAAGGCAGCTCCGAAGGATATTCCGACATGTCGATCTGATCGGGAGCTGCCTCGCCCTGAGCAAAGGCTGTGGCAGCAGGCAGAGGAAGTTCTCCTCTTAAGATTGAGGCCGCGGTGGAAGCGGAGAGCGAACGGCGGTCCGGATCTGGGTCGAGCCAGTTGTTCAGCACATAGGAGAGGCGCGGCGATGTGTACAGAAGCCCCGAGAGGTCGATTTTTAGATTGCGCGTCGGCAGTTCGGCAGGATTTCTGCCCGTGAGCATAAAGACTGCAGTGGCGGCGGCGCCGTAGAGGTCGGATCGGTGCGTCGCTCGCCCGGATACTTGCTCAACAGGGATGTAGCCCGCCGTGCCCACGAGCGTGGCACCCGGATAGAGTGCAGTGCGGATCGCATCCTGCACTCCTGAAAAATCCACGAGGGCGATGTGGCCGTCTGGCTTTAGAATGAGATTTCTGGGGTTGATGTCGCGGTGTACGATCGGCGGGCGCAGGCTACCGATGTATGCAAGGATGTCGGCCAGTTCTGCAAGGATATGTTCGATCTGTTCTTCAGTGAATTTTTTACCACTGGCGATGTAAGCCTCGACAGTCTCGCCCTGGATGTACTCCATGACGAGCACAAAGAGAAAGTCGCCTCCTTGTACGGCATCGAAACTTTCGATGTAGTGGGGTATCTGCGGATGGCTGAGCGTGCGCAGGATATCTGCTTCGCGCTTAAACTGGTCGAGCGGCTTCCAGGAGTTCGCCTCGGCGATATCGAACATTTTGAGGACGACATAAGAAGCGAGCGCAGGGTCAGTCTGCGGCTCTTGGCTTTTTACCTCTGCCCGCCGAGCGAGCCATGTGGAAGCGGTCATGCCCTTGCCCAGACGCCGCTCGAGGATATAGGGACCGATGCTGTCGCCTGCCTTCACTCGTGTTCCTCGTTCTCGGATTTCTCGCCACTTTCGAGCCTTGCCATGCGCAGCTGCGAGAGCGCATGGGCACGCGCCTCGGCCATGCCGAGTTCCTCATAGGTGTCCGCGAGATTGAACCAGGCCTCGCTGAAGTCGGGGTCCAGTGCCACGGCCTTTTCGAAGAAATTGCGCGCGCTGTCATAATGCTGCGAGCGAAACTCCACAACGCCGAGGTCGTTCCAGGCAGGGGCGAATGCCGGATCCTTGTCGATCGCTTTTCTGTAATATTCCATCGCCAAAGGAAAATCGTCCTGCTCATACGCGAGCAGGCCTAAGCCATGCAGTACTTCCGGATCGTCGGGGGCTATCTGCAGTGCAGAGAGGAGATCTTTGCGCGCCGCTTCGATATTCCCCAAGAGACGGTGTGCTTCGGCTCGGTTGAAGAGGATACCTTGCTTCGACGAATCGAGGGAGAGAGCCTCTGTCAAAAGCTTTATCGCTTCCTGGTATCGTCCTGCATCGATGAGCGAGGCGGCCCGGTTGTTGAGCTCGGCGACGATTTTATTTTTTTCAGAACTTGCCATTGCAAACGCCTCCAAGTGAAAGATAATTGAAATAAGGAGTTTCGTCATCTACATCGACGTTGCGACGAGCAAGAAGGTAGATGTTGTATCCGGCGCCTTTTGTATAAGAGGGGTACTTGAGCTTTTTATATCGAAAGGCTATTATGAATTCGTTAATAATTTATCGATAGCATTATATTTAATTTATTGAATATTTTAAGGAGGGGCTGCAGGATGATCGCAGGCGATATCGAATTCTCTGACGAACTACAGTCATACATCGATGAGTGGAGCAAGAAGGAAGGCGGGCTCGTGATGATGCTCCACCGCATCCAGAACGAGTTTGGCTATGTGCCGAGGGCTGCGGCGGAAAAACTCTCGCTCATTTCGGGTATTCCGCTTGCAAAGATCTATGGCGTCATCACCTTCTACCACTTCTTTAAAACGACGAAGCCCGGCAAACATAGAATTTCTGTTTGTATGGGAACGGCGTGCTACCTTAAGGGCAGCCAGGAACTGCTCGAAGAGATTCGGTCGATCCTGTCGATCGAGCCCGATGAGGTGACCGACGATGGGCTTTTCAGCGTGGACGAAGTGCGCTGCCTCGGCTGCTGTGGACTGGCCCCTGTCATCATGATCGACGATGAAGTGTACGGAAAGCTTACAAAAGAACAACTGCCGGACATCATCGCCAAATATCGATCACTCTGAGTGCGATGCATGTCGTCAATTTCTCGCATCTCAGGAGGAGGAGTAGAGCATATGGCGAAAATGACCCTCGATCAGCTTCGTGCGCTGAGGGCGCAGAAGCAGGAGGAGCTCGAAAAGCGGACTGTCGAAGGCAAGGACATCCAGGTGATCGTCGGGATGGGGACCTGCGGTATTGCTGCCGGAGCGAAGCAGACCTTCGATGCGATCGTCGCGGCGCTCGAGAAACACAACATGGCGGGAAAAGTCGTAGTGCGCCAGACTGGTTGCATGGGCTTGTGCTATGTCGAGCCGACGGTGGAAGTCGTCATGCCCGATATGCCGCCGGTGATCTATGGCAAGATGACGAGCGATGTCGCGGAAGAGCTTGTGGTGAAACACCTGATCGAACACAGCTTGCTCGACAACCATATTTTCGACAGGCCTGCCGTCGATATCGTGAAACACTGAGTCGGGAGCATGATATGGCGTACAAAAACTTTATTTTGGTCTGCGGCGGAACCGGTTGCGAATCGTCCCGGAGCGATGAAATCTATAAGAGCCTCATCAGAGAGGCAGAGGCTTTGGGTGTAAGTCACGACGTGCAGGTCGTCAAGACCGGCTGCTTCGGTTTTTGCGAAAAAGGCCCCATCGTCAAGGTTCTTCCTAGCGAGTCGTTCTATGTGGAAGTGAAGCCCGAGGATGCACACGAGATCATCGCAGAGCAGGTGATAAAGGGGCGCGAAGTCACCCGACTTCTCTATCGCAAGGACAAGAATGCCGAGACCACAAAGCTCGAGGACATCGAGTTCTATCAGAAACAGTTTCGTATCGTTCTGCGCAACTGCGGTGTCATAGATCCCGAAAGCATAGATGAATATATTGTGCGCGACGGCTATAGGGCGCTCGAAAAGGTGCTCTTCGAGATGACGCCCGAGGAGGTCATCGCCGAAGTCAAGGCTTCGGGGCTCCGTGGTCGCGGCGGTGCGGGCTTTCCGACGGGCATGAAGTGGGAAGCGGCCCGCAAGTCTCCCGGCGATATCAAGTACATTGTATGCAACGCCGACGAAGGCGACCCCGGTGCCTACATGGACCGCTCCACGATCGAAGGCGATCCGCACAGTATCCTCGAGGCGATGGTCATCGCAGGGCGCGCGGTGGGCGCGAATTTCGGCTACATCTATATCCGCGCAGAGTATCCGCTCGCGATAGAGCGGCTCAAAATTGCCATCCAACAGGCAAAGAATTACGGCCTTCTAGGCAAAGATATCTTAGGTTCGGGCTTCGATTTCGATATCGAGATACGCCTCGGTGCCGGAGCCTTCGTCTGCGGCGAAGAGACGGCACTTTTGCAGTCTATCGAGGGCAAGCGCGGAATGCCTCGACCGAAGCCGCCTTTCCCTGCGGTCAAGGGCCTGTGGGGCAAGCCGACGGTGATCAACAATGTCGAGACGCTGGCGAACGTGCCGGTAATCTTGACCCGTGGTGCAAAGTGGTTTGCATCGATCGGTACGGACAAATCCAAGGGCACGAAGGTATTCGCGCTCACCGGCAAGATCAACAACTCCGGCCTCATCGAAGTGCCGATGGGTACGACGCTGCGCGAAATCATCTTCGACATCGGCGGCGGCATCAGAAATGGCAAGAAGTTCAAGGGCGTGCAGACCGGCGGCCCCTCCGGCGGTATCATCGTGGAGAAAGACCTCGATACGCCGATCTCCTATGAATCGCTCACCGCGCTCGGCTCGATGATGGGCTCGGGCGGTATGATCGTCATGGATGAGGACGACTGTGTCGTGGACGTCTCGAAGTTCTACATGGCTTTCTGCGTCGACGAATCCTGCGGAAAATGTGCACCCTGTCGTATCGGTACGAAGCAGATGTACGGTCTTCTGGACAAGATTACGAAGGGGCAGGGAGAGGAGGCTGACCTCGTCAAGCTCGAACAGATCGGTAAGGCCATGACCAAAGCCTCGCTCTGTATGCTGGGCGGTTCGGCGGCGAATCCCACTCTTGCGACGCTCCGGCATTTCCGCGATGAGTACCTCGAACACATACGCGATAAAAAATGCCGAGCCGGCAAGTGCAAAGACCTCGTGGTCTATGAAATCGATCCGATAAAGTGCATAGGCTGCGGATTGTGTGCACGCCACTGTCCCGTTCCGTGCATTACGGGCGAAAAGAAAAAACCGCATGTGATCGACGGCTCGAAGTGCATCAAGTGCGGCGAATGCTTCGTCGCGTGTAAATTCGGTGCGGTCGTCAAGCGCTAAAGGCAGGGAGAGAATGCTATGGTAAACGTAAAGGTCAATGGAATACCCGTTCAGGTTGCCGAGGGCTCGACCATGCTCGAAGCCGCGAAGAAGGCACATGTCAAGATACCGACCCTCTGCTACAATCCCGATCTTTCGCCGTGGGCTGCCTGCGGCATCTGCGTGGTGAAGATCGAAGGCTCGAACAAAATGCTGCGCTCGTGCTGTACCCCGGTAGCCGAAGGAATGAACATCATCACGAATGATCCGGAGCTTGTGCAGACCCGGAAAACCGTCATCGAACTCATTCTCTCGACCCATCCGAACGACTGCCTCGCCTGCCCCCGCAACCAGGCATGTGAATTGCAAACGCTTGCGCAGGAATTCGGCATCCGCGAGCAGCCCTACACGAAGATGGTGCGCGATATCCCCTTGGACACCTCGACAGGCTCGCTCATCCTCAATCCTTCGAAGTGCATCCGCTGCGGGCGCTGCGTCGAAGTCTGCCAGCAAATGCAGGGAGTATGGGCCATAGAGTTCCTCGGGCGCGGCGAATCCATCCGCATCGCCCCCGCTGCCGACGTCAAGCTCGGCGAAAGCCCCTGCATCAAGTGCGGCCAGTGCTCCGCGCACTGCCCTGTCGGCGCCATCTACGAAAACGACCAGACCAACCTCGTGTGGGACGCTCTCATGAAAGACGGCCCCGACGCCAAGACCTGCGCCGTCCAGATTGCGCCGGCAGTCCGCGTCGCACTCGCCGAGTCCTTCGGCTTGCCCCCGGGGACCGACCTCACCGGCAAAATCTACACGGCCCTCCGTCGCCTCGGCTTCGACGCCGTATTCGACACGAACTTTTCGGCCGACCTCACCATCATGGAAGAGGGCACCGAGCTCGTGCACAGACTCACCGATGCGCTCAAAGGTGGCATGCAGCAGGCGACCGCCGACCGCAAACTACCCCTCATCACATCCTGTTGTCCGTCCTGGGTCGATTACATGGAGAAGTACTATCCCGACATGATCCCAAACTTTTCCACGGCCAAGAGCCCTCAGCAGATGATGGGCGCCATGATCAAAACCTATTGGGCCGAAAAGGCAAAAATCGATCCGGCAAAGATTTATTCAGTCTCCATCATGCCCTGCACCGCGAAGAAATTCGAGAATAGCCGCGACGAAACCATGTACTCCTCAGGGTACAAGGATGTCGATGTCACACTCACGACAAGAGAGTTCGCGCGCATGATCAAGCAGGCGGGCATCGATTTCCTCAATCTGCCGGATTCGGAACCGGACAGCCCCCTGGGGCCATATTCCGGCGCCGGCGTCATCTTCGGTGCAACGGGCGGCGTCATGGAGGCCGCGCTCAGGACAGCCTATTTCCTCGTGACGAAAGAAGAACTCAAAGACGTAAACTTTACGGCCGTTCGCGGACTTTCGGGCATTAGGGAAGCGACGGTCCATATCAACGGTATCGACCTGCGCGTGGCCGTGGCACACCAGATGGGCAATATCGCGACCGTCCTCAACGAAGTGCGCAGAGCTCGGGCTGAAGGCAGAGAGACGCCCTGGCACTTCATCGAAGTGATGGCCTGTCGAGGCGGATGCATCGGAGGAGGTGGACAACCCTATGGCGCGACCGACGAAGTGCGGAAGCTTCGCATCCGTGGCATCTATGATCACGACGAAAAGCGCGAATATCGCTGCTCGCACGACAACCCTTTCATCAAGCAGGTCTATGAGGAATTCCTCGAGAAGCCGGGCAGCCACAAGGCACACGAGCTTCTGCATACGCACTATAGAGAGAAGCCGCTGTATCTGAAGTAAGGCAAGGGTGGGGCGCTTCTGGGCCGAGGGCGCCGGGCACGTCTATGGAGCGCCGCCCTGCTACCCCTGTGGCGCGCGCATCACAAGGCGCATGTTTGTTTCGTGCGCAAGGCCCAGATGATGTTCGCCGCGTGTCTCCAGCCCCTCGGCCTCGATCAGGTCCCCGCGGGCGAGCCGGAAGAAACCGAGCGAGCGGGCATCCGCATCGTCCTGGGGCGCCGAAATCGTCTTGAGCAGACCCTCCTCGGTACAGACAATGTACCGGATGCGCCCCGCCTTGTTGCGCATGGGCTCTGAGACGATCCTGCCGCGGATACAGCCCGGGTCCGCCGAGGAGCGCCGCATAGTGTGCTGTTCCTCGAGCGGAGCCTTTCTGAACGCCACCCATGCTGCCTTGAGCAGTGAACGGTCGAGACCTGCGGAGCGTGCCAGTTCGGCGACGAGCGGTGGCGCGTCCCAAAACCATTCGGAAAAACAGGGCCGCCCTTCGTAGGCGAGCATTGGACAGCATTCCGAATGGGGACAAGGACCGACGCAGACAAGCGCGTTTTCTTGGGCCTGCATTTGGGCCTGTGTTTGGACCTGCGTTGAGGAAAGAAGTGCGTCGCGCAGCGCCAAGAGAGGAATGCTCGTATAGTGCGCCGAAGGTTCCACGATGAGCAAGACACCTCCGGGCCGCAGGGCCGGTAGAAGCCACAGCAGAAAATCACGCCGCCTCTCGAGCCAGTCGGGTGTGCCTTGCCACAGCTCATTTAGGCTGTGCGAGGCCACGATGAAGTCGAAAGCCTCTCCTTGCGGTACACGAAATTCTTCAAGCTCCGCGCATTGTGTGATTATCTCGAAACTCGACTCCAAAAATGCATGTGTGTATATATTTTTACGCCCCTCTGCCGCGATGTTTCGAGCAATGGCGAGCGCCTTTTCACTTTTGTCGACCAAAAAAGCCTTTTCGGCTCCGAAGACATTCGCCGCAAATGATGCGGGACCAGGCCCGCTGCCGATGTCCAACACCGAATGGATCGCCGGAAGCTGGTGCCGTGCGTCGAGCTCCGCAAGAATCAGCGTCGACTCATACAGTGAGACGGCCCAGTAATACAAGAGATATGCCTGAAGCGAGCCGGGCTCGTCCATGTAGCCGGAAGCGATCCGGGCCCTGTCCCCCGTAAGCCCACGCTGGAGCATGCGCAGATTTCCGGCGATGCCGTGCACAGTGCTCTGTCTGTCGATGCCGTATCCATGATCGACACTGATATCGTACCAAAAGCGGGTTTTCTGAAGTATCATGCTTTCCGATTGTAACCCTGGTTCTGTTTCTCGGTCTATATTGTTCACAAATTCCTTTTTTTAATGGTATAATGAAATTATCAAATGAAAATCGATGCTTCGACCATAAGGACGCTTTTTGTCGACTCTCCTCTTTCGGAGTTCTTTTCGGAGACCGATCTTTTTTTTATCGATTTCCCGTCGAGAACTGCCCGTTCGTGCTATTCGCTCCGTTACTTTGGCTATGACGATGATGATCTGTTGAAAATTACATCCGGCGCTTTGTCCGTCCACCAGGCAGATAAAGAGAGGGCGGACATGTTTATCCGCCGCCTTATGGTGAATAAGGCGGACAGCGCCATCGACACATTTAGGCTCGCTTCGAAAGACGGTTCGAGCTATCGCTGGGTCCGCTTTTCGGCTAAAGTCGTCACTCGCGATGAAGAAGGCACGCCGGAGGCCGTAATCGGCCATGTGCTCGACGTGGACGACCTGATCAACTCCCAGGAAGAGATCCGCAACCGCCTCGTCGAGATCGATACCATGCGGGAGCTTTTCATCTCGATCAACAAGAGTCTCGATTTCGAGGAGACGTTTACGCGCGTCATCGAGCAACTGCACCGCATCATTCCTTTCGAAAGGGCCACCACGCAGTCTCTCGTGAACGACAGGCTCGTCGTTATCGCCGGATTCGGCTATGAAGAGAAAGAGTTGGAGGGGCTCAGCTTCCCTGCTCAGGGCATCGATAATCCAGCCGTCCGGGCGATTCGCGAGCGCAAGATCGTCACCTGCAACAATGTCCCCGCAGAATTTCCCGGATTCATCAGCGCCTCCAAGGACTTTACCCCGCTTTCGTGGCTCGGCATCCCCCTTGTGTACGAGGACAAGGTCATTGGGCTTCTGGCGCTGGACGACAAGGATGCGAATACATACAACGACCAACATGTGCGGTTAGTCAGTGCACTATCCGACTATATAGCGATCGCGCTGGAGCATGCCCACAAACATCAGCTTGTGACTCATCAGGCCATGACCGACAAACTCACCGGCCTCGCCAACCGCTATGGCCTAGAGACGCACGGCATGGAGATTTTTCAGAAGGCGATCGAACAGGATCAATCGATCGGCGTGCTGATGATCGATATCGATCATTTCAAACAGATCAACGATGCCTACGGGCACGCCTATGGCGACACCGTGCTCAGGTCGATTGCACAGGCCATCCGTGCACAGATACGAAATAAGGATTATGCGATCCGCTATGGCGGAGAGGAGTTCGTGGTAATCCTGCCTGGATTAGGGACCCGCGAAGCCCTCATCGTTGCGGAGCGGTTGCGCATCAAGATTGCGCAGATGACGATCGAAAAAGATCGAAGGTTCCCGACAGTGAGCGTCGGTATCTACGCTGCCATACCAGGGGCCCTCGATATCCTACACGAATTCATTCACAGGGCCGATTTGGCGCTCTATGCCGCCAAAGAGGCAGGGAGAAACCGTTCGCGTGTGTGGTCGACAAACCCTGAATTCTATGTGAAAGGATGAGACCTGGCCCGTTTACGCGGTTCTCTTGCGCCTCTCTTCGGCTTTGCGCGAAATGCGATTCCACACCGCGCTCAAACCCATCGCTTTTTTGGCCAGAGAGAGGGTTGTGCGTGCCTCTTCGCGCATGCGCATGGTGCCCTCGTAGATGACCTCTTCGACAAGGCCAGTCTGTGATTCGTAGTAAGCCCGGCGCGTGCGGATAGGGTCGAGGAAGGTGTTTATGGCGCTGACAAGTTTTTCCTTTACCTCGACATCGCCTACGGTCCCTGCCCTGTAACGCGCCTTGAGATCCTCGACTTCGGCTTTGTTCGGATTGAAGGCGTCGTGGTAGATGAAGACGGGATTGCCTTCGACGGTGCCGGGAATATCGGCACGCACGCGCTTGGGGTCGGTGTACATGGACATGACGCGTTTTCGTACGCTTTTTTCGTCGTCGGAGAGGAAGATCGCGTTGTCGAGACTCTTCGACATCTTGGCGTTACCGTCTGTCCCCACGAGCGAACCATATTCCGACACCATCACCTCCGGAACCGGGAAGGTTTCGCCGTAGAGAAAATTGAAGCGGCGCGCGATTTCCCGTGTCACTTCGACGTGGGCCTCGTTGTCCTTGCCGACTGGCACAAGGTGGGCGCGCGGCAAGAGAATGTCGGCTGCCTGAAGCACCGGGTATCCCAAAAGCCCGAAGGGCATCTCCTCGATGTGCGCGTTCTGGGCCATCTCCTTGAGACTCGGCACGCGGGAAAGCCTCGGCACGGTGATGAGGTTTTCAAAGAAAAGCGAGAGCTCGGTCACCTCGGGCACGGCGGACTGCAGGTAGATCACCGATTTGGCAGGATCGATTCCCACCGCCAGATAGTCGAGCACCGCGGAGCGGACATTCTCGGAGAGATGCTCGATGTTTTCCTTTTCCGGTTTTGTGGTGAGCGTGTGAAGATCGGCGATGACGAAGAAACATTCATATTCATCCTGAAGTCGCACGCGATTTGCAAGCGAGCCGACATAGTGGCCGAGATGTAATTTGCCGGTGGGCCTGTCTCCAGTAAGAATGCGCTTTTTCTCCATGATGATGCTCCAGGAAATGAAATGTGGAGCTAGTGTAGCGAATCACGAAAAAAAGGGCAATGAGCGAGGCGAGCCGCGGCGCACTGCGGAAGTGGGACAGTCCTTCAACGTACCTGCAGCCCTCGCGCGCACCGCGTCCCGGTCGCGGCTATTTGAACAGCGAAAGTAGGGCGCCGTAGCCCTCAAGTTCCAAGTCTTCTTTCGGAATGAAGCGGAGGCTCGCCGAATTGATGCAGTAGCGCAAGCCGGTCGGATTGGGGCCGTCGTCGAACACATGGCCGAGGTGCCCGCCCGATTTTTGGGCCCTCACTTCGATGCGGTGCATGCCGAGAGAATCATCGTCGATCAGAACGAGCGCCTTTTGGTCGATGGGCTGCCAAAAGCTCGGCCAGCCAGTGTTGGAGTCGAATTTTGTCGTCGAGGAGAAGAGCGGGGTGCCGTCGATTTTGTCGACATAGATCCCTTCGCGATGGTTATTCCAATATGTGTTTTCAAAGGGAGGTTCGGTCGCGGCCTCGACGAGCACGGCATATTCTTCTGGGCTCAATTTCGCCTTGAGTTCTTCCGTTGGTTGAATATAGCAGATGGTATTGGCATCTTTTTCCGAATAGACCATGAGCGATCCTCCTTGCGGCATTTCGATGGCCTTGGGCACGAGCGTGACGGGCTCCGTTTCGGACGAAGCCGAAGAGGGCCGGGCGCAGGCAAGCAAGAGAGCGCTTATAGCCAGCACTACCGTGACCAGGGTTACGGCCAGAATGCGCGGTACGCGCCTGCCTGACATATAGTTGATCATAATTGTAATAAATATACCCATGGCGCTCTTCGGCGGCAATGGTGTACTGCAGCGGCAATATTCCAAAGGCACCGTCAAATGCATTAGAATAATCATATGTGGCAGATAATCACTCTCTACGTCGCTTTCGTCATCGTGCTGGGTTGTGTCAGTTATATCCTCTTGTTTCGACCGAGATTCAGAAGCCTCGAATTTACCAAACAATGCTCGCTGGAGCGCGGAGAGATCGACAATGCTTTTCTCGAGCTCGACTGGAAGCAGTGGACCTTCAGCTCGCCTCACGGATACGCGTTAAAAGGCCAGTATCTGCGCGGCAAAGAAGGTGCTCCGGCCGCGCTCTTCGTGCACGGCATCACGTGGACGCGCTATGGCATGGGCAAATACATGAGGCCTTTCATCGAGTTAGGGTGGAACGTGGCTGCCTTCGATCTGGCTGGCCACGGCGAAAGTTCGGCACCGAGACGTTTTTATCCTTCGTTTGGCTTTTATGAGAAATACGATGTCGAAGAGGGCGTGAAGGCACTCCGCCTGCTCTTCCCTCACGCTGCGTGCTATGGGCTCTTTGGGGAGTCCTTGGGGGCGGCTTCGGTGCTGGAGTATGCCCCCCTTGCAGGTAAGGGCGCCTCGAGGGCGGTCGATTTTATCGTGGCCGATTGTCCATTTTCCTCCATATGGGAGGAACTTATGGAACAGTACAGGAGTATTCATGTGCCCAACTTTTTTGCCTGGCCGGCCGGTCAGCTACTGCGCGGGCTTGCTCGTCTTCTGCGCGGATTCGACATCAAGGAGGCCGCACCGATAAAGGCTGTCATGCAGACCGACATGCCGATACTGTTTGCGCATGGGATGGACGATAGCTATGTGCCGACTATGATGAGTGTGCGCATGGCCAGCGCGCGGATGGCGAACAATGTGGGTGTGACCGAGCTTGTGCTTATTCCTGGCGCTAAGCATGCAGATGGCATTATGACGGATAGGGCGCGCTGGGTCGCCGGTGTGACGGCGTTCATCGACCGCGTCTGTAGCGAAAAGAATAGTGCCCACACGAGTGGGCAGAGAGGAGTCTAATCATGGAACTCAATGTCGGGCTTGTGGCGGAAAAAGAAATTGTCGTAGAAGATAAACATGTGGCTTCGCATTTGGGGTCGGGAGGAGTGCCCGTCTACGCGACGCCGATGATGGTACTGCACATGGAGGAGACTTCCCGTCAGGCGGTCGACCATCTGTTGGGCTCGGATGGCGCGACGGTCGGAGCCTCGATGACGGTGAGGCATCTGGCACCGACGCCGAAGGGCATGAAGGTACACCTGCGCGCAGAGCTCATAAAGATCGATGGCCGGATGCTCACCTTTAAAGTCGAGGCCTGGGACGAGGTCGAAAAAGTCGGCGACGCGGAGCATGTGCGCGCGATCATCAGCATGGCGAAGTTCGCTGAGCGGATCGAAAAGAAGAAACAAGCCGCCGCGCAGAAATAGCCTGCGCCTACATGCTCTTCCAGAATTTGTAGAATTTGCGCTCCACTGTGTCGAGGTCGAGGTAGGGATAGAATTTGCATGGCTTTCCATGCTCGGCAAACGCGAAGCCCTCCTTGAGATATTTATACGAGATGTGGTCGATGGGGCAGTCGAGCGAGATACCTTTTACTACTTTCCCAGGCGTATTGCGCACCTCTTCGATGGCCGAGACCAGCCTTGCGGGGTGTATGCCAGGAACATAGCAGCGAATCAAAGGATTTTCTTCGTACTCTTTCAGAAATTCCTGTGCATCGAACTCGAGAAGCGTAAAGGCCACTTTCGGGGCGCCCTTGGAATTGCGCGAATCGGTGATGAATTGGCCGAAATCGTGGCAGTTGAGCTTGGTGAGTACGATAAAGCGTATGGGATTTACCTCGAGCATTATTCGGAACTCGTCGGTGTCGATGGAAGGTTCGTAGGGTTTGGACTCTAGTTCGATGTAATCGCCGAGAGAATTGCTAATATACAGTTTGCCGAATGCGCTGTAGTCTATGTGCTCCAATACACGGTAGCTTTTAATGAACTTAGTTGCCTTGGGCCTGCCATCCTCGTGCGGCTTGAGTTCGGAATATGCAGTGTCGATGTCGAAATAGGGATGTCTGAATTCGGGGTCGATTTCGACGAAGATCAGTCTACCTTCGAAATATCGGGTAGAACCTTGAACATAGTGCTTTATGAAATGCTCGGGCTCGAGCTGAGATGCGATGAGGGAATGATTCGGATGAACGATCATATAAAGGTGTTTTTCGTTCGCCATGGAGCAAACCTCCTTAAAGCCCCCCGAATGCTAAGCTGCGAGCATGTTCGGAAGAGTCTTATTCTCTTTGTAATCTATATACATTCTTGAGCAAAATTCTTCAATACTTATTCACAATAATTTTGCAATAATACCGCAAGAAGCGAAAGGAGAAAAGTGGCGGCCTGAGAAAAGGAGGTGGCCTGAGAAAAGGAGGCGGCCTCAGCTCCATATCGTTCGCAGAAGTGGAGCAAGAACAAGCGAGATAATGGCCATCAGTTTGATAAGGATGTTGAGCGAAGGCCCTGCCGTGTCTTTGAAGGGGTCTCCGACGGTATCGCCCACGACTGCGGCATGATGTGCGCTAGAACCCTTACCATCCACACTGCGCGACTCGATGAGTTTTTTTGCGTTGTCCCAGGCGCCGCCTGCATTCGACATGAATATGGCGAGAAGCCCACCGGAAACCGTGGCTCCGACCAGCAAGCCCGTGAGCACCGCAGGACCACCGATGATCCCCGTCAGAATAGGAGCCACGATGGCCGTGACACCGGGAAGAATCATGCTTTTTAGGGCCGTGCGTGTCGAAATGTCGACACAGCTTCGGTAGTCGGGTTCTTCGGTCCCTTCGAGGATGCCGGGCTTTGCGCGGAATTGTCTCCGCACTTCTTCGATCATCGTGAAGGCGGCCTTATAGATGGCGTCCATGGCGAGCGAACTGAAGAAGAATGGGATCATCGCGCCGATGAACAGGCCTATGAGCACGCTGGGGTTTGCCAGGTTCATCGTCTCGAACGAGAGCCCGGCTGCACCGAGGAAGGCGACGATGAGGATAAGTGAGGTCAGGAGCGCCGAGCCGATGGCGAAGCCTTTGCCGATGGCCGCGGTGGTGTTGCCCACGGCATCGAGCGAGTCTGTGACCTTCCGTACCTCAGGCTCCATTTCGGACATCTCGGCGAGTCCCCCGGCGTTGTCGGCGATGGGGCCGTATGCATCGACGGAGAGCTGAATGCCGAGTGTCAGTAGCATGCCGAGACCCGCAACACCAATGCCATAAAGCCCTGCGAGCCGGTTTGCCAGCCCGATGGCAAGCCCAATGACGAGAATCGGGAACACCGTGGAGCTCATGCCGACGCCCAGCCCCGAGATGATCGTCGTGGCTGAGCCGGTTACGCAGGACTTGGCTATTTTGCGCACAGGCGGTGTATCGGAGCCTGTGTAATACTCGGTGATGAGACCGATGGCGGTGCCCGCGACAAGCCCTGTGATGCAGGCAAGATAGACACCGAGCCAGCCGGCGTCGTATGCCCCGATCAGGAAACGGCCGTCGCCTACGGTCACGCGGATGACCGGCAGCAACAGAACGATTGCAATGACCGCCGCGCCGATTGAACCTGCATTGAGCGCCCTCTGTGGGTGTTTGGCTCGGCTTAGATGCACAAAGAGTGTTCCGATCAGAGAGGCGATCACACCACTTCCCGCTGCAATGAGCGGCAGTATGGCCAGCCGCAGCTGCATCTCTGGAGGTGCGGATACAGCGATGCCGAGCACCATGCAGCCGATGATCGATCCTGCATAGGACTCGAAGAGGTCGGCGCCCATGCCCGCCACATCGCCGACATTATCGCCGACATTGTCGGCAATGACCGCGGGGTTTCGGTGATCGTCTTCTGGTATACCGACTTCGACCTTGCCCACAAGGTCGGCCCCCACATCGGCGGCCTTTGTGTAGATGCCACCGCCCACCCGCGCAAAGAGCGCCATCATCGAAGCGCCGAGCGAAAACCCCGATATGATCGGCAGTATGGTTCCCGCGAGCATTCCCTCTGCGTTCGGCATAAGAAGAAGCAACCCGAGCATGCCGCCAATGCCCAGCAACACAAGGCCGACAACAGTCATGCCCATCACCGAACCGCTCGAAAACGCAATCCTAAGGGCCGGTAGTACACCCCTCTGGGCGGCTTCGGCCGTCCGAGCGTTGGCCTTGACCGCGATACTCATGCCAAACCATCCTGCGGATGCCGAGAGGACTGCGCCGAGCAAAAAAGAGATGCTCTGCAGTTTTAGAGTGCCGTGGTTGAAGAAAAACAAAAGGAGCGCGACAACAGGGACAATAAAGCCCACTGCCCGATATTCTCTTGTAAGGAAGGCGTGAGCTCCATCCGCGATATAGCCGGAAATGCGTGTGACCGTGGGGTTGTAGAGAGGTATTCTTTTGATGACACTGCTTGTAATCAAGGAGTACACAAGCGCTACCAGGGCGGTTAGGACGGAAATAATCACTCCGCTCAATAGCATCGGCGACCTCCTATTTTGGGGGAACTTGAGCATGTATTGCGTTGACGACACATTATAGGGGTAGGTTTCAAAATCTGGCAATATAAAAAAGTAATGAATTCATGGTCGTGTACGTCCGAAAAGATTTCATAATTATGCGTTCCAAACCTTGACAAAAACGAGGATTTGTATTTTTATTGAGGCACTTTGTTTTTGGGAGGGGCATATATGGAATGCTCACTTCTCACCTCTATCGCCTCACAATCTTTGGGGACTCTTCGGAGGGCCCGTCGTACTTTCCACTCCCGCCGTACTCTTCTTCGCTTCCGTCGTCGTTGACGTCCTCTGTACCGCACGCGTGCATTGTGTCATTTTCCCTATTACACTTGTAGTTAAAAGGAGATGCCCATGATTCATGTGGGTGTTTTGGGAGCCACCGGCTATGCGGGGTTCGAATTGACGAGAATTCTGCTGCAGCATCCCGAGGTGGGCAGAGTGAGTGCCTCGTCCGTCAGTTTTGAAGGCAAATCGCTCGAAGAAGTCTATCCTTCGATGGTGAACCGACACTTCAATGTGGCGCTTCCCATGCTCGAAAAGGCCGAGGATGTCATAGCTGCATCCGATGTCGTCTTTTCCTGCCTGCCCCATGGCCATGCCGAAGAGGCTGGCCATCAGTGTGTGTCGACCGGCAAGCCGTTCATCGATATCTCTGCGGATTTCAGGTTCGGTGCGCACGAGGAGATCTTCCAAAAGTGGTATGGCGCCGCCTACAAATATCCCGAACTGCACGCCAAGGCGGTGTATGGGCTTCCGGAACTGCACCGCGAGGACCTCAGATCCGCGGCGCTCATCGCAAACCCCGGGTGCTATCCGACTTCTGTCGAACTTGGCCTTATGCCGGCGCTCCAAAGTGGTATTGTAGAGCTCTCGAGTATCGTGATCACTTCGATGTCCGGAGTTACGGGCGCAGGAAGGGAGCCGAGTCAGACGACGCACTATCCGGAGGCAGCGGATGCCGTTTCGCCGTATAAGGTCGGCTCGCACCGTCATCAGCCGGAGATCGATCTTCTGTTGTCGGAGATGGCGGGCGCGTCCGTGCGGAGCGTGTTTACGCCGGTTCTGGTGCCTATGAACCGGGGGATCGTCAGCACGATCTGTTGCAGGCTTGCGCGCCCGCTGTCTGCGGCCGACCTGTATTCGCTCTATACGGAGCGCTATGCGGGCGAACTCTTTGTGCGCGTGCTGCCTCTCGGGAGCACGGCTTCGAGCCGTTTCGTCAAACTTTCGAACTACTGCGATATTTCGGTGCATCTGTCGGCGGACGGAGAGCGGGCCGTCGTCATCTCGGCAATAGACAACATGGTGAAAGGTGCGGCCGGTCAGGCCGTGCAGAATATGAATATTCTCCTGGGCTTCGAGGAAACAGAGGGGCTCAGGTTCATTCCACCTGCATTCTAGGAGCAAGGGAGGGTGTGATGAAACAAACCAGGGGCGGCATCACCGCCGCAAAGGGGTTTTTGGCTTCCGGCATTCACGTTGGAATTCGCAAAAATAGAGAGAAGAAGGATCTGGCTCTCATCTGGTCCGAAGTGCCGTGCGCCGCGGCCGCGGTCTATACGACGAACAGGGTCAAAGGTCAGCCCCTCATCGTCACGCAGGAGCACCTCGCCGACGGCCGCGCCCAGGCGATCATCGTCAATTCGGGCAACGCGAACACCTGTACGGGCGAGGAGGGCTTAAAGGCCGCTCGCCGCATGGCAGAACTTGTGGCACAGTACATGCCGGTCAAGGCAGAGGATGTGATCGTGGCTTCTACGGGCGTCATAGGGCAGCAGTTCGATGTCTCCGTCATCGAGGCAGGTATGCCCGAGTTGGTGAAGGCGCTCTCCAGAGGCGGTTCGATCGATGCCCGCGAGGCCATCATGACTACCGATACAATGAAAAAAGAGATTGCTGTGACGGAAGAGATCGGTGGGGTACCGGTGACCATCGGCGCTATTGCGAAGGGTTCTGGTATGATTCACCCCAATATGGCCACCATGCTCGCTTTTATTACGACTGACTGCGCGATTTCTTCTCCGATGCTCCAGAAGGCTCTCAAAGAAGTGGTGCGTGTGAGTTTCAACCGCGTCAGCGTGGATGGGGACACCAGCACAAACGACATGGTTTCCGTGCTCGCAAACGGTATGGCAGGCAATCCACGCATCGATGCGGAAGGCAGCAATTACGACGAATTCCGCGATGCGCTGGAATTCGTCTGCGTGGAGCTCGCCAAAATGATCGCGCGTGACGGAGAAGGAGCGACGCGGCTCATCGAGTGTACGGTGAACGGTGCGGTGTCGGAGGAACAGGCAGAGTCGTTGGCGAAGGGCATCATCACCTCGAGCCTTGTCAAGACGGCAATGTTCGGCGCCGACGCGAACTGGGGCCGCATTCTCTGCGCCATGGGCTATACAAGGCAGGACTTCGATCCGGACAAGGTCGATATCGCCTTCGAGAGCCCCCGGGGCTACATCGAAGTGTGCAAGGCTGGTTCGCCCCTTCCGTTCAACGAGGAGAAGGCGAAGAAAATTCTCAACAATCAGGAAGTGGAGATCATCGTGGACCTGCATGCGGGCGATGCGGAGGTCACGGCGTGGGGCTGCGACCTCTCATACGAGTATGTGCGGATCAACGGCGATTATCGGACATAGGAGGCGTGAATTATGGATGAACAGTTCAATGCGGACGTATTGATAGAAGCCCTGCCATACCTGCGCAAATTCAGCGGCAAGATCATCGTCATCAAATACGGTGGCGCGGCCATGATCAACGAAGGCGTGCGCCAATCTGTCATTCAGGACCTCATCCTTATGCAGCAAGTCGGGATGAAGCCGGTGCTCGTGCACGGTGGCGGCCCGGAAATCGACCGCATGCTCAGAAAACTCAATAAGGAGGCCATATTTGTCGAAGGCCTGCGCTATACCGACGACGAGACGATGGAAATCGTGCAGATGGTGCTCGCCGGCAAGGTGAACAAGGACCTCGTCGAGCTATTTTCGAGGTCTGGGGGAAAGGCGGTGGGAATCTGCGGCAGCGACGGTGGACTCTTTCTAGGAAAACGCCTGCGCAAAAATGGGCAGGATCTTGGGCTCGTCGGCGACATCGAGACCATCAACATCGAAGTGATCCGTACGCTCTTGGACAACGGCATTATCCCCGTGGTTGCGAGCATCGCGCTCAGGGGAGACGAGGAAGGCGGATTCTACAACGTGAACGCCGATACCGCGGCAGGCTCGCTCGCCATTGCGCTCAAGGCCGAAAAGCTCATTCTGTTGACGGATGTGCCAGGCGTTATGGAGGACAAGACGGACCTCGGAACGCTCATCCGCGAGATGGACGTGCAGATGGCCAAGACGCTCATGAAGAAGGGTGTCATAAAGGCGGGTATGATCCCTAAGGTCGAAGGATGCCTGCAGGCGATCGCCCAGGGCGTGAGTGCGGCGCACATCGTCGATGGGCGTTCTCCGCATTCGCTTTTAGTCGAATTATTTACTGATACCGGAATGGGGACGATGATACGATGAAAGAACGATTCATGAACACCTATGCGCGGACCGGCCTTGTGCTGGACCATGGGGCGGGCGCGCGGCTTTTTGCGAGGGACGGGGCTGAATATATCGATTTTACTGCGGGGATCGGCGTGAATTCGCTGGGGCACGGGCACCCGAAGCTCGTGGCGGCGATTGCGGCACAGGCAGCGAAGCTCATGCATGTGTCCAACTACTTTATGACGGAGCCTGCGGTGGAGCTGGCGTATAGGCTGACGGAGATGACCGGATTCGACACTGTGTTCTTCTGCAATTCCGGCGCAGAGGCAAACGAGGGCATATTCAAGCTGGCGCGCAAGTACGGTTCGTCGAAGAACCCGGACAAGAACGTCATCGTGACGCTGAAACAATCATTCCACGGCAGGACGATCACCACGGTCACGGCGACGGGCCAGGACAAGTTTCACAGGTACTTCGGGCCCTTTACGCCGGGCTTTGTCTACGCCGACCCTGAGGATATCAGCGCGCTCGACGCCCTACTCGGGCCGAATGTGTGCGCGTTCGTGTTCGAACCGATCCAGGGCGAGGGCGGTGTGCGGATGATATCGCGCGAGTACCTTCATGCAGCGGAGAAGCTGTGCCGTGAGCGGGACATCCTCTTCTGTGCAGATGAGGTGCAGACAGGGATCGGCCGAAGCGGCGCGATCCTGGCCTGTGAGAGGCTGGGGCTGCGACCGGACGTGGTGGCCGTGGCAAAGGGTCTTGCAGGCGGCGTACCCATCGGTGCGGTGCTCGCCAGGGGAAAGGCGGCAGATGTATTTCAGCCGGGGGACCACGGGACAACCTTCGGAGGAGGCCCTCTGGCAGCCACAGCGGCGCTGGTGGTGCTTTCCGAACTTGCCTCTTCGGGTTTCCTCGATGAGGTCGACCGCAAAGGCCGTCACCTCATGTCGCAGATCGCAGCGTTCAGGCATCCCCTCGTAAAGGATGTGCGCGGCATGGGCCTCATGGTCGGCATCGGCGTCAAAGTAGACCCGCACGAGGTGGTCGATGCGGCGCGGGCGCACAAGCTGCTGGTGCTGACCGCGGGCGACGATACAGTAAGGCTTCTTCCTCCGCTCGTCATCACCATGGCGGACATCGACGAGGGTATCGCGGCGCTCAAGCTGGCGCTGGATGACGTGGAGAGGGCACACCGATAATCGTTGCTCAAACCCCGAAAATCCGGACGAATACCGCGCCGCAAAGGGAGCGATGCATTCGGAAAATAGTGCTGTATTCTTATTAAACGAATTGGTTGTTTCGTTTAATAATGGTACATCCTATTTAGATTATTAAATATGAAATTTTATGGGGTGATTGAAGGCGTTGTATGATCAGAGGGATTGCGGAATGAAACGTGAAGTGACAACGCTCAGCGAGGTATGCAAAAAGACAGACCTGTCCTTTCCCAGCGTGATTAAGGGGAAGGATGTGTTGATAGATCAGGAAATTGTTCGTGAGATTACAGGAGCCCAAAGAAATCGCATATTCGCGTATGATCGTTATCTGTCGATTTTGAATGAGGGAACGGAGCCGGCATGAGGTTTGAAAACTATTTATGAAGCAGGAGGGCTCTTATCAGAGGCAACAGTCCTCAAGGGCGCCTGCACGGTGAAGCGTATTACAGATTGTTGTATATATACTTATGAAGAGTACTTGTGAAAGCATGGTTTGAATACAAGCTAAGATTAAAAGAATCAGGTATGGCTCACGCAACGGATGATGGCGGAGATGTATCAGGTTTCAATCGTCGGACAGATTTTTCATGGACAATCATCGGGAGGTGAACAGAGTGGATTTTGATCAGTTGAAGGCTATTGTCACCAGCGGTGAGTCCGAGACGCTGGAATTCAAGAAGTCCTCTTCTGAAAGACGAGAAACGGCGCATACACTGTGCGCGATGCTCAATCATCGCGGTGGTCGGGTTCTGATTGGCGTCGAAAAAAATGGGGGGATAACAGGACAACCGGTATCGGATCACACCATAGAGGAAATTGTCCAGGAGATACAGCAGATCGAACCTACTATATTCCCGCAGATTGACCGCGTGGATATAGATTCTGGTTTACAGGTCATTGTGGTGCAGGTTCCAGCTGGGGCAAACAGACCATACAGTTACAAAGGACAGGCTTATAGACGTGTCGGCGATACAAATCAGAAGATGAGCCGTGATGAGTATAACCGAATGCTTGTCGAGAGAGTGCACGGAGAACGGCGATGGGAAACAGAGCCAGCCAAAGGCTGGGAAATCGCCGATTTAGAGGTGTCCGAGATTATCCGGACGGTGGACGAAGCAATTCGGAGAGGTCGTCTTGAAGATCCTGGCACACGTGATCCTAAGGAATTGTTGAGGGGTTTTGGGTTAGTAAGAGATGATTCTCTCTCACGGGCTGCAGTTGTGCTTTTTGGCAAACAGAAACGCTTGGAAGAACAATTCCCACAGTGTATGTTGCGGGTAGCCAAGTTTCAGGGAACTGACAAGAGCGAATTTTTGGACAACCGGCAATTTTATGGCAATGCCTTTGAATTATTGTTGAAAGCTGAACAGTTTTTGAAGGAGAATCTTCCCATTGCAGGGCGTATTGTCCCTGGTCTGTTTGAGCGAATCGATGAACCAATTTATCCCCCGGTTGCGCTTCGTGAGGCTTTGGTCAATGCATTCTGTCATCGCGATTACAGTATTGGTGGGGGATCGGTAGCAGTTGCTATCTATCAGGACCGATTGGAAATTTCATCTGCTGGCAGTTTGCATTTTGGCCTGACACCTGAGAAATTGTTTCTGCCCCATGAGTCTCAGCCATGGAACCCATTGATCGCCCGGGTGTTTCATCGGCGCGGAATTATTGAATCGTGGGGACGGGGTATCATTAAGATGGCTGAACTGACGGAAAAAGCAGGTTTACCACATCCTGAGATAGAAGAAAGTTCTAACTTTGTGCTCGTCCGATTCCGTCCGAGCAGATATATTCCACCTCGACAAGTAAAACAAAATTTGACAGCACGACAACAGTCGATTCTCCAGCTGTTATCAGAGCGTCCGGGCATAGGGAGAAAAGAGATACAGGGGATTTTAAATCTTGATATGAATGAGTTGAAAAGCGATCTCCAGCGCTTGCGGAGCTTTGGTTTGATACGACAGGAAGGAAAAGGGCGAGGAACAGTGCTTTTTTTGAGCGAGAGCTGAGGAATTGGCAGTGAATTGGCAGTGAATTGGCAGTGAATTGGCAGTGAATTGGCAGTTTAAAGGATTTCTTTTTTCGCTCTGGACAGCTCCTCGGCGCCTGCGCGATAATTCCTTGTTCATTTTTGATTCGGATTTACAAGGAGTACGTATGAACAATATCGATACGAAATATTCACGCAGACGCGCCACGCTGGAGGTAGAGCTTGGCCGGCGAGGGCTCGCCGCAATCATGATTTCCGATTTTGAGCATGGGCGCGATTCTTCGCTCAGGTATCTATGCGGACAGCCTTCGGATGCGATGCTGGTGGTGGATGCAAAGGGTGCATCGGTGCTCATCGCCTGGGATATCAACATGGCAAAGCTTTTCGGCGATGCGGACCACCTTCTTCCCTACACCGATTTTGGGCGTCAGTCGAGCAATGCGCTCCGCGCTGCGCTGGAACTTCTGAACGTCCCGCAGGGGTCAAAGGTCGCAATACCTGCCTCCACGCCCTATCCTGACTATATCGATCTGGTACAGGCCCTCGAGGCGTTCGACCTCGTCTGCGAGAGGAGCGGTGTCGACTCGTTCATCAGGGAGATGCGTGCCAGGAAGGATGTCGATGAGATCGAGCTGTACAGGCGCATTGCTTCATATACCGATCAGCTCATGGATATGGTTGAAAAGGAAGTATCCGCGGGGATGCTTCCGACCGAGCTCGATGTAGCGCTTTTCTTGGAGCGCGAGGCCCGTAAAATGGGCGCCGAGGGAATGGGCTTCGAGACGCTCGCTGCAGGGTCTGCGCGGTCTTTCGGAATCCACGCCTTTCCATCGTTTACAAGTGGGCCTTTTGCCAACGGAGAGCTCTCGATTCTGGATTTCGGTGTGCGCTTCGAGGGCTACACGAGCGATGTTACGATGAGTTTTGTAGGTGTTTCCCTTACTCAGGAACAGAAAACGATGATCGATCTCGTCGAGGAAGCGCACCGCATCGCGACTGAAGCCTGCGGGCCGGGGGTGCCTCTCCTGAAGGTGGCGACACTCGTCGACGATATGTTTAAAAAGGCCGGTTGGTCTATGCCGCATTCGCTCGGGCACGGTATTGGACTCGACGCGCACGAAGCGCCGATGCTCAGCATGCGCGCGTCTCCTGATGCCCTGCTGCAGCCCGGGCATATCGTGACCATCGAGCCGGGGCTCTATCACCCCGAGTTGGGCGGAGTGCGCCTCGAAAATGATGTGCTCATTACGGAGACTGGGGCCGAGGTGCTCACGCATTCGAGAATTGTGCGGCTCTGAGTAGAGAACAGAACGCACTGCGGCGCTTAGTCGCGCGCCACGCGCCACTCGAGCGTCTGCCCTGCGCACATGGGCACCACTCCAGCGATACGTTTCGGTACTTCCCACGGGCTGTGCTCCAGCGTGAGCGTGCGCGAGGCGTGCGGCAGGCCGTAGAATGCCGCCCCGTGCTCCGTCATGAAAGAGATGAGCGCATCGAGGCTCCCAAGCGAATCGAAGAGACCTACAAGCGCGGGCAGGGCACTCGGCGACGAGTAGATGCCCGATGCCGAAGCGCCGCATTCTTTTTTCTCGCGCGGGTGCGGTGCAGAGTCGCTGCCGAAAAAGAATTTTTTCGAGCCCGACAGCACTGCGGTGTGCAGCGCATCCCTGTCGCGGGCGAACTTGAGCACGGGCTTGCAGTATAGGTGCGGATTCATCGAATTGCCGATCATGTCGTCGATAGTGAACAGAAGGTGGTGTGCGGTGATGGTGGCGGCAAGGTTTTCGGGGCCATCTGCGACAAACTGCACGCTCCGGGCGTCGGACAGGTGCTCCAGCACTATGCGCAGCTTCGGGTGTCGTATGAGCAATCGTTCTACGCTGGGCAGAAAGGCGCACTCGCGCTCGAGGACCGGAGCCTCGGGAGCCTCGCCATGGATGCAGAGCACAAGCCCCTGCGCCTCCATCGCATCGAGGACCTCTTCCACTTCGTCGAATGAACGGGGACCGTCGGCAGCATTGGTCGTTGCGCCCGAAGGATAATACTTGCCGGCCACGGTGCCTGCGCGGGCCAAAGCTTCTACTTCTGCCCTCCTCATTCCGGGAAGAATCTTAAAGCTGAAGAGTGGCTCGAAACGTTCGTTGTCGGGAAGTGCCTCGAGAGCCCGCTCGACCTCGGCCTGGTAGGCCTCGAGCTGCGGAACGCCGGAGACGGGCGGCAGCGTATTGGGCATGAGGAGTACACGGCCAAATTGGCCTGCATGGCCCCGCACATACGCCGAAAGCCCTTCGCCCTGACGGAGATGGGCGTGGAAATCGTCTGGCATGGGCATGGTAACTCGGTCCTTCGTCCAGAACATGTAAGGCCCCCTGAATTGATCTTGCTTGACCTACTTTGCAGCTACGCATACAGTACAGCTATGGACAAATATATCATCGAAGGCGGCTATCCCATCAAGGGAAGTCTCGTGCTTTCCGGCAACAAAAACGCCGCACTTCCCTGTATCGCCGCGTCAGTGCTGACCGAAGAGCCGGTCACACTCCGAAATATCCCCGCAATCGAAGATGTCCTTGTAATGTTCGACGTGCTGCGGAATCTCGGCGGGGTCGTGGAGCAGATCGACGCGCACACCTGGCGCATCGATTCGCGGAACATCTCGAATTACGAGGTGCCCGAGGAGCTTGCGAAAAAGGTGCGCGCCTCGATTCTTTTTGCCGGGCCTCTGACCGCACGCTTCGGCAAGGCGATTCTCCCTCCTCCTGGAGGCGACACCATAGGCCGTAGGCGTATCGACACTCATATCCTTGCGCTTCAGGAATTAGGCGCGCGCATTTCCCTTGAGAGCAGGCTCACGTTTTCGGCGCCGAAGCTTGTCGGTGTGCCGGTGTTTCTGGATGAAGCCTCGGTCACCGGCACGGAAAACGCAGTGATGGCCGCAGTGCTCGCCGAGGGCACCACGGTGCTCATGAACGCCGCGTGTGAGCCACATGTTCAGGATTTATGCAGAATGCTCATCCAGATGGGTGCCGATATCGAGGGCGTGGGCTCGAACCGCCTTATCATTCACGGTGGAAAATCGCTGCGGGGGACCGATTTTACCATCAGCGCGGACTACATGGAGCTCGGCTCTTTTATCGGGCTTGCGGCAGTCACGGGAGGAGACCTGCAAATCGAGGGCGTACACCAAGAGGACCTACCGCCGCTCAAGGTGGGTTTTTCGAAGCTCGGCGTCACGTGGAAGCTCGAGGGAACGGCGCTAAAGCCCAACACGATAGGCAAGCTCTGCGTCGTACCCGACATCGGCGGCCAAATTCCCAAGATCGACGACGCGCCATGGCCAGGGTTTCCCGCCGATCTGACCTCGATCATGACCGTCGTGGCGACCCAGGCCGAGGGTGTCGCCCTCATCCACGAAAAGATGTTCGAATCGCGCATGTTCTTTGTAGACAAGCTGATTTCGATGGGCGCGCGGATTGTGCTCTGCGATCCGCACAGGGCAATCGTATACGGGCCGTCGAAGCTCGTGGGAAATGTGCTCGTGTCGCCCGATGTGCGCGCCGGCATGGCTATGGTAATCGCGGCGCTCTGTGCAAAGGGGACGAGCACCATTCACAACGTCTATCAGATCGAACGCGGGTACGAGCGCCTCGTCGAAAGGCTCTCAGCAGTCGGAGCCCGCATATGGCGCGAGGAAGATTAGTTCGAGTAAGACAAAAAGGGCCCCGGCGCTTTCAGACCTGGGCCCTTTTGCAGAAAGATTCAAAAAGCCGGAACTGAATTCTTTTATTGTTGGGCGCCGGCTCGTCCTGCATCTTCGGTGAGCATCTTCTTTTTTAGCTCTTCGAGCAAGGCGTCCGCGGCCTGAGGAGAGGACTCGAGCTGGGCAAACTGCTTGTCGAGGCTGGCTCCTGTCGATGCCTCGTCGAGTTCCTTTATCGCCTCGGCGCTCGCCTCGATTTCGTCGACCTTGCGCTCCATTCGCTCGAATGTCTCGAAGGCGCTCTTGTTACCGGAGAGGGTCGACATGGTCTGGTTGATACGCTGCTGCGCTTCGGCCCGCTTTGCCCGCGCGATGAGGATGTTCTTCTTCCGATTGGCCTCTTCGATTTTCGTCTGCAGTTGACGCAGGGCTTCTTTGAGCTTTTCCACCGACTGTTTCTGGGCCTCCCACTGCTGGGAGAGCTGCGTGGTATATCCTTCGAATTCCTGCTTGCGCAGGAGTGCCTCTTTGGCGAGATCATCGCGCCCGGCACGAACGGCAAGCATGGCCTTCTTTTCCCATTCGTCGGCCTTGGCTTTGTTCTCGATCATCTCGCGTTCGAGTTTCTTTTCGTCGGCGATTGCCATGGCCACCGCTTTTTTGGATTCGATGAGCTGCTCGTTCATATCGATGATCATCTGATTGAGCATCTTTTCAGGGTCTTCCGCTTTTGATATAAGGGAATTGATATTTGAAGAAATCACAGTTTTAAGGCGCTCGAACATACCCATGATTTACTCCTCCGCTTTGTGAATATAGCCAGCGAGCTTTTTATAATGCTCCAGCAATACGAACGATATCGATTCAATAGAAGCCAGAAATTCGTCTTTGTCAAGCGTAGAATATTCAAGCGTGTCGATGATGATGATGTCGTTGCCGCTAATGGCATATGCGCCGTGCAAAAGGTCTGTGGCGTTGAGTTCCAGCAGCGTTCGGAAGAGCTGTTCGGCATTCTCCTTGGGGATCGGCATGACATCGGCACTGATGATGACGATCGGGTCGGAGAGGCTCACCAGCATTTTAGGGTAGCCTCTGTTCTCGTCTTCGATGAGCCAAGAGTTGTGCGATATCTCTTGATACGAAATGCCGAGATCGATGAGATATTGTTCGATTTTTGACAATGTGGGCATCTCCACCTCCTTATTCACCGGCCATCGACCGGCGATTGTACGCTTAGCCGAGCGTTATTGCTCCGTCGGGGAAAGCCGTAATGACTGCTTCGCAGGTTTGACAGCGTCCCCGGCCTGGACGTTCGATGTCGATGAGTGTGTCGCATGCGGGGCAGCGGACTGAGAGGGGATAGACGCCTTCGATGCTGTTTTTTAGACTCTGCAGTGCGCTCTCGGAATCGGGTGCAGTCGTGAAGTATCCATCGAGGCCGAGCACTTTCTGCAACCGCTCGAGCCGTGGGCGCATGGCGCAGAGGATGACGTCGCCATGCCTGTCCCTCAATTCCTGCCGGAGGACCAGCATAAGTCCGATGCCTGCAGGGCCGATGTCTTCGATGGTGGAAAAATCCACCACGAGATAATGGATGCTCTCGGATAGAATAGCATCGAAAGATTGGGCCACCGCCTCAAGGTTCGTGTCTGTAACCGCGCCGACGAATCGGGCGACTGCACAGTCAGGGAAGTCGCTCGAGATCTGAGATGAAATGATGGCATCCGATCCGGGTTGAGGGATTTTCTGGATGCGCGAAAGCAGTCGCGACGGCATATCATACCAATAATATGGGCTAAGGAAGGAAAAGTCAAATCCGGCTAAGGGGCGAAACCGCCATCCAGGGTCACGATGGCGCCGGATGCGAGGCATGGGTCTGCGTCGATGAGATCGAGTCCTATGTGAGCGATGTGGTCGGCTCGTGCGAGCGATCTTGTTGCAGTGAGCGATGCGTGACGTATTTTTGTCTCCTCGTCGAGGTATTCGGTCTCGGTGGGGCCTGGGCAGACCACGACCGCGGCCACATTGTGAGGGGCCCCCTGTGCGGCAATGGATTTTGCGAGGATTCCTAGGCCTGTCTTGGCCGAAGCGTATGCGACTATTTTTTTGTAGGCACGGATGCCATCGGTCCTGGTGCCGCCGAAAAAAAGAAATCTGCCGTACTTGCGCCTGAGCATGCCCGGTAAAAAACGGCTCGTCAGTGCACCGGGCAGCGCTAGGTTTGCGAGTGTGAGCCACTCCCATTCTTCGGCGGTGTAGCATTCGAGGGATTTTTCTAAGAAGGGCCCAAAGGCACAGACCACAATGTCTGGTTCGATTCCAAGTTGACCGAGTCGGAGATCGAGCGCACGGATAAATCCAGCGGGACTCTCGAATGTTGCATCGAATGTCTCATGATCCCCTAGGGGTAGCCCTCGGGTGTGTTCCGACGCATGCCTGCCATGCACGAGAAGCTTTGCTCCACGGCGCGAAACCTCGACCGAAATGGCTCGGCCGATTCCGCCCGATCCCCCGACGACGAGGGCGAATTTTCCTGGAAACGTCGAGATATCATTCGCTGGGTTTTTCATAGTCGCACTCTATGTGGATAGTACACCCAAAACACTCCGTGTTTAAGCCTTGTTTAATCCTTGCGTGGATCAAGGCGAGATATCCCCGTTAAGAATTCAATGTCGTCTGCAGTGATTTTTCCAGCAATTCTTCGTGCACAGGCCCTGGCTATGACCGACTGCAGCTCACGGATATTGCCAGGCCAGTCATGTGCGGAGAGTTTGTCGAGGGCAGAGTCTTCGATGTCATAGATGTCTTTTGACAATTGTCTGCAGAAGTGGCGAGCGAGCAAGGGAATATCTTCTGTTCTTTCGCGGAGCGGTGGGATTTCTAGAATAAAATCCGCAATGCGGAACAGGAGATCTTTCCTGAAGCGCTTTTCGGCCGTCAGATCCATCAGATTCAGAGACGAGGCGCTCACGAGTCGAAATTGGGCCGAATGGGACCGGGTGCTGCCCAGCCTTCGATATTCCTTGGTTTCGAGCACACGAAGTAGACTCGGCTGAGACGCGGCCGAGAGATTTCCGATTTCATCCAGAAAGAGCGTTCCGTTGTGTGCCTGTTCGATGGCACCGCTTCTCGAGGGCGCGTCCGTGTAGGCGCCCCGCTCGGTGCCGAACATTTCACTCTCGAAGAGTGTCGGAGGGATGGCGGCGCAGTTCAGCGCGACAAAGGGATTGCGTTTTCTCTTGCTCCATGAGTGTAGCGAACGTGCAGCGAGCTCTTTGCCGGTTCCCGTTTCGCCTATAATGAGCACAGGGCGCTCTTTATCGGCATAGGAGCGGATTTGAGCGATCATCCGGTGGAATTTTTTACTTTTGCCTATGATCGGAGAATGCGCATCGGCGAAAGGATACGTGATATCTTGCCGTGAAGGTCCGGTTACTGGCAGCGTCTTGGAATCGTTCAACACCGAAAGGATGATCAGAGGGATTTTTCTGATTTGGGGCGGTGTGTGGATGACATGTACATCACTGGACGGTAGAGCCTTTAGAGCGTCCAAAAGAGATTTGCCCGGCATGTCGGGCGCTGCTCCATGAATGAAGGCCTGTTCTCCTAATCTTACCATGATGAATATAGAAAGTTGCGGATGGCTCTCTTTTTCCTCCAGCCTTGCGCTCACAATACTTCGGTAAATACAGTTTAGATGGTAAGCATTGAATGCGTAGTCCTGAGACGCAAAGCCGAAGAGCGCGATGGCTGGCCTCTGTTCTTTCATTATTATGCCAAACTCGAGCAGATTGCCGGCGATCGATACTTCGAACAATTTGCTGAGCACTCCAGCCACCGCCCGAATTCTGCTGGAATCTTGATCGTAATAGACCAATTTTTCCATTATTAGCTTATATAGTAACAGATTGGGGGCAGGGTTTCAAGTATCGAGGTATATTTTATTTTTTCGCTTTCAGACCGAACAAATTCCCTGAGTCTACTTATTTGACATGTCCTATCGATAACAGTATAGTAAGACATGGAGGTTATCGATGAAAACAGTCATCATCTCAAGTAAATATCAGATTGTTATCCCTAAAGAGATCCGTAATACCATTGGCCTGCAGGTCGGTGCAAAACTTGAAGTGCTCACCTACGGCTCAAGAATTGAACTTGTTCCCATCTACTCTATGGAAAAATTAAAAGGGGTCTTTAAGGGCATCAATACTGAAATTGTGCGTGAAGAGGATAGACTATGAATATCGTCGACTCTTCGTGTTGGTTGGAGTATTTCGCAGGCACTCATTTAGGGGATGAAGTCGCTCATATCATTGAGGATACTGATCATCTCCTTGTACCATCCATCACGATATATGAGGTCTTCAAAAAGATCCTCATAGAACTCGATGAAGATAAAGCACTCTTTGCCATTGCGCACATGAAACAGGGCAATGTCATCGATCTTGATACGGATCTGGCTATTTATGCGGCTAAAATAGGCAAGGAAAACAAACTGCCTATGGCAGACAGCATCATCTATGCAGTCAATCAAAAATATGATGCAACATTATGGACCGAAGATAAGCATTTCCAAGATCTTCCCTTGGTCCGCTATTTTGAAAAGGCATAGGGATTGCTTGGCACTCATGAAGGCATCAATCCCCGCCGCGCTCGCCTCGCAATAGGCTCATCTCCCCGCAAACCAGCTCAGGATGGGGCCGTAGTAGAAGAAAATGCCACTCCTCGTCATCCCCATGTGGCGGGGGATCCAGCGTTCTCCGGTAGGGATGGGGTCCCCTACGAGGATAAGGTTCGGATTGCCTTTTTGAATGGCCTGGATGAGGGCTGCCTCTTCCTGTTTATGGTATAGGCCGTGCATGCTGCCCACGATGGTGAGCTTGGGATATGTCGCGCGAATATTCTTTTCCGTCCTAAGGAGAGTCAGCGGACGCCCTCCAACTAAAAATATCGAGCCGTTTTTCTTTTCGATGGACGAGAGGAGCAGGGTGAGCACTTTTTGTGGTCGGTAGGTTTTGGGCTCTTTGCCTTCAGGCTCAAGGTTTTCCTCCTCCATAGTTTCGTATAACGCATCGAGCAAGAGTTGATGGATAAAAGGCACAGGCCATATGTGCGTCGTAAAAGTGCTCTGGCTGTAAGTCTTCTCCGATAGACTCCGATCTCGGGATAGCACGATATCGGCACTGGCGATCATCGAACCGTATTCGTCGCGATCCTTAGCGTTATGCCATCGACCTGAGTCTATGAAACAGATCTGATGGTTTCTCTCATCATCCCAGAGATACGGCAGCGCGGCGAGGGCAAACCAAGAGGGGAAATCGATCCGCACCCCATCGAGGACTGCTCGTGGTATATTTAGGCTTTCCATAGGGCTTTCTCGAGGCTGAGGGCACGTACGGCGGAGATTGCGTAGATGGCGGCGGTTTCCACTCGTAAAATTGGTCCTGTGGCGTGGTGGAGTACGAATCCCATCTTAGTAAAAGCCGCACAGTCGTCTTCCGAAAGGCCCCCTTCCGGCCCTATGGCTACGACGATCCTATTTTTCTCTGACGAAAGGATGATGTGAAGCGGCTGCGATGCTTTTTGCGCTGCTTCGTGGAAGAGAATGCGCACCGCATATTCTCTGTCGAACCCCTGTGCGTTCAATTGGGCATCCAGCGTCTCAAGTCGTTCGGTGTCTACGATCTGTGTGCGGACGGTAGAGCCGGATTGCTGGAGGGCTTCTCGGATGATGCGTCGCCGCCGCTCGAGCTTCGAGGCTGCACGGCCCGGAGGATCTATTCCCACACAGTACTGAGTGATGACAGGCACGATGAGCTCGACGCCGAGCTCTACCGCTTGGCGGATGATATGATCGAATTTTTGGCCTTTGGGCAGGGCTTGGACAAGGGCGATCCGGAGCTGTGTTTCTTCTTGGGCACACGAGGCCACTGGGACGAGGGCGACTTTGGCCCCCCGCGTTTCATCGGAGAGCAGGGTGCAGTGGAAGCGAATTCCCGCCTCATCGATCGCATCGAAAGAATCTCCTACGCGCATGCGCCGTACGCTGATGAGGTAGTGGCTCGTTTCGGCATCGAGCAAAAGTGTCTCTTTGCCTTCCTGGTTGCCTGGAAGCACAATCTGGCGCATCGGAGAATCCCCGCTCATTTGCCTGGGTCTTGGGACTGAACCAGGGTCTTGGTGTTGTTGAGTGTCCTTTCGAAATCTGGCGATTCTATGAGTTCGAGCGCCTTCTGCAGCTGGACATCATATTCGAGATCGTAGATCCGTGCCGGCTGGGTGCGTTCGGCCTCGTCGCGGATAAGTTTTTCGAGAATGAGCGTGGGGACCTCATATTTCTTCGCGAGCTCCGCAGCGAACGCTTTCCGCTGTTCGAGGCTCGGCTGAGGAGTCGTCTGAAGGTATCGCGTGATATCGCCGGCGTCGTAAAGCCTTTGGACTTCCTGCAACTCTTTGTCGCTCAATGTAGGTTCGATGACGCTGATATCCGGCTCGATGCCGACGTGGTCGATATTTACCCCACTCGGGGTATAGTAGCGGGCCATCGTAAGCTTGAAGCCAACTTTGTCGAGGGGGAATATCTGCTGTACAGAGCCTTTGCCGTAGGTTTTTTCTCCGACGAGGAGTGCGCGCCTCGTGTCTTTCATCGCGCCGGCGAATATCTCGGAGGCCGAGGCCGAGCCTTGGTTGATCAGGACGATCATGCGGTCGCTTTCTGGAATGACAAGGTCAGAATTTGCCGTGTATTCGTAATTTTCGGTGATCGTACGCCCCTTGGTGGATACGATCACGCCTGAAGATAAAAAGAGGTCGCAGACATCGACGACCGAAGACAGAAGCCCGCCAGGATTGGATCGCACATCGAACACGAATTTGTCGACTCCGCTTTTTTTCATGTCCTGTAGAGCCGTCTTCATCTTCGGGGCAGTGTTGGGGTTCCACTCGATGATGCGGATGTAACCGACGTTCCCCTGTGCGGTGGAGATCACCGCGTGTTTGATGGTGGGAATCTCGATCTTGCTTCGCGTGAAGGTCACTTCGAACTCGTAATTTCCGCGCCTAAAGGTGAGTACCACGGTCGTTCCAGGTTCGCCTTTGATTTTTGCGGAAGCCTTGTCGGTGCTCAAGGGTGCGGTGTCTTCGCCGTCGATTTTGATGATGAGGTCTCCTGGGCGGATGCCCTCCTTCCACGCGGGGGTGTCCTCGATAGGGGAGACCACCTCGATATAGCGGGGCGTATCTTCGGTCGAGGTCGTTGCCTGCTTGGAGATATAGAGGCCCACGCCGCCGTAGGTGCCGGTGGTGTCGGACATAAGGTCGGACATCATGTCCTCATCCAAAAACGTCGAGTATGGATCGTCGAGCGAGTCCATCATGCCTTTAATGGCGCCCTGATAGAGTTTGGAGGGATCGGGCTCGTCGACGTAATTTTGCAAAATGAACTGGAAGATAGTCTGCAGCTGTTGGGAATACTGTTTTGCATCGGGATCTGTGGCCTGCTGTGCATACAGTTCCGGCACGGACACGGTGACGAATGAGAGACCAAGGATAAGGGCAAAGGCGAGTAGGGGGATCAGTCGCCTTTGCACTGCGTGACTATCGATATGGTTCATCGAGATCGACTCCTTCGGAGATGCATACTGCGTATTGCAATAGTAAGATATCCAAAACGCGGTGTTTTTGCTACTGTCTTGACTCTGTGGAGTTGCACCACTAGACTCCAAATCGATATGCGCCGTTCTCCTTTTCTGTTGATGGCTGCGATTCTGGCATTCCTTCGCGTTTTTGTGCTCGGAATCGCAGCGGTCTTTGTCGGAATGACCGATTATGGCGGCATCTCGTCGGCCTTGCTCAGGATATTTCAGGTATATAGCCTTTTCTTTGTCTATATTGTAATTCTTCAATACTTTAAACCTGCGGCGCGAGAGTTTCTCAGAATGCCTTCGCTGGTGGTGGCGAGTGCCTCTTGTGTCCTTAGTGCGTTTGCCCTATTCGCGTTTGCGCAGACGTCGAAAGCCTCTATCCCGACCGATGTTGTGAGGGTAGGGGGCTCTGTGTTCGTGCTTTTTTTGCTGGATTTTTTGGTGATGGGGCTTCTTGCTATGGATGGGCGTAGGCCCAAACCACCCCGAGAAGAAAGATCGATTCCTGAGCAAAAAGGACGCAGAGAGCAGCCGCAGGTTCAGGACAACATTGAAAATGACACGACGTACGAGGTTCACTGATGGTCGCGATGCTTGAATTTCCCAAATGGCTTTCCCCCGAAATTATTCCTGGTCTACCCTTTCGGTGGTATGGCCTCATGTACTTGCTGGCGTTTGCGGTGACGTGGCTTTTATTCAGAAGAGAGTCAAAGCGGCTCAGCGCACCGTGGACAGAAGACGAAGCGGCGAATTTTTTCATGTGGTCCATCGTGGGGATCCTGCTCGGCGGCAGGCTCGCGGGGACGCTGATCTACGAGCCGACGAACTATTACTGGATAAAACCTTGGTTCATTTTCTGGCCCTTCGATGAGTCGGGAGCCTTTGTCGGCTTTCAGGGAATGTCCTATCATGGCGGATTTGTAGGGCTCATCATCACGAGCCTGATCTGGTGCAGGGTCCACAAGTGGAATTGGCTCGACTGGGCAGACCTCATCGCGGTCTCTGCGCCTTTGGGCTACACGTTTGGTAGAATAGGCAATTTTATAAATGGCGAGCTCTGGGGCAAGGTGAGCACGGCACCATGGGCCATGATCTTTCCGAATGCGGAGCGTTTCTCTGCACGAGAGCCTTGGGTACAGGACGTCGCACGCAAGGTGGGCATCCGCCTGGTATCTATGAACGAGATGGTCAATTTGCCGCGCCATCCTTCGCAGCTCTATGAGGCCATCCTGGAGGGTTTGGTGCTATGGCTCATCCTTTGGTTTATTGTACGTAAGCACCGCACCTACCGCGGCAAGGGTGTCGCGGTGTATTCATTGGGATATGGGGTTGCGCGCTTCATCGTCGAATATTTCCGGGAACCCGATTCTGGCCTGGGCTATGTTTTGCCGCTCGGTGATCCGAATGCACCTACTGCGCGCTTTGTGTCGCTCTTTAATTTTTCGATGGGACAGATTCTGAGTTTTTTGATGATAGTGGCATCTATCGTCTTTATGCTATATGCGCGCAAGCACTTTAAGATCATGCCGGGAGACTCCATATTTGTCGACGCATCGAGGGCGGTGGCGAACTCGGGCGGGCGTAGCGCTTCCGGGAGCGCTCAGAAGTTCGATGCGACCAAGGCCCGCAAACAGCGAAAGAAGATAAAGTAGCGGAGGTGTACCATGAGGGTGTCTCTCGTTCAGCTCAATTCGGTCATAGGCGATTTTAAGGGCAATGCCGACCGCATGCTCGCCATTGTCGACCGAATCCTCGCCACGTTTTCGGCATCCGAAAAGCCGGACCTGATCGTGTTCCCCGAGCAAAGCCTATGCGGCTATCCTCCCATGGACCTCCTCGACCAAGAATCTTTTTTATTTGGCTCCATTGCAGCACTGCGCCGTCTTCAGAAGCTTTTGCCGGAAGGCATCGCCGTCGGCGTCGGCTATGTCGACAAGAACCGCGAGAGGGCGGGCAAATCGCTCGTCAACACCTACTCGGTCCTCTTGAATGGGAAAGTGATCTTTACGCAGGCAAAGACTCTCCTCCCTACCTATGATGTGTTCGACGAGGCGCGGTATTTCGAGCCCGCCCGCGCCAGGCATGTGTTCGTGCACGACTGCGGCCGAGTCGGCTTCGCGATCTGTGAGGATTTCTGGTGGGAGGCACCCGATGCTTCACAGAAATATACGATCGACCCTGTGAAGGAGCTGATGGATGAAGGGGCCGATGTTTTGATCGTCCCCTCGGCATCCCCCTTCATTGCAGGAAAATTGGCCACGAGGCTCAAGCTCGCCGAAAAGGCGGTGCGTTCAGGATCGATCCCCGTGCTGTACTGCAACGCGGTCGGAGCGAACGATTCGCTTGTCTTCGATGGGCGCTCTTTTGTAATGGCGGAGGACACTTCCATCCGGGGCGTGTGCGGCTGGGGAGAAGAGGTTCTGACCTATGACACCAAGACTCGCCGGGCCAGCCGGCTCGTGCTCGACCTTCCCTCGGCCTTACCCGAAATCCTGGACGGAGACGCAGATGTCCATGTCGAGCGGTATGAGGAAATTCGGCATGCGATACTGGTAGGCATTCAGGATTACCTCAGAAAATCCGGTTTCTCGCGAGTATGTCTCGGCCTCTCGGGGGGTATCGACTCGGCGCTCGTGGCTGTGCTCGCTGCGCAGGCGCTTGGCCCACAGAATGTAACCTGCATTGCCATGCCGAGCCGTTTTTCGAGTGTGAGCTCGCTCGATGATGCTGTAGAGCTTTGTCGCCGAAATAGGTTACGTCTCGAGCGTATCCCCATCGAAGTGCCTTTTACCGCCTTTCTCGATACGCTCGCCGTGCCCTTTGCAGGGCGTCCCTACGACACGACCGAGGAGAACCTGCAGGCGCGTATTCGGGGTACGATCCTTATGGCGTGGTCGAACAAGTTCAACGCGCTCTTGCTCACGACGGGCAACAAGAGTGAAGTGGCCACCGGCTACTGTACCCTTTATGGCGATATGAACGGTTCGCTCGCGCCCATCGCAGACCTCTATAAGACCGAGGTCTATGGCCTTGCCGAGCATCTCAACAGGGCCGCTGCGGCGCAGGGTATAGAGGAACCCATTCCCGAGGCGATTATGAAGAAGGCCCCGAGCGCCGAGCTCCGCCACAACCAGAAAGATCAGGATACACTGCCCGACTACGCGGTGCTCGATGGAATTTTGCGATTATATATAGAAGAGAATTGTACAATGGACGAAATTGTGGACGCCGGTTACGACCGCACCACGGTCCTCCGTACCCTCGAGATGACCGCCAAAGCCGAATACAAGCGCAGGCAGGGAGCACCTGCCATCAAAGTCTCGAAGCGGGCCTTCGGTGTAGGGCGCCGTCTTCCGCTTGCGCGCGCAATTCACGAGATCAACTGACAACAGCGCCTTGCAGCAGTACATCGGCTTGGTCCGAAATGATGCCACAGGCGCCGCGGGCGACGAGGTCTTTGGCAGTTGACGGGTCGTTGACTGTCCATGGTATGACAGGCTTGCCGGATAGCCGAAGGTACACTGGTAGCCGCGACACAAGATTCGCCTCGGGCTTCAGAAAATCCGCATTGGCGATCAGGGCTCCTTCGCCGTGACGCAAAAACCAATATAGCTCATGGGAATGGCTCCATATAATCCCGATGGGGATTTTGGGTTCGGCTTTGCGGAAATGTCGCAGTACAAATGGATTGAATGAAGAGACGACACAGCTCTTTTTTAGGCCGTGAGCCCCTATTGTGGCCGCAACCTTTGAAGCAAGGCCGGTGTCCGAGGCGCTGCGGCTTTTTAATTCGATATCGTAATACACCCGGCTGCCGAACGCTTCGAAGAGCTCATCCAACAGCGGTATCTGTGCCCCAAAGGGCAGCGATCGCAGCGCGGCAAGCGTTGCATCCTCTACGGAGAGGTCGCGGGCAGGCTCGTCCGGGCATACGCGCCGTTCGATGCGGCCGGTGGTATCGTCGTGGAAGACGATAAGGTTTCCGTCGCCGGCAAGGTGGACGTCGAGCTCGATGCCGGGTACACCCGCGTCGATGGCCGCCTGAAAAGCACTGATGGTGTTTTCGAGGAACTTGTGGTGTAGCCCGCGGTGTGCGAAGAGAAGCGGACGGGGAGCCTCGGGGAGCAGCGCTGACTTGTGCATGTGGTCTCCTTCCGATGAGGTTGTGGTGAGTATAGGTGTGAGCGATACATCTACGATGTCCACCGATCGCACGCGCTCATGGCTGCGCCTACACCGTCAAAGCAGGCCCATCTTTTTCTTCAGCTCGGCGAGTGCATCGTCGAGAGGGTCGGTAGGTGGCTTTTGAGGGGTCTCCGGCGGTGGGCCCGCGGGCTCTGTGGCCTCCGAGCCGGATGCTGCGGGTTGTTCTTCCCCCAAGTTGCCGACAATCATCGAAAGTTCGGCGAGGAGGATGTCGGGGTCGACGCTACGCTGCTTCGCCTTGATGATGGGGAGGGCCTCTCGCAGTTGTCCGATGTCGCGGCGAAGGTCCGCAAGCTCGAGCGAGAGTTCCTGTGCCTTGGATTCTAGTTCGGATGCTTTCTGCGAGGCCGATTCAGAGAGCTCCGGCATGGCGCGGGATCTTGCCAGCATGGCCTTGGATTTCCATTCCTCTGCCTGAGACTTCAACGAGGCGATCTCTTTCTCATATTTTTTCGCGTCGGTCGCATAGGCGAGCAGTAGTTTCGAAGCACCCTCGTAATCGAGTTTGGAGAGCTCTTGGGGGGTCATGACCATATACCTCGATGATGAGTATACTCGAAGCCGATCGAATGTACCAGTCTTTCGGCCTAATGTTTCAAGCCCCTCCAATTTACAGAAAGAACCTTACACTACCACTCCTTGTCTCTCATGCCGCTATGGCGCTATCGTACTTGCTATGTCCCGAACATATTTTGACCGCTCAGTACCGATCGCTGCGCTCGCGACGCCGGAAGGGCGCTCGGCGCTTGCGGTGATCCGAACTTCTGGAGAGAACGCCATCGGGCTTGTGGCGCACTGTTTTTCTCGGCCACAGGCGCTTCTCGACGCCGAGGGCTACCAGGCGGTCTATGGCTGGATCATCGATCCACATTCGCAAGAGCGCCTCGATGAGGTGGTTGCGCTGGTGTTTCGTGCGCCGCACTCCTTTACCGGCGAAGATGCGGTAGAAATCATGTGCCATGGCTCGCCTGCAGTTGTGCGGCGGATACTCGAACTATTCTATGCTCAGGGTTTTTCTCCCGCGCTTAAGGGAGAATTCTCATTTCGGGCCTTTGTCGGAGGGAAGACCGACCTCGTGAGGGCCGAAGCCATCAATGAACTCACGCAGGCCTCCTGTGAAGCCGCTCGTCAAGATGCGCTTCGGAGGCTTACAGGCGCCCTGTCACGAAAGCTGGAGGGGATACGCCACCTCATGGTGGATCTCCTCGCCGACATCGATGCGAGGCTCGATTATCCCGAGGATGAGGCGCCTGAGGAGGTAGCGCGCTGGGCTCAGTACATGCAGCGCGCTCAAGACGAACTTTCCGATCTTCTGCGAACCTATCCCGGTGGCAGGCTGCGTCAGGAAGGAATCCTGGTGGTCATCGTCGGGAGGCCGAACGCGGGAAAGTCCAGTCTATTCAATCTGTTGGTCAGAGAGGAGCGCGCCATCGTAAGTCCCGAGCCCGGCACGACACGCGACTGGCTAGAATCGTGGATATCGATCGGCGACTTTGCGGTGCGGCTTGTCGACACCGCAGGCCTCAGGAATAGCGGCAACGCCGTGGAGGCCGAGGGAGTACGCCGCTCCCAGGCGCTTTTGGAACGTGCGGATATGATACTCTACCTCGTCGACGGGACTATCGGGCTCAACGACGAAGACAGAACCTTTATCGAAAGCTATCCCGAAGCGCTGCTCCTTTGGAACAAGTCCGACCTTCCACAGTGCAAGACCCTTCCTCAAGGTTGGACTGCCGTGAGCGCAAAAGACGTCCGCTCGTTCGGCGGTTTCGAGTCGATGCTCAAAGATACGCTGTCCACGTACGTTCAGAAGAATCAAACCCTTGGTCAGTACGAGGCACAGGTGCGCATCGCTGGCGAGCGGCAGGAACGGCTTTTGAGGCAGGCCCACGAAGCGCTCTCGCAGGCTATAGCGGCGCAGGATGCAGGGGCAGGCCTTGATCTTGTGGCGTTGCATGTTCGGGAATCGGCCGAGAGCATCGGGGAAATTACGGGCGACATCGCACCGGACGAGGTGCTCGAGCGCATCTTCAGCACGTTCTGTCTAGGGAAATGAGGTCGAGTATGGCAGATTTCGAGGCGATCGTCGTGGGTGGCGGGCATGCAGGTATCGAAGCGGCACTCGCGCTTGCACGGCTCGGAACAAAGACACTGCTCATCACGCAGAATCCCGACACCATAGGAAAAATGTCCTGCAATCCCGCAATAGGCGGCCTGTCCAAGGGCAATCTCGTCCGCGAGGTGGATGCACTCGGTGGTCAGATGGGCATTCTTGCCGATGCGACGTCGATTCAGGTGCGGATGCTGAACCAGTCGCGCGGCGCCGCGGTGCAAGCACCTCGCGCCCAGTCCGACAAGGCGCTGTATTCCGAACTCGCCCGCAAGACCCTCGAGGCGCAGCCGAACCTCGCCATTTTCATGGATACTGTCACCGACATTCTTGCTTCGGGGGGTAAATCGCGGCATATAGAGGGGGTTCGCACGGAACGTGGCAACACCATCAGCGCCAATGTCGTCGTGCTGACCACCGGCACGTTTATGGAAGGCAGGCTTTTCATCGGAGACTGGAACGGACCAGGAGGCCGTCTCGGCGAACCTGCCGCAATTGGCCTCGGCACGGCGCTCCGGGCGCGGGGCTTTCCTGTCGGACGAATGAAGACCGGCACCCCCGCACGCATAAAGCGCAGCAGTATCGATTTTTCAAAGCTCGAAGCCCAGCACGGCGATCGGCGCAGGATTTTCTTCTCGTTCCTGGAGCAGGACTACGATCGGCCCGATGTGCCCTGTTACATTGTGTACACGAACCAGACGACGCACGAAGCGATTCGGAGCGGTCTCGACCGCTCGCCGCTTTTCTCGGGACTCATCGTCGGCAAGGGGCCGCGCTACTGCCCTTCGATCGAGGACAAGGTCGTCCGTTTTTCAGACCGGGACCACCATCAGGGGTTCATCGAGCCCGAAGGCCTCTACACCGACGAAGTGTACCTCAACGGCCTTTCGAGCTCTCTGCCCGAAGATGTTCAGCTGCGCTTTTATCGAAGTATCCCAGGACTGGAGCATGCACAGATTGTCAGGCCCGCTTATGCGGTCGAGTATGACTATATCGACCCTTCGGCGCTGTATGCGTCGCTTGAGTCCAAAATCGTCGGAGGACTCTTCATTGCGGGCCAGACCAACGGAACCTCGGGATACGAAGAGGCTGCGGCCCAGGGATTGATGGCAGGCATCAACGCGCGTCGCGCCCTCGATGGAGCGCCCCCTCTCATTCTCGGGAGAAATGAGGCGTATATCGGCGTACTCATCGACGACCTTGTGACCCTCTCACCAAAGGAACCGTACCGAATGTTCACGAGCAGGGCCGAGTACCGTCTCGCCCTTCGCCACGACACTGCAGATTTGAGGCTCACTCCATACGCCATCGAGATGGGCCTTGCCGATGAACGGCGCCGCGAGTGTTTCGAAAAACGGCTCCGGACGATTGAAGAGGTCAAGGAGCTTCTTGCCGGCCACAAGATTCGAAAAGAAGACTGTGCGCAGGTCCCTCAACTTGAATGCCATATTGGTCAATCCCTTGCAGATGCAGTCTGCGACCCAAAGATAGGAGCTCTTCTGGACGATGAATCCGAAGCCTTGGCACGCATGGCCGCGCTTTTACCTCAAACCGCGGCCATGCAGGCATCGGGCGTGCTCACCGCAGTGCTCAATGAGCGCTATCGAGGCTATCTCGAAAAAGAGGCGCGTCTGGCCGGCCGTCTTTCCAAAGCGGAAAAGCTGCTCATTCCCGAGGCATTTGACTACTCAATGGTAACGGGCTTGTCCAAAGAAGCGCAAGAAAAACTGATCGCCCAGCGCCCCCTCACACTAGGAGAGGCCTCGAGGATCCCGGGGGTCCGAAAATCGGACATCGCACTTCTGTATATAACGCTGGCAAGGCGAGATGCCGGCGAAGCCTGAGACTTTAGTTCCCTTCGAGTCCGCAGAGCGCCGACAGTTGCGCCTTCGCTTCCTCGAGGGCACTTGCATAGTTTTTGTGCATTGCGTCGATATTCTTTCGATAAAAATCCGCAAATTCAGGATCGGACATCGGATCGATGCGAACGCTTTGTCCGAGTTGTGCAGCTAGCTGACGCTCTTTTTCCCTGAACTTCGGCGCCCATTGGTTTTTGATCGCCTGTTCGACACGCTGTATCTCTTCGCTGTACTGTCCAAGAAATTGTATAATCTGCTGGAAGAGCGAACGAACCTGCTGCTGTGCCATCTTCGCCTCGCGTTCGGATTTGAACTTCGAGGAGAGCCCGCAGAGGCTGAGAATTGCCCCTTTCAGCGATTCCAGTTTTTCGGTTTCGATACCGCCGGTGCTCGGCAACTGTACATGGGCCAACAGTACTTCCAAGATTGCACTAAGAAACGTCTGACGCTGTGCAGCATCGATGGTATTGAGAATTGCCTTAAAATCGACCGAATCCGGCGCTTCCAAGAATTTTCCTGCGGCTTTGCGCCCCTCAAGCTTCGCTTTATTCGCTTTCTCGACCGCTTCGTCGATCTGGAGATCCTTGGTCCGCTCGAGAGCGAGTTCCAGCGCGCTTTTTATGACCGCCATTGCAATTCCTCCTGAATACTTAGATGAAATGGATTATGGTGCGGGGGGGCCGCTTTTCAGAGCATCGAAAAAACCGGCTATCTTGTCAAAAATGCCGAGCACAAGAATAATAGCGACAATCCACTCCGAAATCCGAAATACCAACAGAGAAGGTGCCTTCACTGCCAGCTGGATAAGCTCCAGCGTATACAGCACCATAATCGATGCGATATTCAACTTCCCCATAAATGTGGAGTTCGGTTCGATGCGCTTCTTGACCACGACAAGAATCGCCATGAACAGCACCTGAATGCCAAGCCGCACCAGCACCAGCACGAAAAACCACTCTGGTATGAGCGAATAATACCGAAAAATAACGCTCAGGACAACAAGGAGGGTGTAGTCGCTCGCCGAGTCCATCATTTTGCCGACGCGCGTCACTTGATTGTTCTTGCGCGAAATGCGCCCGTCGAGGAAATCGGTCAGAAAAATGACGGCTACCAGAACGAGCAAGGGGATTCGTATTCCATATTCTTTTGCGGCCATCACCAGCACGAGCAGGGTCGGCATGGTGCTCACTCTGCTGAGCGTGATTATGTTGGCGAGATTTATGTGATCGAGCTTCTCGCCGCTCGATTCGATGATAAAGTCATCCTGGAAAAGCAGCAGCAGAATAAGAACGAATATATGAAATCCTCCGCTGATGGGAAGAAAGAGCGACCAATACTTCAAGGCGAAGCCGGCACTCACTGCAAAAAGCAGAAAAAGCGCACACTGTACGATGAAAAATATCGAGATGGTGAGTAAGATACTGTGGCGCAAGTCTGCAGTTCGTTTTTCATCTACCATGACACAGCGTCCTCGTGGAGCGGCCTTGCTTTTCGCGTCAGACGTCTCGGTCGCAAATTGGATTTTATACTATAACCTTGACATGCGTACTGTCAAATACGTATGCTTAGATCTATGACTGCCGCAGACAAAGTAACGCTCAGTCGGATTATCCTTGCACCATTTTTTTTTCTTGTGATAAGAGCGCAGTGGATTCCGCGGCAGCCGGCGCTTGTGGCGCTGTGGATTATGTTCTGTTGGATGGAGTTGAGCGATTTTGTCGACGGCAGGCTGGCCCGTAGGGATAATCAGGTGACGGCGTTCGGCAAGTTGTTCGATCCTTTCGCCGATGTAATTTCGCGCGTCACTTATTTTTTGGCGTTTGCGAGTATCGGCATCATGCCTCTGTGGGTGTTCCTCGTTGTGCTGTACCGTGAATTCGGCATTCTTTTTTTGCGCATGCTGCTCGGGTTGAAGGGAATTGCGATGGGTGCTCGGACTGGGGGCAAACTGAAGGCCGGAATGTATATGGTGGCGGGGTTGCTGTCTCTGCTGTTCTATTCCCTGCAGGTCTATAGGGGGGCCGATGTGTCGGGCCCGATTCCGCTTTCGGGCCGAGGCGGACTGGACGATGTCTTGGGTTTGCTTATTCAGATTGCGTATGTCCTTACGGCGTTTGCGACGATTGTGTCCTTTGTCGATTATCTCGTCCAGTTCAAAAAACTCTACCATTAAGGCATCATAAACCCTCGGTCTGGGGAGGGCGAGTTTTTTTATGTTTTTGTATGGACCCCTTGACGAACAATAATGAGTTCAAGTATGTTCTTCCTCGCGCCCATCACTTGGCGCTGCATTATTTTGCGGAATTTGCAACGAAAAGCAAATAAATGCAAAACCTGCAAATGGATTAAGGGCATCAAAGCTCTTGACAACCTAGAGAAGATTTGATAGTTTCATCGAGCGCTCTGGCGGAATAGGCTGGGGTTGCAGCACGGAAGGCCCGGACTAAGGGAAGGGTCGAAGTGCGAGGGATCTGTGACAAGAGAAAATAAGGGAAGGGGATAGAGGAAGGTTCTTTGAAGGCGGCATGAAAGTGTTGCCGAGAAGAATGACGTGCCAGAGGCTCTTTTTCTTGTCGAGAGGCGAGGGGGAGAGCTTAGGGAAGAGAGAGGGCGCTGTCTATGAATCTGACAGTCGAAAGGCTGTTAGGATACATCATGGAGAGTTTGATCCTGGCTCAGAACAAACGCTG
>Ga0067045_1027610_pt1 | contig 82015 bp, 83 predicted proteins | sample TerdegcTABiofilm_FD_59184 | JGI IMG/M metagenome (GOLD analysis project Ga0067045, IMG submission 59184) | Combined Assembly of (Gp0054472, Gp0054536) Wastewater bioreactor microbial communities from Singapore -Terephthalate degrading... | reverse complement strand
TGGGCCACCCTGGCGGAATACGCCCGCCGCGAGCCCGGGGCCGGCCTCTTCTTCATCCTGGGCTCGGGCACGCTCTTCGACCTGCCCATCTGGAAGCGGGGGCCGGAGCTCCTCGACCTGGCCAGCTTCGTGGCCGTGAACCGCTGGGACCTGGACCTGGAGGCCGTGGACCGGCTGGTCTGCGCCACCTGGGCCGGAGCCCGGCGCGAAGGCCCGGGGCTCTGGCGCTTCCCCTCGGGCAACACGCTCATCTGCCTGAACATTCCCCGCCTGGACATCAAGGCCGCGGAGATCCGCGAGCGCTGGCGCGCCCGGCGCAGCCTGGCCCTGCTCGTGCCGCCCCGGGTGCAGGAGGTGCTGGAAGCCGGCGGCCCGGAGATCGAGAACGCCTGGGGTCCGCGCCTCTAGCCGTTCCCGCTGTCCCTGGTTTCCAGCAGCACATCGTCCAGCCGGGCCAGGAGTTCGTCCACGTCGTCAGCCGTGGTGCTTCGGCCCCAGGAGAAGCGCAGGGTCCCCTGGGCGTATTCCAGGGGCGCGCCCATGGCCGTGAGCACGTGGGATACGGAGCTTTCTCCGGCGTGGCAGGCCGCGCCCGCGGACACGGCCGCGTCGCGCAGGGCCAGGCCCTCCACCAGCCGCCCGGCGTCCAGGCCGCGGAAGCCGACGCTCAGGGTATTGGGCAGCCGGGCCGCGTCCTTGGCGTGCACCAGGAATTCCACGTCCAGTGCCCCGAGCCCGGCCAGCAGGCGCCGCCCCAGGCCGCGCTGGCGTTCGGCCTCGGCCTCCAGGCCCCGGGCCGCCAGGGCGCATGCCGCGCCCAGGCCAACGGCCAGGGCCACGTTCTCGGTGCCCGAGCGCAGGCCGCGCTCCTGGCCGCCGCCCAGGAGCAGGGGCGGCAGGTCCAGGCCCCGGCGCAGGTAGAGCGCGCCCACGCCCTTGGGTGCGGAGAGCTTGTGCCCGGCCAGGGTCAGGAAATCCACATCCAGTTCCCGCACGTCCACGGGGATCTTGCCGCAGGCCTGGGCCGCGTCCGTGTGCAGGAGGGCTCCGGCGGCGTGCGCGGCCTTGGCGATCTCCGCCACGGGCTGGAGCGCGCCGGTCTCGTTGTTGGCCAGCATCACGGACACCAGCCGCGTGGGCTGTTCGCAGGCCCGGGCCACGGCCTTCGGGTCCAGCAGGCCCTGGCCGTCCACGGCCAGGATGTCCACGTCCGCGCCGCGCTCCTGCAGGAAACGGGCGGGCCGGAGCACGGCCGGATGCTCCACGGCCGAGGTCACGAGCCGGGCCCCGGGCCGGTCGCGCAGCAGCCCCAGGAGCGCCATGTTGTTGGATTCCGTGGCGCAGGAGGTGAACACGATTTCGTCCGGCCCGGCGTTGATGAGGGCGGCCACCTGGCCCCGGGCCGTGTCCAGGGCCTCCCTGGCGGCCAGGCCCCAGGCGTGCGGGCTGCCGGGGTTGCCGAAGCGCTCCTGGAACAGGGGCCGCATGGCCTCGAAGACCTCGGGCGATACCGGGGTGGTGGCGTTGTAGTCGAAGTAGAGCGGCCTCATGCCGGATTTCCCAGGAGCCGGGGCACGGCGGCCAGGACCTCGCCCGGGGTGATGGTGACCAGGCAGGCCCGGCCCTGGACGCAGGGCGTGGCGCCGTGCAGGGAGCAGGGGCGGCAGGCCAGGTCGCGTTCCAGGACCAGGTCCCGGGGACCGGCCGGGTAGAAGCCCCAGGCCCGCGCCGTGGGGCCGAACAGGGCCAGCACCGGCGTACCCACGGCCGAGGCCAGGTGCATGGGGCCGGAATCGTTGGTCACGAGCCCCCCGGCCTGGGCCAGCACGGCGCAGAGCGTGCGCAGGTCCGTGGCGTTGGTCAGGTCCCGGGGATCGCCGGGCAGCAGCGTCGCGGCGTCGCGGCCCAGAACCACCCAGGGCGTGCCCGCCTGGTCCAGCATGCGCGTGAGGGTCAGCCAGAGTTCCCGGGGCCAGGCCTTGTCCGGGTGGGTGGCGTAGGGGTGCAGGGCCAGGAAGCCCGGAATGACCCCGGCCGTGGCGGCCAGGGCGCGCCCGGCCTCGCGCTCGGCCGCGTCCAGGCGGATGAGGGGCAAAAGCTCTGTGGCGGGCGGGGCCTCGGGCTCGAGGGCCAGTGCGTAGCGCTGGGGCACGTTCAGGGCCTCCAGGCGGCGGCGCAGGACGTCCAGGCGGCAGTGCTGGAACAGGCGGCGGGAGAGGCCGGACTTGGGGTAGCGGCGCACCGGCCCGGGCCAGAGCAGGGAGAGCAGGTGCGAACGCATGGTGCCGTGCAGGTCGAGCAGGCCCTGGCCTTTGCAGCGGGCGGCCAGGCGGCGGGCCACCTGGAGCCATGGCTCGCGGCGCAGGCTCGTCTCGTCCAGGGCGATGACCTCGTCCACGGCCGGGTGCCCGGCCAGGACCGGGGCCAGGGAGTCCCGGGTGACGACGGTGAAGCGGAAGCCCCGATGGGCGTTCCACCAGGACAGGGGACCCGTGGTCAGGACCAGGTCGCCCAGGGCGCTCAGGCGGAAGACCGTCCAGTGTCGGGGCAGTTGGCTCACCCGGCTAATGTCCCCGAATCCTCGGGCAAGTCAAGGGGAGGCGTGTTGCACGGCAGGAATGCTTCTGCTACATTGCCTCCGGGACGCCGCCCCGTCCCGGGGAGACGGACAACGGAAGACTATGCTTGAACTCATCATCGCCATCGCCTTCGCCGGCGTGGCCTCGGCCTTCTGCTCTGTGAGCGAAGCGGCCTTCTATTCCTTCCCCTGGAGCCGGATCGAGCAACTCAGGAAGCAGGGCAGGAAGTCCGGCGACATCCTGCACGCCATGCGCAGCGACGTGGAGAAGCCCATTGCCGCCGTGCTCACGCTGAACACCGTGGCCAACACCGCGGGCGCAGCCGTGGCTGGCGCGGCCTGGGTACGGGTCTACGGCGCGGAGAGCCTGGTCTGGTTCACCGCGGCCTTCACCGCGTTCATTCTCCTGGCGGGCGAGATCGTGCCCAAGACCGCCGGGGTGGCCTACAACCGGACCCTCATGCCCTGGCTGGCCCGGCCGCTCCAATGGCTCATCTGGGCCTTGACCCCCCTGGTCTGGGTGGTGGGCCTGTTCGGCCGCATGGTGCGGCGGGGCAAGAGGGGGCCCGAGGCCACGGAGGAGGACATCCGGGCGCTGGTCAGCCTGACCCGCCGGGCCGGGGTGCTCAAGCCCTACGAGGACATGGCCATCCGCAACATCCTCTCCCTGGACAGCAAGAGCGTGGATCAGATCATGACCCCGCGCACCGTGGTCTTCTCCCTGCCCGGGGACCTCACCGTGGCCCAGGCCCGGGATTCTCACGCCTCCTGGCCGCACAGCCGCGTGCCGGTCTATGAGGGCGACGACCCCGAGGACGTGGTGGGGATCATCTTCCGCCGCCAGGTCCTGGAGGCCCTGGCCGACGACCACGACGACATCCGCCTGAGCGATCTCATGCGGCCTGTGGACTTTGTTCTGGAAAGCATTACACTGGATAAATTGCTGGTGCGCTTTCTGGAAAGCCGCCAGCACCTCTTCGTGGTCCTGGACGAATACGGCGGCATGGCCGGGGTGGTCACCCTGGAGGACGTGCTGGAGGAAATCCTGGGCAGCGAAATCGTGGACGAGACCGATCAGGTGGTGGACATGCGCGAGCTGGCCCGGCGGCGGCGCAGCCAGCTGACAAAGACGGCGGCCCCCGGGCCGCGCACACGGTAAGCGAGCATATGGCGCAGAAGAAAAACGGCAAGATCGTCTATCTGGTGGCCCTGTTCCTCTTCCTGGGCGGGTTCGGCTGGCTCGTGCTCTCCGGCCTGTCCGAGGAGAGCGTCTATTTCCTCAACGTCTCCGAGGCCCTGGCCCTGGAGCCGGCCAAGCGCGACCAGGCCCGGCTGTTCGGCTCGGTCTCTGCGGAGAACCTGGTGAGCGACCCGCAGTCCCTGGGCGTGGCCTTCGACCTGGTGGACAAGTTCGACCAGCAGAAGACCCTGCGCGTGGAATACAAGGGCGCGGTGCCGGACACCTTCAAGCCCGGGGCCGAGGTCATCGTGGAGGGCCGCTTCAACAAGCAGAGCGGCGCCTTCGCGGCCAACACCCTGATCACCAAGTGCCCCTCCAAGTACCAGAAGAGAAGCGAGGAAGCCTCGCACAAGGGCTGATCCCCCCAGGCTCGGCCCCCACCGTTTTTCGCGCGCCCCGCTGCAGCGGGCGCTGAAGGATTCGCCATGCATCTGACCGCCTATCTGGGCCTGCTCTTCGCTCTGCTGGCCTGTCTTTTCCTGGCCGGGTACGCCGCCCTGGCCGCCTGGAAGGACCAGGACCAGGGTCTCGTGATCCTGGAACGCGGCTTTCTTTTGCCCACGCTTCTGGTGCTGGGGTCCTCGACCCTGCTCACCGTGGCGCTTCTGGCCAAGGACTACTCCTTCCTCTACATCTACGAGCACGTGGACCGGGACCTCTCGGCCTTCTATACCTTCTCGGCCTTTTGGGCCGGGCGCGAGGGCTCGCTGCTGTTCTGGTCCCTGTCCATGCTGCTCCTGGGCGCGATCTTCGCCCTGACCCCGGGCTACCGCTCCCTGGCCGGCCGCACCAAGGTCTTCTACTGGCTCTTCTTCCTCACGGTGCAGGCTTTCTTCCTCCTGCTCCTGACCTGCTGGACCAACCCCTTCATCGAGGTGGTCCCGATCCCGGCCGATGGCCAGGGCCTGAACCCGCTGCTCCAGAACCCGGGTATGATCTTCCACCCGCCGTTGCTTTTCCTGGGCTACGCGGGCTTCGCCATCCCGGCCTGCGTGGCGATGGCCGCGGCCATCGCCGGGGAGCCGGGCTCCTGGATCAGGGTCTGCCGCAACGTGAACCTGCTTTCCTGGATATTCCTCACCGCAGGCATCGTGCTGGGCGGCTGGTGGTCCTACATGGAGCTGGGCTGGGGCGGCTACTGGGCCTGGGACCCGGTGGAGAACGCCTCGCTCATCCCCTGGTTCTCGGCCACGGCTTTTCTGCACACCGCGCATATCGAGGCCCGGCGGGGGGCCCTGGCCCGCACTAACGTGCTGCTCATGGCCCTCACCTTCCTGCTCTGCGTCTTCGGCACCTACCTGGTGCGCAGCGGGGTCATCGAGTCCCTGCACGCCTTCGGCGAGGGCGGAGTGGGCACGCCCTTGATGCTCTTCATGCTCGGCGGCCTGGCCGTGGCGCTCCTGGCCGTGCTGGCCGGGGACAAGCCCGTGTACCGCGCCCTGAGCGACATGTGGAGCCGCCAGGGCCTGCTCCTGGCCGCCTCCTGGTTCTTTCTGGCCCTGGGCCTGGTGGTGGCCATGGCCACCATGTGGCCGGTCATCAGCAAGCTCTGGAGCGCCACCACAGTGGGCCTGGGTCCGGACTTCTACAACCGGGTCTGCGTGCCGCTGCTCTCGCTCCTGGTCCTGCTCTTCTGTCTCTGCCCCTGGCTGGACTGGAAGGTGGGCCTGCGCGAGAAGCGCGGCCTGCTCCTCACCGGCGCGGTCTTCGTGCTGGCGCTCGTCGGCTTCGCCCTGGGCGGGGTGCGCAAGCCCGTGCCCCTGTTCTCGGCCGCGGCCTCGGTGGCGGCCATGGCCGCCTGCGTCCTGCTCTTCGTGTTCCTGCCCCAGCTGCGCCGCTCCCGGCGGTTCTTCGGGGCCTATGGCGTGCACCTGGCCGTGGCCCTCATGGCGCTCGGCATCGCCTTTTCCGGCCCCTACAAGGTGGAGGAGGAGCTGGCCCTGAAGCCCGGGCAGTCCGTGGATTTGGCGGGCTACAGCGTGACCTTCGTGGACACGGCCCAGGAGCGCACCCCGGCCCTGTCCCTGGTGCGGGCCACCCTGCGCGTGGCGAAAAACGGCAAGGAAGTGGGCGTGCTCCTGCCGGAGCGCCGTCTGTACCGCAACTTCCCCCAGCCCTTTGCCGAGGCCGCCACCATCCCGACCCTGGGCGACGAACTCTACGCCACGCTGCTCGGCTTCAACGACGAGACCAGCGTGAGCGTGAAGATCAGCGTGAACCCCCTGGTGAACTGGGTCTGGATCGGCGGCACGCTGCTCTGCCTCGCGCCGCTGCTCCTCCTGCGCCGCAAAAGCGAGGCCTGATGTCCGCCGTCCTCACCGCCCGCCGCCTGACCAAGTTCTATGGCGACAAGCTCGTGTTCCGGGACGTGTCCCTGGAGCTCGGGCCGGGCCGCGTGCTCCTGGTGGTGGGCGGCAACGGGGCGGGCAAGTCCACGCTGCTCAAGATACTGGCCGGGCTGCTCAAGCCCTCGGAAGGGACCTGCGAGAGCGCGGCGGCCCCGGAGCGCACGGCCTACCTGGGCCACGCCACCTTTCTCTACGGGCGGCTCACGGCCCTGGACAACCTGGCCTTCTGGGCGCGCATGTACGGAATGCCCCCGGACGAGGACCGGCTTCAGGCCGTCCTGGCCCGCGTGGGGCTCTCCCGCGTGGCCCAGGAGCGGGCAGGGGGCTTTTCCCGGGGCATGGCCCAGCGCCTGAACCTGGCCCGGGTCTTCCTGGTGGAGCCCGAGCTGCTTTTCCTGGATGAGCCGGGCACGGGCCTGGACACGGCCTCCCGGGACATCCTGCACGCCGAGATCGCTGGGCTGCGGGAGCGCGGCGCGGCCGTGGTCTGGGTCAGCCACGACGTGGCCGCCGACACGGGCCGGGCCGATCAGGTCCTGGCCCTGGCCGGGAAGCGCATGGCCTACTGCGGCCCGGCCGCGGACTACGCCCCGGGGGGGGCCTCATGCTGAGCCGGGCGCGGATCATCGCGGCCAAGGACCTGCGGCTTTCCGTGGGCGGCCAGGGTCTGGTCCAGGCCGTGCTCCTGGGGCTTCTGCTCATCTTCCTGTTCAGCCTGTCCCGGCCCGCCGGGGAGCCGGTGCCGCCCCAGGCCGCGGCGGCCATCTTCTGGCTGGCCTCGGCCTTCGGCCTGGTCCTGGTGGTCAACGATCTTTTCGCCTTGGAAGAGGCGGGCGGCGCGCGCCTGGGCCTGCTCTCCTCGCCGGTGCCGCCCCAGGCCGTGTGGCTGGGCAAGGCCGCGGCCGGGTTCTGCCTCCTGCTCCTGTCCCAGGCCGTGTTCCTGCCCGCCTCGGTGGTCTTCCTGGGGCAGGACCTGTCCGGCCCGGGCTGGCTGGCGCCCGTGACCCTGCTCACCGCCGATCTGGGCCTGGCGGCCCTGGGCGCGCTGCTGGGAGCCTTGTCCCAGGGCCAGGCCGCGCGCGAGTCGCTCCTGTCGGTGATCCTCTTCCCGCTGCTCGTGCCGGTGCTCCTGGGGGGCATCAAGCTCTTCGCCCAGGCCTTTGCCGGGCAGGAGCCGGAAACCGCCTGGCTCGGCGTGCTGGGGGCCTTCGACGCCCTGTTCGCGGGCGCGGGCTTGATCCTTTTCCCGTTTGTCTATACCGGCGAGGAATAGCCCCGGAGAGCCCATGTCCAAGCTGAAGTTCCTGGCCCTGGCCGCGGCCCTGGCCCTCTGCGTCTCCCAGTACATGATCTGGTTCTACGCCCCCATCGAGGCCACCATGGGCCTGGTGCAGAAGGTCTTCTATGTGCACATGCCCATGGCCATCTGGTCCTTCGTGAGCTTCCTGGTGGTCTTCGTGGCCAGCCTGGCCTACCTCGCGAAGCGCACGGCCTTCTGGGACGCCCTGGCCGGGAGCGCGGCCGAAATCGGCGTGCTCTTCTCGGGTCTGGCCCTGGTCACGGGCTCCATCTGGGGCCGGGCCGCCTGGAACGTCTGGTGGACCTGGGACCCGCGGCTGACCACCACGCTCATCATGTGGTTCGTCTATGCCGGGTACCTGCTCCTGCGCTCCGCGCCCATGGGCGGCGAGCGCCGGGCCCTGGTCTGCGCCGTGCTCGGCGTGGTGGCCTTCCTGGACGTGCCCCTGGTCTTTTATTCGGCCCGGCTCTGGCGCAGCGTGCACCCGGCCGTGTTCGGCCGCCAGGGCGGCGGCCTGGAGCCGGAGATGCTCCTCACGCTTGTGGCCGGCATGGCCGCCGTGGGCCTGCTCTGGTTCTGCCTGCTGCTGGCGCGCCACGGCCAGGAGCGGCTGGCCGGGCGGCTGGCGGCCCTGCGTTCGCGTTTTCTGGAAACCGATTCCCAACAAGGATGATGCCCATGTCCCCCACCTACCTCTTCGTGGCCAATGTGGCCGTCTGGCTCGGCATCGGCGGCTACGTCGCCTTCCTGGCCGGCCGCGCGGCGCGCCTGGAGCGCCGCGTGCGCCAACTGGAGCGGCTGAACGATGCCTGAGAAGAACGCCGCCTTCGGACGCCGGATCATGGTCCTGGCCTTGGCCGCGGTCCTGGCCGTGCTTTTCGTGACCTCCTTCTGGTACCGCATGGAGCATCCCTCCCTGCGCGTGGAGATGCGCACCGAGCGCCAGGCTCCTCCGGGCATGGGCCAGGGCGGAGGCATGGACATGGCCCGGGTGCAGGAACTCATGGCCCGCATGGGCGAGAAGCCCGACGACCTGCCCACGCTCCTGGAACTGGCGGACGTGTTCATGAGCATGCAGGCCTGGGACCGCACCCTGATCTTCCTGGAGCGGGCCGAGAAGGTGGCACCCGGCGACCCGGCCGTGCTCCGCGGGCTGGGCATGGTCCACTTCGAGAAGAAGGAATACGACCAGGCCGCCGCGGCCTTCGCCAGAATCCTGGAGAAGACCCCCCAGGACGCCGTGGCCCACTACAACCTGGGCATCGTGCTCAAGCACTTCCTGAACCGCAAGGCCGAGGCCGACGGCCATTTCAAGGCCGTCATGGGCAACGCCGCCGCGGACGCGGACCTGCGCCAGGAGGCCGCCCGGGAGCTAGGAGAGAAATAAAAGGAATTCCGCGTGTTGCGGAAACCGCCTCGGCGGTTGACATGGCCGGAATTCTTACTAAAATATCTGCTTTCGCGGAATCCCGGGGCCCCCGGGGCCGCGACATACGCGCATGACCGGCGTGGGCCCGTGGCCTGTCCGGTGTGGTTACGGCACAGAGTCCCCATCCCAGTGAGGAGGAAGCGATGAAAGGCAAGTGGAGTGTCCTGGCCCTGGTTCTGGCGCTGGGCCTGATCTTCGGCGGTTGCGCCCAGGAAAAGAAGGAAGAGAAGAAAGAGGCCGCCCCGGCCGCCAGCAAGATCATCCTCGGCGTGGCCGGCTCCCATTCCGGCGACCTGGCCTCCTACGGTCTGCCCACGCTGAACGCCGCCAAGCTCGTGGCCGCGGCCTACAACGCCAAGGGCGGCATCAACGGCATGCAGGTCGAGGTCGTGCCCCAGGACGACCAGTGCAAGCCCGAGATGGCCACCAACGCCGCCACCAAGCTGGTCTCCGACAAGGTGACCGTGGTTCTGGGCCACATCTGCTCCGGCGCCACCAAGGCCGCCCTGCCCATCTACAAGGAATCCCAGATCGTCTGCATGTCGCCCTCGGCTACCAACCCGGCCCTGACCCAGAGCGGCGAATACCCGGTGTTCTTCCGCACCATCGCCTCGGACGACGCCCAGGCCGCCCTGGAAGTGCAGTTCGCCGTGGAGAATCTGGGCCTCAAGAAGCTGGCCGTGATCCACGACAAGGGCGACTACGGCAAGGGCTTCGCCGAGTTCGCGCAGAAGTTCATCACCGAGGGCGGCAAGGCCCAGGTGGTGCTTTTCGAGGGCGTGACCCCGGGCGCGGTGGACTACTCAGCCGTGGTCCAGAAGATCAAGAGCGCGGACGCCGACGGCGTGATCTACGGCGGCTACCATCCGGAGGCCTCCAAGATCGTGACCCAGATGCGCAACAAGGACATGAAGATTCCCTTCCTCTCGGACGACGGCGTGAAGGACGACACCTTCATCAAGGTCGCCGGTCCCATGGCCGAGGGCGTGTACGCCACCGGTCCCAAGGACATCTCCAAGAACCCGCTGTACGCCCAGGCCCTTGAGGAGCACAAGAAGCAGTTCGGCTCCGATCCGGGCGCCTTCTTCTTCGAGGCCTACTCCGCGGCCCAGGCCCTGCTGAACGCCATCGACAAGGCCAAGTCCACGAAGTACGAGGACATCGTCAAGGCCCTGCACACCGAATACGTGGACACCCCGGTGGGCAAGATCAAGTTCGACGCCCGCGGCGATGCCGAGGGCGTGGGCTTCGCCGTCTATCAGGTCCAGGACGGCAAGTACGTCGAGGTGAAGTAGAGCGCACGCGCTCCCGATGCAGAAACGCAGGGGGGCGGGCCCCGGGGCCTGCCCCCTTGCTTTTATTCTCAATGGCCCGTATCAGGGCCGCCAAGCGACGGACCGGCGGAATCTTCCATGGATTATTTCCTCGAATTGTTCTTCGGCGGGTTGACCCGCGGCAGCATCTACGCCCTCATCGCCGTGGGCTACACCATGGTTTACGGCATTATCGAGCTCATCAACTTCGCCCACGGCGAGATCTACATGATCGGGGCCTTCACCGCCCTGATCGTGGCCGGCGTGCTCACGGCCCTGGGCCTGCCGGCCCTGGCCATCCTGGCCGTGGCCCTGGCCGCGGCGGTGGTCTGGTCCGCGGGCTACGGCTTCACGGTGGAGAAGATCGCCTACAAGCCCCTGCGCACCGCGCCCCGGCTCTCGCCGCTCATCTCGGCCATCGGCATGTCCATCTTTCTGCAGAACTATGTCATGCTGGCCCAGACCTCGGACTTCCTGCCCTTTCCCAAGCTTTTGCCCGAGCTGGAGTTCCTCAAGCCCTACCGGGCCTTCATCGGCTCCTCCGAGATCTTCATCATCCTGGCCACGGCCCTGTCCTGCGCCGGGCTGACCCTGTTCATCAAGTTCACGCGCATGGGCAAGGCCATGCGGGCCACGGCCCAGAACCGCAAAATGGCCCTGCTCGTGGGCGTGAACGTGGACCGGGTCATCTCGCTGACCTTCGTCATCGGCTCCAGCCTGGCGGCCGTGGGCGGGGTGCTCATCGCCTCGCACATCGGCCAGATCAACTTCATGATCGGCTTCCTGGCGGGCATCAAGGCCTTCACCGCCGCCGTGCTCGGCGGTATCGGGAGCATTCCCGGGGCCATGCTGGGCGGCCTGGTCCTGGGCTGGACCGAGAGCTTCTCCACCGGCTACGTCTCCAGCGACTACGAGGACGTGTTCGCCTTCCTCCTGCTGGTGCTCATCCTCATCTTCCGGCCTTCCGGCATCCTCGGCAAGGCCCCGACCCAGAAGGTGTAGGGCATGGGCAACCTCAAGAAAGCAGTTCTCGCCAGCCTCTGGTTCATGTTCCTGACCTTTCCGGTCCTGGTGGTCCGCGTGAACACCATCGAGAAGACCGTGCAGTGGCGGTTCATGAACATGATCTACGTGGGCGTCGCGGCCTTCGCCCTCTCCTACGTCTGGAGCTACCTGCTGGCCAAGCGCCAACTGGGCGAGGCCCGGGCCGCCGACGGGACCGGGGGCAGGCCCTCCCTGTTCGGCCGGCTCCTGAGCGAGCCCAGGATCTACGGGCCGTTCCTGGCCGTGGCGGGCCTGGCCGCCCTGGCCTTCCCCGCGGTGGGCTCCATGTACCAGGTGAACATCCTGATCACCGCGCTCATCTATGTGGTCCTGGCCCTGGGCCTGAACATCGTGGTGGGCCTCTCCGGCCTGCTGGTGCTCGGCTACGCTGCATTCTACGCCGTGGGCGCCTACACCTACGCCCTGCTGAACCACCACTTCGGCCTGGGCTTCTGGACCGTGCTGCCCATCGGCGCGGGCATGGGCGCGCTCTTCGGCATCCTCCTGGGCACGCCGGTGCTGCGGCTGCGCGGCGACTACCTGGCCATCGTGACGCTGGGCTTCGGCGAGATCATCCGCCTGGTGCTGGAGAACTGGAGCGACTTCTCCATGGGCCCCAGCGGCATCTCGGGCATCGACCGGCCCTCGCTCTTCGGCATGCAGCTTTCGGTGAGCGGGTCCACCATCTACATGTACTACATCATGATCGGGCTCATGCTCCTGACCATCTTTTTGACCAACCGCCTCAAGAACTCGCGCATCGGACGGGCCTGGGTGGCCCTGCGCGAGGACGAGATCGCCTGCCAGGCCATGGGCATCGACAAGACCAGGACCAAGCTCACGGCCTTCGCCCTGGGCGCGGCCTGGGCCGGACTCATGGGCGTGGTCTTCGCGGGCAAGACCGTGTTCGTGAACCCGGCCAGCTTCACCTTCCTGGAGTCGGCCATGATCCTGGCCATGGTGGTGCTGGGCGGCATGGGCTCCATCGTGGGCGTGGTCCTGGGGGCGCTGGTGCTCATCCTCTTGCCGGAGTTCCTGCGCGACTTCGCCCTCTACCGCATGCTCATCTTCGGCGCGGCCATGGTCCTGGTCATGGTCCTGCGGCCCCAGGGCCTGGTGAGCGGCGAGCGCAAGGTCTATCGTTTCCGGGCCGCGGAGGGGAGCCATGAATAAGGTCCTTTCCGTCACCAGCCTGTCCATGGACTTCGGCGGCCTGCGCGCCCTGAACGAGGTGGATCTCGCCGTGCGCCGGGGCGAGATCGTGGCCCTCATCGGTCCCAACGGCGCGGGCAAGACCACCTTCTTCAACTGCATCACGGGCATGTACGACCCCACCGAGGGCGAGATCCTGGCCCTGACCCCGGGCGGGGCCAAGGTCCGGCTCAACGGCATGAAGCCCAACAAGGTCACCGAGATCGGCCTGGCCAGGACCTTCCAGAACATCCGCCTGTTCCCCTCCATGACCGTGCTGGAAAACGTCATGATCGGCCGCCACTGCCGCAGCAGGGCGGGCATCCTGGGCGCGGCCCTGCGCGATCCGCGCACCCGCCGCGAGGAGCAGGCCATCGTGGACCGCAGCTACGCGCTGCTCACGGAGCTGGGCCTGGAGAAGTCGGTGAACGAGTTCGCCCGCAACCTGCCCTACGGCGCGCAACGCCGCCTGGAGATCGCGCGCGCCCTGGCCACCGAGCCCTTCCTCCTGCTCCTGGACGAGCCCGCCGCGGGCATGAATCCCCAGGAGACCATGCAGCTCAAGGACCTGGTCCTGGGCATCCGCGAGCGCTACCAGCTCTCCATCCTGCTCATCGAACACGACATGAAGATGGTCATGAGCCTGTCCGACCGCATCTTCGTCATGGAGTACGGCCAGATGATCTGCGAGGGCACGCCCGAAGAGGTGGGCCGCGATCCCAAGGTCATCAAGGCCTACCTCGGGGAGGACCACCATGGCTAAGGTCCTCGAGCTGAAGGGCGTCGATGCCTTCTACGGCCAGATCCAGGCCCTGCGCGACGTGTCCATCGAGGTGGAGGAGGGCGAGATCATCACCCTCATCGGGGCCAACGGCGCGGGCAAGACCACCACGCTCATGAGCGTCTGCGGCGTGGTGCCGCCCAAAAACGGCGAGATCTTCTACCGCGGCCGCCCCATCCACCACCTCTCCACGGACCGCATCGTGGGCCTGGGCATCTCCCAGGTGCCCGAGGGGCGGCTCATCTTTCCCGAGCTTACGGTGCTGGAGAACCTGGACATGGGCGCCTTCATGCGCACGGACAAGGACGGGATCAAACGCGACCTGGAGTACATCTTCGGGCTCTTCCCCATCCTGGCCAAGCGGCGCAGGCAGGCGGGCGGCACGCTCTCCGGCGGCGAGCAGCAGATGCTGGCCATCTCCCGGGCGCTCATGGCCCGCCCCAGCCTGCTCCTGCTGGACGAGCCCTCCCTGGGCCTGGCCCCGCTCATCATCAAACAGATTTTCGAGATCGTGCAGAAGATCAACGCAGACGGCACCACCGTGTTCCTGGTGGAGCAGAACGCCAACCTGGCGCTCAAGATCGCCCACCGCGGCTACGTCATGGAAAACGGCCGGATCACCCTGTCCGACAGCGGGCGGGCGCTTCTGGCCAACGAGGCAGTGAAAAAGGCCTACCTGGGCCTCTAGCCCGGGCAGGCAACCCGCTCACGGAGGCGACATGGACAAGATCATCGGCAAGGCCCTGACCTTCGACGACGTGCTCCTGCTCCCGGCCTATTCCGAGGTTCTGCCGGACAGCGTGGACATCTCCACCCAGCTCACCCCGTCCATCCGCCTGAACATCCCCCTGATCTCGGCGGCCATGGACACGGTCACCGATGCGCGCATGGCCATCTCCATGGCCCGGCACGGCGGGGCGGGCGTGATCCACAAGAACATGCCCGTGCGCGACCAGGCCAACGAAGTGGCCAAGGTCAAGAAGTCGGAGAGCGGCATGGTCCATGACCCCGTGACCGTGCACCCCGACGACACCGTGGGCAAGGCCCTCAAGCTCATGGCCGAATACCGCATCTCGGGCCTGCCCGTGGTCAAAGGCGAGCACCTGGCCGGGATCATCACGAACCGCGACGTGCGCTTCGTGGAGGACATGAACACGCTCGTCTCCGAGGTCATGACCTCGCGCAACCTGATCACCGTGCGCGAAGGCATCTCCGAGGAGGAGGCCAAGCGCCACCTGCACCAGAACCGCATCGAGAAGCTCCTGGTGGTGGACGGCAACGACCGGCTCACCGGGCTCATCACCATCAAGGACATCGACAAGGTCAAGAAGTACCCCCACTCCTGCAAGGACGAGAAGGGGCGGCTGCGCGTGGGCGCGGCCGTGGGCGTGGGCCGCGACTGCTCGCAGCGGGCCGAGGCGCTCCTGCGCGCCGGGGCCGACTTCCTGGTCCTGGACTCGGCCCACGGCCATTCCCGCAACATCCTGCGCACGGCCCAGGCCCTGCGCTCTGAGTTCCCCGACTGCCAGCTCATCGGCGGCAACGTGGCCACCTACGAGGGGGCCAAGGCCCTCATCGAGTCCGGCGTGGACGCGGTGAAGGTGGGCATCGGCCCGGGCTCCATCTGCACCACGCGCGTGGTGGCCGGGGTGGGCGTGCCCCAGATCACGGCCATCATGGAGGCCGCCCGCGCCTGCCGCGAGCACGGCAAGTGCCTGGTGGCCGACGGAGGCATCAAGTACTCCGGCGACGTGGTCAAGGCCCTGGTGGCCGGCGGCGACACCGTGATGATCGGCAGCCTGTTCGCGGGCACCGAGGAGAGCCCGGGCGAGACCGTGCTCTACCAGGGCCGCACCTACAAGATCTACCGCGGCATGGGCTCCATCGACGCCATGAAGGACGGCAGCTGCGACCGCTACTTCCAGGAGAAGACCAAGAAGCTCGTGCCCGAAGGCATCGTGGGCCGGGTGCCGTTCCGCGGCCCGGTGTCCGAGAGCATCTACCAGCTCCTGGGCGGACTGCGCTCCGGCATGGGGTACGTGGGCTGCGGCACCATCCCGGAGCTCCAGACCAAGCCCCAGTTCGTGCAGATTTCGGCGGCGGGCCTGCGCGAGAGCCACGTGCACGACGTGATCATCACCAAGGAGGCTCCCAACTACCGGGTGGAGTCGTCCTGATTACCCCGGCGTAAGGCGAAATCCCTTTCCCTTGGGACGGGCTTGGTATAAAGGGTTCGGCATGCAGCACACAGACATGGTCGTCATCCTGGACTTCGGGTCCCAGTTCACCCAGCTCATCGCCCGCCGTGTGCGCGAGGCCGGGGTCTATTCCGAAATCCACCCCTGCAACGCGGACTTCGAGGCCGTGAAGGCCCTCAAGCCCGGGGCGCTCATCCTCTCCGGCGGCCCGGCCAGCGTGCTGGCCAAGGGCTCGCCCGCCCTGGACCCGCGCTACCTGAAACTCGGCGTGCCGGTGCTGGGCATCTGCTACGGCATGCAGCTTCTGGCCCACCAGCTGGGCGGCAAGGTGAGCTCCTCCAAGGACCGCGAGTACGGCCGCACCGAGTTCGCGGCGGATCCCAAGTGCCCGCTTTTTGAGGGCATCGAGGACAAGGAACGGTTCACGGTCTGGATGTCGCACGGCGACAAGGTCCAGGCCCTGCCCAAGGGCTTCACGGTCATGGGCCGCACGCCCACCGTGGAATTCGCGGCCATGGGCAACCCCAAGACCCGGATGTACTCCCTCCAGTTCCACCCCGAGGTTGCCCACACCGAGAACGGCGCGCTCATCCTGGCCAACTTCCTGTTCAAGGTGGCGCGGCTGAAGCCGGCCTGGAGCATGGCCTCCTTCGTGGATTCCACCATCAAGGACCTCAAGAAGAAGCTTGGCAAGGACAAGGTGGTCCTGGGCCTGTCCGGCGGCATCGACTCCACCGTGGCCGCCGTGCTCCTGCACCGGGCCATCGGCAAGCAGCTGCACTGCATCTTCGTGGACAACGGCCTGCTGCGCCTCAACGAGCGAGAAGAGGTCATCGGCTACCTGGAGGAACACTTCGACCTGAACGTGAAGTGCGTGGACGCCTCCAAGCTCTTCCTCAAGCGCCTCAAGGGCGTCACCGATCCCGAGGAGAAGCGCAAGATCATCGGCCACTCCTTCATCGAGATTTTCGACAAGGAGGCCAAGGCCATCAAGGGCGCCAAACACCTGGGCCAGGGCACCCTCTATCCGGACGTCATCGAGAGCACCTCGTTCAAGGGCCCCTCGGCGGTGATCAAAAGCCACCACAACGTGGGCGGCCTGCCCGAGAAGATGAAGCTCAAGCTGGTGGAGCCCCTGCGCGAACTGTTCAAGGACGAGGTGCGCAAGGCGGCCTACGAGCTGGGCCTGCCCGAGAACCTCATCTGGCGTCACCCCTTCCCGGGGCCGGGCCTGGCCATCCGGGTCATCGGCGAGATCACCAAGGAGCGCCTGGACATCCTGCGCCAAGCCGACAAGATCGTGCAGAACGAGCTCGTGGCCGCGGACTGGTACCGTAAGGTCTGGCAGGGCTTCGCCGTGCTCCTGCCGCTCAAGACCGTGGGCGTCATGGGCGACGACCGCACCTACGAGCACGTCATCGCCCTGCGCATCGTGGACAGCCTGGACGCCATGACCGCGGACTGGTCGCGGCTGCCATCCGAGCTTCTGGCCCGCATCTCCAGCCGTATCATCAACGAAGTCAAGGGTGTCAACCGGGTGGTCCTGGACATTTCCTCCAAGCCGCCCAGCACCATTGAGTGGGAGTAGGACACCATGTTCGGCATCGGCACCACGGAACTGCTCATCATCCTGGTCGTGGCCCTCATCGTGCTCGGTCCCAACAAGCTTCCCGAGCTCATGCGCTCGCTGGGCAAGGGCCTGGCCGAGTTCAAGCGCATGAGCACGGACGTGAAGCGCACCCTGGACGCCGAGGTCGAGAAGGCCGAGATGGATCAGAAAAAGGCCGAAATGAAGAAGCAGATGTTCCCGGAAAAGCCGGACACGGTGACCCCGGACACCGCCAAGGCCCAGGCCGCGGCCCAGCCCGCCGACGAGCCTGCCGTCGCGTCCGCCGATGGAGCTGAAGCCCCCAAGGACAAGGCATGAGCGAGCAGCCCGTCGCCGCGGCCGAGGAGACCAAGGCCGCAAGCCAGGAGGCCGCCGCCGAGGATGCGGCCGCGGAAACCACGGAGGCCGAAGAGGCCGCTCCGGGCAGCATGAGCCTTCTGGACCACCTGAGCGAACTGCGCAAACGGCTCACCAAATGCGCCTATGCCGTGGCCGTGGGCTTCTTCGCTTGCTACGCCTTTGCCGAAGACATCTTCGACATCCTGCTCAAGCCCATGGTGGGCATCCTCACGGACAGCCACTTCCAGTACACCAGCCCGCCCGAGGCATTTTTCACCTACATGAAGGTGGCCTTCGTGGCCGGCATCTTCCTGGCCAGCCCGTACATCTTCTACCAGCTGTGGGCCTTCGTGGCCCCGGGGCTCTACGAGCACGAGCGGAAGTGGATCATCCCCATCTCGGTGTTCACGGCCCTGCTCTTCGTGGCCGGGGCCCTGTTCGGCTATTTCGTGGTCTTCCCGTTCGGCTTCGAGTTCTTCGCCAGCTATTCCAACGAGAACATCCAGTTCATCCCGAAGCTCAACGAATACACCACGTTCTGCCTCCAGCTCCTGCTGGCCTTCGGACTCATCTTCGAACTGCCCCTGTTCATGCTCATCCTGGCCAGGCTCGGCCTGGTCACTGCGGACAAGCTCCGCAAGACGCGCAAGTACGCCATCCTGGTCATCTTTGTCGTGGCGGCCATCCTGACCCCGCCGGACCCCTTCACCCAGACCCTCATGGCCGTGCCGCTCATGGTCCTCTACGAGATCTCCATCTGGGTGGCCAAGATCTTCGGCAAGAAGCCCGCGCCGCCGGTGGAGGATGAGGACGAGGACGAAACCCCGGCCGTGCCTGCGGCTCCGGAAACCCCGGCCGTGGAGGCCGCGGCTCCGGCGGCCCTGGAGCAGACCGGCGAGGCCGCTCCGTCCGCGCCCGAGGACGGAGCGCAGCCCGTGGCTTCGTCCGCGGATTCCGGTGAAGACACAGGAGAAAAACCGGGAGCCTAGCTGCCCGGGCGTTTTCTTTTTTGAAATTTTCCTGCATACTCGGGCCGCGAGGAGGCGAGCGTGGGCAAGCGCAAGGCGACCGTGAAGCGCACAACGCGCGAGACCGACGTGCGGGTGGTCCTGGATCTGGACGGCTCGGGCCGGGCCGAGATTTCCACCGGCGTGGGCTTTGCCGACCACATGCTTACCCTGCTGGCCTTCTGGGCCGGTTTCGACCTGACGCTCTCCTGCAAGGGCGACCTGGAAGTGGACGCCCATCACAGTCTGGAGGACGTGGGCCTGTCCCTGGGCCAGGCTCTGGCCGAGGCCCTGGGCCAGAAGACCGGCATCGCCCGCGTGGGCTCGGCCGAGGTGCCCATGGACGAGTCCCTGGCCCGGGTCACCCTGGACCTCTCGGGCCGTCCCTGGCTGGTCTATGCCGACGCCGTGCTGCCCGACGTCATCGCCGGGGAGGAGAAGGACGTCTGGCGCGAGTTTTTCAAGTCCCTGGCCATCAAGGCCGGCATGAACCTGCATATCCGCTTTGAATACGGACTCAACGGCCACCACCTGCTGGAGGCGGCCTTCAAGGCCCTGGGCCTGGCCCTGTCCCAGGCCGTCCAGGTGACCCGCACCGGCGTCTCCAGCACCAAGGGGAGTCTTGACGCATGAAACGGACCGCTGTTTGCTGTGCCCTGGCGCTTACGGCCCTCTTCGTCATCGCCTGCGCCCGTCCCGTGCCCCAGGCCCCGCGCCCTGCCGGGACCCTGGCGGTGGCCGGGTTCTCCAACCCCGCCTTCACCTGGGAGCTCCTGGCCGGCTATCTGCCGCACGAGGGCGTCAAGGTGGACCCGCTGGTGGTGGACCGGCTCAACGAGACCCTGACCAACACGTTGATGACCCACGGCACCACGGGCTACGTGAGCATGGGCAACACCCGGCAGTGCATGGACGTGAAGAACTACGAGAACGAGGTGAGCTCCCGCACCACGGCCCTCAAGTACTGGCTGGACGTGGGCCGCTGCACCGGCGCGGACCTGCTCCTGGTGCCCCAGATCCTCTACTGGAAGGAGCGCCAGGGCAAGGAGATGGGCGTGGACGCTCCGGCCTCGGTGATGATGGACATCTACCTCCTGGACATCAAGGAGGGCCGCATCGCCCAGCGCTACCACTTCGAGGAGACCCAGCAGGACCTGAGCTCCAACCTGCTGGACATGCCCAAGTTCTTCGAGCGCAAGGCCAAGTGGGTCACGGCCGGGGATCTGGCCGCCGAGGGCATCGACACCGGCTTGCGGACCCTGGGCCTATGATCCTGTTCCCGGCCGTGGACATCAAGGACGGCCAGTGCGTCCGCCTGGCCCAGGGCCGGGAGGACGCGGTGACCGTGTTCTCGCCCGATCCCGTGGCGCAGGCCCGGCGCTGGGCCGATCTGGGCTGCCAATGGCTCCACGTCATCGACCTGGATGGCGCCTTTTCCGGCAAGCCCCGCAACGCCGGCCTGGTGCGCCGCATCTGCTCCGAGCTGCGCGTGCCCGTGCAGCTGGGCGGCGGGGTGCGCGACCTGGACATCGCCCGGGCCTATATGGAGGCCGGGGTCGCCCGGCTCATCATCGGCACCATCGCCCTCACCGAACCCGCTGTCTTCGCGGCCATCTGCAAGGAATTCCCGGGCCGCATCGGCGTGTCCCTGGACGCGGTGGACGGCCGCCTCAAGACCAGGGGCTGGGTGGAGGACGCCGGGCTCACGGTCTTTGACGTGCTGCCGCGGCTGGAGTCCGACGGCGCGGCCTTCCTCATCTATACGGACATCGCCCGCGACGGCATGCAGACGGGCGTGAACCTGCCCGCCTTGGAGGCCCTCTGCGCGGCCACGAAGCTTCCGGTCATCGCGGCCGGGGGCGTGCACACCCTGGACGACTTGAAGGCCCTGGCCCCGCTTTCGAAAAAGGGCCTGGAAGGGGCCATCTCGGGCCGGGCCATCTACACCGGCACGCTGGACGTGCCCGAGGCCCTGGACTGGATACGGTCCCAGGCCGCCTAGCAACAGAAAAGCCCGGGTCGCCCCGGGCCTCTTTTTTGCGCGCCGTCAGTTTCCCGGACCCCAGTCCCCGTTCTCTTCCACCCGGATGTACTTCTGGAAGGCGTAGTAGGCCCCGGCCAGGGCGTTGATGAGCCCGGCCCGGCCGTCCAGGAAGCCCATTTTCAGCAGGTAGAGCTTGAAGAAGCGGACCTTGGCGTGGGCCACGGCCCGGATCAGCCCGCCGCGCCTGCCCTTGGCCCGCATCTCGTCGGCCGCCTGCTGGGCGTAGGAGTTCATCTTGGCCATGTGCTCGCGGAAATTGGCGTAGGGGTAGTGCACGATGTCGCCGACCAGTTTCTCCGTGGGCCCCTGGGGATGGAAGTGGTAGTGGGCCCCGCTCACGCTCACGGCCATGCGGCCCGCCCGGAACACGCGCAGGAGAAAGTCCGGGTACCAGCCCGAGTGCCTGAGGAAGCGGTTGAAGTAGAAGGACCGGCGCGGCACGTAGAAGCCCGCCAGGGCGGCCGGAGCCGTGGCCACGGCTGCACGGATGCTCTCGCGCAGCTCGTCCGAGAGGAATTCGTCCTGGTCCAGGCTCAGCACCCAGTCGGTCTTGATCTGGGGCAGGGCGAACTGGAACTGCGGCCCCGGCCCCTCCCAGGCCCGGGTCAGGACCCTGGCCCCGGCCCTGGCCGCGATGTCGCGGGTGGCGTCCGTGGACAGGGAGTCCACCACCAGGATCTGGTCGCAGAAGGACAGGCTCGCCAGGCATTCCTTGAGCAGGCGCTGGCCGTTGTAGGTGAGCACGAGGCCGGTGATGGTGGGGCGCATGGGCCTGATCTAGAGGATTTCCCGGGCCGGGTCCAGCCGGGCGGGACCCGGGCCTGGGCCCGGGGCTGAGAAAAAATAAAAAGCATCTCAATTTCAGATGGTTATTCCTTAAAGACACCGCCGCCGAGCGGGCCGGGGGCTTGAGTCAGCGGGCCTGTCCGGATATCGGTACGTGTTGCCTGCGAGCGAGGAGAGAGGCTGGGGCCGCCCGCCTTCAGGGCGGGGAAGCGCAACATTTCCCACGGAGCGAGAAGAATGGCCACGAGAACGATCCAGGTTGAAGAAAAAGTGCCTTTCCTGCAGGGGATTCCCCTGAGTTTCCAGCACCTGTTCGCCATGTTCGGGGCCTCGGTGCTGGTGCCCACCCTGTTCAAGATCGACCCGGCGGTGGTCCTCTTGATGAACGGCGTGGGCACCCTCATCTACCTCTTCCTGTGCAAGGGCAAGGCCCCGGCCTTCCTGGGCTCGAGCTTCGCGTTCCTCTCCCCGGTGTTCGTGGTCCTGGGCGCGAACCAGGCCCTCTGGGGCGGCAACTATTCCTTCGCCCTGGGCGGCTTCATCGCCTCGGGCTGCGTGTTCATCGCCGTGGCCCTGATCATCTGGAAGTTCGGCCCGGGCTGGATCGACTTCGTGCTGCCGCCCGCCACCATGGGCCCCATTGTGGCCCTCATCGGCCTGGAGCTGGCCGGGGTGGCCACGAACATGGCCGGAATCATGCCGGACGCCAGCGGCGCTTACAACGTCAAGGCCGTCACGGTTTCGGTGGTCACGCTCCTGGTGGTGGCCTTCGGTTCGCTCTTGTTTCGCGGGTTCATGGTCATCATCCCGGTGCTCACGGGCATCATCGTGGGCTACTTCGTGTCCATGGCCATGGGCATGGTCAACCTCGACCCGGTGGCCGCGGCCCCGGTGCTGGCCACGCCCACGTTCTACGCGCCCAAGTTCGACATCAACGCCGTCCTCATCATCCTGCCCGCCTCCCTGGTGGTCATCTCCGAGCACATCGGCCACCTGGTGGTCACGGGCAAGATCGTGGAGCGCGAGCTGACCCGCGACCCGGGCCTGCACCGCTCGCTCATGGGCGACGGCGTGTCCACGGTGCTTTCGGGCTTCCTCGGCTCCGTGCCCACCACCACCTACGGCGAGAACATCGGCGTCATGGCCATCACCCGGGTCTATTCGGTCTGGGTCATCGGCGGGGCCGCCATCCTTTCCGTGGCCCTGGCCTTCGTGGGCAAGCTCTCGGCCCTGATCCAGTCCATCCCCACGCCGGTCATGGGCGGGGTCTGCATCCTGCTCTTCGGCGTCATCGCGGCCTCGGGCATCCGCATGCTCGTGGAGACCAGGGTGGACTATTCCAAGCCCATCAACCTGACCTTGACCGCCATCGTGCTCATCGTGGGCATCAGCGGCGCGGCCGTTCAGATCGGCACGGTGCAGCTCAAGGGCATGGCCCTGGCCACGGTGGTGGGCATGGCCCTGTCCCTGGTCTTCAACGCCCTGGGCAGGATGGGGCTGCTCAACCAGCAGACTGACATCTAGGGGCAGGCCGTTGAAAATTCCGCGGCGGCTGCGTGTTGAACGGCCTGCGGGAAAGGACCGGGGTCTGCCGGCCGTCCCGGTTGCATGACGAAAAAAGAGGCGCTCCACGGAGCGCCTCTTTTTTCGTCCATGACTGCTTCGGTTACTTGGTGCCGAAGATGCGGTCGCCCGCGTCGCCCAGGCCGGGCAGGATGTAGCCGTTCTCGTTGAGCCGCTGGTCGATGGCCGCGGCGTAGATGTCCACGTCCGGGTGCCTGGAGGTGATGCGCGCGAGGCCCTCGGGCGCGGCCACCAGGAACAGGCCGCGGATCTTGGGGCAGCCCGCCTGCTTCAAGAGCCCGATGGTGGCGTCCAGGGTGCCGCCCGTGGCCAGCATGGGGTCCAGGATGATGGCCATGCGGTTCTTGATGTCCTTGGCCAGCTTCACATAGTACTTCACCGGCTCCAGGGTGTCCTCGTTGCGGTAGAAGCCCACCACCGAAACCTTGGCCCCGGGCACCATGTCCAGGACGCCGTCCATCATGCCCAGGCCCGCGCGCAGGATGGGCACCACGGTGATCTTCTTGCCCTTGATCCTGTCGATCTCCACCTCGCCGGCCCAGCCCTTGATGGTCTTCTTTTCGGTCTCCAGGTCCTTGGTGGCCTCGTAGGTCAGAAGCCGGGAAATCTCCGTGGCCACGTCGCGGAACAGGCTGGTGGAGAGGTCGTGTTTGCGGAGCAGGCCCAGCTTGTGCCGCACCAGGGGATGGTCCACTACGAATACCGCCACGGAAGGCCTCCTTGCTTGGGGTCCGGCGGCCCGGGGCCGCCCTGTGAATCATCTTGTTGTAAAGGCAGGCCCGGCAACGGGTCAAGAAGGGGGAGGCCATTTTGCGGGTCCCCGGGAAAGTGTTTTGCTTGCAACGGGTTCCCGTGTATCCTCGGGTCATGGTGGACGAACGCCGCTGGCAGCGCGAGGCCGGGTCCGGTGACGCCGGGCTGCGGCTGGACCAGTTCTGGTCCCGGGAACTGGCCGCCGAGGGGCTGTCCCGCGAGCAGGTCAAGGACTGGATCCGCGCGGGCAGGGCCCTGGTGGACGGGCGGCCCTGCGCCAAAGCCAACCTGCGCCTGCGCGGGACCGAGGCCCTGGGACTGGCGGGCGAGGCCCATGCCGGGGAACTGGCCGCCGAGGCCGGAACCCTGGACCTGGTCTTCCGCGACCAGGACCTGGCCGTGCTGGACAAGCCCGCGGGCCTGGCCACCCATCCCGCGCCCGGCCTGACCCAGGGCACCCTGGTCCACCGCCTGCTCCACCATTTCCCGGAAATCCGCGTGCTGGACGAGCAGCGGCCGGGCATCGTGCACCGCCTGGACAAGGATACCTCGGGCCTTATGGCCGTGGCGCTCACGTCCCCGGCCCGGCTGGCCCTGGCCCGGGATTTCGCCGAACGCCGCATCGCCAAGGCCTACCTGGCCCTGGTCCACGGCGTTCCCGCTCGGGCCGCGGGCCGCATCGAGGCCGCCCTGGGCCGCCACCCCACGCAGAAGACCAAGATGGCCGTGCTGGACAAGGGCGGCCGCCCGGCCGAGAGCGCCTGGCGCGTGCTCTGGCGCGACCCCCGGGGCCGGGCCAGCCTGCTTCTGGTGCGCATCTTCACGGGCCGCACCCACCAGATCCGGGTGCACCTGGCCCACCTGGGCCACCCCATCGTGGGCGACGCGGTCTATGGCGCGCGCGAACACGCGGCCTGGAAGGCGCGGGGCGACGCAGCGGCGGGCCTGGCCCCGCGGCAGATGCTCCATGCCTTCTATCTGCGCTTCACGCACCCCGGCAGCGGCGAAAACCTGCGCTTCTGGCGCGAGCCGCCGCGCGATTTCCAGACCCTGCTGGCGGCCCTGGACCAGCGCTGCCTGCGCGTGGGCCTGGTGGGCCTGCCCGGCTCGGGCAAGTCGGCCCTGCTGCGGGCCCTGGCCGCGGCGGGCGCGCCCGTGTTCTCGGCCGACGCGGTGGTGGCCGGGCTCTACGGCCCGGGGGGCGACGGGGCCGCGCTCCTGGCCCGGCGCTTCGGGGAGCGCTTCGTCCTGCCGGACGGGGGCGTGGACAAGGCCCGGCTCCTGGCGGCCATGAAGGAGAGCGCGGGCCTGCGGCGCGAGGTCATGGACCTGGTCCATCCCCTGGTCTGGGCCCGGCTGGAGGAGTTCTGGGCGGCCCACGGCGGGGCCGAGGCGGCCTTTGCCGAGATTCCGCTTCTGCTGGAGGCGGGCCGGGCAGGGGACGTGGACGTCATCGCCGGGGTCTGGCGTCCCGAGGAGGCGCGCCGCGCGGACGCCGCACGCTTCCGGGGCCTTGCGCCCGAGGACCTGGCCCTGTTCGATTCCTGGCAGTGGTCCGGGCCGGACAAGCTGCGCGCCTGCCGGCTGGTGGTGGAGAACGCAGGTGCCCTGCAGGACCTGGAGGCCAAGGCGCGGGGACTGCTGGGCATCGCGCAGCGGCTGGCCCGGGAGCGGCGGCAGGCCTCGGCCGCGGCCTTTGCCCGGCTCTTTGCCCAGACCGCCGAAACCCTGGACCAGGAGACCGCGTGATCCCCCTGCGCGACAACGTGCCGCGCCGCGGAACGCCCGTGGCGGTCTGGGCCATCATCGGCCTGAACGTGGTGGCTTTTCTCTTCACCCAGGACTTCGCGCCCCAGGGCCAAGTGGCCCTCTACTACCTCTTCGGCGTGGTCCCGGCCCGCTACTTCGACCCGGCCTGGGCCCAGATCCACGGCCTGGGAATCTCCTACTGGCCCGCGCTCACCCACATGTTCCTGCACGGCGGCTGGTGGCACCTGCTCATGAACATGTGGATGCTCTGGATTTTCGCGGACAACGTGGAAGACGCCACCGGCCATCTGGGCTTCGCGGCCTTCTACCTTCTCTGCGGGCTGTCGGCACTGGCCGCGCACCTGGTCTTCAACCTGGATTCCCGGGTGCCGGTGGTGGGCGCCTCCGGGGCCATCGCCGGGGTCATGGGAGCCTATTTCGTGCTCTATCCCCGGGGCAAGGTCTATACCCTCATCCCGATCTTCTTCTTTCCCTGGTTCGTGCTCATCCCGGCCCCGTTCTTCCTGGGCTTCTGGTTCCTGACCCAGGTCATCTCCGGGGTGGCGGGCCAGGCCGCCAACCAGCCCGGGGGCGTGGCCTGGTGGGCGCACGTGGGCGGATTCCTGGCCGGGGCCGGGCTCATCCGGCTCTTCGTCAGCCGTGCGGGCTGCCCCTCCTGCTACAACCGGGACACCCGGCACTACGAGTGGCTCTGACTATTTTCCGGTGAGGAGCAGGGAGCGCACCTGCGCCACCCCGGGCACGGAGCTGGCCGCGGCCTCGGCCTGCTTCCTGAGGCGGGTGTCCGGGACCTTGCCCAGGAGCACGGCCTCGCCGTCCAGGACCTCCACCTCCAGGCCCAGGGAGCCCAGGTCCGGGTCGTTGGACAGGGCCTCGCGCACCCGGGCCGTGACCTCCTTGTCCTTGTCCTCGGCCGCGGTGTTCTTCTCGAACACGGCCGTGATCTGGGCCACGCCCTTGGTCTCCCGGGCCGCGTGCACGGCATAGACCTGGAAGGCATGGTCCGCCACCCGTCCCACCAGGAAGGCCCTGCCGTCGTAGCAGGCCACCCGCACCTTGAGGCCCAGGACCTTGTCCTTGTCCAGGAGCTTGCCCTTGATGGTGTTGGCCAGGGCTTGGTCCTTGCTCATGGAGCCCAGGCTGCGGCCGCCCTCGTCTTCGCCGGGCTTGGCATAGGTGAAGCCCAGGCAGCAGAGGGCCAGGGCGAGCAGGGCAGAGACCAGGGAAAAGCGGCGGGAGTAAGACATGACGGCTCCTTGCTGCCCGCATCCTAGCGGACTGGGGCCCGACTGTGAAGCGGAGCGTCGGGTTCTTGACTTCTCCTGTTTCCACGTTACCTTGTACCATCGAGGCCAGTGGCCGCCTGCGGCCCGGCCCAAGGGGAGAGGCACGCAAATGGCCGTGGAATACAAGGACTACTACAAGATCCTCGGAGTCGCCAAGACGGCGACCCAGGACGAGGTCTCCAAGGCCTTCAAGAAGCTGGCCCGCAAGTACCACCCGGACCTCAACCCGGGCGATCCCAAGGCCGAGGGCAAGTTCAAGGAGGCCAACGAGGCCTACGAGGTCCTCAAGGACCCGGAGAAGCGCAAGCTCTACGACACGCTCGGCCCCAACTGGCAGCAGGGCCAGGGCTTCCAGCCGCCGCCCGGCTACGAGAACGTCCGTTTCAACTTCGGCGGCGCGGGCGGCCAGGACTTCGGGGCCTCGGGCTTCAGCGACTTCTTCGAGACCATTTTCGGCGGCCGGGGCTTCGGCGGTGCGGATTTCGGCGGCGGGCGGGAGTTCCGCCAGCGCCCCCGGCGCGGACAGGATTCCGAGGCGGTCTATGAGATCAGCCTGGAGGACGCCTTCCGCGGCGGCCAGCAGTCCATCACCCTGTCCGAGCATGCGCCCGGCCCCGACGGCCTGCCCCGGTTGAGCACCAAGACGCTCTCCGTGAACGTGCCGGCCGGGGTCAAGGACGGCCAGCGCATCCGCCTGGCTGGCCAGGGCAATCCGGGCGCGGCCGGCGGCCCGGCCGGGGACCTGTACCTGAAGATCCGGCTGGCTCCGCATCCGCTGTTCAAGGTCAAGGACGCGGACCTGGTCTATGACCTGCACCTTGCGCCCTGGGAAGCGGCCCTGGGGGCCACGGTGCGCGTGCCCACCCTGGACGGCGGGGTGGAGATGAAGATTCCGGCAGGCATGGGCAGCGGCAGGAAGCTCCGGTTGCGCGGCAAGGGCCTGGGCTGCGGCGGAACCCGCGGCGACCAGCTGGTGCGCATCATGATCCAGACGCCCGCGAACCTCACCGACGAGGAGCGGAAGCTCTGGCAGGAACTGGCCCGGAAGTCCGGCTTCCGGCCCAGGGACTAGGAGGTCGTGGGCATGGTCAAGCGTGTTCAGGAAGTGCTCGCGAGCGCTGGCTGCAACCTGCCCGAGCGCTCGGAGCTGGTGGCCTGGGCCCAGTTGGTGGAGCTCACCAGCATCGAGCCCGCCTGCATGAGCGAGCTGGTGGACATGGGCTGGGTGGAGCCGGTGCGCACCCGGGCCGAGGGTTATCTTTTCCACATGCGCGACGTCTATCGCATCCAGAAGCTCCTGCGCCTGGCCAAGGACCTGGAGATTTCCGTGGCCGCGGCGAGCATCGTGGTGGACCTGCTGGCCCGCATCGAGGAACTGGAAAACAAGGTGGCCGAGCTGCGGCGGCTGCTCTAGCCCCCATCCGGCGCGCCTGATTCATACAGAGGGAGGACCGTCATGGACCCCAACAAGCTGACCCAGAAATCCCAGCAGGCCTTGAGCGAGGCGCAGAGTTCGGCCGCCCGCCTGGGCCATCAGCAGATCGACGCCGAACACCTGCTGGCCGCCCTGGCGGCCCAGGAAGACGGTCTGGCGCCGCAGATCCTGGCCAAGTGCGGCATCGAGCCCGCGGCCTATGCCCAGGCCGTGGAGTCCGAGCTCTCCCGCATGCCCAAAGTGAGCGGCCCCGGGGCCCAGCCCGGCCAGATCTACGTGACCCCGCGCCTTTCCAGCCTGCTCGTGCGGGCCGAGGACTCGGCCAAGCGCATGCAGGACGAGTTCGTGAGCGTGGAGCACCTCTTCCTGGCCCTGCTGGACGAGCCGCCCTCCACTGGCGTGGGCCGGGTGAACAGGCAGTTCAACCTGACCCGGGACAAGGTGCTCTCCGTGCTCACCGAGGTGCGCGGCAAGCAGCGCGTGACCTCGGACAACCCCGAGGCCACCTACGACGCGCTCAAGAAGTACGGCCGCGACCTGGTGGCCGAGGCCAAGTCCGGCAAGCTGGACCCGGTCATCGGCCGCGATGCCGAGATCAGGCGCACCATCCGCATCCTCTCGCGCCGCACCAAGAACAACCCCGTGCTCATCGGCGAGGCTGGCGTGGGCAAGACCGCCATCGTGGAGGGCCTGGCCCAGCGCATCGTCAAGCAGGACGTGCCCGAGGGCCTCAAGGACAAGACCGTGTTCGCCCTGGACATGGGCGCGCTCATCGCCGGGGCCAAGTACCGCGGCGAGTTCGAGGAGCGGCTCAAGGCCGTGCTCAAGGAGGTCCAGCAGTCCCAGGGACGCATCCTGCTCTTCATCGACGAGCTGCACACCATCGTGGGCGCGGGCAAGGCCGAGGGGGCCATGGACGCGGGCAACCTGCTCAAGCCCATGCTGGCCCGCGGCGAGCTGCACTGCATCGGGGCCACCACCACGGACGAGTACCGCAAGTACATCGAAAAGGACCCGGCCCTGGAGCGCCGCTTCCAGCCGGTCATGGTGGACGAGCCCAGCGTGGAGGACACCATCTCCATCCTGCGCGGCCTGCGCGAGCGGTTCGAGGTGCACCACGGCGTGCGCATCTCCGACGCCGCCGTGGTGGAGGCCGCCGTGCTCTCGGCCCGCTACATCTCGGACCGCCAGCTGCCGGACAAGGCCATCGACTTGATCGACGAGGCCGCGGCCCTGATCCGCACGGAAATCGACTCCCAGCCCTACGAGCTGGACCGCGCCAATCGCCAGGCGCTCCAGATGGAGATCGAGCGCGAGGCCCTCAAGCGCGAGACGGACAAGGCCAGCAAGGAGCGGCTCAGGAAGCTGGAGGAGGAGCTGGCCGGGGTCAAGGCCGAGCAGGCCGAACTCCAGAGCCAGTGGGAGCGTGAGAAGAGCTCCATCGAGAGCCTCAGGCGCCTGAAGGAAGACATCGAGCGCACCCGCCTGGAGGTGGAGGAGGCCGAGCGCAAGCTGGACTACAACCGGGCCGCGGAGCTCCGCTATTCCAAACTCCACGGCCTGGAGCAGCAGCTGGCCAACGCCGAGGCGGGCCTGTCCGAGGAGGGCAAACCCCGCCTGGTCAAGGAGGAGGTGGGGCCGGACGACGTGGCCGCGGTCATTTCCCGCTGGACCGGCATCCCGGTGGCCCGGCTCCTGGAGGGCGAGCGCGAGAAGCTCCTGCGGCTGGAGGAGATCCTGCACGCCCGCGTGGTGGGCCAGGACGCGGCCGTCACCGCGGTGGCCGACGCCGTGCTGCGCGCCCGGGCAGGCCTCAAGAACCCCAAGCGGCCCATCGGCTCGTTCATCTTCCTGGGTCCCACGGGCGTGGGCAAGACCGAGCTGTCCAAGGCCCTGGCCGAGGCCCTGTTCGACTCCGAAGAGAACATGATCCGGCTCGACATGTCCGAGTACATGGAGAAGCACACCGTGGCCCGGCTCATTGGCGCGCCTCCCGGCTACGTGGGCTACGACGAGGGCGGCCAGCTCACCGAGGCCGTGCGCCGCAAGCCCTATGCCGTGGTGCTCTTCGACGAGATCGAGAAGGCCCATCCGGACGTCTTCAACGCCCTGTTGCAGATCCTGGACGACGGCCGCCTGACCGACTCCCACGGCCGCACCGTGGACTTCAAGAACACCATCATCATCATGACCTCCAACCTGGGGGCCCAGTACCTGCTGGAGGGCATCGAGCCCGACGGCGGCTTCAAGCCCGGGGTGGAGGACGCGGTCCTGAACACCCTGCGCACCCACTTCCGGCCCGAGTTCCTGAACCGCGTGGACGAGACCGTGCTCTTCAAGCCGCTCCTGCAGGAGCAGCTCATGAAGATCATCGACCTCCTGCTCACGGGCCTGCGCGCCCGCCTGGAGGAGCGCAAGATCGGGCTGACCATGACGGACCAGGCCAAGGCCTTCATCGCGCAGTCGGCCTATGACCCGGTGTTCGGCGCTCGCCCGCTGCACCGCTTCCTCCAGTCGCGTCTGGAGACGCCGCTTGCCAAGGAACTCATCGCAGGCAGGCTGGAGGACGGCACCAACGTGACCGTGGATGTTGAAGGTGAAAAGTTAGTCTTTAGGTGAAACTATGGTTTGCAGGCTTTGCGATCAGGAAAAAAAGCTTGTAAAAGCGCATATAATTCCACACGCATTTTATGGTCAGGTTTCTGATCCAAAAGCTGGCACGTTAGCCTTGACAGATGTTGATGGGGAATATCCTAAAAAAAGCCATTCTGGGCTATATGATTCCACAATACTGTGTGGAGAATGCGATAGTAAGAGAATTGGAGTTTATGACGATTACGCAAAAAAAGTATTTGTAGATGAACAATTCAAAACGGAACCAATAATATCCGCCTGTAAAGTTGTCGGATATAAAACGAGTGATCTTAATTATGCGAATATAAAATTATTTTTTATTTCAGTCCTATGGAGAGCTTCTGTGTCAAGCCAACACCACTTTAGAAGCGTTTCATTAGGGCCGTTTGAAGAGATAGCGAGAAGTATGATTTTGGATAATAATCCAGGATCAACAGAGGAGTTTTCCGTAATAATTTATAAATTTTCTGATGTTGATTATGCTATGCCCATACCATATCTTGATAAACCAGATGGTGTGAATTTTTATAAGGTGTTTTTGCCTGGATATTGTGCTTTTGTAAAAGTCGATAAACGCAAGACACCAACCGCGTTGAGATATGCACAAATAGCTGCAAATGAACCGATCATAATTATTTCAAGACAATTTATTGGGAGTAGAGACGGCAAGGCCGCAAGTAAAATAGCTCGAGCAAACTTAGGTAGAATAAAAATCCGTGAGCCCAATTAGCAGGGAAGACCTCGAATCCTACGCCGATGTCCTGTTCTGGGCCCTGGTCACGTCCAGGGGCCGAAAGTTCAAGAGCGGCGACATGGTCATCGTGCGCTTCGACGTGCCTGCCGTGGCCCTGGCCGAGGCCGTGTACGTGCGCCTCATCGACGCCCACCTCCACCCCCTGTGCCTGTCCCGGCCCACCCCGGCCATGGAGGCGCACCTGCTGGAGCAGGGCAGCTTCGGCCAGATCAGCAGCGAGCAGCCCGGCGAGACCGAGCTGTACCAGAAGGCCGCGGGCGTGCTCACCATCCTGGCCCCCACCGACCCCGGCCACCTGGCCCACGTGGACCCGCGCGTGGTGGACCAGGCCCGCCAGTCCCACCTCCACGCCCGCCAGGCCCTGGAGCGCCGCCGCAGGGCCGGAATCCTGGGGTGGACCACCTGCCTCTATCCCACCCAGGCCCTGGCGGACGCCGCCGGGGTGGACCTGGAGGAATACGCCCGGCTTCTGGTCCGGGCCTGCTTCCTGAACATGGCCGAGCCCGTGCGCGAGTGGCAGCGGCTGCGCTCCGAGGTGGAGGAGGTGGGCCGCTGGCTGGACGGCCTGAACGCCGTGAGCTTTCACCTGGAGTCCGCGTCCTGCGACCTCACGCTGGAGCCCGGCCCGCACCGCCGCTTCGTGGGCGTGAGCGGGGCCAACATCCCGGGCGGCGAGCTGTACCTGGCCCCGGACTGCCGCACGGCCCGCGGCGTGTTCCTGGCGGACCAGCCCTCCCTGCACCTGGGCCGCCTGGTCCTGGGCGCGCGCCTGGAGTTCCAGAACGGCGTGGCCGTGCGCGCCGAGGCCGCCCGCGGCGGCCAGTTCCTCCAGCAGCGGCTCTACGCCGACTCCGGGTCTCGGCACATCGGGGAATTCTCCCTCACGGATTCCCGCTTCTCCCGGGTCACGCAGTTCATGGCCCACACGCTGCTCGACGAAAACCTGGGCGGCGAGCAGGGCAACTGCCACATCGCCCTGGGCTCCGCGCCTCTGGAGAGCTACAGCGGCCCCCTGGAGGCCCTGACCCCGGAGATGGAGGCCGAGTTCGGCTTCAACGCCTCGGCCCAGCACTGGGACCTGGTGAGCACCGAGCCCCGCAGCGTGAGCGCGGTCCTGCCCGGCGGGGAGACGCGGCGCATTTACGAGAACGGCCTTTTCCTGCTCTGAAATCCCGAAAAACGGCATCCGGTCGCCCCCTTGGCGGTTGACAACCCGTCTCACGTGCTTACTTCATGGGCGCGGCGGTTTCTCGCCGCGATTTTTTGCGAGGTGAACGCATGTCTGAGCAGGAAAACAAGGGCCAGGAAATCCCCGTGAACCAGGCTGCCGAGGCAGGAGCCCCGGAGCTGAGCCTGAGCGAGGAGGAGCTGGCCGCGCTCTGCAAGAGCCACGTCTGTCCCAAGTGCCAGGTCATGGCCCAGGCCGAGGACCTGCGCCTGCGCTCCCTGGCCGAGGCCGAGAACACGCGCAAGCGGCTCATGCGCGAGGCCGAGGAGCTGCGGCGCTACGCCGGACAGTCCGTGCTGGCCGACCTGCTGCCCGTGCTGGACAACCTGGACCTGGCCCTGAATCACGCCCCGGCCGACGGGTGCAAGGATTTCGTCCTGGGCGTGGACATGACCCGCAAGATCTTCCTGGACATCCTCAAGAACCACGGCCTCAGCGTGGTGGAGGAGGCCGGGGTGCTCTTCGACCCCAACCGCCACGAGGCCCTGGGCGCGGTGCAGGACCCCAATCTGCCCGACGGCTTCGTGACCCAGGTGGCCATGAAGGGGTACGTGCTCAAGGACCGGCTCCTGCGGCCGGCCAAGGTCCTGGTGAACAAGCCCGAATAATGGCGGGTCGGGCACTTTACAAACGGACAACAGGACTTAATTCCCTCGGGACGGCGGGCATCCCCGCCCCGGAAAACACAACCAATTCTTCCAATCGAGGAGGACGGCATAATGGGCAAGATCATCGGGATCGACCTCGGGACCACCAACTCCTGCGTCTATGTCATGGAGGGCAAGGACCCGAAATGCATCACCAATCCTGAAGGCGGCCGGACCACGCCGTCCATCGTGGCCTTCACCGACAAGGAGCGCCTGGTGGGCGAGCTGGCCAAGCGCCAGGCCGTGACCAATTCGGAAAAGACCGTCTTCGCCATCAAGCGGCTCATGGGCCGGTCCTTCAGCTCCCCCGAGGTGGAGAACTGGAAGGGACACTGCCCGTACAAGATCGTGGAAGGCAAGAACGGCGACGCCTGGGTCGAGATCGCGGGCAAGAAGTACAGCCCGCCGGAGATCTCGGCCATGATTCTCCAGAAGCTCAAGGCCGACGCCGAAACCTACCTGGGCGAGCCGGTCACCGAGGCGGTCATCACCGTGCCCGCCTACTTCAACGACTCCCAGCGCCAGGCCACCAAGGACGCGGGCAAGATCGCGGGCCTGGAGGTCAAGCGCATCATCAACGAGCCCACGGCGGCCTCCCTGGCCTACGGCTTCGACAAGAAGCGCAATGAGAAGATCGCGGTCTTCGACCTGGGCGGCGGCACCTTCGACATCTCCATCCTGGAGGTGGGCGACAACGTGGTGGAGGTGCGGGCCACCAACGGCGACACCTTCCTGGGTGGCGAGGACTTCGACCACCGCGTGATCCAGTACCTGGTGGAGGAGTTCCAGCGCGAGAACGGCATCGACCTCTCCAAGGACCGCATGGCCCTCCAGCGCCTCAAGGAGGCCGCGGAAAAGGCCAAGAAGGAACTCTCCAGCTCCATGGAGACGGAGATCAACCTGCCCTTCATCACCGCGGACCAGAACGGCCCCAAGCACCTCATGATCAAGCTCACCCGGGCCAAGCTGGAGAAGCTCGTGGAAGACCTGGTGGAGCGCACAGTGGATCCTTGCCGCAAGGCCCTCAAGGACGCCGGCTTGGCCGCCAAGGACATCGACGAGGTGGTCCTGGTGGGCGGCATGACCCGCATGCCGCTGGTGCAGCAGAAGGTGAAGGATTTCTTCGGCAAGGAGCCCAACCGCTCCGTGAACCCGGACGAGGTCGTGGCCATGGGCGCGGCCATCCAGGGCGGCATCCTGGCCGGCGACGTGAAGGACGTGCTCCTGCTCGACGTGACCCCGCTGTCGCTGGGCATCGAGACCATGGGCGGCGTGTTCACCCGGCTCATCGAGCGCAACACCACCATCCCCACCCGCAAGAGCCAGGTCTTCACCACGGCCGCGGACAACCAGCCCTCGGTCTCCATCCACGTGCTCCAGGGCGAGCGGCCCATGGCCGGGGACAACATGACGCTGGGCCGCTTCGAGCTCACCGGCCTGCCCCCGGCCCCGCGCGGCGTGCCGCAGGTGGAGGTCACCTTCGACATCGACGCCAACGGCATCGTGAACGTGGCGGCCAAGGACCTGGGCACAGGCAAGGAGCAGTCCATCCGCATCACGGCCTCCAGCGGCCTGTCGGATTCGGACATCGAGCGCATGGTCAAGGACGCCGAGTCCCACGCCGAGGACGACCGCAAGAAGCAGCAGGTCATCGAGGCCCGCAACCAGGCCGACAATCTCATCTACACCACGGAAAAGACCCTGCGCGACGTGGGCGCGGGCGTGGATGCCGTGCTCAAGGGCGACATCGAGAACCGCATCCAGGAACTCAAGAAGGTCATGGAGAGCGACGACGCCGAGACCATCAAGCGGGCCACCGAGGCCCTGGCCACGGCCTCGCACAAGCTGGCCGAACAGCTCTACGCCCAGAAGACCCAGGCCCAGGGCGGCGGCCAGCAGGCCCAGCCCGGCCCGGGCGCCCAGGAGTCCAAGGGCCGCAAGGACGATGACGACGTGGTGGACGCGGACTACACCGAGGTCAAGTAGCCCCGCGGCCCAGGCGCCGCTTGCCTTGCCGGGCCAACCGGTATAGCCTGACCCGGCCCGCGTGTTCCGCGGGCCGGGTTTTTTTCTGCAACGCGCCGGACCTCCGGCGCCGTCTTGTCCGGAGTTGGGCCTTCATGAGCATCCGCCGTCCTTTCCCCGCCCTGCTGGTCCTCTGCGTCCTGCTCCTGGCGGGCTGCGCCGCCCCCCGCCTGGGCGGCCCCAGTGCCGAGTCCGTGAACCTCATGGCCACCCCGCAGCTCACGGCCGAGGCCGACAAGGCCTATGCCAAGCGCGACTGGGCCCGCAGCGAGCTCTACTACGACCGGCTTCTGGCCCGCGCCGACCTGCCCCCGCAGGCCCGGCCCCTGGCGGCCAAGCGCCTGGCGGCGAGCGCCTTCGAGAACCGCCACTACAACCAGACCCGCGCGGCCCTGGAGGCATGGGCCAGGGCCGACCAGAAGGCCCTGGACGACTGGCAGTGGCACGACCTGAACATCCGCTCCCTGGCGGCCCTGGGCAAGCAGGCCGGGCTGGAGGAGCAGCGGGCCTGGCTGGCGGCCCACCCGGAGGTTTCCTGGGAGGTGCGCCAGCGCTCGGCCCTGGCCTTCTTCGATGTGTTCTCTGCCGAGGGCAGCGACCTCCAGGCCCTGCAGGCCCTGGGCGACGCCTACCGCCTGGCTCCGGACGCCAAGTCCCGCGCCGGGCTGGAAAAGGAATTTCAGGCCCGCGTGACCAAGCTCGGCGACCGCGATCTGAAGCGTCTGGTCCAGGCCGCGCCGGCCGAGACCCGCACGGCCTTCCCCGCGGCCCTGGTGGAGTTCGAGCAGGCCCGCCGCGCGGCCAAGGACAAGGACGACTGGGCCGAGAGCTGGCGCTCCATGCGCGCGGTGCTGGCGGCCTCCCAGCTGGAGTCCAAAGACTCCCTGGGCCGCGAACTGCGCGACCTGGAGAAGAAGCGAGGCGTGCCGCGCAGCGGCGTGGCCCTGGCCCTGCCGCTCACCGGCCGCTTCGGCGACGTGGGCCGGCGCATCGCCCGCGGCGCGGCCGTGGCCCAGTGGGCCCTGGCCAACACGGGCCAGGACGTGGAGGTCCGGGTGGTGAACACGGACGCCCCGGGCTGGCCCGGGCGGCTCAACGACCTGCCCGGCTACTTCAATGTGGTGGGCGGCCCGCTCCAGACCGAATCCTTCAAGGAGATGGAGGCCGCGGGCCTTCATTTCCGGCGCTCCTTCTTCGCCTTCGTGCCCAGCCTGGGCGAGCTCAAGGAGGGCGCGCAGGCCTGGCGCTTCTTCCCCAGCGCCCGCGACCAGGCCCGGGCCGCGGCCGCGCTGGCCGTGGATTCCCTGGGCATCCGCAACGTGGCCGTGCTGGCCCCGGAAGAGAAGTTCGGCCGCCTCATGGCCGGGCTGTTCAACGAGGAGGTCACGGCCCGGGGCGGCCGGGTGGTGGCCTCGGAGTCCTATCCGCCCGCGGATCATCCAGAGTGGAGCAAGAGCGTGGCGCGGCTTCTGCGCGTGCCTTTCAGATCCTCGGGCGACATCGCGCCCAAGGCCGATTTCGGGGCGGTCTATCTGCCGGACGGCTGGACCCAGGCCCAGGCCCTGATCCCCAACTTCTTCTTCCACGAGTCCGGCTACCTGGTCTTCCTGGGGCCGGAGATGTGGAGCCGCGCCCTGGACGAGTCCCGCGACCTGGAGGAGCAGTACTACCGGATCACGGCCTGCCCCGGCGCCTGGAGCGCCGAAACCGCGGCGGCCAAGACCCTGCAGGCGGCTCTGGACGAACAGGGCCTGGGGACCGCGGACTTCTGGGTGGCCCTGGGTTACGATTTCGTGCGCTTCGCCCTGGCCCTGGGGCTGCCCGAGGGGGCGGGCGCGGGCGAGGTCAACGCCCGGTTGAACCAGATGTCCGGTTTCGCCTTCACCCTGGCCCCGTTCACCTGGAGCGCCGACGGCCTGGCCCGCGAGGACCTCTATCTGTTCCAGCCGGTGAAGGACGGCAAGATCACGGCCGATCCGGCCCGGATGCGCGAAAGCGTCTCCAAGGCCCTGGCCCGGCGCGAACTCTGGATCAAGGCCGCCAATACCAGACAGCAGCCCAAGCCCGCGGCCGTCCCGGCGACGGCCCCCGCCGCGCCTGCGGGCGGCGGCCGCAGCACGCCCGGTGAACTGGACCGGGACTAAAGGAGCAGCCATGAAGATCAGCCGCGAGGAAGTGGCCCGCGTGGCCCGTCTGGCCCGCCTGGACCTTTCCGAGGACAAGCTTGAACTCTTCGCCGGCCAGGTGGGCGACATCCTGGCCTACATCGACAAGCTCAACGAACTGGACACGGCTGGTGTTGCGCCCATGTACGGCCCGCACGCCACAAGCACCCTCCAGCGGCCCGACGAGGTGCGCCGGGAGCACACGCGGGAACAGGTCCTGTCCAACGCTCCCGAGAGCGACGGGGTCTTCTTCGTGGTCCCGCGCATCGTGTCCGCGGGGCATTGATTCTGTTGCATATGCAACTATTCAGCGCACAGAAAGAAGCGAGAGCATGATGTCCGAGCTGCACGAGAAAAGCCTTTCCGAGGTCCGGGGCCTGTTGGCCTCGCGGGCCGTTTCCGCGGAGGAGACCGTGGCCGCCTGTCTGGCGCGCACGGAGGCCACGGAGCCCACGGTCCACGCCCTGCTGCACGTGGCCGGAGAGAGCGCCCTGGCCCAGGCCAAGGCCCTGGACGCCGCGGGACCCGACGCCTCCAAGCCGTTGTGGGGCGTGCCCCTCGTCATCAAGGACGCCCTGACCACCAAGGGCCTGCCCACCACCTGCGCCTCGCGCATCCTGGAGAACTTCGTCCCCTTCTACGACGCCACGGCCGTGGCCCGGCTCAAGGAGGCCGGGGCCATCGTCCTGGCCAAGGCCAACATGGACGAGTTCGCCATGGGCTCCAGCACCGAGAACTCGGCCTATTTCCCCACCCGCAACCCCTGGGACCCGGAGCGGGTGCCGGGCGGCTCCAGCGGCGGCTCGGCGGCCTCCGTGGCCGCCTGCCAGGGATACGGCGCCCTGGGCACGGACACCGGCGGCTCCATCCGCCTGCCCGCCGCGTTCTGCGGCATCGTGGGCCTCAAGCCCACCTACGGCCGCGTCTCGCGCTACGGCCTCATCGCCTACGGCTCGTCGCTGGACCAGATCGGGCCCATGACCCGCACGGTGGAGGACGCCGCACGGCTGCTCCAGGTCATGGCCGGGCACGATGGCCGCGACTCCACCTGCGCGGACGTCCCCGTGCCGGACTACCTGGCCGCCCTGGAGCGCGCCGACCTGAAGGGCCTGACCATCGGCCTGCCCGAGGAGTACTGGGGCGCGGGCGTGGACCCCGAGGTGGCCGAGTCCTGCCGGGCCGCCGTGGCCCTGGCCGAATCCCTGGGCGCGCGCACGACGCCGGTGTCGCTCAAGCTTTCGGAGTACGCCGTGGCGGTCTATTACGTCATCGCCACGGCCGAGGCCTCCTCCAACCTGGCCCGCTTCGACGGGGTGCGCTACGGCCACCGCGACAAGGGCGCGGCCGAGCTCATCGACATGTTCACCCGCTCGCGCACCCAGGGCTTCGGGGACGAGGTCCAGCGCCGCATCATCCTGGGCACCTATGTGCTCTCGGCCGGGTACTACGACGCCTACTACCGCAAGGCCGCCCAGGTGCGCGCCCTGCTGCGCCGGGACTTCGACGCGGCCTTTGAGGAATGCGACGTGATCGCCGGTCCGGTCTGCCCCACCACGGCCTTCCGCGTGGGCCAGATGACCAGCGACCCCCTGCAGATGTACCTCATGGATATCTTCACCATCTCCACCAACCTGGCCGGCCTGCCGGGCCTGAGCCTGCCCTGCGGCCTGGGCCGCGACTCGGGCATGCCCGTGGGCCTGCAGCTCATGGCCCCGGCCTTTGCCGAGGACCGGCTCCTGGGCCTGGCCCGGGTCCTGGAGCGGAACCTGCCGCCGCTGCCGCGGCCCGCGGGGCTGGCCTGAGTCCCGGAGATTCCATGCGCGTGGCTGTGGCCGTGAGCGGGGGCCTGGACAGCCTGCTGGCCCTGGTCCTGCTGCGGGAGCAGGGCCGCGAGGTGCTGGCCGTGCATGGCCGCTTCCTGGACGCGGACCGGAGCGGCGCGGCCCTGGCCGACCTCTGCCGCGATCTCGGCGTGCCCTTCCTGGAAGCGGACCTGCGCCGCGAATTCGAGGAGCGCGTCGTCGCCCCGTTCGTGCGGGCCTACCTGGCGGGCGATACGCCCAATCCCTGCGCCGCCTGCAACCCGGACATGAAGTTCGGCCTGCTTTTCGGCATGGTCCGCGAACGCGGAGCCGAGGCCCTGGCCACGGGCCACTATGCCCGGCTGGAGCAGGGCGGCCTGTGGCGTGGCGCGGACCCGGTCAAGGACCAGAGCTATTTCCTGAGCCTGGTGCCCCTGGAGCGCCTGACGCGCGCCCTGTTCCCCCTGGGCGGCCTGACCAAGGCCGCGGCCCGGGCCGAGATCGTCCGCCGCGGGCTCACCCCGCCGCTGCCCCGCGAGAGCCAGGAGATCTGCTTCGTACCGGACGGCGACTACCGCGGCTTCCTGGAGTCCCGCGGCCAGGACCTGCCCGGCCCCGGCCCGGTGCTCCTGGCCGACGGCCGCAGGCTGGGGGAGCACCGCGGGCTCTGGCGGCACACCCAGGGCCAGCGCAAGGGCCTGGGCCTGAGCTGGCCCGAGCCGCTCTTCGTCCTGGACAAGGACCCGGCCCGCAACGCCCTCATCGTGGGCCCGCGCGCCGACCTGGCCACCTGGGGCTGCGTCCTCCACCGGGTGAACCGGCTGGCGCCTCCGGACCAGTGGCCGGACACCGTGCTGGTGCAGACCCGCTACCGCCAGAAGGCCAAGCCTGCCCGGGTCGAGGCGCGCGGCGAGGGCCTGGTCCTGCATTTCCTGGAGCCCCAGACCCGGCCCACGCCCGGCCAGATCGCGGCCGTGTACACGGACCAGGGCCGGGTGCTGGGCGGCGGGGTCATTCGTGTCGGCGGGGTGCGGCCATGACCACCTTCGCCACCCTGACCCTGGGCTGCAAGATCAACCAGTACGAGACCCAGGCCATCATCGAGGCCTTCCAGGCTCAGGGCCGCGTGCTGGTGGACGACCCGGCCCGGGCCGGGCTCATCCTGGTGAATTCCTGCGCCGTGACGGCCAATGCGGTGAACGACCTGCGCCAGGCCGTGCGCCGCCTGCACCGCGAGAATCCCGCGGCCGAGATCGTGGTCACGGGCTGCGCGGCCCAGGTCTTGGGCCGGGAGCTGGCCGACCTGCCCGGCGTGGCGCGCGTGGTGGCCCAGGAGCGCAAGGCCGAACTCCTGGGCCGGGCCGTGGTCCCGGGCTGGCAGCCCTTCGCCATCAGCGGCTTCGGCCGCGCCCGGCCCGTGCTCAAGGTCCAGGACGGCTGCTCCCACCGTTGCACCTACTGCGTGGTGCCCCTGGCCCGGGGCCGCAGCGTGAGTCGCGAACCGGGCGAAGTCCTGGCCGAGGCCGCGCGGCTCCTGGACGCGGGCTACCGGGAACTCATCCTGAGCGGGGTGAACCTGCGCCAGTACGGCGCGGACCTGGCCGGAACGCCGGATTTCTGGGACCTGCTGGCCGCGCTGGAGCGCGAGCTGGCCCCGCGCTGGGCGGACCGGGCCAGGCTGCGCCTGAGCTCCCTGGAGCCGGGGCAGCTGGGGGACAAGGCCCTGGAGACCCTGGCCGGGTCGCGGCTGGTCTGCCCGCACCTGCATCTCTCGCTCCAGAGCGGGGACGCGGAGGTCCTTCGGCGCATGGGCCGCGGCCATTACCGGCCCGGCCAGGCCCTGGAGTTCGCGGCGCGGCTGCAGGAGGTCTGGCCCGTGTTCGGCCTGGGCGCGGACCTGCTGGTGGGCTTCCCGGGCGAGAGCGAGGCCCACTTCGCCAACACCCTGTCCCTGGCGCGGGACCTGCCCCTTTCCTATGCCCATGTTTTCCCGTATTCTCCAAGGCCGGGAACGGCCGCCGCGGAGATGCCCGGCCAGGTCCCCCCGGAGGAGAAGAAATCCCGGGCGGCCCGGTTGCGGGCCGTGACCTCGGCCAAGAAGCGGGCCTTTGTGAAGGCCCTGTCCGCGGGCCGGGAGTTTTCCGTGCTGGTGGAGGAGGCGGGCGGCGAAGGACTCTCCGAGCACTACGCCCCCTGCCGGGTCCTGGGTCCTGCGCCGGTGCGCGCCCTGGTGCGTGTGCGGGCCGCGGGACTGGAGGCCGGGCGCGTGCTGGCCGAACCCCTGGAGGGCGCGTGAGCCGATTGCGGATTCCGGAGCCCGGCCTGTTCCTCCTTTCGGCCCTGGCCGCGGAGTGGGAGCAGTGGCCTGCGCTGCGGGAGCGGATTGAGGCCCGTTTCGGCCCGGCCTGCTTCGTGTCCGAGGCCCTGGATTTCGGGCACACGGGCTACTACGACGCCGAGCTGGGCCGGCCCATCGCCCGGCGGCTTCTGGCCTTCGAGAATCTGGCGCCCCTGGACTGCCTGGTGGCGGCCAAGCACTGGACCCTGGAGCAGGAGGCCGCGTTCGCCCGGCCCGACGGACGGCGTCGCTTCAACCTGGACCCGGGCCTGCTCACCCAGGAGCGCCTGGTCCTGGCCACGGGCAAGAATTTCACCCACAGGGTCTATCTCGGCCAGGGCGTCTGGGCCGACCTGACCCTGGTATATACCGGCGGCGACTGGCTGGTCCTGCCCTGGACCTTCCCGGATTACGCCGCCGAGGACATGCTGGAACTCTTGACCGCCCTGCGCGAGGAATACCGCCGCAGACTCTTCGCAGCGCGCGGTTCCAACCCGGAGCCCGAGGCTCCGCACGAGGAAAGGAAGGCAACATGCCCGCGAGCATGACCGGATTCGGGCGCAGCGAAAGCGCCGCAGAGAAATGGGTGCACAGTTTCGAGGTGAAGAGCGTCAACGGCCGCTTCCTGGACATCAAGTGGCGCATCCCCGCGGCCCTGCGCAACCTGGAGACGGCCTGGGAAAAGGTGGTGCGGGACTATGGCGCGCGCGGCCGGGTGGAGATCGCCCTGAACCTCGAGGTGAAGAGCCCGGAACTGCTCGGCGTGAGCCTGAACCTGCCCCTGGTGGACGGCATGCTCGGCCAGGTGGAGCGTCTGGCCCGCACCCGCGGCCATGCCTTTGAGCCGGACTACAACCGGCTTTTGTCCATGTCCTCGCTCTGGCGCGACGATTCCAGCCGCCCGGACCCCGAGCTGCTCACCAGCCTGGAGCGGGGTCTGCGCGCGGCCCTCGACGACTGGCGCGCCTCCCGGCGGCACGAGGGCCAGGTCCTGGCCGAGGACCTGCGCGCCCGCATCGCCAAGCTCCAAGGCCTGGCCCAGGCCATCGGCGGCCGCATCCCCCAGGTCCTGGCCGAGAAACGCGCCTCCCTCTGCCAGCGCGTGCGCGAGGCCCTGGCCCAGGTGGGCGCGGAATACTCCGAGGATCGCATGCTCCAGGAGGTGGCCGTGATCACGGACCGCCTGGACGTGTCCGAGGAGCTCACCCGCCTGGCCGCGCACCTGGACCGCTTGGTCCACACCCTGGACGGCGCGGCCGAGGAAGGCAAGCGCCTGGACTTCCTCATCCAGGAGGCCTTCCGCGAGATCAACACCTGCGGCAACAAGGCCCAGGACGTGGAGGTGAGCCGCCTGGTGGTGGACTTCAAGACCGAGCTGGAGCGCTGCCGCGAGCAGGTCCAGAACCTGGAGTAGCCATGAGCAGGCAGACGCCCCGCCAGGGGCTTCTCAACATCGGCTTCGGCAACTTCGTGGTCCTCTCGCGGGTGGTGACCATCGCCAACCCGTCCTCGGCCCCCATGCGCCGCCTGCGCGAGGACGCGCGCCAGGAGAGCCGCCTGGTGGACGCCACCCAGGGCCGCAAGACCCGGGCCATCATCGTCACGGACTCCAACCACGTGATCCTCTCGGCCATCCAGGCCGAGACCATCGGCCAGCGTTTCCTGTCCGAGGCCCAGGACACGGCCGGGGAGGCCGAACGTGAGGACTGAGACGCGGCGGGGCGTGGTGCTCGTGCTCTCCGCGCCCTCGGGAGCGGGCAAGAGCACCCTGGTGGCGCGGCTGCGCCGGGAGTTCCCGGACATCGCCTATTCCGTGTCCTACACCACCCGCGCCCCGCGCGGACAGGAGCAGGACGGCCGCGACTACCACTTCGTGGACCGCGAGCGCTTCCTGGCCATGCGCCAGGCCGGAGAGTTCGCGGAATGGGCCGAGGTCCACGGCAATTTCTACGGCACGGCCAAGGCCCCGGTGCTGGACCTGCTGGGACGGGGCCGGGACGTGCTCTTCGACATCGACGTGCAGGGCGCGGCCCAGCTCAGAAAGGCCTTCCCCGATGCCGTGCTCGTTTTCATCCTGCCGCCGTCCCTGGCCGAGCTGGAGCGCCGGCTGCGGGGCCGGGGCACGGACGCGGCCGAGGTCATCGCCCAGCGCCTGGCCAACGCCCGGGGCGAGGTGGCCGCGGCCCGGAACTTCGACTACCTGGTGGTGAACGGCGACCTGGAGCGGGCCTGCGACGAGCTGCGGGCCGTGTACCTGGCCGGACGCCTGCGCCCGGCCCAGCGGCCCGGGCTCCTGGAGGGGCTGCTGGCCCAGTGGGGGAGCCATGGCTGAGCTGGTGGTGGCCCTGGATTACCCGGATTCCGGGCAGGCCCTGGCTCTGGCCCGGACCCTGGCCGGGAGCGCGCCCTGGCTCAAGGTGGGGCTGGAGCTGTTCACGGCCGAGGGCCCGGCCCTGGTGGCCGAGCTCAAGGACCTGGGCTTCAAGGTCTTCTTGGACCTCAAGTTCCTGGACATCCCCAACACCGTGCGCGGGGCCGTGCGCTCCGCGGCCCGGCTGGGTGCGGACATGGTGAACATCCACATCGTGGGCGGGGAGCGCATGGCCGAGGCCGCGCGCCAGGGCCGCGACGAGGGGGCCGCGCCCGGGACCGCGGGGCCGCTCCTGCTGGGGGTCACCGTGCTCACGAGCATGGACGACGGGGACCTGCCCCTGCCGTTTCCCGGCGGGGCGCGGGCCTTTGCCCTGGAGCTTGCCCGGCGCGGCCGCGCATATTATCTGGACGGGGTGGTCTGCTCCGGCCAGGAGGCGGCCCAGGTCAAGGCGGCCTGCGGCAGCGGCTTCCTCTGCCTGACCCCGGGCATCCGCCCGGCGGGCGGGGAGGACGACCAGCGCCGCACCGTGACCCCGGCCCAGGCTCTGGCCGCTGGCGCGGACTTCCTGGTGGTGGGCCGCCCCGTGACCCGCGCCGCAGACCCCCGGGCCGCTGTCCGGGCACTGCTGGAGCAGATGGCCGTCCCGTGCTGACGGGCCGGGACCCCAAGGAGTGGCCATGACCCACGAGATCGCCCAGAAGTTTCTGGCGGAGCTGCCCGGCATCCGCAACGACCTGCCCTTTTCCCCGGTGCTTCTTCAGAAACTTTTCATGCAGACCGGCGAAGGGGCCATGGCCTCCATGCACGAGATCGCCGAGACCATCGCCAAGGACCAGGGCCTCACGGCCAAGCTCCTGGCCGTGGCCAACTCCGCCTTCTACGGGCTCCAGGCCCAGGTGACCACGGTGCAGCGCGCGGCCACGGTTCTGGGCCTGCGCGAGATCCGCAACATCGTCCTGGCCGTGGGCATCCGCGCCCTGGGCCGCAAGCGTCCGGTGGCCAAGGATTTCGACCTGGACGGCTACTGGCGGCACCAGTTCCACGTGGCCATGGCCGCCCGCGGCCTGGCCCGGCGCATGGGCGGGCTGGACGCGGACCTGCTTTTCACCGCGGGCCTGCTGCACGACCTGGGCAAGCTCATCGTGGCCATGCTCCGGCCCGAGGTCCTGCGGGCCGTCGCCGAACTGGCCGCGGTCAGGGGCCTGCCCGATGCCCTGGCCGAGAACGAGTACTGGGGCGTGGAGCACGGCGTGGTGGGGGCCCTGGTCCTGGGCTCCTGGGACCTGCCGCCGGAGATCGTGGAGCCGGTGAACTGGCACCACGCCCCGGAGCTGGCCCCGGCCTCGGCCCGCGAGGCCCTGGTACTGTCCCTGGCCGACGCCCTGGTGCACGGAGCCGCGGACCCGCAGAGCCCCTGCGCCGCGCCCGCGCCCGGCCTGGCCCAGACCCTGGGCCTGCCCCTGGAGGAGATCCGCGCCCTGGCCGCGGAGGTGCTGGCCGACGAGTCCGTGGACCAGTTCGTGAGCAACCTGGTCTAAAGGACGCAAACGCCCGTGCCCTGTCTCTGGAAACCGCGCAGCGCGGAAACGCCGCCGGGCTCGCTGGCCGGGCTGGCCGAGTCCCTGGGCGTCTCGGCCCTCACCGCGGGCATCCTCTGGACCCGCGGCCTGCGCGACGCAGCCGAGATGGATCGCTTCCTTTCGCCCGGCCTGCGCCATCTGGCCGACCCGGCCTCCATTCCCGGCCTGCAGCATGCCGCGCAGACCCTGGCCCAGGCCCTGGCCGAGGGCCGCAAGCCCGCCATCTGGGGCGACTACGACGTGGACGGCATCACCTCCACGGCGCTCATGAGCGAATTCCTGTCCCTGCGCGGGTTCCCGGCGCGCGCCTACCTGCCCAACCGGCTCAAGGAAGGCTACGGCATGAACGTCGCGGGCGTGGGGCGGCTGGCCGACGAGGGCGTGGGCGTGCTGCTTACCGTGGACTGCGGCGTCTCGGACTTTGAGGCCGTGGCCGCGGCCCGCGAGCGCGGCCTCGTGGTGGTGGTCTCGGACCACCATCTGCCCGGCGAGACCCTGCCCGGGGCCCAGGCCGTGTGCAATCCGCGCCTGGACGAATCCTGCGCCTGCCTGGACCTTGCCGGGGTGGGCGTGGCCTTCATGCTGGCCTGCGCCCTGAACAGGATGCTGCCGGGCCAGCCGCTGGACATGCGCCGCTTCCTGGACCTGGTGGCCCTGGGCACCGTGGCCGACGTGGTGCCGCTCACGGGCCAGAACCGCATCCTGGTGAAGAACGGCCTGCTGCTCATCAAGGAGGCCAGGCGGCCGGGCATCGCGGCCCTCAAGATGGTCAGCGGCCACGACCGTTTCGCCGACCTGGGGGCCGGGCACATCGGCTTCGGCCTGGCCCCGCGCATCAACGCCGCGGGCCGGCTGGGCGACCCGGACAAGGCCCTGCGCCTGCTCCTGGCCCCGGACGAGGACACGGCCAAGCCCCTGGCCCTGGAGCTGAACACGCTGAACAGCGAGCGGCGGCGGGAGGAGGAGGCCATCCAGGCCGAGGCCCAGGCCCAGGCCCGGGAGCTTCTGGCCGCGGACCCGGGTCTGCGCGGGCTCGCGCTCTTCGCCCCGCACTGGCACCCCGGGGTCATCGGCATCGTGGCCTCGCGGGTGGTGGAGGAGTTCTACCGGCCCACCCTGATCCTCTGCCGCGAGGGGGAAAAGCTCAAGGGCTCGGGCCGGAGCATCGACGAATTCGACCTGCACGCCGGGCTGGTCTCCATGGCCGACCTGTTGCTGGGTTTCGGCGGCCACCGCCAGGCCGCCGGGCTCTCCCTGGCCCCGGACAACCTGGAGACCCTGCGCAGGCGCTTCCACGAGTCCGTGCTGGCCCAGGTGGGCCAGCGCGAGCTGCGGCCCGTGCTCAAGCTGGACCGCGAGCTGGGCTTTGCCGATATCAGCAACGTGCTCTTGAAGGAATTGGAATTGTTGCAGCCCTACGGGGTGGGCAATCCCGAGCCGGTGTTCCAGTCCCCGCCCGTGCTGGTCAAGGACCGCCGCGTGTTCGGCAAGGACCACGTGAAGCTGACCCTGGCCGATCCCGAGGCCCGCGCCACCATCGCGGGCAAGGCCTGGCGCCAGGCCTCCAACCTCACCCCGGCCGTGGTGGGCCGGACCATGCGCTTCGCCTACACCCCGCGCATCGACGACTGGGACGGCGTGCCGCGCATCGAGCTGAACATCCGGGATTGGTGCGGCTAGCCCGCCGCCTCTCTGGCCTCGGCCGCGTGGTAGCTGGAACGCACCAGGGGCGCGCAGAACATGTGCCGCACGCCCAGGCCCTTGCCGTACTCCGCCAGTTCCGCGAATTCGTCCGGATGCACCCAGCGCGCCACCTCGGGGTGCTTGCGGCTGGGCCGCATGTACTGGCCCACGGTGATGATGGCGCAGCCGATGCCCGCCAGGTCCCGGATCACGGCCCGCACGTCCTCCATGTCCTCGCCCAGGCCGAGCATGAGCCCGCTCTTGGTGGCGATCCGCGGGGCGGCCTCGCGGGAGCGGCGCAGGAGTTCCAGGCTCCGCTCGTAGCGGGCCTGGGGCCGGATGCGGGAGTAGAGCCCGGGCACGGTCTCCAGGTTGTGGTTGAGCACGTCGGGCGCGGCGTCGAGCACGGTGCGCAGGGCGGCGTCATCGCCCTGGAAGTCCGGGATGAGCACCTCCACCCCGCAGCCGGGGTTGCCCCCGCGGATGGCCCGGATCACGGCCGCGAAGTGACCGGCCCCGCCGTCGGCCAGGTCGTCGCGGGTCACGGAGGTGACCACGGCGTAGGCCAGGCCCAGCCGGGCCACGGCCTCGGCCACGCGGCGCGGCTCGTCCGGGTCCAGGGGCGCGGGCCCGCCGGGCGTGATGTTGCAGAAGGCGCAGTGCCGCGTGCACACCGGCCCCATGACCAGAAAGGTGGCCACGCGGCGGGAGTAGCACTCCCACTTGTTCGGGCACTTGGCGTTGGCGCAGACCGTGTGCAGGCCCAGGTCGCGGGTCAGGGCCTCGGTGGCCGAGAAATTGGCGTCACGCGGCAGGCTGACGCGCAGCCAGGGCGGAATCCGGGAAGACTTGCCGGAAGTGTCCTGCGAGTGCATCCTTCACGTCCTTCATGGGGATGTCGCGGCCGGTCTCCAGGCTGAGCGAGGTGGGCCGCGCCCCGGCCAGGCCGCAGAGGGTGATGAGGTCGAACAGGGCCAGGTCGCGGGCCACGTTCAGGGCCAGGCCGTGGAACGTGATCCAGTGGCGCACGCCGATGCCCATGGAGCAGATCTTGCGCCCGTCCACCCAGGCCCCGGGACGGCCCTCCACACGGGCGGCGGGCACGCCGAAGTCCCGGCAGGTGCGGATCACGGCCTCCTCCATGTCCTCGAAGAAGCGGCGGATGCCGCCGGGCCTGCGCTCCACGCGGAACACCGGGTAGCCTACGAGCTGGCCCGGGAAATGGCAGGTGATGTTGCCGCCGCGGCCGATCTGGCGCAGGGCCACGCCCCGGGCGCGCAGGAACTCCTCGGACACGTGCAGGTTCTCCAGCCCGCCCTGGTGGCCCAGGGTGATCACCGGCGGGTGCTCCAGGAGGAAGAGGGTGTTCTCCTCCCCGGCCCGCACGGCCTCCAGGGTTTCCAACTGCAGGGCCTCGGCCTCGGCGTGGCCCAGGAGCCCGAGATCGATGATCCTCATGGTCTTTTCTGCTCCGCGGGCAGGTCCAGGATCACGGCCCCGGACTTGCGGTCGCGCGCGGGCTGTTCCGGGAAGTCCAGGCGCAGGGCCTTGCCCGGGGCCAGGCCGCGGGCCCCGGCCGGGTGGCGCAACAGGGTCAGGCCCAGGGCCGAGCAGGCGTACTGGCCGCGCAGGTTCTCCGGCAGGTCGAAGGCCTCGGACACCCCGCGCACGTAACCTTGGGGCGGCTCCGCGCCGCGGGCCAGGAAGAGGAAGTTCAGGGACAGGTTGCGCTTGGTCAGGTCGGCCTGGGCCGTGAGCCGGGCCAGCCATTCCGGGGCTCCGGCCGTGTCGAAGTTGAAGTGGCACCAGGGGCCGGGCTCGCGGCCGGGCATGGGGCAGCGCCGCAGGTGCGGGCAGGGGGCCAGGGGGTGCAGGCCCAGCTCCAGGCAGGCCGCGCGCAGGGCCGAGAGCACCCGGCCCGCCCCGCGCGTGCCCGGCTCCACCAGGAAGACGCGGCCCGTGGGCGAAAGCCCGCGCAGCAGGGTCTGAGCCAGGCGGGCGGAGTCCTCCTCCAGGTCCTGGCGGCGGGTCCAGGAGAGTTCGTTCACGGTGTTGGCCAGCACGAGCAGGTCGGCCTTCTCGCGCAGGGCCATGCCGAGCGCGCCCTTGACCAGGGTGATTTTCCAGGGCGCGTCCTGCCCGGCCACGGCGCGGAACAGGTCCAGGCCCTCGCGCATGGGCTTGGGCGAGCGGTCCACGCAGACCAGGTTCAGGCGGCGGGTGCGCAACGCGGGCCGTGCCGTCCAGAGGGCCAGGGCCAGGGTCAGGGGACCGGCCCCGAAGTCCGCCACCGTGGCCCCCTCGGGCAGGTCCAGGTCCAGGCCCGTGAACAGGCGGCCCAGGCGGTAGAGGTTCCAGGGCAGGAAATAGCGCAGATAGGCCGAGAGGGTGCGCGGGTCGCCCATGTAGTCGCGGCCCAGGTCGTCGCGGTCCTCGGTGAGCAGGCCCGAGAGCAGGCGGATGTTGCCCGGCAGGTCGGCCCGGTGGCGGGCCTTGAGCGGCTTGGCTTTGTCCAGGATGCGGCCCAGGTCGGCCAGGTCCCGGCTGATGGGGCCGGGCAGAGGGGGGAGCAGGTTTTCAGGAAACATGGGCAAAGGTCATACGCTCCAGGTAGCGGGCCTGAAACCCGGTCTCAGCGGTGAGGTCGATGGCCCGCACGCGGGCGGACAGGTCCAGCACGGCCCGGCGCGCGTTCGGGTCCGTGGCCAGGAGTTCTGCCCCGGCCAGGGAGGTGTTGCCGGCCACGTGCACGCGGGGCAGGAGCCCGGCGGGCAGGAAGCCCAGGCGCTCCAGGTCCGAGGCCCGGGTATGCTCGGCCACGGCCCCGGCCAGGCGCACGGAGGCCAGGTCCGCGGGCATGAGCCCGGCCTCGGCCAGGAGCCGCGAAAAGGCCAGGTTGAAGGCGGCCTTGAGCTTGAGGATCTCCTCGATGTCCGAGGCCAGGAGCAGCACCCCGTCCATGGCCTGGAAGGCCGGTTCCCCGTTCAGGCTGGTGAGCCTCTCGGCCAGCTTGCGGGCCAGGGGCGTGGCCGGGGCCGCGAAGCGGCCCGAGGGCTCCAGCAGGCCGCTGGAAAGGAGCAGGGCGGCCAGGGAGAGGTAGGCCGGTCCGGTGAGGCCCGGCGTCTGCTCTTCGCCGTTGGAGCCTTCAACGAAATGGGGAATGGGCCCGCCCGTTCCCAGGTGGAAGACCTCCACCGCGCCGGGCCCGGCCGTGCGGCCGAAGCGCAGGCCCACGCCCTCCAGGGCCGGACCCAGGGGCACGCTGGCGCAGAGGAGCCTGTCCGGCGACAGGGCCAGGACGAACTCGCCGTTGGTGCCCAGGTCGGCCAGGAGGAAAGGGAAGCGCGGAGCCGCGCCCGGGCCGAGGAGCAGGGCCGCCAGTCCGGCGCTCAGGTCCGCGCCCACGAAGGGGGCCAAAAGCGGCGGGATGAAGGCCCGGGGCAGGTCCGGAGCCAGCACGCGCTCGTCGCCGCCCGCGTAGTCCAGGCGGTAGGGCGCGGCGCGCAGGCCCGCGCTGTCCAGGCCCAGGGCCAGCAGGACCATGGCCGGGTTTCCGGCCAGCACCAGGAATTCCAGGGGGCCGGGCAGGCTGCGGGCGATGTCCCGCAGGCGCTCCAGCACGAGATTCCTGAGCACCTGCGCGCCCCCGGGACGGACGGCGAAGGCCAGGCGGGACATGATCTCCGCGCCCAGGCCCATCTGGGGGTTCAGCTCGCGGCCGCGAGCCACGGGCCGTCCCTGGTCCAGGGCGGTCCAGTGCAGGGAGGTGGTGCCCAGGTCCACGGCCAGGGCCAGGGGGCCTGCGGCGCTCTCCAGCCGGGATATCCGGGGCCGGGCTCCGTGGATGCCGGGCAGAGCGAGTTCGCAGGCCTGGGCCTGGCGCAGGCAGGAGAGTCGCCAGCCCGCGGCCAGATCCCCGGGGGACAGACGTTTTTCCTCGGCGGCCAGGGCCGGAGGAGGATCGGCGAGAAAACGCACCCGGCACAGGCCGCAGCGGCCCAGGCCCGAGCAGAGCGGCAGGCCCCGGAACGGCTCGGCCAGGAACAGGGCCTGGGCCAGGGTCAGGCTGGGGTCGGGCCGGGCCGTGACGAGACGGCCGTCGTGGGTGGTGGCGCGGATGAAGTCGTTCATGGGAGTGCGGGTTTTTCCGTCCCGCTACCCCTAGCCCATGGGACCGGGGCTGTAAATGCCGGGAACTCAGGCCGACAGTCGGGCCAAGGCCGCGTCCAGGTGCTCCAGCCAGAGATCCACCAGTTCGTCGTACTCCCCTGCGCCCTTGATCTCGGCCCGGCAGGACAACCCGGCCCGGGTCAGCACGGCCAGCCAGGAGTCCGGTCCCTCGGCCAGGTCCTGGGTGGCGTGGTGGCCGGGGCCGAAGAGGAAGGGGAGCAGGAGCACCGGGCCCGCGCCCTGGGCCAGGAGCCGGTCGCGCAGATGCTCGATGCCGGGGTCGGCCTCCAGGGCGCCCAGATGCAGGTGCGGGCTGCGGCGGTTCAGGGCGCGATCCAGGCTGGCGTAGAGCGCGTTGCCCGGGTGCCTGCTGCCGTGGCCCATGAGCAGCACGGTCTCCCCGTCCTCCCGCTGCGGCAGGAGCCGGGCCAGGAGCCCGGCCACACGCTCCACGTCGTCCTCGCCGGTTAGGAGCGGACCCGCCACCTCCACCTGCTGGCCCTTGGTCCGGGCCTCGGCCGCGGCCGCCAGCACGCCTTCGAACTCCTCGCCCGGCACGATGTGCAGGGAGAGCACCGCCACGCGGCCGCAGCCCTGCCCGCGCAGCCTGTCCAGGGCCTCGGCCACGGAGTCCGCGTCTTGGCCGCAGCGGGCCAGATGCCCGCGCACGCAGTGCGAGGTGTAGGCCACGGCGCAGACGGCCCCGGGATGGGCCGCCAGCACGCGGTCGCGGATACGTTCGATGACGGCCCTGGCCCCGGGTTGCCGGGAACCATAGGCCGCCAGCAGGATGGCCAGGTTCATGCCTTCTCTTTTCGGACCAGGATCAGGGAGAAGTAGTGGGGCGACTCCGGGGCGTCCGCGAGGTCGTCGCAGACCAGTTCTCCGGGCAGTCCCAGGCGGGACACAAACACGGACGAGCGGGTCAGGTCAAGGCGGTCCAGGGCCGCGCGGATATCCGGCAGGTTGCGGTAGGCCTTGAGGATCACGGCGTTGTCCGCGCAGGCCAGGAGTTTTTCCAGTTTTTCGGCCGAGCAGACCCCGGGGATGACCAGCAGGCTTTCCTCGGCTTCCACCAGGGGACGGCCCACGCGCGCGGCCGCGGCCTGGTAGGAGGTGATCCCGGGCACGATCTCCACCCGCGGCAGGGGTCCCAGTTCGCCCAGGGTGCGCAGCAGGTAGCCGAAGGTGCTGTAGGTCAGGGGATCGCCCAGGGTGATGAAGGCGGCGTCCCGGCCGGAATCGAGCACGGCCAGGGTTTTTTCGGCGTTCTTCCGCCAGGCGGTGGCGAGCGCGGCCTTGTCCCGGGTCATGGGGAAGTCCAGGCGCAGGACCTGGGCCCCGGCGGGCAGGTGCGGCCGGGCGATCTCCAGGGCGCGGGAGTCGTCGTTCTTGGGCGAGGCCGCGGCCAGGACCACGGAGACCCCGGACAGCACGCGCGCGGCCTTGAGCGTCAGCAGCTCGGGATCGCCCGGGCCCACGCCCAGGCCGAAGAGGGCGCCCTGTCTCATGGTTTCTCCTGGAAGCGGCCGGGGTGCAGGAAGCGGGCGAGCTGTTCCACGGCCTCCACGTTGCGCGGGCCGGGCCGGGAAAAGACCTGCTCGTCCACCACGAGGACCCGGCCCTGGCGCACGGCGCGCAGGGCGGCCAGGTGTGGCCGCTGGTCCGGAGGCAGGGGCCCGGCGTTCATGGCTCCACGCTGGAGCACGTAGGCGTCCGGGTCCAGGCGGAAGACCTCCTCTTCCGAGAGCCGGGCCAGCTTGTCCGCCAGGGGCACGGCGTTCGTCCCGCCTGCGGCCCGGATCACGGCGTCCACCATGGAGCCGCGGCCCGCGGCCAGGAGGTTGGGGGAGCGCACCTCGAAGAACACCGTGGGCGCGCCGTCGCCCGCCACGCGCCCGGCCACGGCGTCCAGGCGGGCCTGGAGCGCGGCAGTGAGGGCCGCCGCGGCCCGGGGCTCGCCGGTGAGCGCGCCCAGCCGGGTGATGACGGAGAAGAGCTGGGCGAAGTCGCGGACCTCGAAAAAGGCCGTGGTCAGGCCGAAGCGCTCCAGGTCGCGCAGCGGGGCCTGGGCCTCGGCCCGGCCGCCCATCTGGAGCACCAGGTCGGGCTTGAGGGCCACGATCATCTCCACGTTGGGCCGCATGTGCGTGCCGATGACCGGCCGGTCCAGGATGGAGGCGGGCAGTTCGTCGGCCTGGGTGCGGGCCGCGATGCGGCCGGCGAGCCCCATGCCGTCCAGGATCTCGTTGAAGGCCCCGTACAGGGCCACCATGCGCCGGGCCGGGGCAGGGAGCCGCACGGTGCGGCCCAGGTCGTCGGTGGTCTCAACGGGTCCGGCCAGGGCCGGGGCCGCCAGCAGGAGCAGCAGGAGCGCCGGGAGCCAGGTTGGCCTGGGGCGCGTCCAGCAGCGGGTGCCGGGAGACGAGAATGCGCGTTTCATAGATCTCCGAGAGGTGGTGTTCGGTGAACACCTCGTTCACGGTCCCGTCCAGAACCAGCCGTCCGTTCTTGAGAAAGAGCAGGCGGCGGCAGGTGAGGGCCGCCAGGTTCAGGTCGTGGATGGCCGAGAGCATGGTCAGGCCCGCGGCGTTGCGTTTGAGGAGCAGGTCCGCGGTCTCGGCCTGGCGCGCCGGGTCCAGACCTGCGGCGGCCTCGTCCAGCAGGAGCAGGTCCGCCTCCTGGGCCAGGGCGCGGGCCAGGAGCACCCGCCGCCATTCCCCGCCCGAGAGCCGGTCCGCCCGGCGCTCGGCCAGGTGGCTGCAGCCGGTCGCGGCCAGGGCGGCCAGGGCCTTGGCCCGGTCCGCCTCGGTGTAGCCGCCCAGGAAGGTGGTGTGGGCGTAGCGGCCCATGAGGGCCACGGAGAGCGCCGTGAGCTCCGGGGGTGCGGCCTGCTGGGGCACGGAGGCCGCCAGCCTGGCCCGCTCCCGGGGCCGCAGGGCGGAGAGCGGCCTTCCGGCCAGGGTCACGCTGCCCGCCAGCAGGGGCAGGGCCCCGGCCAGGGTCAGCAGGAGCGTGGTCTTGCCCGAGCCGTTGGGACCCAGCAGGCCCACGGCCTCGCCCCGGGCCACGTGGAAGCTCACGTCCCGCAGCACCGCCCGGCCGCCGTGGCCCACGCTCACGTTCTCCAGGCGGATCACGAGGCCTCCCGCCGCTGCTTGAGCAGAAGGCAGAAGAAGGGGCCGCCCAGCAGCGCCGTGAGCACGCCCACGGGCAGCTCCACCCCGCCGGGCAGGAGCGTGCGGGCCAGGACGTCGGACCAGAGCAGGAGCAGGCCGCCCAGGAGCGCCGCGTTCACGGCCAGGGGCCGGTGTTCCCCGCCCTGGACCCGGCGCACCAGGTGCGGCACCACCAGGCCCACGAAGCCGATGACCCCGGATACGGCCACGGCCGCGCCCGAAAGCAGGCTCCCGGCCAGGAGCAGGATGAGCCGCGCCCGGTCCGCGGACAGCCCCAGGAGCCGGGCCTGGGTGCTGCCCATGGAGAGAATGTCCAGTTCGCGGGCAAAGGCCAGGATGAGTCCCGCGCCCAGGACCAGATAGGGCAGGAACACGAGCACGTGGCCCCAGCCCCGGCCCTGGAAGCTGCCCATGATCCAGAAGACCAGGCCCGAGACCGTGGATTCGTCCAGGGCCTTGAGCAGCGCGATGCAGGCCGAGAGGAAGGTGGCCGTGACCACGCCCGCCAGGACCAGGGTCTCGCGCCGGAGCTCCCGGCCCGAGCGGGCCAGGCCCAGCACGGCTAGCAGGGCCAGGAAGGCCCCCAGCAGGCCGAAGAAGGGCAGGGGGTCGGCCAGGGGTAGGACGGCCGGGGTCGCGAGCCCCAGGGCCAGGGCCAGGCAGGCTCCGAAGGCCGCGCCCGTGGACACGCCCAGGGTGAAGGGGTCGGCCAGGGGATTGCGCAGGATGCCCTGGAAGGCCACGCCCGCCAGGGACAGGGCCGCGCCCACCCCGTAGGCCAGCACCGCGCGCGAGGCCCGGATGCCCAGGACCACGGTGGCCCGGGCCGGGTCGTCCGGGGCCGGGGCCAGTCCCAGGGCCGAGGCCAGGATGGAGAAGACCTCCCGGACCGGGATGTCCGCGGGGCCGGGCAGGCAGGCCAGGACCAGGGAGAGGGGGCCTGCCGCGGCCAGGAGGAGCGCGGTCCGGGAGGTTCTGGTCACTTCGTTTCCTTGAGGGTCTGCACCGCGTCGCGCAGGTGGTCGAGCCAGAGGGCGGCGAGGGCCGGGGTCTCGGCCAGGCCCTGGAGCACCGGCTTGGCCGCGATGCCCTGGGCCTTGAGCCGGGAGGCGAAGGAGCCCTCCTCGCCGCCGGCCATGTCGTTGTGGGCGTGGTCCCCGGCCACGGCCATGAGCGGCGCCAGGCGCACGGACTGGACCTTGTCCCGGGCCAACAGGGGCAGCACGTCGTCCAGGGCGGGGATGCCCTCCACGGTGGCCACGAAGGCGCTCTTGTCGAGCAGCCAGAGGTGATACTGGAGCGCGGGATACATGGCGTTGCCCGCGTGGGCCGTGCCGTGGCCCATGAAGATCACGGCCTCGCCGGGCTTGCGGCCGGCCTGGGACTCCAGCAGGGCCTTGGCCGCCAGGGGCAGGTCCGCGGGCAGGGCCAGGAGCGGGCGGCCCAGGGTGATGGCGCGCAGGCCCTTGGGCATGCCCTGGAAGCGCTGCACGGTTTCTTCCAGCTCCGTGAACTCCTCGCCCGGGATGCTGTGCAGGGACTGCACGGCCACGCGGGTGTAGCCGTCCTCGGCCAGCCGGGCCAGGGCCAGGGCCGGGGAGTCCGGATGCGCGGTCTTGGCCGCGCCGAGTTTGTCGCGGATGATGCGCGAGGTCCAGGCCCAGCGCACCTCCACGCCGGGGAAGGCCTTGCGGGCCATGGCGTCGAAGGACTTCAGGGCCTTCTGGCCCTCGGGCATGCTGGAGCCGAAGGCCACCAGGAGGATGGCTTCCTTGTCCGGCCGGGAATCGCCGTGGGCCAGGGCCGGAGCGGCCAGGACCAGCTGGAGCAGGAAGAGCAGGACGAGAAGGCGGGAAAGACGCTGCATGAGAACCTCCACACAGGAGGGGCTGGTTGGGAAGGACAAAAAACGTCCCTTTCCCGCTGGGGGAAAGGGACGCCCGTATTTGTTCCCTTCCGGATGTCCGTGCGTCAAAGCCCCGTGAACGCGCGGACGGATTCGCCTCCTGCGGCAGGTCTTCCGGCTCGCTCCACCTGTCCCGGCCTTCCCAGGTTTCCCCAGTGGCCGTCGCGGGGACAGACTTTCATGCGGAGCTTACGGCGGCGGGACCGCTCCCGATTCGCACGGGATTCCCTATCAAGCCCTGGCGGGCGCCGCAGGTGTCCGAGGTCTATCCGGCGGGGGAGGAGGCTGTCAAGGCGGGATCAGGCGGCCTGGCCCTGGAAGTTCTGGAGCAGCTCCTCCACGTTGACCACCATGGCGTCGGACTCGCCCATCATGCCGAAGCCCAGGATGGGCAGGGAGAAGATGCTCTGCACCGGCACGGTGAAGCCGGTGATGACCACCTGCTGCTGGCGCAGGACCTCGTCCACCAGGATGGCGGCGCGCTGGTCGCCCACGCGCACCACCACGGCCTGGGCGCTGGTCACGGGACGGCCGTCCGAGGGGCTTTCCAGGAAGCGGTCCAGCCGCAGCAGGACGTAGATCTCGCCGCGCACGTCCACGGTCTCGCGGCCGCCGGGCAGGCAGACCACGTCGCGGGCCGCAGGCATGTAGATCTCCACCACGTCGCGGCTGGGGATGAGGAACACGTCGCGGCCCAGGCGGCAGACCAGGGCGTCCACGATGCCCTCGTTGGCCGAGCGCGAGAGCGGGATGGTGATGGTGAAGGCGGCGCCGCGGCCGGGCTCGCTTTCGATGAGGATGTCGCCTCCCAGGCCGGCGCGGATGGCGTTGACCACCGCGTCCATGCCCACGCCACGGCCCGAGACGTCGGTGATCTTCTCCGCGGTGCTGAAGCCGGACTTGAGGATGAACTGGAGGATTTCGGCCTCGGTGGGGCGCTCGGACTCGGCCAGCAGGCCTTTTTCCACGGCCTTCCTGCGGATGCGCTCCGGATCCAGGCCGCGGCCGTCGTCGCGCACCTGGATGTAGGCGGTCTCGCCCTTGCGCGAGGCCGAGAGAAGCACCGTGCCGGTCTCGTCCTTGCCTGCGGCCACACGTTCGGCCGGGGTCTCCAGGCCGTGGTCCACGGCGTTGCGCAGAAGGTGCACCAGGGGTTCGTTCAGGGATTCCACGATGGACTTGTCCAGGGCCAGATCCTCGCCCTGGAGCTCGAAGCGGACCTTCTTCTCCACCTTCTGTCCCAGGCTCTTCACCAGCCGCTGCATGGGCGTGAAGATCTGCTTCAGCGGCACCAGGCGGATGGTCTCCACCTCGCTCTGGAGCTGGCCGATGACCGAGTCCAGCTCGCACAGGCTGGCCACGGTCTTGGTGGCGGCCGCGGCTCCGGCCTGGGAGATGACCGCATAGGTGACCATGAGCTTGCCCACCAGCTCGATGAGCTTGTCCAGGCGGTCCGTGCCCACGCGCACCGAGGAGATGGCCGACTGGCGGGCCTGGGGCTGGCCCTCGGCGTGCTCGGGCTCGTGCTGCTCGGGCTCGGTTCCGTTGTGTTCCGCCGCGGGGGCCGGGGCGGCGGCCCCGGACGGCGGGGGCAGGGGCGCCTCGGCCTGGGCCGGGGCCAGCTCCTTGCCCGTGCGCAGCACGCCCGCGCCCTGCTCCAGAAAACCGGCCAGGGCGTAAAGCAGCTTCTTGTGCGCCTCGCACAGGCCCAGGAAGGCCGAGGTGATGTCCTGGTTCACCGGGGTGATGCCGTCGGCCAGCATGTCCAGCAGGGCGATGACCTGGGCCGAGGGCAGCTTCACGTGGGTCAGGCCCAGACGCTCCATGACCGCGGCCGTGGCGCCGGAGCCGCTTTCCAGCCCCAGGACGCCCTCTTCCAGGGATTCGATGCACTGCTGGATGCTTTCGAGCATGGCCCCCTCAGTGCGCCGCCGGGCAGGCGGCCTGGAAATAGTCCTCGGCCGAGGCGAAGGCCTTCAGGGTGCGATCCAGGCCCCAGGCGAAGAACACGCCCCGGCAGTCGAAGCTCATGCCGGCCACGGCGATCTCCCGGCCCTCGGCCAGGGCGGCCAGGGATTCCCAGGCCGCGGAGCCCATGGTCAGGATCGCGGAGAGGTCCAGGAGCACGCGGCTGCCCGCGGGCGTGGCGGCGATGGCCCGGGCCAGGATCTCACGCTCGGGCTGGAGGTGGATGCGCCGCCCCAGGACCTTGAGCACCAGGACCCCGTCGCGCTGCGAGACGTCCAGGCGGATGCCCGAGGCCACCTGCGCGGGCTGGGCCGGACCCGAGGCCTTGCGCAGGAGTTCGAGCATCTCGGCGGTTTCGGCCTCGTCGGCCGCGCCCTGGTCCCGGATCTGCTCGATGACCGTGAAGATCATGTTCACCCCGAGGGAGAGCAGGGTGACGTTGTGCTCCGAGGGCTCCACCTCGCCGGACTGGATCTTCTTGAGGTAGTCCTCCACCTTGTGGGTGAAGCGTGAGGCGGACTCGAACCCGGTCATGAAGCCGGTGACGCCCTTGATGGTGTGCAGGGGCCGGGCCAGGATCTCGATGCCCCGGGCCACCTCCTGCCTTTCCAGGAGGTTCAGGCCCTCGATCACCTGGGGGTAGTACTTGTCGTTGACCTCGGAGAAGAACTCCTCGACCATGGCGTCGTCTTCGCCCATGCTCCCTGCCCGCTGCCCTACTTCTGGAGCAACCCGAGCTTTTCCAACTCGGCGTAAAGCTTTTCCTTGATCACCGGCTTGACGATGTAGCCCGAGGCCTCGCCGTCGTGGAACGAGCGGATGACCACCTTGGGGTCGTCCAGGGCCGTGGTCATGATGACCCGCACCGGGCGGCGGGCCTTGCGCTCCCGCTCCAGGCCGCGGATGTCCTCCAGGGCCTGGACGCCGTCCACCTCGGGCATCATGATGTCCATGAGGATGAGGTCGTAGGCCCGGTTTTCCTCCAGTGCCAGCCGGAAGGCGTCCACCGCCTCCTTGCCGTTGACCACGATGTCCACGTCGAACAGCGGCGTGAGGTAGGAGAGGAGCACCTTGCGGCTCAGGAATTCGTCTTCGGCGATGAGCGCTCTCATGGCAGTCCCTTGTTGCGTCTGCGGGCCATGGCCCTTTTTTCATGGTTTCCGATCCGGGCTGTTTTTTGTCAATGGTATCAGCGAAAATATAATGCGGCCTTGCATCCGGCCAGGCCTTGGGATACGAACCGCCCATGCCCGAATCGCGCACGCCCCGGCGGGAGGAACGCGTCCGCCAGGTCCTGGCCCGGCGGCAGCAGGACCTCACCCTGGTCATGGACAACATCTGGGACCCGCACAACGTCTCGGCCATCCTGCGCAGCTGCGACGCCTTCGGGGTCCTGCGCGTGCATCTCTACTACACCACGGAGCCCTGGCCGGATCTGGGCAAGAAGTCCTCGGCCTCGGCCAAGAAGTGGGTGGAGCGCGTGCGTCACGACGACCCGGCCGAACTCGTCTCCGGCCTGCGCGGCCGGGGCTTCCAGATCCTGCGCACCGGATTCTCGGACACGGCCCGGCCTCCCTGGGAATACGACCTGTCCCGGCCCACGGCCGTGATCCTGGGCAACGAGCACCGGGGAGTGTCGCCGGAACTCTGCGCCCTGGTCCCGGACGAGGTCTTCATCCCCATGCAGGGCATGGTCCAGAGCTTCAACGTCTCGGTGGCCGCGGCCCTCATCCTTTATGAGGCCGCGGGCCAGCGCCGCCGGGAGGGCCTGTCCTCATCCGCGCTGCTTTCGCCCGAGGAGCTGGAGCGCCGCGCGGCCGAGTGGCTGGACCGCTAGCCCGCCAGCGCCTCCGCCAGTTCCCGCTCCTTGGCCGCGAGGTCGTCCCAGAGCCGGGTCAGGCCGCCTTCGGCCAGTCCCTGCACCTGCTCCCGCGTGTAGAGGCATTCGAGCTTCACCTTGTTGCCTGCCACCTGGCCCACGGCCGCGGCGCTGCTGGCCTTGGCCAGGCTGGAGTGCTGCACATGGCCGATGCTCACGGTGCCGTCGTAGAGCACCGGGACCCCGGCCAGGTTGGCGCGGATGTCCCGCTCCAGGTCGTCGAACTGGGTGGGGCTGAAGCGCAGGTCGAAGCGGCCCACGCTGTCCAGGGTGTCCGTGCGCAGGAGGTGGCAGCAGCCGGACACCGAGAGGGTCCGGCGGCGGTAGGCGAAGAGGCCCAGGTCCAGGCCCCCGGCGGCGTTCTCCAGGAGATGGATGTTCTCCGGGAAGCCGGGATAGGTCTCCTGGCCGTAGCGGCCGGGCAGGAGGTTGTAGTCCGCGGACTGGAGGCAGGCCGGGGCCGCGGCCGAGACGATGCGGCAGCCCACCACCCCGGCCCAGGGCGCGGCCAGGGCCGAGCCCAGGAGCCGCGGCAGCCAGTCCCGCGGCAGGACCACGTCGTCGTCCAGGAAGCAGACGTAGCGCGACTCCCGCACCCGGGGCAGGGCCAGGAGCCAGTTGCGCGCGCCGGGTGCGCCGATGTTCACGGGCAGGCGCAGACTTTCCAGGCAGCCGGCCGGGAACCGGGACGCGGCCTGGGCCAGCATCTCCGAGGTGCCGTCCTGGGAGCCGTTGTCCAGGACCACTATGGGAGCGCCCAGGAGCTCGCCCGCGGCTAAGCTCTCCAGGGTGGCGCGCAACAGGTCGCGCTTGTTCCAGGAATAGAGGAGCAGGCGGACGTCCCGGGCGTCCGTGGCGGGTGCGGGGGCGTGCAGCAGGGCGTGCAGGCAGAGGATCAGGTGCGGATGCCAGGGCAGTTTGCGCCAAAGCCCGGCCAGGCGTGCGCGGGCCTCGTCCGCGCGGTCCAGGCGCTGGAGCAGGACGGCGGCGGCCTGCTCGCGCCAGAGGCCGAACGCGCCGCTGTCCAGGGTCTCCACCTGGCCCAGGGCCTCGGCGGCCGGGGCGTAGAACACGGCCCACTCGGCCAGGAGGCGCTGCTTGAGGGCCGCGAGGTCCGGGTCCCAGGCCGTGGCCTCGAGCATGTCCCGCGGCAGGTCCGCGTTGCCCAGGCGCAGGAGCCAGTCCCAGGTCCGCGCCAGCCAGGCCTGCCCCGAGCCCGGCGCGCGCAGCCGGGGCAGGAGCTGGCGCACCACCAGGCCGTGCTCGCCCGAGGCCAGCAGGGCGTTCCAGTCCTCCTCGGGAAAGGGCGCGGCCAGGAGGGCGTCCAGGCGCGCGGCCAGGGCCTCGGCCGGGGGAGAGGGCCGACCCTCCCGGACCAGGGCGCAGGCTTCACGCTCCAGGGGGGAGCGCTGCCAGGCCCAGAGGGCCAGGCCGCGGGCCGGGGCCGACAGGATCTGGTTCCGGGCCGCCAGGTCCAGGAGCCGCCGGGCCTGGGCCAGCCGCAGCCCCGGTTCCTCCAGACCCAGGGGCAGGCCCGGAAGGTCCTGGCGCAGGGCCGCGACGCCGGGGAGTGGTGTGGCCATGGAATCCTCCTGAAATCGCTGTACGGCAAAGACAAGACATTGAAAAGCCGGAAGCGCGGGACTATACCTGCCCCATGCGAGAAACCGACCTGGCCCGGGCCGTCGCTGCGGTGCGCAGCGGCGGGGTGATCATCTATCCCACCGAAACCCTTTACGCCCTGGGTTGCGATGCCCGCAACCTGGCGGCCGTGTCCCGGGTCCTGCGGCTCAAGGGGCGGCCCGAGAACAAGCCCCTGCCCGTGCTGGTGGGGGACATGGAGGGCCTGGCCCGGCTGGCCGAGGACGGCGTCAGCCCGGAACTGGAGACCCTGGGCCGGGCCTTCTGGCCCGGCCCCCTGTCCGTGCTCGTGCGCACCGGCGCGCTCCTGCCCCCGGCCGTGCGCGACGCCCGCGGCTACACCTCGGTGCGCATCACGTCCCACCCCCTGGCCCAGGCCCTGTGCCGGGCCGCGGACGCCCCCCTGGTAGCCACCAGCGCCAACTTCAGCGGCGCGTCGGCCACGGCGGACCCGGCCGCCCTGGACCCGGCGCTCACGGCCCTGGCCGACTGCGTGCTTTCCGGCGAGCCCCTGCCTGCCGGGGGACCTGCCTCCACGGTGGTGGCGGTGCTGGGGCCGGGACGGCTCGGCCTGGTGCGGGCCGGGGCCGTGCCCGTGGCCCGGCTGGAGGCCCAGGGCTTCCAGGTGACCCCTCTGGACTGAGACGCCGGTCCAATTCTTTCAACTCTCTGGCCCGGACCGGGCTAAATTTTAATAAGTGTTGTTATTTTATGGTATTATGTTGACACGCCGGCCCGACGCGCTGGCCTGGGACGCGGAGGATGTACAAAATTTGGGTCCGCCGCGTCCTGTGCCGGGCCAGGGCGGCTCGGCGCAGAATTTTTTTAACCCACTGTATTTAATTGTTAAAATTTTTTTCTTTGGAACGGGCCGGAATTGGCACGCTCCCTGCTAATCTCCAAGCATCCTTTCTTTTGCAACGAAGCACGAAATGGGCTTCCGGGGGCGGTCCCCGGAAGCCTTTTCGTTTTCTGCGGCCCGCTGGTGGCCCGGCACGAGCCGCCGCCGGGACGATTTTGGGGAAAAAAATAGTTTCAACCCTGCGGGATTTCATTGTATCCTGTGAAATGTTCCGCTAGAGTGGGCAGAAACGACAGGTTCAGGGAGCCGGGGAAGAAGCCCCGGACCGGAGCAGAGACATGGACAGCACGGCCTTTTGCGCGCAATGCGGCGCGGCCCTGCCGGGAATGCGCAACCCTCTGCCCACCGTGGACGCCGTGATCTTCGATCCGGCCCGCGGCGTGCTCCTGGTGGAGCGGGCCAACCCGCCCCTGGGTTGGGCCCTGCCCGGCGGCTTCGTGGACCGCGGCGAGACCTGCGAACAGGCCGCGCTGCGCGAGGTGCGCGAGGAGACCGGACTGTCCGTGGTCCTCACCGCCCTTCTGGGCGTGTATTCCGACCCGGCCCGCGACCCCCGGCAGCACACCCTGAGCGTGGTCTATACGGCCCAGGCCGCGGACCTGGACGCCCTGCGCGCGGGCGACGACGCCAAAACCGCCCGCTTCTTCCCGCTGGAGTCCCTGCCGCCCCTGGCCTTTGACCACGCCCGCATCCTGGAGGACTTCGTCCATGGCCTGCGGGCCGTCAACCCCCGCCCGCCGGGCTCGTGAGCGCAGACATGGCCACGCCTCTCGTTCTTTTCCTCACCTCGGAGATGTATCCCTTTTCCAAGACCGGCGGCCTGGGCGACGTCATGGGCGCGCTGCCCCTGGCCCTGCACCGCATGGGCGTGAACACCGCGGTCATCACCCCGCTCTACGGCCGCCTGTCCACGGCCGGGTACAAGCTGCGCCTCATCCAGCCGCACAGCCCGGTGGGTTACCCCTGGGCCCCGGTGACCGCCGAGATCTACCAGACCGACTACCACGGCATGCCGGTCTATTTCGTGGGCCGCGGCGAGTACTTCGACCGCCGCTACTACTACAACACGTACGAAGGCGACTATTTCGACAACTGCGAGCGGTTCAATTTCTTCTGCCGCGCGGTCATCGAATGGGCCGCCCGCCTGCCCGACCTTCCGGCCGTGTTCCACGCCCACGACTGGCAGACCGCCCTGGCCCCTGCCTACCTCTGGTTCCGCCGCCAGAAGGACCCGGCCTGGGAGCACGTGCGCACGGTCATGACCATCCACAACCTGGCCTTCCAGGGCCGCTTCTCCTCGCGGCTGTTCTGGGAGTGCGGCCTGGACCACGCGGCCTGGCACATGGACGGGGCCGAGTACTTCGGCGACTTCAACCTGCTCAAGGCGGGCATCGCCTACGCCGATGCCGTGACCACGGTGAGCCCGTCCTACGCCCGCGAGATCCTCACCTCCCAGTTCGGCTCCGGCCTGGAAGGCATCCTGAACAAGCGCAAAAGCGTGCTGCGCGGCATCCTGAACGGCGCGGACTACGAGGTCTGGGGGCCGGACAACGACCGCTTCCTGCCCTGCGCCTATTCCCGCGCCAACGTGGCCGGCAAGCAGGACTGCAAGCGGGCCCTGATCCGCGAACTCTACCTTTCGGACCAGCTCGAGGACAAGCCGGTCATGAGCTTCATCGGCCGCCTGCGCGGCCAGAAGGGAATCGACCTGCTCATCGAGATCCTGCCCCGGCTCATGAAGAAGCAGGTGGGCGTGGTGGTGCTGGGCGAGGGCAACCTCAAGCACGAGGCCCGGCTGCTGGCTCTCATGGAGGAGTATCCCGGGCGGCTCTCCGTGCAGGTGGGCTACTCCGAGGACCTGGCCCACCGCATCCAGGCCGGTTCGGACATCTTCCTCATGCCCTCGCGCTACGAGCCCTGCGGCCTGACCCAGATGTACGCCCTGCGTTTTGGGGCCATTCCCGTGGCCACGGCCGTGGGCGGGCTCATCGACACCATCGTGCCCTATCCCGACCCCGAGGCCACGGGTTTCACCTTTGCCGAGCCCAGCACCGAGCAGTTCCTCTGGACCATCAACCTGGCCCTCAAGCTCTGGCGCGAGGACAAGGCGGCCTGGGGCCAGATGGTGGACCGGGCCATGCGCCAGGCCTTCACCTGGGAACGCTCGGCCGGGGACTACGTGCGGCTCTACCGGGAGATCGGGGCCCGGCTCTGAGTGATGCGCAAGGTGAAGTTTGCGTGACGGCCTTGCCGAGCGGGCCGCGAAGGACTATTTCCTGAACGTACGTGAAGTCGCTGGAAGCCGGGGCTACCCCCAAGGAGCAGGGCGATGAAGATGCAGGACATCAGGAGCATGGCCAAGGCCATGGGCGTGAAGGTCGGCAACATGAAGAAGACGGACGCCATCCGCGCCATCCAGAAATCCGAAGGCAACTTCGACTGCTACGGCCGGGCCGTGGGCGGCTATTGTGACCAAGGCAACTGCCTGTTCTACGACGACTGCATGAAGACGAGTCAGGAAGAAGCCAACTGACGGTGGAAAACTCCCGGACCGTACCCGTCTATATCCCGCCCTTCGACCTCTACCTGTTCGGACGGGGCGAGCACTGGGACCTTTACCGCATCCTCGGGGCGCACCCGCACACCCCCGAGGACGGCGAGGCCGCCGGAGTCGCCGGATACCGCTTCGCGGTCTGGGCCCCCAACGCCCGGGCCGTGAGCGTGGTGGGCGACTTCAACAGCTGGCATTCCGAGCGCCACCATCTCCATCCCGTGGGCTCCTCGGGCATCTGGGCCGGGTTCATCCCGGGCCTCGCCCAGGGATTGGTCTACAAGTATGCCGTGCGCCACCAGTCCGGCCACCTGACGCTCAAGACCGACCCCCTGGCCTTCTTCGCCGAGATGCGGCCCGGCAACGCCGCCCGCGCCTGGACCCTGGACAACCACCAGTGGCGCGACCAGGAGTGGATGGAGGCCCGCCGCGCCGCTGGCCCGCACCTGCAGCGGCCCATGTCCATCTACGAGGTCCACGCCGGGTCCTGGCGCCGCCGCGACGGCCGCTTCCTCACCTGGCGGGAGCTTGCCGACGAACTCATCCCCTACGTCAGGGACCTGGGCTTCACCCACCTCGAGTTCCTGCCCCTGGCCGAGCATCCCCTGGACGAGTCCTGGGGCTACCAGACCAGCCACTATTTCGCGCCCACCTCGCGCTTCGGCACGCCCGAGGACTTGAAGGAGTTCGTGGACCGCTGCCACCAGGCCGGGCTGGGCCTGATCCTGGACTGGGTGCCGGGCCATTTCCCCAAGGACGACTGGTGCCTGGGCCGCTTCGACGGCACGGCCCTCTACGAGCACGCCGACCCGCGCAAGGGCGAGCACCCGGACTGGGGCACCTACATCTTCAACTACGGCCGCCACGAGGTGAAGAACTTCCTCCTGGCCAACGCCCTTTACTGGCTCAAGGAGTTCCACTTCGACGGCCTGCGTATCGACGCCGTGGCCTCCATGCTCTACCTGGACTATTCCCGCGAGCACGGGGAGTGGATTCCCAACGCCTTTGGCGGCAACGAGAACCTGGAGGCCATCCACCTGCTCCAGGAGCTGAACACCGTGGTCCACGCCCATTTCCCGGGCGCGGTCATGATCGCGGAGGAGTCCACGGCCTGGGCCGGAGTCTCGCGGCCCACCTACACCGGCGGCCTGGGCTTCACCTTCAAGTGGAACATGGGCTGGATGCACGACACCCTGGACTACTTCCAGAAGGACCCGGTGCACCGCGGCTTCCACCAGAACAGCCTGACCTTCTCCATGATCTACGCCTTCACCGAGAATTTCGTCCTGCCCCTGTCCCACGACGAGGTGGTGCACGGCAAGGGCGCGCTTCTCTCCAAGATGCCCGGCGACATGTGGCAGCAATTCGCCAACCTGCGCCTGCTCCTCTCCTACCAGTGGGCCCATCCGGGCAAGAAGCTCCTGTTCATGGGCAGCGAGTTCGGCCAGTGGAACGAGTGGAACTCTCAGGCCGAGCTGGACTGGATACTTCACAGTTTCGAGAGCCATACCGGCGTGTCCCGCCTGGTGCGCGACCTGAACGGCCTGCTGGCCGCGCGGCCCGCCATGCACCGCGAGGACCATTCCTGGCAGGGCTTCGAGTGGATGGATTTCGCGGACAACCGGGCCTCGGTCCTGGGCTTCGCCCGCAAGGCCCCGGACTGCGCCCCCGTGCTCTGGGTCTTCAACTGCACCCCCGTGCCGCGCCACGACTACGCCATGCGCTGCCCGGGTCCCGGCTGGTGGCGCGAGATTTTCAATTCCGACGCCGCGCTCTACGGCGGCTCCAACCTGGGCAACGACGGCGGACGCCAGGCGTTCCACCAGGAAGGCAAGGGCTGGTGCCTGTCCCTGACCCTGCCGCCATTGGCCGCCGTGGCCTTCACCCTGGATTGAGATGAAACCCCTCTGCATCACCATGGGCGATCCCGGCGGCCTTGGACCCGAGCTGGTCCGCCGCTTCTTCGCCGCCTGCGAGCCCGAGGCCCCGGTCCTGCTCCTGGGGCCGGAGAAGAGCCTGCTCCGCCTGGGCCGGACCTTCTATGACCGCCTGGAACGGCCCGAGGACCTGCCCGCCGCTCCCGGCCTCTATCTCTTCGAGCCGCCCGGGCTGGCCGGTCTGGACGTGCCTCCGGGCCAGGCCACGGTGGAGGGCGGCCTCGCCGCGGGCCAGTCCCTGGAGTGGGCCGTGCGCTGCCTGCAATCCGGCCTGGTCCACGGCCTCTGCACCTGCCCCCTGAACAAGGCCATGCTCCAGGCCGCGGGCTTCGACTTCCCGGGGCACACCGAGTTTCTGGCTGAGCGCCTGGGCACGGGCCCCCACGGCCACTGCATGCACCTCTGCGGCCCGCGCCTGCGCGTGAGCCTGGTCACCACACACCCGCCACTGACCCAGGTGCCGGGCCTCGTCACCCGCGAGGCCGTGCTCCGCTGCCTGCTGCTGACCCATGCCTTTGTCCAGCGCCTGGGCCTGGCCGCGCCCTTGGCCGTCTGCGGCCTGAATCCGCACGCGGGCGAGTCCGGCCGCATCGGCCGCGAGGAAATCGAGATCATCGCTCCGGCCATCGAGGACGCCCGCGCCCAGGGCGTGGACGTGGCCGGACCCCTGCCCGCGGACACGGTCTTCCACTTCGCGGCCCAGGGCCGCTACGCCGCGGTCCTGGCCATGTACCACGACCAGGGCCTGGGGCCGCTCAAGCTTCTGCACTTCGGCCAGGCCGTGAACACCACCCTGGGCCTCCGCTTCCCGCGCACCTCCCCGGACCACGGCACGGGCTACGACCTGGTGGGCCAGGGCAAGGCCCGCCTGGACAGCTTCGCCGCCGCCTACGGCCTGCTCACCCAGCTTATTTAGTTTTTCGTTGTAGGCGAGACGGGCGTAACATGGCGCTCACGCTATGATAAAAGATGAACAGGGAGTCAGTGCTACTTGATTTTTAACAGCAGATTTCGAGGAAACGGCTGGTTTAGTATATCCATGTTAGCACAAAATTGATCACACCTTTTGAGGGCATTATCCAGTTCACGAATGTAGTGGTTGATTTTTTCTTTCGCTTTTGGGTGGGCATTTTCAGCATCTTTTATTAATTTCATTTTTATTTCATTGATTTGAGAGCGGATATACTTTTCAGTGTTTCTCATTTCTTCCGTAGTAATTTGTTGCCCTAATATGCTTGTCAGCATGTTAAATGGTGATAATGCAATAGCGCCACATGCCTTTATAGTTAATCTGCCAAATATTTTTTTAATACAGTCATCGCATTCTAATTCTAAATACTCCACAACTTCTGGTGATATCTCTATGTAGGGTGTTCCTCCCTCTGCTGCGCTATTTTTAAATACGCAGACATCTTTTTCATTTTCACAAGCTTCATGATATCCAGTGCCAATGAAATAGCACTCGTCATGAAATATTGATCCTTTTGTGATATAGCCCCTGCACAAGATGCCTTGCCTTAATAGTCTACACGCAACATTATAACAATGATTGATGAGGTTAATAAGTCCAGCTGGTGATGATTCAGTTGAAATGATGGAAGAGTCAGAAACCTGCGTTAGGCGAAAATCAAGGTTGCGTTGGATATTTCTACTATTAGGGCAAATCGTTGCGCCATCTTTTTCGAAAATATCTCTTTGCGTCGGATTTCCAAAAGTTTTAAGGATTTTTAGGACACCGGCTAAATCTATTCCGGCGTCTTTTTCGGCATCTTCAACGATTTTTTTAAATCCAAGAATGTCGATAAACGCAATAAATTTATTTATAAAATGAGGGGGTGGCACGGTCCATCTCGTTGGTGAGGTAATTTTAAGAGGGCGCCAACATTTTGTGCTATTCCTCGTGCATCTTCTTGGCGCACTTCTCGAAGTGCAGCCCGCAGATGGCCATTTCCACGGCCGTGGGAAAGGCCTTGAACTTGGTGAACAGGGTCTTGAGGATGAGCTTCCAGTACAGGAGGCGGGAATGGGACCTGAGGCCGATGGCCCAGAAGCTGCGGAACAGGGCCTTGGTCTCGCTCCAGGACACGCGGGCGAAGACCGTGGGCCGGTAGTTCTTGAGGAAGGTGTTGACCCGCTCGTAATAGACCTTGGGCGAGTAGAGGGAGCTGACCAGCTCCTTGTAGCCGTTGACCAGGGTCTCCACGCCCATCTTGGGGATGAAGTTGAGGGAGCCGTCGGTGTTCTCGCCGCTGGTCTCGCCCAGGAGGCGGTTCTCGGCCTGGAGCCTGCGCCAGAGCCGGGTGCCGGGCAGGGCCGCCAGCATGCCCACCATGGCCGTGACCACGCCGATCTTCTGGATGAAATGGAGCTGGGTCTCGAAGATGCGCTCGGTGTCGCTGTCGAAGCCCACGATGAACCCGGCCATGACCTGCATGCCGTTGGCCTGGATGGCGTTCACGGCCCGGGCCAGGTTCAGGGTGGTGTTCTGGTGCTTGCTGCACTCCTTGAGGCTTTCCAGCGAGGGCGTCTCGATGCCCAGGAAGACCTTGTGGAAGTTGGCCGCGCTCATGAGCCGCATGAGTTCCTCGTCCTGGGCCAGGTTCAGGCTGGCCTCGGTGAAGAACACGAAGGGATAGCGCCTGGCCTTCTGCCAGGCGATGAGCTCGCGCAGCAGGGCCTTGACCTTGTCCTTGTTGCCGATGAAGTTGTCGTCCACGATGAAGACCGACCCGCGCCAGCCCGCCTTGCGCAGGGATTCCAGTTCCCCGATCAGCTGGGCCGGGGACTTGGTGCGCGGCACGCGGCCGTTCATCACGATGATGTCGCAGAACTCGCAGTTGAACGGGCAGCCCCGGGAGAACTGAACGGACATGGTGGCGTAGTTCTTCATCCGGATGAGCGACCAGAGCGGCGCCGGGGTCTTGGCGATGTCCGGCTTCTCGGCGGAGGTGTAGCGGGGCTGCGGCCTCCCGGCCAGGAAGTCGCTCACGAACAGGGGCAGGGTGACCTCGGCCTCGTTGAGCACGAAGTGGTCCACGCCGATGAACAGCTCCGGGGCCGCGGTGAAGGCCGGGCCGCCCGCCACCACGCGCTTGCCCGCGGCCTTGGCCTGGAAGATGACCTCCTGGGCGCTCTCCTTCTGCACGAGCATGGCGCCCACGAAGACCAGGTCGGCCCAGGCCACGGCTTCGGGAGTGAGGGGTTCGACGTTCAGGTCCACCAGCCGCTTGCGCCAGCCGCCGGGCAGGATGGCGGCCACGGTGAGCAGGCCCAGCGGCGGGAAGGCCGCCTTCTTGGAGATGAAGCGCAGGACGTGCTTGAAGCTCCAGAAGGTCTCGGGATATTTCGGGTTGACCAGAAGGATGTTCACGGCACGCCTCCGGGTTCCGATTTACTGTTACCGGATATAACGGATTGCGGACCAGGATGCAAAGTCTTGCGGGCAAACGCTCACAAAGCGGCTAGCAGATGCGCGGCAGCTGTTCGCCCTCCAGCATGTTCAGAAGCCGCGTGCCGCCCAGCCGGGTCTTGAGCACCACCCGGCCGGGGTGGGCGTCGGTGACCGTGCCGATGCGCACGGCCCCGCTGCAGAGCGGATCGCCCCGCAGGACCGCCAGGGCCTGGCCGGCCAGGGCCTCGGGCAGGAAGCAGAGGAACTTGCCCTCGTTGGCCAGGTAGAGCGGATCCAGGCCCAGGAAGGAGCAGCCGCCGCGCACCTCGGGCCGCACCGGGATGGCCTCCTCCTCCAGCTCGCAGCAGACGCCGGAGGAGGCCGCGATCTCGTTCACCGTGGTGGCCAGGCCGCCGCGGGTGGGGTCGCGCAGCACGTGGATCTCGGGCACGGCCCGGATCAGCCGGGCGATGGCGTGGTTCAGGGAGGCGGCGTCCGAGAGCACGGGCGTGCCGAAGGACAGGCCCTGGCGGGTGGAGAGGATGGCCAGGCCGTGGTCGCCCACGCTGCCCGTGACCAGGATGGCGTCGCCGGGCCGGGCGCTTTCGCCCGAGGGCGCGGGGTCCGCGAAGATTTCGCCCACGCCCGTGGTGTTGATGAAGATCTTGTCCACCGCGCCCTTGGGCACCACCTTGGTGTCCCCGGCCACCACCAGGACCCCGGCCTCGCGGGCGGCCTGGCCCATGGAGGCCACGATGCGGTCCAGGTCGGCCATGGCCAGGCCCTCTTCCAGGATGAAGCCGCAGGTGAGGTAGCGCGGCGTGGCCCCGAGCATGGACACGTCGTTCACCGTGCCGTGCACGGCCAGGGCGCCGATGTCGCCGCCGGGAAAGAAGATGGGGTCCACGGTGAAGGTGTCCGTGCTCATGGCCAGGGGACCGGACAGCTCGATGCGGCCCGCGTCGTTGAGGCGGTTCAGCTCCGGGTTGCCCAGGTGCTTGAGGAAGAGCTCGCCCACCAGCCGGTGCGAGGCCCGGCCGCCGCTGCCGTAGTCGAGAAGGATCTTGTCGGACATGGCTAGTCCACCTGGTATTTGTAGTAGGCTGCGCAGGATCCCTCGGTGGAGACCATGCAGGGGCCCACGGGCTTGGCCGGGGTGCAGGACTTCTTGAACAGCGGACACTGGTCCGGCCGGATGCGGCCCTTGAGCACCTCGCCGCATTTGCAGCCGGGCAGGGGAGGGCAGTCCTCGATGACCAGGCCGAAGTTCTTCTTGGCGTCGAACGCGGCGAAGGGCTCGGCCAGCTCCAGGCCCGAGCCCGGGATGCGGCCGATGCCGCGCCAGAGGGCGTCGGCGGGCGCGAAGACCTGGTCCATGACGGCCCGGGCCTTGGGGTTGCCCGCGTCGGCCACCACCCGGCGGTAGAGGTTGGCCACCTCGGCGCGGCCCTCCTTCTTGCAGCGGGCCAGGAAGAGCAGGGCCGAGAGGATGTCCACGGGCTCGAAGCCCGTGATGGCCGCGGCCTTGCCGAAGCGGTCGGCGATGACCTTGTAGGGCGCCAGCCCGATGACCGCGGACACGTGCCCGGGCAGGATGAAGGCGTCGATCCGGGTCTCCGCGTCCGAGAGCAGGACCTCCAGGGCCGGAGGCACGAGCTTGTGGAAGGAGAGCACCTGGAAGTTCGTAAGGCCCTGGGCCCGGGCCGTGAGCACGGTGGCGGCCACGGTGGGCGCGGTGGTCTCGAAGCCCACGCCCAGGAAGATCACGGTGTCGCCGGGGTTGTCCTTGGCCAGCTTGAGGGCGTCCGAGGGCGAATAGACCACGGCCACGCGCGCGCCGTCGGCCTGGGCGTTCTTCAGGTTGTGGCCCTTGCGGCCGGGCACGCGCATGAGGTCGCCGAAGGTGGCGATGATGACCCCGGGCTTGCCGGCCAGGTCCAGGAAGGCGTTCACCTCGGACTCGTGGGTCACGCAGACCGGGCAGCCCGGTCCGGAGAGGTGCACGATCTCCTTGGGCAGCAGCGAGCGCAGGCCGCTCTGGAAGATGGCCACGGTGTGCGTGCCGCAGACCTCCATGAAGCGCAGCTCGCCGGAAAGCTCGGCCTTGAGTCGCTCAAGGAGGTCCCGGCAGATGGCCGGATCGTGGAATTGCTCCAACAGTTCTCGGCTCATGGAATACCTCGCAGGGAAACGATTGCCCGGAACGGGTCCGCCCCTGCATAGCCTCTTTCGGGGCGCGCTTCAAACAAAAAAGGCGGAGCGAACTCCGCCTTTTCTGCTTGCACGCTGGCGAATCGGAATCAGACGCAGCCGGTGGGCTTGGGCAGGCCGGCCATCTTGCAGGCTCCCTTGCCGGGGCCGGACGGGAACAGCTCGTAGATTTCCTTGAGCTTGAAGCCGGTCACCTTGGACAGGATGCGCACCATGGGGGCGATGCCGTTCTTCTTGTAGTAGTCCTGCAGGAATTCGATGACCTTCTTGTGGCCGTCGGAAAGTTCCTTGATGCCCTCGGACTCCTTGACGTACTCCACCCACTCGGGGTTCCAGTCGTCGAAGCGCTGCAGGAAACCGTCCTCGTCCACTTCGAACTTCTTGCCTTTGAATTCCACAACAGCCATGGGCGTTCCTCCTCTACTTGGTTGGAATCTGGCTTGTTCCGCTTCCCGGCGCCGGGAATCGCGCCGGAATGTTCCCTATTCCATGAACGGCGATCCGCCGTCTTTGGACCACTGACAAGTCATCGCTGATTTGTACCTCAATACGCATTGGGGTGGGTTTTTGTCAACCGAGGGTCCGGCCTGGGCAGGCCTCTTTGCGCCGCCCGCTCTCCCCCGGAAACCGCTGTTTTCAGCCCTTGAGCAGCTCCTCGTAGTGGGGCCTGGCCCAATCCAGGCCCGGGTCCAGCTCCAGGGCCGTGCCCAGGTAGTCCAGGGCCTCGGCGGCATGACCCATGTGTTTGTGGCAGAGCCCCAGGTTGGCCAGGTCCGGGGCCGAGCCGCTGTCCAGGGCCAGGGCGGCCTGGAAGTCCTCGGCGGCCTCGGCGAAGCGCCCCAGCTTGAAGCGGGCCACCCCGCGCAGGTTGAAGATCTCCTTGATCTCCGGGTCCTGGGCCTGGGCCCGGTTCAGGTGTGGGATGCTCTCCTCCCAGAGCCCGGCCCGGGTCATGGCGTAGGCTTGGTAGAAGGCGGCCATGGCCCGCTCGTTGGCCTCGGGCTGGAGCGGCTCGGCCTCGGCGAAGCGGGCCGCGGCTCCGGCGAAATGCTCCAGCCGGAGCTGGAGCAGGCCCTGAAAAAAAGGCACGAAGGCCGCCCCGGGATAGGCCCGGGCGATGACGGCCAGACCGCGTCCGGCCTCCTCGGCCGGGGCCTCCTCGGCCAGGGCCCGGCCCACGAAAAGGCCCAGGCTGCGCTGCATGGTGCGCTCGCGGAACTCGAAGCCGGGCACGAAGTTGTAGTTGGTGGTCACGCCCAGGTCAGGATGGCTCGTGTCCACGCTGTAGAGGCTGAAGCCCTGGGCCTTGAGCCCGCGGGCCAGGGCCTCCAGCTCGCGCAGGATGTTGCGGTCCTCCACTCCGGGCAGACTGTTCGGGGAGACCAGCGGACCCTGCTCCAGCCAACGGATCTCGGCCAGGTCCGTGAACTTGCCCAGGCCCGAGGCCTCGTAGATGCGGCCGGTCTGGAAATCCCCGGCCAGCTGGGCCACCTCGGTGACGGCCCGGATGGCGGCCTTGGCCGGGGAGGCGGCCGTGCCCGCGGTGAACACGATCTCGCTCAGGCCCGGGAAGGTGGCCGGATCATAGGCCAGGGCCCCCACCGTGGGCACGGGCAGGCCCAGGCTGAAGTCCTTGAGCAGCAGACGCACCCCGTTGTCCCGGAAGCAGGCGCAGAGCCGGGCCAGGACCGGGTCGTGGAAGCCGGCCGGGTCCAGGGTGGGCAGCGTCGGCCGCTCCCGGTCGATGCGCGCGCAGACGTGGCGCTCCACCAGCTCGCAGGCCCCCTGGAGGATGGACTCCTCGAAGCTGTTGCCCGCGGACGAGCCGTTGAACTCGTTGAGCCGCTTGAACCAGTCCAGGGGCACCCGCCGCTCCACGCCCGCGGCCACGTCCAGGGCCGGGTGGAAGCGCCAGTGCATGAGGTCGAGCACGGCCTCGGCCTGGTCCCGGGGCAGGTCCTCGCCCACGGACTGAAGCACCTCGGACACGTCCATGAGGGCCGCGCCGTATCTGCGCCGGGCCTCGGACCAGCGCAGCAGCTCGAAATTCTCCGGACGGCTCCAGAAGCTGAAATAGCTGAAGCGCTCCACCAGCTCCATGAGAGCCGAGGCCTCGGCCTGCTCCGGCGAGGCCCCCTTGCCCATCTGCTTGCGCGTGGGCATGACCTCCCGGGCCGCCGGGCCGCAGACGCTCAAGAACACGGGAATGCCCAGGCGGCCGGTATCCACGCGCCGGGTCTCCTCCAGCACGCCGCGGCACTTCTCCTCCAGGGCGCGGCGCACCCGGGCCACGGTCTCCCGCGGCGAGGCGGCCTTGTCCTGGTCCTCGGTATAAGCCTTGAAACAATCCTTGAGCCGGATCATGCCGGTTTTCTCTCCAGCCGGTAGAGGCAGGTCACGGTGCTCTCGCCGGTTTCCCGGTCCTGGTAGGGCACGTCCTTGCGCAGCAGGCGGAAGTCCTCCTGGGCCAGGGCGAAGAAACCCTTGCCAGTGCGCTTCTCGTCCAGGCCCAGGAAGACCTCGGCACCGGGCTCCTCTGCCAGATGGGCCTGCAGGAACTCCAGGAACGGGGCATAGACCGCGTCGTTGTAGAGCACCTCGCAGCCCACGATGGCCTGGAAACGGCGGCCCAGACGGTCGCGGGTGAAGTCGGCGTGCTGCAGGCGCACCCGTTCCGCCAGGCCGTTTTTCAGGGCGTTGATGCGGCAGAAAAGCAGGGCCGAGGGCTCCATGTCCGTGAGCGTCACGGAAAAGCCCCGGGCCGCGGCCACCAGGCCGCAGAGCCCGCCGCCGGCGCCGACCTCCAGGATTTCCGCGCCGGGGGCGAAGGGATGGCGCTGGAGGAACATGCCCAGGATGAGGCAGGGCGGCCAGATCTTGGCCCAGAGCGGCAGATCCACGCTCTCGCCGGGCCGGGTCCGGCTCACCAGGCTCTCCAGGTAGCGGGGCATGTCCTCGATCTGGAGGAGCTTCAACTCCACGGAACCAAGGCGCACGTCCTCGAAACACACCGGACCGAACTCGGTCCGGGCCAAGGCGAGCAGTTCCTCAAGCGAGGCATCCAAGGGATATTCTTTGGACAAGACGTCCTCCAACAATGTTGCGTGGAAGGATCAGGCGGGGGCGTTATAGCGCGGGTCTTCCACGGCCTCAAGCTTCCAGTGCGAGGCCGGGTCCCCGGCCCGGCGCGCGAAGCGCCAGAGGGTCCGCCGCTCGTCCGGGGCGGCCTGCTCGCCGCCCGCGCGCAGGAGCGCCCGGTAGCGCACCCGCACCCGTTCCAGGCCGCCCTCCTCGCGCCGGTCCTGGACCTGGGCCTCCAGAAGCACGATCTCGGGCGACGCGCCGTGGGGGCCCTGGGCCATGAGTTGGGCCACGGCCTCGGGCCCGGCGAACTGGTCCAGATCCGCCGCATCCCCCCGGCCCAGGGCCGCGAGGATGCGTCCGAACACGGCCTTGGCCCCGGACAGGAACTCCTGCTCGTCGAAGCCGCCGGCAGAGCCCCCCATCGGGGCCGCGGGCCGCGGCGCGGACGCCTGGCCTCCGGCCAGCCGATCCCAGGCCGCGCGGGCCCGGGCCTGCCGGGCCTCCAGGTTCTCGTGATCCGCGGGGGGCCTGGGGCCGCTGTCCGGCCGCACCGGACCGCGCATCTCGTCCCGCCGCCTGCCGCGCAGGAACTGCAGGATCACGGCGGCCAAGACCACCAGAACGATGATGTCCAGGATGTCCAGGCCGCTGAACTCGCCCTGACCCAGGAGATGAGAGCGAATGAAGCCCACGCCGTCCAGGGCCGTGCCCGCGGCCCAGGCCGGGGACGGGATCAGAGAGGAGAGCAGGAGCGGGAGCGGGCACATCTCAGGTGATCAGGCCGAGGCTGCGCACGGCGTCGAGAAAGGCCCGCACGTCGATGGGCTTGGTCAGGTACAGGGCGGCCCCGCCCTTGTAGTAGGCGTCCACCACGTTGCGCGGGTCGCCCAGGGCGGTGATCATGATGATCTTGGCCTCCGCGGCCGGTTTCACGCCATGGGTCTTTTCCACGGCGCGCATCTCGCGCACGGCCTGCTGCCCGTCCTTGACCGGCATCATGATGTCCATGCAGACGAGATCGAAGGGCCTGCCCTGCTCCAAAGCCAGGGTGAAGGCCTCCACAGCCTCCTCGCCATTGACCGTGGTCATGGACTCGCCATAGGGCGCAAGGATGCTCTGCAGAAGCCGGCGGCTGGTGAAGTCGTCTTCAGCGATGAGGATGTGCATGAATGTTCCTTGATTTCATTCTTTCTACCGCATTCGGAGCGTATGCACAACTCGCGGCGAGCCCCTTGCCAGTGGCGGCCCCGCGTACTATGCCAGCAGTGGAACAACGCACGGAGACGCACATGCACCTGCCCATGACAGCCTGGGGCCAGGGACCCTTCTGGGACACCTGGCCGTTCACGCCCGGATACGGCGACTTCTACTCCACCCTGGCCAAGTTCGGCCTGGTGGCCGTCTGCCTGGGAGCCATCCTGCTCTTCCTGCGGGCGCTGTACGGCCCCAAAGGCATCTTCCGCGACAAGGAGATGGACCGCGAGGCCGAGGAGGCCCGCAAGGCCGAACTGGCGGAGCTGGAGCGGACCTTTGCCGCGGGCGAGATCGCGGAGCTGGACTACATCTACCGCAAGAAGAGCCTCCAGAAGTGAATACTCCGGACCTGAGCGTCCTGCGCGGGCGCTTCCTGGATTACGCCGAGTCCTTCATCGCCGCCGACCCCGCCCAGGGCGAGCACTACCGCCTCAAGACCGGCCACACCCTGCGGGTCCTGGACCTGGCCCAGGAGATCGCCCGCGAGGAAGGCATGGCCCCGGACACCGCCGACCTCACGGCCATGGCCGCCCTGTTCCACGACACCGGCCGCTACCGCCAGATCCGCCAGTACCACACCTTCGTGGACCGGATATCCGAGAATCACGCCCGGCTCGGCGTGCGCGCCCTTCTGGCCGACGGCCTGCTGGCGGGCCTGCCCCCGGCCCGGCGCGGCGTGGTCCTGGGCGCGGTCTTCCTGCACAACGTGCGCAGCCTGCCCCAGCGGCTGCCGCCGGTTCTGCGCGCCGTGACCATGGCCGTGCGCGACGCGGACAAGCTGGACATCGTGCCCGTGCTCCTGGAACACCTGGAGACCGCGCCGGAGCTGGACCCCGTGATCTGCATGAACGTGACCCGGGCGCCGGGACGCTACACCCCGGAGATCCTGGACGACTTGGAGCAGGGACGCACGGCCGACTACAGCCGGCTGCGCTTCGAAAACGACATGCGCCTGCTGGTGGCCAGCTGGATCTACGACCTGAACTACGCGGCCGCGCGCCGCATCTACGCCCGCCGCGGCCTGCTGGAGCGCGTCCTGGCCCCCCTGCCGGACGACCAGCGCCTGCGCGCCCTGCGACGCCGCCTGGAGCAGGCCCTCGGCCCGGCCTGAACCACTTCCCCCTTGCCTCCCGCCGTTTCCGCGCTATCTTAAGCGATACGGCCCCCGGCCGGAAGGAGGCGTCATGCCGGATCATTCCATTTACGACGTGGTTATCCTGGGCTGCGGCCCGGCCGGGTTGCAGGCCGCCATCCACGCGGCCCGCAAAAAGGCCTCGGTGCTGCTCCTGGGCCGCATGAACAAGAGCAGCCTGTACTGGGCTCACGTGGAGAACCTCTGCTGCCAGTTCAAGATCACGGGCGAGGAATTGCTGCGCGTGGGCCGCGAGCAGGCCCTGGGCTTCGGGGCCGAGCTCGTGGAGGAGGACGCCCTGCACATCGAGCCCCAGGGCCGCTTCTTCGAAATCACCACCGAGGGCGGGACCACGCTGGTGGCCAGGACCCTGGTGGTGGCCACGGGAACCACCCGCAACAAACTCGGCATCCCCGGCGAGAAGGAACTCCTGGGCCGGGGCGTGAGCTACTGCGTGGAATGCGACGGCGGCTTCTTCAGGAACGAGGTGGTGGCCGTGGTGGGCGGACAGAGCGCCGCCGCGGGCGGGGCCCTGACCCTGACCCACTCCGCCAAGACCGTGCACCTGGTGGCGGAAAAGCTCGAGGTGGCCGCGGCCCTGAAGGTCCAGGTCCTGGAGCGCGGGGTGGTCCTGCACGAGGGGATCAAGCCCGTGGAGATCGCCGGGACCAATGCCGTGGAGGCCCTGCTGCTTTCCGACGGCACGCGCCTGCCCGTGGCCGGGGTGTTCATCGAGTTGGGGGCCAAGGGCGTGCTGGAGCTGGCCGCCACCCTGGGCCTGAACCTGGACGAGAGCATGAAGTACGTGGACACGGACAAGAAGATGCGCACCAACGTGCCCGGGGTCTTCGCCGCCGGGGACATCGCGGGCCCGCCCCTGCAGATCGCCAAGGCCATCGGCGAGGGCTGTGTGGCAGGCCTGGAGGCCGCGTCCTACGCCAAGAAGATCAAGGAGGCTCAGGAATCCTCGGAAGAAGAGGACGAGGACCGATAGCGGCCGCAGGCGCGGCCTGCAAAAAACACCCCCTCGGGAGCGTGCTCCGGGGGAGTGTTTTTTGCGGCGGCGCGGCCTATCAGACTTTTTGCTCCACGGCTTCGAAACAGGGAATACACAGGGTCCGGCCATCGAAGCGCCGTGTGCGCGACTCCATGGTCAGCTCGCCGCAGACCTCGCAGGCCACGCTGGACAGGATGCGGGCCGGGCGCGGCGGCCGCACGGGCAGATCCTGGATCTCGAACATGTCCTCCAGGTCCAGATTCAGGAAGCGCAGCCGCAGCTCTTCACGCAACGTGCCGATGCGCGCCAGGTCCGCCTCCGTGGCCGTGCCGTCGGCCTGCTTGCGATAGAGCGCGCCCATTTCCTCGTCCATGCCGCTGCGGGCCGAGGGTTTGAGCAGGGCGCGGAAGCCCTTGCCGTCCGAGCGCCGGAAAAAGGAAAAGGCCATCTTGCCCAGATCGCGGTGCAGGAAATTGCCTTTGCCGTAGGTGCAGCCGGTGAGCGCCTGGATGGCGTCCACCCCGCACATGTCCGTTTCGGACACGGCCACCATGTCCGGCCCGCTCACGCCCAGCTCGCGCAGGGCCAGCTCAGCGGCGCGGATGCCGATGGTCAGGCCGGGACACTCGTGGCCGTGAAACTCCGCCACCTTGTCCAACACTTCCCGGGAAAAGGAACAGGGCATGTTCAGACCTCCTCGGCCGGCAGCACCAGGGGCCGCCCGGCCACATGGTGCACGGTGACGGGCAGACCATAGACCGCCTGCACCGTGGCGGCCTCGATCTCCTCGGGACGGCCGCAGGCAAACACCAAGCCGTCCCTGAGGAACAGGAGTTTGTGGGCGAAACGCAGCGCCGTGTTCAGGTCGTGCATGGTCATGACCACGGCCATGCCGTGGTCCCCGGCCGCGGCCCGGATCAGGCGCAGGATATCCTCCTGGTTGCGCAGGTCCAGGGCGCTGGTGGGCTCGTCGAACAGGAGCAGCCGGGGCTCCTGCACCAGGGCCCGGGCGATGGCCACCTTCTGAAGCTCCCCGCCCGAGAGCTGGTCCAGACGGCGGAGCCGCAACGCGTTGAGCCGCAGATGGCGCAGCACCGCATCCACCATGCGCAGGTCCCGCTCCGAGGCGCGCCAGCGGATGTGCGGCCGCCGCCCCAGGAGCACGGCGTCGAAGACCGTGAGCCGCGGGGCCTCGCTGTGCTGGGGCACGTAGCCCACGGCCCGGGCCACGGCGTCCGGGGACAGGCGCAGGATGTCCGTCCCCTCCACCAGGACCGCGCCGCCCCGGGGCCGGTGGATGGCGTTGATGCACTTGAGGAGCGTGGTCTTGCCCACGCCGTTGGGGCCGAGCACGGCCAGGACCTCGCCCGGCTCCACGCCGAAACGCACGTCCCGGAGCACGGCCCGGCCGTTGTAGGCGAAACTCACGCCCGCCACGTCCAGGATCACGGCCGCCTCCGCAGGATGAGCAGGAAAAAGACCGGAGCCCCGAGAAAGGCCGTGAGCACGGACACGGGCAGCACGTGCGGGGCCAGGACCAGGCGCGCCGCGGTGTCCGCGGCCAGGAGCAGCAGGGCTCCGGCCGCGGCCGAGGCGGGCAGGAGAAAGCGGTGGTCCGCGCCGATGACCCGGCGGACCATGTGCGGGGTGACCAGGCCCACGAAGCCGATGACGCCCAGGAAGGCGATGATCACGGACGTGACCAGGGTGGCCGCCAGCATGCCCAGGAGCCGCACCCGCTCCACGCGCACGCCCAGGCTCTTGGCCGTCTCGTCCCCGGCCTCCACGGCGTTGTAGTTCCAGGCGTTGGCCGTGAAGTAAACCGCAGCCCAGAGCGCGGCGCAGGCCAGGATGCCCACCTGCGTCCAGTCGGCCCGGGCCGTGTCGCCGAAGGTCCAGAAGACCATGGCCGCCAGCTGCACGTCGTCGGCCATGTACTGGAGGAACATGGTTCCGGCCGTGAACAGCGCGCCCAGGGCCACCCCGCCCAGGATCATGGTTTCCGGTCCGGCCCCTCGCCGCCGGGCCAGGCCCACGATGACCAGGGCCGCGGCCAGGCTGGCGGCAAAGGCCGCGGCCACGATGCACACGGGCTGGCTCAGGGCCACCAGACCGCCGCTGGCGGCGGTGAGCCTGCCGTCGCCCAGCAGGAGCACGGCCAGGGCCGCGCCGAAGGCCGCGGCATGGGAGATGCCCAGGGTGAACGGCGAGCCCAGGGGATTGCGCAGGATGGACTGCATGGCCGCGCCGGACAGGGAAAGCCCGGCCCCGGCGGCCAGGGCGGCCAGAGCCTGGGGCAGACGGATGTTCCAGAGGATCACGCGCGTGCGCTCGGACTCGGCCATGCCCAGCAGGGCGCGGACCACGGAGCCCAGGGAGAGGTCCGCCGCGCCCAGGCTCAGGGACACGGCCAGGGCCAGGACCGCGGCCGCGGCGAGCAGGACGATGAACGCGGCCTTGCGGTCCACGTAGCGGGCGTAGTCCTCGGGGATGTTGCCGTCCGCGAAGTGCATGGTCAGCGCAGGGGAATCTGCCGGAAGGCCAAGCCGTTGAAGAGCCGGTTCATCTCGCCGAAGACCGGCTTGCCC
>Ga0067045_1027609_pt1 | contig 82018 bp, 71 predicted proteins | sample TerdegcTABiofilm_FD_59184 | JGI IMG/M metagenome (GOLD analysis project Ga0067045, IMG submission 59184) | Combined Assembly of (Gp0054472, Gp0054536) Wastewater bioreactor microbial communities from Singapore -Terephthalate degrading... | reverse complement strand
AATCCGCCAACATAGAAAAAGCCGGCAGTGATATTGTCAAAGGGGCAAGTTTTGATAATAACCTGCCCTGTACCGATGAAAAAGAAATATTCGTGGTTGAGGGTGTGGCTGATGCATTGAAAGCTGTCATGTGCCGCTCAGGGGCTTATGAATTGAAAGGTGAACAAATTAATCAACTTGAACAGTTGATTTTTAAGGAACCTGGTAAACCTTGGGAACATGCAGCATTGAACCTAGCTATGGTGGGTCAATCAGCCGAATTCATTCTAGCAGAAGCAGGTATGAATGTGGGCAAGGGAATAAAGTTGATCATTGTCGAGGTCGGACCAGAACATCCTTTGGTATGGACAGAACAGATGATGCCGGTATTGCCCATTGTTCGTGTACGTAATTTTGATGAAGCGGTTGAATTTGCTCTTAAGGCAGAGCAGGGAAACCATCACAGCGCGGGTATTCATTCCTTGGATTTACGTCACCTCAGCCATATGGCCAAGGTAATGAATACATCAATTTTTGTTAAAAATGGTCCCAGTTATTCAGGTTTGGGGTTTGAGAGTGAAGGTTTTACTAGTTTTTCTGTGGGCACCTTCACCCGTGAAGGGCTAACCACCGCACGAAGTTTCACCTGGGAGCGGCGTTGTGTGCTGGTAGATCACTTTAGGATTGTATGAAATGATTATTTCTAAAATAAATATTTATTACAAAAAGGAGGCAGCATGAGCTACGTAGTAGGATTAGATATCGGCACCAGTGGGTGCAAAGCGGGGGTCGTCGATGAAAAGGGGGAGGTCCTAGGTATTGGCACACATGAATATGCATTTACCGGTTCGGAACCCTGGCAAATGGAATGTGACGCTGGCGATCTTTGGAGATTCTGTGCAAGTGCGGTCAAGGATGCAGTGTGTAAATCAAAGGTGGATCCTGCGGAAATCAAGGCTATCGCACTGTCTGTGCTGGGTGAGGTTTGTTTCCCTGTAGATAAAGAGGGAAATCCTATGTTACCGGGCATTCATGCGCTGGATTCGCGTGCCAATTATTATAAAAAATATACAGATTGGTGGGTGGAAAAGTTTGGTTATCTGAAAGCCTTTCAGATAACATCTTACCCACTTAGTTATCTCCCGTCAGCCATGAAAATTATGTGGGTGCGTGACAATCATCCAGATATTTTTGAAAAGACCTATAAGTATTGCACCGTTCAAGATTTTGTCATCTGGAAGTTGACCGGTGCTCCCCATATGGATTATGCTATCGCCTCACGTACATTTTTATTGGATGTCACCAAACATGAATGGGCAGATGAATTCTTTAAGGAATTGGGATTAAGTAAAGATCTATTTGCGCCGTTGCATGATTCCACCGAGGTGGTAGGTGAAGTGACCACGCAGGCTGCAGAATTGACCGGTTTGAAGGTAGGAACCAAGGTGGTGGTTGGTGGTAGTGATCAACCCATTGTTGGTCTGGCGGTAGGTGCCATACGCGATGGTGTAGTCATGGATGGTGCAGGCTCGTCGGAGGCTATTGCTACATCCACACGCACGCCAATCACATCTGAAAAAATGATGAAATTGGGTGAAGGAAGCCAATGTCATATACGCAAGGACTTGTGGTTGGCAATAGGTTTTCATGTCACCTGTGGACACCTGGTAAAGTGGACGCGAGATCAATTGGGTCAATTAGAGAAACGACAAGAGGAAGAAACGGGTAAGAACGCTTATGATCTGATCACCGCTCAGGCAGCTCAATCCAAGCCCGGTGCAAACGGCGTGATGGTGCTACCTCACTGGTTGGGTTCTGGAACCGGTTATGAACCTTGTCTGAATCCAGATTCGCGAGGCACAATTCTTGGATTGAACATTGCCAATTCCAAATCGGATATTTATCGGGCAATTTTCGAAGCTACCTGTTATGAGGTGCGCGTCATCCTGGATTCCTTTGAGGATGCTGGTATCCCCATTTCCGAACTGAAGGTGAGTGGTGGCGGTGCCAAGTCTCCCTTCTGGTTGCAATTACGAGCAGATATCACTCAAAAAGTTTGTAAAGTACCAGGCACCTCAGAAGCATCCTTGCTTGGAGCTGCAATGTTAGCAGCAACTGGTGTGGGAATTTATAAAGATCTGGAGGAAGCTGTTGATGTAGTTTGCCGTGACGTGGCTTCTTATGAACCTAATCCGCAACTTGTCAAGGAATATGATCAACGTTACTCAGTATATAAGGATTTGTACCATTCATTGCTACCCATCAATGCACGTATTCGAGGTTTGATTTCATAGTTGAAATGCATCTTTATTTTTGAGGTCATAGATGACAAAATTAAATAACAGTTTCTTGGAAATGCGCGGTATCGTTAAAGATTTCCCTGGCGTCCGCGCTCTGGATCATGTCGATTTTTCAGTAGAGGAAGGAGAAGTACACTGCTTGCTGGGTGAGAATGGGGCGGGTAAATCTACCCTGATAAAAATTCTCACTGGCGTAGTTCAACCGGATGAAGGTGAGATTATTTTCAGAGGCGAACGTTTACACCATATTACCCCACGCTATGCCCAGCAAGTAGGTATTTCAGCTATATATCAGGAGTTACAGGTTGTTCCATCTCTTACCATTGCTGAGAATGTATTTCTTGGCAGGGAGCCACTGAATAGATTCGGTCGTGTAGATATGCATAAGATGCGTAACGAAACACTTGATCTTTTTAAGCAATTGGAAATAACAGTTGATCCTGATTGGTTAATTGCCAATGTCAGCATGGGATTGCGTCAGATGACTGAAGTTGTTAAAGTATTGATTCGTGGTGGTAAATTGGTGATTATGGATGAGCCAACCTATGCTTTGAATGAAACAGAAACGGCACACCTTTTTGAGACTATCCAACGTTTGCGTACCAAAGGTATTTCCGTGATTTATATTTCACATCGAATGGAAGAGATATTTAAAGTAGGTGATCGGGCTTCCGTAATCCGTGATGGAAAATTAATTGGCACGGTAGATATCAATAAAGTTACATCTTCCGAATTAATTTCAATGATGGTCGGTAGAACCATAAAGGAGAAGTTTTATAAGGAACATGTGAAGATTGGTGACGTATTATGGCGCGGGGAAGGAATTTCAAGTGAAGATAGGACAGTGCGAAATGTTGATTTTGAAGTTCGTAAAGGTCAAATTTTGGGCTTGGCTGGAATTCGTGGGTCAGGTTACAAGGAATTAGCACGTTTAATTGGTGGTGCAGAGCCGCTATCAGAAGGCTGGTTAATTGACTCTTCAGGAAAACGGCATTCTTTTAGAAATCCACAGGATGCCATTAATGCGGGCATAGGCTATCTGCCTGATGACAGAAAAGGTGAGGGATTGGTCCTGATGCTTTCAGTTCGAAGTAACCTGGTCTTACCCATTCTTCAGAGAATCTCTAATGGAGGATGGGTGAATGACCGCAAAGCTACTCGCATTACAAATGAATATGTGAAAAATTTAAATATTCAAACACCCACTATTGATCGTTCTGTTGAATTTTTAAGTGGTGGTAACCAACAAAAGGTTGTTTTGGCTAAGTGGCTGGCGAGCAAATGTCAATTGCTAGTTCTAGATGCTCCAACACAGGGTATTGATGTAGGGGCAAAAATTGAGATGTATAAATTAATAGCCACACATGTGAAAAACGGAGGTGCTGTGATTATGGTCTCATCAGAACTTCCAGAATTGATGGCTATTTCTGATCGTATTATGGTGATTCATCAGGGGGAAGTAGTGGGAGTGGTAGATAGCGATAAATCAACTGAAGAAGAAATATTGCATATGGCTACATCAGGACAGGTTGTGTATGAGAAAGTGAACAATAACAATCCACGGAGTAAAAAAGCATGACGGTACTTTCATCAATCAAGGATGTAACTCACAGGAAAACTTACCAACGAATCAGAGCATTTGTGTTCGAGAATAGTATGTTTTTTGTACTTTTGATATTAATGGGAATAATGGGATTGGTTTCTGATAAATTTTTTACAACAAGAAATTTAACAAATATCTTGATTCAAAATTGTACTGTTACCATCGTTGCCTTAGGAGCCACCTTTGTCTTAATTTCTGGGGGGATTGATTTATCTATTGGATCTATTGTAGGTATGACTGCTGTGTTAACCTGTGGATTGACCCAATATAACGGATTTCAAGAGTGGCAAGCCATTCTACTTTCTTTAGTATTATCTATATGCGTTGGAATGTTAAATGGCTGGATTATCACACGATTTAAATTAGAACCGGTTGTAGTAACCTTAGGTATGTGGTATTTTGTTCAGGGTCTCTTTCAGAATTATATCCAGAGCCGTGTTCCAACAGCACCACCTTTTACAACTTTCTTAGGGAGTGGAAGTATTCTTAACCTACCTGTAATTGTACTGATTACAGTGTTAATGGTAATTTTGGGTCATATAATTTTATCAAAGACTTTATTAGGAAGATGGATTTACGCCATGGGGGGAAATCCGGTGAGCGCAAAATTATCAGGTGTGCCAATATTAAAGGCTAGAATGATTGTTTTTTCACTCTGTGCTTTTTTCGCTTTTGTCAGTTCAATATTGATGAGTGGTCGAATTTACGCAGTTGATGCAAATGCGGGTAGTGGGATTGTGTTTCTTGCACCCGCAGCTGCAGTGGTGGGTGGCACCAGTTTATTTGGTGGTAAAGGAAGAGCAATCAATGCTGTTATTGGAGCATTAATTATGGGTGTGATTGCGAATGGATTGAATTTGACTAGATTGAGTTTTTTCTGGCAACAGGTTGCAGTAGGTGCTGCGATATTAATTGCAGTGACCATTGATGCCATCCAGCGCCGCAGAGATTGAATTATTAGGTAAAAAAATGAAAAATAAAAACAACAACAAATCATTTTGGCAGGAATTACTACAAAATATCGTAAAACTTAGAATCCTGGTTGTAGTAGTTGTTATCTTTACTGTCATAAGTATCTATTCTCCCACTTTTCGAAAACCAAGCTTTTTTCTTGAAAATATCCTGCGACCTGCTTCAATCATTTGCATTATCTCTTTAGGTATGACCATTATCTTAGCCTCTCGTGGCTTAGATTTATCAGTAGGTTCAAATGCAGCTTTATCCAGCACGATTGGAATCATGTCATTTATGGCTTTCAAGCTGCCCATCTGGTTAGGAGTAATTATTGGTTTGGTTGTTGGTATCTTATTTGGTTTATTTAATGCTTTCTTTATCACCAAACTGCGTATCGCTCCCTTCGTAGTCACACTAGCCACTATGACTCTGGGTAGAGGTATTAACCTTCTCCTCTCAGGTAATCTCTTTACCTATGGATTGCCTTCATCTTTTCGTGATATAGGTAGAGGCTCGATTTTCAGTATTCCAATTCCTTTCGTTATCGTATTGTTGCTTTGGGCATTCACCTGGTATTTATTTAACAGAACTAAGTTTGGAAAATATGCATGCGCTATCGGTTCTAATGAGTCTGCTGCACATGTTGCAGGGGTAGATGTGGATAGGTATAAAACCTATTTCTATATGTATATTGGATTTTTATCAGCCCTAGCGGGTTTGCTGATATCAGCGAGGGCAAATATGGTTGCTGTCACTACTGGTTTGGGTTATGAGTTGGATGCAATCGCAGCAGTGATTTTAGGTGGTACATCGATGGCCGGTGGTTCTGGAACATTGACCGGAAGTATCATCGCAGCCATAATGTTGACTATATTGGATAATGGTTTACAACTACTTGGAATCAGCACATTTATTCAGCGTGCAATTGTTGGATTGATTATCATAATTGGATTGGCATATGCTGCCTGGCAGGATGAAAAAGCCAGGAAAGTTACCAGATTGCAAATGGCACAGAAGTATCAAAAATAAAAATTAATGAAAGGAGGTGATACCTCAGAACATTCGAACATTTAGGAATAAGTACGAAAAATTAAAAAGGAGAAGAGTAAATGAAAAAGTTTAGTTTGATTATTGTATTGCTGTTAGTTGCAGTGTTGTTTGTTGCTGCTTGCCAACCAAAAGCTGCAGCGGGTAAGAAAGTTGTACTAGGTTACTCGCCACCTACATTGGAAATGACTGACTTCTATAAATGGGGTCAGGAAGGCTTAGAGCGTAAAGCAGCAGAATTAGGGTTGGATCTGGAGGTCATTACCAAGGCTCCCTCCACCCATGCAGCAGCCGAAGAACAGCTGAAAATCATCGAGGATTTCATCACCCAGGGTGTGGATTACATATGGACCGTCCCTGTCTCAGTAGAAGCAGGTGACCCCATCTTTGCAGCGGCATATAAAGCAGGTATCCCTATTTTCGTTGGACACGCACTTTATGAAAATCCCGATGAACTACACATTATCAACGTCGGTACAGATTTCCTTAAGACAGGTACTGATGTGGGCACGTTTATTGCCCAAGAGTTGAATTGTGAAGGTCCCGTAGGGATAATTCGTGGTGCAGCAGGTCAATATGATACCTGGCGTGTTCAGTCTGCAATAGATGAGTTAGCAGTCAAATGCCCAAATATGAAGGTGTATACATCCAACTATACGGATTGGGTAACAGAGAATGGTCTGAATGAAGCAAAAACCATGGTTACCGATCATCCCGATGTGAAGTTGATCTACAATCCATCCTCAACCCTTACAATGGGGACGGTACAAGCACTCGATGAATTGGGGTTAACTGGCAAGATTAAAGTTTTGGATTATGACCTGATTCCAACAGTTCAGGCGATGTGCAAACAAGATCCCCCAGCAGTCATCGGTGGCTTAGCTATGTTCCCGTATAAATACGGTGAGGTAATTGCACAATTGATCGCTGATAAAGAAGCTGGTAAGACAATCCCCACAGTCACCGAAGTGCCTGGAGTTGTGGTTACTTGTGATAAGATCGCGTCTACATTTGCTGATTGGTATCTCAACGCGGAATTTAAATACGTAAAATAGACAAGTAACTTATTTGTAAAACATGGAGGGGCTTTTGCTCCTCCATGTCTATTTAATTATCTGTAGCTGTTTGAAATATGGGGGTTAATTCTTTTCAATGAGGTAACACGTAAAAAGTCATTGTAGTGGCTATCCCAATCATTAATGTGTTGTGGTTCAAATCTCTTTATTGGGAATGATTTGTTGATTACTAACTTTCCCTCAGCTATTGAATTCACATCACCCAACGCGATCATCTGCATGATGATGTTTCCTGTAATAGTAGCTTCAATTGGACCTGATGTAATAGGAATATTGCATGCGTTTGCAGCAAGTTGACACAGGTACTCATTTCTTGAGCCACCACCAATGATTTGTAATAAATTAGGTCTTCTGCCTAAAATATCCTCTAACATATCCAATGTGTAACGATATTTAAATACCAGACTATCGAAACATACTCTACAAATCTCTCCAATTGATTGTGGCACTTGTTGATTTGTCTTCGCGCAATAAGACTGAATGGCTTTAGGCATATGTGCAGGCAATAAAAAATCTTCGGCATCTGGGTCAATAAATGCGATAAATGGACTTTCTTTTGCTGCAGCATTAATTAAATCACCCCATGAGAAAGGTTGTCCTTCGTTTTCCCATATCCTACGACACTCTTGGATTAACCAAAAGTTTGTTATATTTTTTAATAGACGGATGGTATTAAACACTCCTCCCTCATTGCCAAAGTTGTATTGCATCACCTTATTTGTCAGTACAGGTGCATTTTCTAATACCCCAAATAAGCCCCAAGTACCGGAGCTTAGGTAACAAGAACCCTGATCCTCATATGGTGCTGCTGCAACAGCAGCTGCTGTATCAGCAGTAGCTGTACCAATGACAGGGAGGTTTGATATTCCAACTTCATCGCAAATAGTTTTTTGCATCATTTCAAAAATATTTCCTGGATTTATAATTTCAGGAAATATGTTTGTGGGAAGGTCCAGTCTGTCCATTAAGGTAAAAGCCCATTCTCTTTTGCTTGCATCAATTAACTGGGTATTAGAAGTATTAGTGTATTCACAAGCCATTCGACCTGTTATCCAATAATTGATAATGTCAGGAATCATCAAAAATTTGTCTGCAGTGGTCAGATTTGGATTATTACGAGATTTCATCGCAACCAATTGATACAGAGTGTTTATTCTCATAAACTGTAGTCCAGTTACCTGGAAAATTTCTTTTTTAGGGATAATTTCAAAAACTTTTTCCATTACCCCTTCGGTCTGTGGATCTCGATAGCAGTATGGATTAGATAATAATTCTCCGTTTTTATCAAAAAGACCGAAATCAAGTCCCCAACTATCTACTCCAATCCCTGAAAAATTATTACCAAACTTTTCTCGAGCAGAGATTAATCCGGATTTAACATGATTGAAGATATTTAAGATATCCCAGTAGTAATGGTCAAGTATTTTGATATATCCATTCTCGAATCTGTGTACTTCAGATAGTGTTAATATTTGACCATCGAACTCTCCTACAAATGCTCTACCGTTAGATGCACCAATATCAAATGCGATATATTTTTTCATATAATCCACCTGATTGTAAGGTGATTTCTATAATGAATTTAATTATTTTATACGAAATTATGAATGTAATCTGTTTAAATATAATTTATTCCAGTATAAAATAATATTTGTTTCTAAAGAGATCTCTCAAAAAATTCTAGTAAATCAAATTAATGAGGAGCATAATATGTCAAGCATTCATCGTTTTGTTGGCGACAGTAGCAATATGTCCTGGGAAGGTGTAAGCGCCACCACCTACGAATCTGAGGAACTTAAAGGTGTGTTCAAGCATTTGTTGGTTGGTCCACAGGATCAGGCACCTAATTTTGAAATGCGGTATTTTCGTTTCAATCCAAGCAGCCACAGTGACCTAGTGCGTCATGATAAGGATTATGCCTTTTTTGTCTTACACGGAAATGCAAAAATGCAGGTGAATGATGATTTTTTTGAGTTACATCCTTTTGATGTTGCTTATGTCTCCATGGGTGAATTGCTGCAATTCACTACGCTAGGCGAAGAGCCATTTGGGGTGATTTGTGTCACTGTTGCGGCTGAAAAGTAAAAAATAATTTTGGCTCAGAGAATTGAAAGTTGAGTTGGGGGTTCCCATATTGGGGGATCTCCATTTAGATATTCCTCCCAAGAATGTAGATTCATATTTTCTTGTGTTATCAATTTGCGCAGGTAACGGAATTTGAGGAAATGCCACCCTTGATTGAATTGTTCCACAAGAAGAGGGTTACGTTGTAATTTATAGTGGATTAAATTAGAGCGACTACCTGGTATGACAAACACGCAGCGATTGGGTGGTAGTTTAGATTCATTAAAAGTCGTGGTATTGATAATGCTGTTGGTCTGAATATAATATGCGAAGAGTCTAACCCCCTTCTGGTTAACCCAGTAGATTGGATTATTCCCTTGAGTAGTGATTCCCAGATTTTTGGCAATAGTTCTCAATATCGTAATTAATTCTTTAATGTCCTGTGCTCTTGAGGATGGTTCATCTTCCTTGCGTAGTCGATAGGCTCCGGCTGGTTCGATAATTGGCTCACAGTAAGACTCAAGGCAGGCTGAGATTAGAGATCGCGGTGGTGTGGTCATTCCCTGAAATTGTTGATAGATCTGCTGTTCAAAATCTTTGAAATCAATAACTTTCGCCTTGTTGAGGATAGTTAACGATTCCAATTCAACTCGTTCTGACAATGGTATTTCTGACGTACGGGTTTGTGCCAGGAACCAAAGATTAGTCTGCACTTGGGTAGGATGCTTATATGTTTTCACAAGAAAGGCGTCCTGTAAGAGCTGGCGAATCAAGTCGGAATCTGGTTTTAGTGAATCAATATGTAGGGCGGATAATCCTTCAGGTAAGTCAGTGAAACCTGCCCGTAGTATCAGACATCGGTAAAGGATTTCATCGAAATCTAAAGGTTCTCCATATTCCCGAAGTGATTCCTGAATAATTTCACGATAAACAATTCGCATTGAGTCTAAAGTAGGCAAGGCCGGAGGAGGTTCATTGAGCCATTGAATTTGAAATTGCTGTTGCTCTGGCTGATAAGCCAAACCTTTAAGATTCATAGAACAATATTTGGTCGCTGACAATATGGCAAAAAGATTTGCTGGTGTGGTTTCGGGGCATATTTCAAATATGGGGGCTTGCTCTGCAAGGATATTCTTTACTGGTTTGAGTGCTGCTTGAATGGAACCAGCCAGCCAATGCCAGTCATAACGTTGACGTTCTAGGGCAGGACGCATGCGATGTACCGCTTGGTGACCCCACAACCAGCCCGTCCATATGGCTGAGAGGGTCTGAAATGCTTGATTGGGACGTGAAATGATGGTGATTAACCCTTGGGCAGAACCGACGGATTGCCTGAAGTTGGTATTCACCTGTTTACGTTGAAAGAGACAGATGCCGTTTGATTGTATTGGTAATTGAGGGTAACGAGTAATGACTGTACTTCTTCCCGTTGCCTGCCATGTCTGAATCTGCTCATCTAATTTGAGTAGGAGGTTGTGCTCAAAGTACATGGGTGGAATAGTGAGTGAGTTCGGACGATAGGGTTTTAAAGGCCATGGCCAGAGGATATTGCCATAATCGCATAATGAAAGGATTAATGCCTTCCAAATATTATCTTGCTGTGTGGGCAATTCTAGCCCCTCAAGTTTATTGATTAATGTAATTAATATGTATAAGGCTCGGATGGGGTAACAGTCTAATCCTTCTTGAAATCCTTTAAATTCCTCACTGAGACCGATCGCTATCCTTTGCCGGGCTCGCTGGGCATGAATTCTTCCATGTTCCTGAATCCAGCGTAATTTTTCCATATCTACAGCAAGTAATGGCCTTTCGCCCTCATCTTTACACATATTGCAGGAATATACTTTCAAATCAGGTTCATTCTTCCCTTTTTTCCAGACAAATCCCTTGGCTTGAATGACATGGTTACAATGATTGCATTGAGTTTCATATAATGATTGCAGATGTTTTTCAAGGGTTGAACCGCCAAAGGGGGTGGACAGAACTGCGGTCAATGCAGATCGATAATCGCTTGCGTCTGGAGCTTTCGCCAATAATTCCAAAATAAAGCGTACGATTGGGTTACTACGTCCAATAAAAATTGGGTAACCCGATTGTGTTGCTTCGAGAGCAAGAAGTGGATGGGTACCCAGTGGGTCAACTAACCATTTCCCTTTAGGAATATTCCTCTCTAACCATTCTCTTATTACGCCATGAGGGTAAATGGGTAGAAACCTTTCGAGTGGTGTGCTGACAACTGTGTGTTCAGGGGAGAGATATGGAATGCCTGGAATAGTACCCATCAGTAAAGATCAGTATACTAAGAATTGTGGTTTAATCCAAACATGTTAATCATAATCATATTTTCTCTTTATTAAAAGAATGGAAAGGTGAACTGTAAATCAATTTTCTATGTTGGAAATGATGAATTTCAGTAAAAAGAAAAAACCATATCTAATGGCGCATCGCGGCAATCGCGTGCGCTGTCCAGAAAATACAAAAGCGTCTTTTATACAGGCAATTAAGGATGGAGCGGATATCATCGAGACCGACTTGCATTTAAGTAAAGATAATTATTTCGTTTGTATCCATGATGCCAGTGTGGATCGCACTACTGATGGTCATGGATTGGTAGCTGAAATGTCTCTGTATGACCTGAAAAAATTAAGTGCGTATCATGGCAGAGAGGATTATAAAAATGAGAAAATCCTAACCCTGGAAGAAACAGCCAGTCTGATTCCTGCAGATAGAATGCTGGCTTTGGAATTAAAAACTGATAGATTTTTGGAGGAAGAAGTATGTCACAGATTGGTTGAAAGTCTAAATAATACCAGTATATTTAAAAGGGTCATAATTCTTTCGTTCAGTTTAGCTCGCTTGAAGGCTGTGCAAAGACAGGCGTCTCAACTACCCATTGGGTGGATTACCATGCAACGTCTGATCCCTGATGTGCCTTGCCAATTGATTGGACCTTTTTTCCCCATTCTCTACATAAACCCACTTTACATTCACATGGCACATCAACGCAATATGTTTGTTTGCCCACTGGATCCAACCCCGGATAAGCGCTTGAAATATTACCTTCGGCTTGGGTGCGATGCTATTATTAGTGATAATCCTGGTGAAACGAGAATCATGTTGGATAAGTTAATGGGGAAGTAGATGCGTATTCAAAAACTGAGTTATTTCCGAAGAGAATAATAGATTCATATATATCCAGAATATTTTCAGGTTGAATTATTTTATTGATGCGTTTCTTGGTTGAATTTAAAAATTAATCGATGGATTTAATAGCTTAAAATGCTTCCACCAATAAATTCGCGAATTACTGAATCACCCGGCACAATAGAGTCATCATTTATAGGTAAGATGCTGCAAAGTAGGTGATGAATACGCTTAGCACGTTCAAGGGCATCTTGGCGTAGCGGATCTGCTGCGTATTTTTTCGTCCAATTTTCAAATAAATTAATTAGTTTGGGTTGATAGATAGCAAGTTCATAAGGCAGAGCACTATTAATAATAAAGTCCGCTTGATTGATATTTGGGATGATATTACGCATCTCGCTTTTCCGTACATAATGCCAGTGTGTAAGAGTCATCTCTGGATTATAGGCACGATAAGCAGCATCACGCAGCATGCGCCGCATCATACGGATATCGGTCCAACGAACATATCTCCCTTCATCATCTTTCATCTGTAAAAGTGGTTCTAAATATAATTTTAATTTTCGGTCATCATCGATGTTTTCAGTCATGGGTGGATAAAGTCCATGCAGGCTATCAATCAAGATCATCTCATGGGATTCAACACGCATGGGAGTATGGTCATCAGTACGATGCCCGGTTTTGAAATCGTAAAATGGGATGTGTACTTCTTCTCCTGAAATCAATCGTTGGAGGTGATCGTTTATCATCTCTAAATCTAAAGCTTGTGGAGTTTCAAAATCGTAATCACCAAATTCATCTTTTGGATGCAAGGTTAAATCATAAAAATAGTTATCTACATTCAGGGTGACAAGATTGAGCCCCTTTTGTTGGAGGAGTTGACCAATTTTTATGGTGGTTGTGGTTTTCCCGGAAGATGATGGGCCTGAGATTAATATTATTTTCAATTCCTTTTGTCGCGAAGTAATAATCTTAATTACGTTTTTAATATCTTCCTCATAAAACATCTCTGATTCCGAAACGATTGCAGTTATTTCGCCCTTGGAAATTCGCTCATTTAAACTCCGAATAGTATGTAGATTGTGAGTGATTGCCCAATCGAGTATTTGCCAGATCTTTGCCCAGGGTATATTAGGAGATGGGCGAATAGTAATTTTCTCTCGTTGTTGACGAAGTCGGGCACGTTCATCTCTATAGAGAATATAAGCCTTTGCTACTTTGGCGTGACCATTTTTTATCAGAATCTTTTCAACAACGTCCTGAATTGTTTCAACATCAGGATTTTGCCCTTTAGGTAGATGTTCCTCCAAATATTGCACAACTTGTTTACATAATTTCTCGGCCAGATTACGGTCGCGTCCTCCAACTGAAACTGCTGCACGGTAAATTGCATTAGTAATGCGTTCAGGAGTAAATGGCACTTGCGTTCCATCTCGTTTAATTACGAAGTTAATTTTTCCCATACTAATCAGATCTGTCGCTTAATTACTAGCATGTACGTGTAAAATAATCGTTTTCAACCTGCTGCCAGGTTTCATTGGTTGCAGGTTGAAAATGAGAACCTATTAGAGGAAATAGTTTAAAGATTTCTTCTGATAAACGAAGAGCAAAACGCCGCATGGCAAAATGGGCATTAGATGAAGTTCGTAAGCGAATGAGATGATAGGCTGATCGAAGGTTAAGCGTGATGAGCACTCTGCGATTATAAGCATTTGGAAGGATATAGGATGCCACATCTGCATTTATCGAAAGCAATTTTTCATACGTGTTTTTTGCAGTCCGCATTAATTGACAATACTGATTTTGAAGCTTTGCTTGAGTAATTAATTTTGGTAAGGCAAATCCCAATAATGGTGTAAATAACTGAGGAGTTTGCGTCATCATACGATGCCGTTTTAATTCCCCATAAGCACCCTGGTCAATAACCACATCAATGGTTATCCATGCATGTTCCAGTTCGCGAAGAGGTGTATCATGGTCGCCCAGGTTGCTAAACAAGGTATCCACCAATTTTTTCTTTAGTTCAGGATCTTTTGACACTTGTTTACGACAATTGAACATGGTTGAAGGATTTAATCGAAATAACATTGCAGCAAGAATATTTATTTCATCCTGAGAGTTGTATTGAATTACATCAAACCAAGTTCTTTCTTCCTCATGAACATCTTCTAGGTTTAGTGTATTTTGCAACTTATGGTAGGTTTCCTGTAGATAAGGAATGACATGTGAATACTTCACAAGAGTAGGAATCTGATTTAGCGCAATTGTTTTAATTTCGTTCCCAATTTGCTGAACTTCTTGCAAAGGATGCGATAGCATCTTACAAAGGGCATGTTCCAGCTCACGTGCATTTATGGTCATGCCAACATTAGTTAAACTCGACGCAGGAAGAAGATAGCGGCCTGCATCCAAAGAAATTGCACGTATTCTTTGTTTCCACGGTTTTTCATCTTCACCCTTAGCACGTGGATAAATGTTTTCCGCAGTGGATTGTAAGATTGGTAATGTATATTGATAGGCATTAAACAATTTCTGGCAAGTAGTTATGTAAAGTTTATTTAATGGGTGACTTTTCAATTCAGGTGGGATGAAAAAATTATTTGCATCCCATAATTGATAGCGTGATGATTTTTCAGTAAAAGATGCCAGCCGGTTTGATTCCAGCGTTTCAACTGCAAGGCGGGAAATATTCTCGAGTGCAATATGAAGTACCGCATGTTCTGCAATTGAGGCATGACCATAACCAACCACCCATTTTTCGTGAAAATCTGCACTGGTCTCTTCGGTTAATTCGGAAGCAATTTCCTTGAAAGATTTTGGCGAACGAGATGTTTTCGCAAATGTAACCGCTATTGTCTCAGGGCTAAGTTTTTCAGGATCAAGAAGGTAAATTTGTCGTTCCGGTGGCATACTTTAGCACCTCGCGGGTTTGTTGAATATCCTGTTGTATTTGTTTGATAAGTTGTTCGGCAGATTGATATTGTTTCTCATCTCTCAGGAATTGAATAAATTCAATATTAAGGTTTTTACCATAAATCTCCTGATTGAAATCCAAAATATGGACTTCAATGGTTTGCTCAGAAGGTGATTGATAAAAAGTAGGACGCATACCTATACTAAGCACAGCAGGATAATCGTTTTTTTCTAACGATACTCTGACTGAGTAGACACCAATTTTGGGTAAAAATTTTCTAGGCCAAACTCTGATATTGGCTGTTGGAATACCAATGTGTTTTCCACGGCCATCACCGTGTATGACGAGGCCTTCAATTGAATAATACCGTCCAAGCATCTCTGCAACTGTTTTTATATTCCCTTGCTTTAATAGGTGGCGAATTAAACTTGAAGAAACAGTTTTGCCGTTGATGCGAAATGGTTGGATGACTTTTACATCGAATCTTAATTCTTTTCCTAATTTCTGTAGGAATGCTAAATCTCCGGTACGATCAGCACCAAAACGAAAATCGTACCCGACGATTAAGTTTGTAAACGGTGTTTTTTGATGAATTTGATAAATAAATTCCTGAGCAGTTAAATTGGCTAACTTAGAATTAAATATTTTTGTAATTATCCGATCCACCCCGAGTTGTTTTAATAAATACTCGCGTTCACTTGGGCTAGTTAAATAAAAAGGTCCTTTTTCACCTGCGAGGAATTCTGAGGGATCAGGGGAGAATGTAATTACTATTGCTTGTCTACCAAGGTTATGTGCAAAGCTAACTAGTGTTCGAATTAATTCCTGATGGCCAAGATGTACCCCATCAAAAGCACCAATTGTTAGCCAATTTCCAGGTTTTATCGATGATTGAATAGCATTATTAGTTATCAAGTGAAAAATACTTTACGTGGTTGAAATTCTCTCGTTTCTTGGTTGTAATCTAATAAGGCAACCAGCTCTCCCTGTTCAGTGATTCCGCGAACCATTTCACCAGGTTTTCCCTCACCAGCAGAAATACGATGTCCATGGCGAATGGCTTCCACTTGCTCATTGCTTAATGTAATGGAAGGCCAGTCTGAGAGTGATTCAGCAGCGGGAATTACGTATTTATACCAAGTGCCATTATCGAATGACTCAATCAGTTTGCGTAAAGGGATAGCGTCTCGCAAGGTAAAACGTCCGCTTTGCGTGCGCCGTAAACCAGCCAACATGGCACCGCAACCTAGTTGTTCACCTAAATCATAGGCAAGTGAACGAATGTATGTTCCTGAAGAGCAATGTACGTCAATGGTTACTTCAGGAATGTTCCATTCCAGTACTTCTAAACTATATACGCGAATCATCCGTGGTTTTATTTCTACCTCTTCACCCTCACGGGCTAATTCATAAGCACGACGACCCTGTAATTTCACAGCTGAATAGGGCGGGGGCGTTTGTTCAATTTCACCGATAAAATTTTTCAATTTTTCTTTAAATTCTTCTATGGTAACTGAAACTGGTGAAGTATTGGTGATAGTGCCATCACTGTCATAGGAATCTGTTTTAGCCCCGAGTCGAATGATAGCTTGGTATCGTTTATCTGAAGCGGATACATATTCGCTCAAACGAACTGCGGGACCAATTAAAACTACCAGAACACCTGATGCTCGAGGATCTAATGTGCCCGTGTGTCCAGCCCGACGTATATTTGTGCCACGCCGAATGGCTTCCACAACCTCATGCGAAGTCATGCCAACTGGTTTATCTACAACAAGAACACCAGATATAGTATTTTTAATAGGATATTTCTTTTTGTCCATTTATTTATTAACTCCCTTTTTCTCATGTATTATCAATTATAAATTTTTTTGTCGATGTAATGATTATTGGGGCTACTTGATCAAGTGGTTCATTAACTTCTGCTCCGGCTGCATTTGTGTGACCTCCACCACCATACTCCTTTGCTAGCTGAGCAACATCCACCATGTTCCTCGATCGCCAACTTACCTTGGTTTTATTGTCACTTTGTTCATTAAATAATAATGCAACTTTGCTGTCTTCAACGCTGATTAGAAAGTTGGTTATTTCCGCATCATCAGAACCATGATATTTTGCAATCTTTCTATCCTGCATGGTTATGGATGTCCAAACCAATCCGTTCTCTTTCTGCAATTTCGATAAAGCCAACCCCCATAATTTACTGGTTTGAACGCTCTGACGAACCAGCGCTTGATAATAAATCTCTGGTAGATCAACTCCCAGTTCCATTAAATTTGCAATCGTGCGAAATATCTCTGGTGTGACATTAGGTGTTCTGAATCCATTGGTATCAGTAAGTATCGCCATAGTCAATGCGCTGGCTGCATCTGGCTCAAGTGGAAATCCCCATTCAGGAAGGTAATCAACCAGAATGCATGCTGTTGCTACCGCGGAGGTAATAACTAAGTTATTCTTTGCAAATTTCTCGTTGGTAATATGATGATCAATATTAATATCAGGTTGTCGGTCTTTGAACAGACCACCAATTCGTTGTAAATCAGAGCAATCTAAAGTGACTGTGAGGTCAGCAGGCTTTTTTGGTGCACGTTGTATATCTTCAATTCCTTTCAAGAACCGGTAACGGTTGGGAAAGTTATCAGTCAATATCATTTCAACTTTTTTACCACCTGCTTTCAAAGCTAAACCCATCCCGACTAATGAGCCGATAGCATCTCCATCTGGACGTATATGTGAGACGAGATGAATATGCTCTGCTTGTTGAAGCAGGTGTTTGATGTTTGTTGAAATGGATAACAAATTGGGATCAATCATCATTTTTGTTTTTCTGTTTTATGAATTTCATCGATCAATCGTTCAATTCGATCTGCTCGTTCTGGAGTTGGATCCCAGTAAAAGCGTAATCGGGGAAAAACGCGTAGTTCAATACGATCAGCGAGGTGATGACGTATAAATCCATTGGCTTTCTCCAATCCTTGGAGGATTTCTTTTGTCCGTTTGCTTCCTTCCAAGGCAGATACAAAAATATTGGCGTAACCCAACTCGCGATCCACTTTAACATCGGTGATCGTAATTCCTATTAAACGTGGATCATTGATCTCTCCTGTCACTAACATTTCAGAGAGTTCTTTATAAATTTGATCAGCAATTCGCAACAAGCGAGTGGGTGTTGGCATGTGATAACCTCATCTAAAAGTATTATGGAGCAACCTCTTCGATCACATAACATTCAAGCTCATCACCAATTTCAAAGTCGTTGAAATTTTTTATTCGCAGTCCACACTCAAAGCCCTCTTGAACCTCTCGCACGTTGGTCTGCTCGCGTTTAAGAGAAGCCATTTCTCCTTCAAAAATTTGTGTTCCGTTTCTGAAGATTCTGACCATACTATTACGCCGAATTTCGCCTTCTAGCACCTTGCAACCAGCAATTGCACCCAGTTTTGAAAAATGAAAGATAGCAAGGACTTTTGCTCGGCCGATCAATACTTGTTTTTTTTCTGGGATGAGCATACCTTTCAGAGCTTTCTCAATGTCCTCAGTAAGTCGGTATATGATGTCATATAGGCGTACTGATACACCTTCCTGTTGTGCAAGTCGGGCAGCTGTGGTTTCGATTTGTACATTAAAACCTATTACGATCGCCTTGGATGCAGCTGCCAGCATAATGTCGTTATCATTGATATTGCCAGCTTCCTGATGTAAGACTCTAATCTTGATTTCACTTTGATCAATATTTTCTAGTGATTTTATGATTGGATCCAATGACCCTTGTACATCAGCTTTTATCACAAGGCCTAATTCACGTACCTCTCCTGCTTGAAAGCGATTAAATAAATCCTCAAGAGTATTTGCAGGTGTGGTAGATGCCTTTTCTTGTAGTTTCAAAAGACGCTCCTCTGCGATGGCACGAGCTTCACGTTCTGTATGACAAACTTGAAATGGTTCACCTGCTTCAGGTACTTCATTTAACCCCATCACTCTTACTGGGGTGGAAGGTCCAGCTTCCTCTATTGGAGTGAATCGAAAATCAAACATGGCGCGGATACGCCCATAGGAGGTACCCACCACAATAGAATCACCCAGTTTAAGGGTGCCATTTTGTACTAATAGAGTTGCAACCACACCTTTATTACGTTCTACACTTGCTTCAATCACTGTACCAATCACCTTACCCTTTGGATTTGCCAGGATTTTATTATTCTCAGCTACTAGTAAGATAGCTTCCATTAAATCTTCTAATCCCATCCGTTTTTTTGCACTTACCGGCACAAATATTGTGTCTCCACCCCATTCATCTGGCACCAAGTTCAAATCCCCTAATTGTTTCTTTACACGATCTTGGTTAGCATCAGGGAGATCAATTTTATTGAGAGCAACAATAATCGGCACACGTGCAGCGCGAGCATGCGCGATGGCCTCCTTCGTTTGTGGCATAACACCATCATTGGCAGCTACTACTAAGACTACAATGTCAGCACCTTGTGCACCACGTGCTCGCATTGCAGTAAAAGCGGCATGGCCTGGGGTATCTAGAAAAGTGATCTTTTGTTTTTTATGTTCCACCTGGTAGGCGCCGATATGCTGCGTTATGCCTCCAGTTTCTCCAGCGGCAACTTCTGTATGGCGAATTGCATCTAATAAGGTAGTTTTTCCATGGTCTACATGACCCAGGATAGTTACTACTGGTGGTCGATTTGAAAGATTTTTAGGATCTTCATTCTCAATTAATCTTCTCCATAATGGAATTTCTCCAACTTCTTCGGGTTTAATTTCTAATATCTCCAGACTGGCTTCAAACCCTAATTCTGCGAGTACAACAGCAGCTGTCTCAAAATCAATTAACTGGTTAATATTTGCCATGACCCCGTTAGCCATTAATATTTTTATTACATCAATCGGACTAGTTTCAACTTTTTTTGCTAAATCGCGAACAGTAATCGCACTGGGTAATTCAACTTTTTTCAAATTATTCTCGCTCATTACTTACCTCCGAGTAGGGTATGCTAAAAATTATGTAATTTATCCTTCGTTCATCTTCTGGAGCAGCAAACCCGATCTCTTAGAGCGAGTAGCAGGTCTATTGATGCTTCATTGTGTGGTGTCCATTTATTGAGGAATTCACCTGAATTTATTTTTCTATTATGGCATCGTCTGGTAACTTTTTTGCAGTTTCCTTTAGGATTAAGATATCCTCTTGACTGAAATCCATCCTCAAGGCTTGTGCTAACGTGCCTTTAAGTGCTTGCTCCCAACATGAACGTGAATTATGTAGATATGCTCCTCTACCATTCATTTTTCCGGTTACATCAATTCGCACCCCATCTTTAGTACGCACAATGCGGATTAAAGTACGTTTATCCTGTACTTTGTGACAACCTACGCATGTGCGTTGTGGTATGTGCTTCTTTGGTGAATGGACTTTTTTTTTCACTTTTTCTAATTGACTCATTCCTCCCAATCTTCACCATCGTCTCTTTTATGTTTTTTGCGAACAATGGTGAAATCTAAATCCGGATCATAGGTGACCTCTCGAAACTTGCGTTTCTTTTTCTTCTTCTTATCTTTTTGTTTAATTACAGGTTCACCTTCTTCCTCTTCTTCTAAATCTATAGGTGACGTGACTTTTAATGACTCTGCATTAAACATCTCATCAAAATTCATTTCTCTAACTATTTCAGATGTAGGCTGCTCGACCTGAGCTACGGGAGCCTCTTGTGGAGATACAATGGCTTCAACCTCGCTGCTTATGGGTAATTCCTTCTCCTCAGGTAGTTGTTCAGAAGGTAACATTTCTACCACTGGCTCTTTTTCTTCAACCTGTTTAGGTGGTAATAACTTATGGATATTCTCTGCAAGTGTATTGGTAAATGTTTGAATTTTTTCTAATGTCTTGGGACCGATTCCAGGGAGATTAAGGATTTTTTCGATATTCGTTTTAACATCTAAAGCAAGTTGTCCAGCATTTTCATAACCTCCTGCTGTGAGACTTTCATAAATCTTCTTTGGTAGACCGCAATTTGTGAGAGGTAAATTAAACGCCTCAGCTGGAATAATTTTTTTGATTTCTTCAATTCGATCTTCCTTCTCTTTTCTACTAGCTTGGCGTTGACTGATTATTTTTCGTTCCAATCGATCGACAAATAGAGTCATGTGATCATATTCTTCTGGCGAGATGACTCGACCTTCACTCTTGCGCATGAGAATATCTTCCATCTTTTGAATAGTATCTTTATCCACCTGAGCAGTTTTGGCAAGTTTAGGATCCTTGCTTAATGCATTTAACCAATCCGCTGCGGCTTCCGGCAGACTCTTGATATCAATCCGCCAATTGGTAATTTTGGCAGCAAGACGAGCGTTTTGACCATCTCGTCCGATTGCTAATGAAAGTTGGTCTTCAGGCACCACCACCAACGCTGTTTTCCCATTTTCACCACTGTCGTTGAGATAAACTCCACTTACACGGGCAGGTCGGATTGCTTTTGCAATAAATGAGGTTGGATCAGGGTCGTATTCAATAACATCAATTTTTTCATTATGAAGTTCACGCACAATGGCTTGAATTCGCACACCACGTTGACCAACGCAGGCTCCTACTGGGTCAATTCCCTGTTGAGAGGCAGAGACAGCTACTTTAGCACGTTGGCCAGGTTCACGGGCAATTGAACGTATTTCCACCACACCATGAAAAATTTCTGGCACTTCATTTTCCAACATACGACGGAGGAAATCTTTATGTGTTCTTGAGAGGATTATCTGGGGTCCTTTTACCGATTCATTTACTTCCACCACGATTGCACGAATCCGCGAATGCAAATCAAAACGCTCATGAGGAATCATCTCCTTACGGGGGATAGTGCCTTCGGCTTTTAATTCCAATCCGATGGTTAAACCAGCGGGTGAAATTGCTTGGACTATGCCACTAACAATTTCACCAACCTGATTCTTATAAAATTCTATTTGTGCACTATGCTCAGCTTTACGAATTTTTTCCTGTAGCATTTGACGCGCATTCTGTGCTGCCACACGTCCAAAATCTTTGGGTGTAGATTCAATTTCCACCATCACCAGATTACCGAGCTCAGCCTTTGGATCATAACGACGAGCCATTTCAAGAGATACTTCTGTTCTGTCATCCAAGACATCCTCCACCACTTCCTTTTCAACGAAAATGTGCATTTCGCCTTTTTCCAGGTTTATTTCTGGTACAACCCGTTGGTCTTTGGTGGTGTTTGTCGATTTATAGTAAGCAGAACGAATAGCCTCGGTTAATGCTTCCAAAATGATTTCCCTGGGAAGCTGTTTGTCTTCCAGCAACTCGTTGAATGCTAGTACAAATTCCTGCTTCATGTTTTGTTTATCTCCGCTAATTTAACCTTTCTTTTATTTATACAGAAAAGTGGGGGTTGCCCACTTTTCAACGATGTCAATAAAGATGGAACTTACTGGGATTATTTTAACATAGTTCCTATAGTAATGCAAGATTTTTTATGTTTAATAAAGCTGATTCAATTGTGGAATCGTTTAAATCAGTGACAGGAACTATTCCCTCTAGGGTGAGATGCATTTTTTCAGAAAAGCACGAAACAAATTGGGTTCTACAGAGGATTTACCATTGGTTACTATGCAGTATTACACCGAGGGGCGCAGACTATCTGGCTAGTTGGTTTGTTACCAATACCACTGAATGCTACATTTTTTCAAAAATGTCATATTAGATTTGATTCGATGAAACCAATGGTAGAAAATCATAGCAGGCAATGAACGGTGATCACTTTCCAACTTTTTTAGCTGTTTTCCTGATTTTTCGATAAAACTAAATGAGTACAAATAAGAGCTTTCGATGTTATTGTACGTTAATGGAACAGCTTAGCTTCCTCTTTTAAAAATGTGCCGTGGTGACCAAGCAGCATTAATTGATAAGATCGTGTACCTTGCTCTTCCCACTGAGAGACACATTGTGATGGGTGAATGGTCTAATTAGCTGCAACTTATGGTCACCCTAAACAGGCATCTCCGCTTGGTACTACTGAAAAACAACGCTTGCTCGATTCACTTAATCATCTATTACAATCTGGTAAGATAATCAGTAATTTGGAGAATATGTTATGACAACCATTAGTAGCATTCATCATATTGCAGTAGTGGTAGAGGATATTGATCAGGCACTGGTGTTCTGGCAGGATGCTCTTGGCATGGAGTTGCAGAAAGTTGAGGAAGTTCCCAGCGAAAAGGTCAGAGTGGCTTTTTTACCCGTTGGGGATAGTGAAGTGGAACTTGTTCAACCCACAGAGGAGGAAAGCGGAACATTTAAATTTTTACGTGATAAGGGTCCTGGTTTACACCATCTGTGTTTTGAGGTGGAGAATATCGACCAGATGCTGCTCAGATTAAAAGAGAAGGGAATTAGGGTAGTGAATGAAACACCTATTCAATTACCAGGCCGCAAGATGGCATTCATTCATCCTAAAAGCAGCAGTGGTGTATTGGTGGAGTTGTATCAACTCACAGACTAATCATTCATTGTATGGTTTGATAATAAAAATCCCAGTGATTGATTTACCGGGATTTTCTTTTTGAGAAACGGTTTGCTTTTATACTGCAATCATTTTTGCATCTTCTTCGCTGGCTGTCTGAATGCCTCGTGGGATATCGACGCGATTTAATATAAGGATCCCAACAATAAAGAAAACCACCAATGAAATTATTGCCAGGCGCGAATTTCCAGTAATCTGGTTGATGAGACTGAAAAGAGCTGGGCCGATGACAGTATTAAATTTTTCAGATACTGAGAAGAAACCGTAGAATTCCGCAGACTTACTTTTGGGCATCAATTGACCAATTAAGGAACGGCTAAGTGCTTGGCTGCCTCCCTGGACAGTGGCGACCCCCAAACCGAGGAGGAGGAAGTGCCATTCTTTAGTCATAAAGTAACCAACAATAGCGATTGCGGTATAAACCAAAAGACTCAAGGTAATGGTTGGTTTAATGCCCAGTTTCTTTGGAAGGATGCCAAACAAAATAGCGAAAGGAGCCGCCACAAATTGAACGATGAGCAAAGTTCCTACAAGAATCATGGTGCCAAATCCCAGGTCAGTGCCAAAAGCGACTGCCATGGTGATTATGGTGCCAATGCCATTGGCATATACAAAGAAGGCTAGGAGGAAAAGGAAGAGGTCGCGGAATTTGCGAATTTCCTTTAGTGCTTTGAAAAAACGTTTGAATCCCACTGTGATCACATTGAGTTGTTCCTCGCCTTTCTCAATTTTTCGTTGGGGTTCGCGCACATGCCTAAAAATGGGGATAGAAAACACAGCCCACCATACAGCAACGCTTGCCAAGGAAAGGCGCATCATCAGCGCAGTTGCCTCATCGGTAGAAAGATGAGGAAGCAGTTTGGGGCCGAGAAAAATCATGGCTACGTTGATTAACAAAAGAAGTCCACCACCGATATACCCCATGGCATACCCGCGTGATGAAACTTGGTCGATTTCCTCGGGACCTGCGACGTGAGGGAGGAGCGCATCGTAGAATACCAGAGAGCCAGCAAAGCCAATGGTTCCTAATATATATAATATGCAGGCTAAAAACCAATCAGCGGGCTTTGCGATGAAAAACATAAGGGCGGTAGAAATCACTCCCAGAGCAACGAAAAAAGCCATAAATTTCTTCTTTGAGCCACGAAAATCGGCAATGGCGCCAAGAACAGGACTGATGAGAGCCGCAAACAAACTGCCAATTGCTACTGTGTATCCCCACAGGGTGAGAGACTGCTCAGTGGCGATGTAGGTGCCAAAGTAGTTAGGCAGAACAGCTGCCATAACCGTGGTCGCAAATGCGGAATTCCCCCAGTCGTACATGGTCCATGCCTGTATTGCCCGTTTTTTTAATTGATCTGTCATAATAAGGTCTCCTAATTAAGGTTGGTGTGTGAATATGGTACTATGATTGATTATATATTGCTTTAACTTATCGGTAGTGGATTGGTATATGAAGTGAAGTGAACAGCTTGAAGAAAGAAGAGCAAATATTTTTTCATATTATTTCACTGGGTTGTGCTAAGAATAGCGTGGACTCACGTTCGATTGCAGAATTACTCAGAAGAAAAGGGCACCATGAGTGCTCAGATGCTTCACGCGCAGATGTGGTCATTGTCAATACTTGCGGATTTATTACACCGGCTCGGGAGGAATCGCTGCATGTATTAAGAAGAATTGCGAGAAAAAAGAAGAAAGAGCAAATACTGATAGCGGCGGGTTGCTTGGGCGAACTTGAAAAAGAACGATTAATCACACTTGTGCCAAACCTGGATGTTGTGTTAGGTACCCAACATTGGATGGACATTGATCATATCGTCGATCTGCTCAAGCAGGGAATAAAGAAACCACATATCCATTTTGGGGAGTATGCCCATGGTAGCTGGGATGAAAGACAGGTGTTGCGAGCTGCAGTTCAAGGAGGATCGGCATACTTGAAAATTGGTGACGGGTGTGACAGATCTTGTTCTTTCTGTACCATCCCGATAATAAAAGGACCAGCGAGGAGTCGTCTATTAGAGGATGTGGTTAAAGATGCAAGCATTCTCCAAGAGCAGGGGATTAAAGAGCTGATTCTTATATCTCAGGATACAACATCCTACGGTCGTGATCTCGGAATCAAAAATGGTTTAGTAAGTTTATTGAAGGAAATTATTCATGCAGTTCCAGACATCCCATGGATTAGGATTCTTTACATGTTTCCGGGGGCGGTACACAACTCACTCATTCAAACCATGGCAAAAGAAAAACAAATTTTACATTATGTAGATTTACCCTTACAACATGCCCATCCATCTGTATTACATCGCATGAAGCGACCTGCGGATATGAGATGGGTGCGAAACACAATTAGCAGATTACGCCATGCTATGCCTGATGTTGCTATAAGGACGACATTTATTGTAGGGTTTCCGGGAGAAACTGAGCAGGAATTTCAAACTTTAGCCGATTTCATCCAAGAAATGCAATTTGACCGAGTTGGTTTTTTCCCCTACTATGCTGAAGCCGGCACAGTATCTTATTCCATGCGGGATTCAGTTCCGAAAGATGTGAAGGAAGAACGTCTTCAGTATTTAGCCGAACTACAGGAAAAAATTTCATTCACTCGCAATCAGCAGTTTCTACAAACTACCATTGAGGTTTTAGTAGAAGGGGTGGATAAGAATATTGTTGTTGGGCGATCTTATCGCGATGCACCGGAAATTGATGGTCTGGTGATTGCAGTAGGTCGGGCAAAACCCGGAGAGATTGTACCTGTCAGGATTCAACAGGTTATGTCGCATGATTTATTTGGAAAAATTGTAGAAGCTTGATCTAAATGACACTCACATGATTCAATCTAACCCAGCATGAAATGCTGGCAAGAAGGGCGGGTATTCCAAGGTATAGCCAGGTGAAAGAGATTCCAGAAAAAAGTGACCAAGCAGAGACTACCAGCATTAGAATCCCAAAATATATAAGAGCGATCTTATTAAACCATGCCCGCTGCAATGCACCCGTATATTGGCGGTAAATTATGATAATCACAAATGCTGCCAGAACCAAGGCAAGCATTTTGATAGATGGAATACATGGTAAAACACTGGAAAATGGAATCAGGACCGTGCACATAAAAATCAACCGATAAATTCGCCCTTGTTGTTCAGTTAACCGCAGGAGCACTCCAAAAAATCCTGATAAACCGAGGAATGCCATAAATAAGCTGATAAAAACAATTGAATTAATCATTTTGCACCTTTACCAGTAACAGGTGCAATCAATGTGCCAAGATATGACTTTCTATGGTGTGGGTGTAATTTCTTCTGTGGGTAATTCAGGGAATATAATTTCAGGGGTCACCGCTGCTGTTGCGCTGGCTGCTGCCTGCTGAGTCAATGCTGGTGCCTGACATGCAAGATTGGCATTATTTAATTTTTGTTCCACGTTGGCATCGTATTGTATATTTAATGATGTCTGGAAATATTGAACAGCCTCACAAAATTCCCCGCGAGCTACCTTGTAATCGCCATAATTCCATAAGGCAACCCGGTAGCGACCGCTGGCAGACCAGCCAGAGGCATCGTGAATTCCGGGGGCAGCCTGATATAGTTGTGAAAAATAATAGACTACTTTTTCCCAATCTACTTCCCAATAGGAGATACCGGTCTGGTACATACGCGCCCACAATGCGTAATTGTTAGCTTCGTGATCGAGAGGTGCAAAACGGCTAGCGAGGGTCAGATAATACAATCCTCCTTCCAGGTCACCTTCCTGCATTATCTTCTCGATGGCACCCGATCGCAGGGTTAGGTAATACAATCCGTCCACCTCTAACGCACGGTAGAAAAGATTCTGGTCCCGTAATGAATTTAAAGTCTGTAAAGCGGACAACCATGCTCTGGCATTGATTTCCTGCTGTGCTTGTGTGAAAATCGCTTCCACACCACGTGTATCAGGTGTTGGTGTTACCTGCACGGCGGATGTTGGTAAATTTCCCTTGGCCAATTGCACCATTGTTTCGGTGTATTTTTCCTCAATGCCAGGGAAATCTGGTGCAATTTTAATTACATATTCGAATTGTATTTTTGCAACCTCATAATTTCCACTGAGCATAGCCTGGACACCATAATTGAAATGTGTAGCCGCAGTAACCAAACGTTGTTCGTTTTGTTTCGCCAAACGTTGCTGAATACCTGAACCATAACCAGCGCCCGCACCGATGCCAGTGCCAAAGAGCAAAATCAAAAACCCAAGCAAAATCACCTTCCAGCGTTTAGGTGGCGCTGGTAACTTTGAGGGTTGTGAATTCATGAAATTTGTTTCAGTAAATTCTTGGTTGTCCATTGTGATGGTAATTATATGAGATTTTTTGGAATTCGTTGAGTTATAAACGGAAAAGTAAACTCAATTCTTTCCAAATTAGTGGAAGGCTTACTAGCATTCCAGCCAATAATGACAAAGTACCAAGAATGATTGGTGAAAGAGAGAAAAAATTCAATATCGAAATTATTACGAGGGCACCCATTAAACCGCCCGCGATAGAGCGTAACCAAGTAAGGTTAATTTCTCTATCACCAAACAAAGAATTTATCAGGTGCCATCTTTTTATGGCATCCCGGCTTCTGTGCGCAGACCAGGAATAGAATATGAATAAAAACAGTGTCTGAACGCTGAATGCCAAGGCATCAGCCAAGGCCACACCAGATGTGGATAATATTCGAGCAAAGAGGTTCCCTGAGATCAAGTAAACAAATAAGTTCAGTATAGAGCCGATGAGGGGGACGAGAGCATTTTGTTGGGCAAAGAAAATACGAGCTCCCAATTCTAGTAAACAATGGGCAGTTAACCCAACCAAGAATGCGCGTGTCACCCAAAGCAATAACTGGATACCGGCACTATCCCAAGCAAATGCCAATGAAAGAAATGGTTGGAGACCAGCAGCCAGTAGAAAAGAAACAGGTAATGAAAGGGCGATTATCACACGCAGGATACGTTGGATCGTGGCATTAAATTCGTTGAGATCCCGGCGGGCAAACTGCTCGCTGATCGTAGGTAAGAGAGCTGTGCCCATGGCAGTGCCTATCAATGTTTCTGGAACTTGCAGGATCATCCAGCCGTAGGTCAATGCGGTGACGGCACCCATAGGGAGGTGGGAAGCGATATTATCCCGAACAATAAACGTGAGCTGATAAAACAGCATGCTCAATACCCGCGGTCCTAGCATGGCTAATATTTTGCGGACATCTGGTTGATTAAGATTCAGAGAAGCACTCCATTTGAATTGGTATTGATATAAACCGGGGATGAGGATGAGTAGAAATAATATTGAACCGATCAACACACCATACACCAGTCCATACACTCCCAGGTTAAATGCAGGCAGATGGATAAATCCCACCTGAACACTGTTTTGTGGGGCAAGGATGAGGGCTCCGAAAATTTGACCCAGATTGTAAAGAATGGGGGCCAGAGCTGGAAGCAAGAAATGTTGATTAGCCTGTAAGCCTGCAATTAATAAACCAGCCATGGAAAAGATGATGGTAGCGACCAGATTCAGACGCATTAATTCCACAACCAAGTCTTGTTGCCCTGCTGAAAATCCTGGGGCAATGCCAAATGAACTGCGAACAAGAGGAGCGGCGAAGATTGCAACTAGAAGGGAGATTACCGCGGTAATAAGAAATGCTAGGTTGGCAATACGGCTGAACACACGCCATGCGGCGGTTCGCCCCTCTCTGGTAAGTACTTCTGAGAGTACAGGGATAATGGCCATGGCAAGTGCGCCGCCTGAGATTAATGCGAAGAGCAAGTCAGGAACATTATTAGCCACATTGAATACATCTAATTCTGAAGAAAGTCCAAACAGGCGGGCAATAATCAGCTGGCGAAGAATTGCCAGAATCTTGTTGATTCCGAAGCAAATGGCTACGATTAATGCGGATTTGGTGAGTTTTGTCATAGGTTAGCCTAAGGCCACATCCAGGAACATCATAACCGCGAAACCCAGCATGGCGCCAAGAGTGGCAATATCGGTGCTCTCGCCTTTTTGGGATTCGGGGATCAGTTCTTCCACCACGACATAAATCATAGCACCAGCGGCAAAAGCTAGGGCATAGGGTAAAACCTGACGCATGTAGAAAACCGCGGCGGCACCCAGAATACCCCCCAGTGGTTCCACAGTTGCAGAAAGCTGACCATACCAAAAACTCTTATGGGGGGATAAACCTTCCCGCCGTAATGGTACAGAGACAGCCAATCCTTCGGGAAAATTTTGGAGACCAATTCCAATAGCCAAAGCAACTGCACTGGCGATGGTGGTACCGGAAACTCCCGCAGCGGCAGCACCAAAGGCGACGCCAACAGCCAAACCTTCGGGAAAGTTGTGAATGGTAATTGCTAAGATAAGCAGTACACTGCGCTGCCAGGATGTTTTAATACCTTCTGCTTCTGAGGGGGCGAACCCGGTGTTGATATGGGGAAGTAGTTTGTCAATCATGAACAAGACGGCTCCTCCGAGCAAAAATCCTACCATAGGAGGGAACCAGGAAGGCAAGCCAAGTGAGTGTGAAATCTCGATCGCAGGAGCTAGCAGAGACCAATAGCTGGCTGCAATCATCACACCGGCGGCAAACCCCAGCAGGGCATCAAGAATCTTGCGATTGATGTTGCGTTTTAGGAAAACACCAGCTGCGCCCAATGCTGTGACACCCCAGGTAAAAATTGTTGCAAAGAGTGCCTGGATCACTGGGTGAAATTGTTGGAGAAATGCAACCATGGTATATATCCTTAATGGGAATAGGCGCATTATAGTTGAAAAATTCCAAATATTTGTTGAAGTAGGAATAATCTAAAACAACCCCAGAGTTACGATTTTATGATTTAATGCATGTAAATAAAATGCCAGGAAAACTCTTTATTGTAGCCACCCCTATAGGGAATTCTCAAGACATCACATTGCGGGCATTGGAAACGCTGCGTAATGTCGATGGAATTATTTGTGAGGAGGAGCGAGTTGGCAGTACCTTCCTTAAAAAACACGGTATTTCAAGCCGTGAGCTATTACCCCTAAACGAACATAATGAAACAAATCAGACCAATGCCCTGATATCACGCTTATGTCAGGGGAAAAACCTAGCCTTGATTTCCGATTGTGGTACGCCTGCCTTTGCTGATCCTGGAGCGCGATTGATTGCTGAAGCCCTGCAACATACGATTCAAGTAGTCCCAATACCCGGGCCATCTTCATTGATGGCAGCGATTGCGTTATCGCCAATGCCCCTGAAAGATTTCATGTTTGTTGGATTTCTGCCCCGCAAAGACCCTGAGCGCATCTCAAAACTTGAATATTTACGAAAATTAAAAGTTCCGCTGATACTCATGGATACCCCTTACCGATTGCGTAAATTACTGGACGAAGTTCAACGTGTTTTTGGTGCTGATAAGCGCATTACGCTGGCAATGGATTTAACCCTACCCTCTGAACAGGTCCTGCATGATACCATTCGTCAGGTCCTTCAGAAACTACGGGTGAAAAAAGCAGAATTTGTATTAATCGTGCATACCTAGCTAGGTATTGATTTAATTTTCCCTGATCAGGATGACTGCCTGGTTACCTTTCAAATGAATGGTCTGGTTTTCTTCAGCTAATACAAATCCACGATGAGTTGAAAGCAACACTCTCCAATGACTATCATTAAGGAATGAAGTGGGGAAATGGGTATTATGTTGAGAAAAATTTAAAAGGATAGAAGCCACACTACCCTGATGAGTGCGTTGATAGGCAAGGATGTTCTCGGGTAATCCATTTATGAATGACAGGTCTCCATAAATCAGCACCGGATATTGATGCCGAAGTTGAATCAATTTTTTGTAAAGATTAATTAATGAATCTGGAAGTAAAAGTTGTGATTGCACATTTCGATTTTGATAATTTCTGTGTAGCGGCAGCCAAGGTTTTACTGTGCTGAAACCAGCATTGAATGACCCTGACCATTGCATGGGTGAGCGGCATGCATCCCGGCCTTTGTAGAAAGGCCAGTACTTTTTACCCACGGGGTCCTGAACCTGCGAGCGCGAAAGTGATATGTCACGCATGCCAATTTCATCCCCATAATATATATATGGAGTACCTCGCAGGGTTAATAACATAACCGCAGCGACCTTAAGCCGGTCATCATTCTCAGACTTGGTGTAGCGAGAGGCAGGTCTGGGGTTATCATGATTGCCCAGCACATAGGTAGGCCAAGCTTTTCCCTGCAAAGACCTATCCCAATCTAAGATTGCACGCTTGAAATTTTTGGCTTTCCATGTGCTGTGTAAAAAATCGAAGCAAAAAAGTTGGTGAAGCATTTTTGGACTGCAATAACGGGCACTGATTTCAGTAGTCCCAGAATAAAGAAAATCTAAAGGTGAGATGGCAATAAATGGTTCGCCGATGAAGTAGCGACCTGGTTTTTCATCGAGGATGGCGCGTAGTTCGTGGAGCAATGGTATCATCTCCGGCTGATCTGTATCATAGATGTGTTTTTGCTGATCAAACGGGCGCAGACCAAATTTGCGGGGGTTAGAACGAAAGAGAGCATCCTTGAAGTAGACATTCACAATATCCAAACGATAACCATCCACACCTTTATCCAACCAGAAACGAAAAATTTCCAGCATCGCCTGATGCACTTGCGGATTTCGCCAGTTCAAGTCCGGCTGTTGGGGATAAAACATATGAAAATAAAATTGATCGCGTTCTGGAACGTACTCCCAACCTGAGCCGCCCGTCATGGATTGCCAGTTATTTGGTACACCAAAATTAGGGGAGGGATCGTGCCATAAATACCAATTGGAATATGGGTTTGTACGTGATTGCCGTGATTGCTGAAACCATGGGTGTTGATCTGATGTGTGATTTAGCACCAAATCGAGAATGATACGTAAACCTTTATGGTGTGCTTCCTTGAGTAATTGCTCAAAATCCTGCATGGTTCCAAATTTGGGGTGAACCGCATAATAATTACTGATATCGTACCCAAAGTCTACATCCGGGGATTCAAAGATGGGAGTGAGCCATAAGGCATCCACCCCAAGGTCAACCAGATAATCCAATTTTTGGCGTATGCCATTTATATCTCCGATGCCATCTCCATTACTATCAAAGAAGGAACGGACATAAATTTGATAAATTACCCCCTGCTGCCACCATAACAGATTATTTTGCATTTTTACCTCAAGTTTTTATGGCTAAAAAAGCAAAAATCATTATAGTATAGTTAAAATGACAACTATAATGAATAATCGAACGTATATTGATAAGAAAGGATAAGTCATGCAACAACGAAAACAAGGATGTTTAGCCGGTCTTTTTGAATTGTTTTTACTCAATAAAGTATTTGATTGGTTACAGCGCAAATTTGGATATAAAAGCGGGTCGTGTATTGGATGTGGTTGTGGCGTCGTACTGGCATTCATATTTATTATGATTGCTATCTCCATTATCTTTGGCACGGATTGGTTCAGAGTTTTTTAAAATAAAAAAGAGCAGATGAAAAAAATCATTCTTTTTACTGCATGTTGTTTATTGCTCACATCGTGCGGTTTGCCTGTGCGTACGACCATGGTGCGCGGTTCGGGGAATGTGGTAAATGAAATCAGAAAAATAAAGGATATTTCTGATGTGGAACTTGCCACAATAGGGACACTTGTGATTCAACAGGGTGATGAAGAAAGCCTGGTGGTTACAGGTGAGGATAATATTCTGCCATATTTATTGACCGTAGTAAGGGGTGGAAATCTGGTCATTGGATTTAAAGAGGGGATTAATGTTCTGCCGAGTAAAGATCTGTTGTATACTCTTATGGTAAAGAAATTAAAAGGTATTTCCACTACCAGCGCCGGGGGTATTCAGGCAAAGATAATTGGTACGGATAAATTGACAATCAATACGTCCAGTGCGGGAAGCATTCAAATTGGGCAGGCACAAATTAACAATCTTTTAGTGAGGATATCCAGCGCCGGTGATGTACAAATTGAACAGTTAGAAGGCGATTCTCTGGAGGTTAACCTTTCATCTTCTGGCAGCTTTACGGTTGCCGGTATGGTGAATGAGCAAAAAATCAATATCTCATCCAGCGGGAGTTATCAAGCTGGTGATCTTGAAAGTTCCATGGCAACTGTGGATATTTCCAGCAGTGGGAATGCTCGAATTTGGGTGAATGACTATTTAGATGTAAATCTGAGTAGTTCAGGTGACGTTGAGTATTATGGAAACCCAAGATTATCGCAAAGGACTAGCAGTTCCGGTAACGTGATTTCGCTTGGAAGTCATTAATCCCTTTGATGGATGCTGAATTACAGTATTTCATGTGTTAAATAACCCAGCACACGGTAACTAATTAAGAAAAAATTCAGGTGATTATCAAGGCAACTCAGATAAAGAGATGAGTTGCTTTATTAATGGCATGGTTGTAAAAATAAATATGTGAGATTTTTTATCCATGATTTATGATTCAAATTACAGGTTGCTTGATGGTCTTTGGTAACAAAAAGATGAAGGGTACTCCCAAAATGCAGATAAATGTGCTCCAAAGGAAAGCCTGATGAGTACCCAATAAATCAGATAATCCCCCCATCAGTAGGCTAGCAAATGCGCCAGTAGCAAACAGGATAGCCAAATAGAGACCGTTCATAAAAGAACGGTGATGCGGAAAATTTTCCTGTACTACAACCATGCCAACGGGTAACATCATGATCGAGGTAACACCAAGTAAAGCCAATGAAGTGACTTGAATCCAACCTGTGGTAGATAAAAATGAAAACATGAACAGTGGAGCTGTGAGAGTTGAAATCAGCATGATAGTTCTAGTTCCCAGGCGCTCATTCAGGAAGCCAGCAAGAATAGTGCCTAATATGCCAAAACCCTGCAAGAATGTCAAAGAAGCACCAGCCAGCCATAAACTGGTTCCTCTCTCGGTAAGATACACCGGGAGATAGACTTCAGCAGCAGAGCGAAGAAGCGCGCGGGTAATAATTATGCCAGTCAGGGGAATAATAATTCGGGAGACATCTTTAAATACCACATGGGAAGTATTTTTACCGAGGCTTTGTGGTTTGAAAGATATATTTCTTAAAGATATTGTTAAAAAGAGACTGAAGGCCAAACCCAGCAACATAAGCCAGGGAGTGTAGCGTACGCCAAAAAGGGTGATGATAGTGGTGATGAGTAATGGTCCCAGCATTACTCCCAGTTCACCCCCAGTCATCCAGGTGCTCATCCCATAACCCAATTTTTCACCGGAAAGCTTGCCTACCATTGCAGGTGCCATAGCATGAAGGGTGGAGGATGATAATCCAGCAATTATTAATAGGAATACTACCAATATATAGCTATTCGTCACTCCCAGCAGACTCATGGCTATTGCAGTTACTGCCGGTGCAATCAGTACCAGTGTTTTTAGATTGATGCGATCTGCCAGATGACCAATGACTGGCTGTAGGAGAGAAGGCCATTGTAAGAAGATAAGTAATAATCCTGCTTCGATTTTTAGCAGAGAAAGTCGTTCGATTAGCAATGGAATTAAAGGAGGAAGAAATGCTGTAAATGTATCGTGAAACAAATGGGCACTAGAGAGGGTAACGACAGATTTAGTTTGGAATCCATTCTCATTGGTGATAGTAGGTGCGTGAGCGGTAACGGCAGAGTGATGATTCATAATGATTCTTGTGTTCTAGATAATTGGCAAATTATAATTTAAATAGTGCCTAATATTTATCAGGATTTTTGTGCTCATCCATGATAATCAAAATTATTTTCCTGTTATCTTGATAAGTTGTATAATCGTTACAAATCCAAGGAGTATTAAGGAGGCAGAAATTTTGAGCAATTCAATATTTTCAAAGTGCTATACAGGTACACCTCCTAATCAATTTCATTAATTTTTTCTTGCCGGAAAAACCGCAGGTGTGCTTGAGCCCCTGCGGTTTTTATTTTGCATAAAAGTATTAGCGATGAGGGTCATTGTTCATCTATGAATTTTGTTTGGTTCTAATGGCGAGGAAGTAATCACATGGTTGGTTCATTAAGAAATACTTATAAAAAATTTACAAAGCATTTCTGGGCGTTAATGTTTGCATCATTCATAGACATGCTGGGTGGTGCGCTGATTTTTCCTTTTCTTTCCTTGTTTATTACCCAGAAATTCAATATCAGCATGACCCAATTGGGTAGCATGTATCTAGTTTGGGCGCTTACCTCAAGCCTGCTGGGAAATACGTTGGGTGGTGCCTTGGCAGATAAATTTGGGCGTAAAACCAATATGATCATGGGGCTGGTAGCCAGTGCCGCTAGTGCCCTGGCAATGGTGGTGATTGATGATTTTGCCTGGTTCTTTTTAGCCATTGGCATTGTGGGTGTGTTTCAAGATATTGCCGGACCTGCACGCGGTGCCATGATTGCTGATTTGGTACCAGAAGAACTGCGGATAGATGCTTACGGTATGTTAAGGATTATCTTCAACCTGGCTGCAACCATTGGACCAATTGTTGGTGGTGTGGTAGGTGCGATTAATTTCAACTTATTATTCCTTGCGGATGTAGCCATTAGTCTGGCGGTCGCAGTATTTGTTTTATTTTATATAACTGAGACCAAGCCACAATATGAATATAAAAGTGTGGAACCATCATTTCGCCAAACCTTTAAAGGTTACTGGCAGGTTATCAAAGATGAGTTATACATGGCGTTTCTGGCAGTTGCTTTATTAGAAGTATTAACCTATATCCCGCTGAATACGATAATTGGAGTGTATTTGAGGAATGTTCATGGTATAACGACTGACCGTTTTGGATTTTTACTCAGTTTGAACGCCATCATGGTAGTTGGGCTGCAGATGGGTTTTTCCCGGTTGGTTACGGGTAAAAAACCCATGTTAGTGATGGCTTTTGGGACATTCTTATACGCCCTTGGTTTCAGTATGTTTGCTTACACTTCAACTTATGCATTTTTTATGATTGCCATCATCATTATTACAATAGGTGAAATGATTCTTGCGCCAATGGAGGAGAGCCTGGTGGCTATGTTTGCACCTGAGGATATGCGTGGGAGGTATATGGCTGTTCATGGGCTGGTATGGATTATCCCCTTTGCCATCGGACCGCTGGGTGCAGGTCTGATCATGGATAACTTTGACCCGCGAGTGTTATGGCTAGTGGTTGGTACGATTGGCATGCTAGCTGTTTTTGGATACCTGACTCTGCATGTCAAAGCCGGACAAAGGTTCATAGCCCGTCAGAATCACCATGGTGATCGTAGTCATGAAGAAATAATTAAAAAAATACCTTTGGGACAATAGATAAGATACTCTTCAAGGATGAACCGGCTAGTTAGATTCCTGTTTAACAAAAGTTATTTGATATCGATTTCATTAATTGTTTATCAAAAACATCTCGGTATAATTCTCTACAGTTCCTTTCGCTATTAAGGAATACATTTTATGTTTTTGAAAAAATATCACTCACTATTCACACGTTTATATGATGTATTTCGTAGCTGCCTTGTTGCAATTTTTGGTTTCACATTATGCTTATTCTATGGGGTAATCACAGGCATATCGCTATTAGGATTCACCGGTATTTATCAACCACTTGGGGGAGTATTGCTGAGTTTAATTATTTTTGGGATTGGCTATTTCTGGTTTTATAAAAAGGTTTATTTGAGATTGCTTGAGATTATTCAACAATCGGTCACCCAAGCATTTCATCCCAGCATTGAAATCATGATGGTCATATGCAGTCTAGCGATACTCTTTTTATTGATCATGCTACCTGTTGCCCGGTGGCCATACTCCTATTCTGGAGACTGGTTTGTTTGGGATGCTGGTGCGTATCATTTTCCCAAGGCAATCGAATTATATCGAAGTGGCACCGTGTGGGATCTCACTATACCCTATGGTGAGTATCCTTTCGGATATGAATCGCTATTAACCTTTTCGCTCTCAATAAGCGGCAATGAATATTTTTTTGGGCTCATGCATGTGCTTATTCTCTTTTTCTTTATTTCTTCTGCATTATTGATTGCTATCATTCTCACAAGACTTTCTCCTGGGTTGCTGCTGTTTTCACTCACGCTGATGATACTCAGCGATCATTTATTTAAAATATTCAACCTGTGGAGGATTTTCACTCTGGATATTTACACAGTGGGCAAGAACGACCTGTTCTTGTGCGCTGCTCAATTGGCTTTTCTGGTTTTTATTTTTATCCCTGATGATACGGATAAGGGTATTCATGATTTAGTTGGAATTTCACTGGCTAGTATGATTGCACTAGCGATTAAGCCCAATGCGGTATTGCTCGTTGTTCCTTTATTACTATATAAAGTCTGGGTGTTTTTAAACGCAAAGAAGAACGGTGGGCAATCAACCTCTCCATCCAGGCTAAGCTATAAAAGAAGTTTAATTGTTCTAATTGTGTTCATGCTGATTGTTCCCGGGGTGTTATGGGAGATACGGAATCAATTAAGCATGGGGCAGATCTTCTCAGATGAGGTGTTAGAACTCTCACGGTGGAGTATCCTCTCTAATTTAACGAACCCGAATTTTTATCACTATATTCCCAAAAATCTAATGCTGATTGTGGGTATATTAACTTTTGGGATTCTTGTTTCAAACTTAAAGAGAAAAGAGCTGCAATTAGCTACGCTGATTTATTGCTTATTGCTTATTTCGTTTATTTCCACACCGGTTTCCGGTTTTTTCAAGAGAACAGATATCCCAGCTCAAATAAGCTGGAGGTTTGCAGAAACCCTGTTGGTATTTGTATTTATCTATTTACTAACTCTGCTAAGAGAACCCATTGGTGTAATCATCCGAGTGATTAACAAATACAATTGGCTGGAAGTTGCATTTTCATTGATGTTGATCCTGGCCTCTTTGTGGTTAATCAGCAACCAGGCAGATAAAATGAGGATCAAGCCTGAGAATGGGATTATCCTGCAAGACCAATACCGAGAACCTTTGGGCACTGGGGGGTATCGAAGTGCGTATGACTACGTGCAACGGAATATCCGTAATAGTGTCATTTGGGTGGAAAATGGATTGCCCTATTATGTATATGGACCGGGATTTACCAATACCATCAGCAGGATAAAAAGCCCAGATTATTTAGTCATAATCCATACTGATTGGTTCGGTGAAGGGAGCATTACACTTCCTTCCTACATGACTCGCTCTGATTTAGAGAAACACTTTGCATTAATCTATGATGACCAAGAGGGTAGTGTTTATCAATACATAAAATAGATAGATTCCAGTAATTTCCTTTTTCATTAGGTAACCATGTAATTCAACATCTGTATTAAAAACTTGTCCAAATCAATCACCTTTGGACAAGTTTGCGAATATGCCCCCATGGAGATTCGAACTCCAGTTTTAGCCTTGAAAGGGCTGCGTCCTAGTCCCCTAGACGATGGGGGCAATGTGCGTGTATTCTACCCTAAGCACTGATGAGGGTCAAGCAAGTGGTCAATATGCTAAGGGTCGAATGCATTCTTCCAAATCTAATTTTGGGTTGTTTACATATCTACCAACTGGATATGAGGTCATTTTTTTCGCAGGGTAAGGGGTAAGCAGGGATTGCAGTTTGGCTGGTTCTTCGGGATGAAGCCAATTCCAACAGTTGTGTTTATCCAGAATAACCGGCATGCGATTATGGATTTTTCCTACTAATTCATTAGGTTCGCAGGTGATGATTGTACAGGAGAGGATTTCTTTATCTGCAGATTCTTGCCAACGTTCCCACAGACCCGCAAACGCAAAGGGTTCTTTATTAATCAGGTGAAAGTAAATGGGCACCCTAGGTGCTTTTACATCTCTTCTCTGCCATTCAAAAAAACCATCAGCGAGGATTAGACAACGCCTTTGCATAAAGGCACGGCGAAAAGAAGGTTTCTCCTGTAGAGTTTCAGAGCGTGCATTGATCAGACGCTGCCCGATGCTTGGGTCTTTTGCCCATGCGGGGATTAGCCCCCAGTGCATTAAGACCACATTGCGCACTTTGGGGTCATTCACCACTGGGACTTGCTGTGTGGGCGCCACGTTATAACGCGGTTTCCATTCTGAGGGAACGTCAGATAAATCAAACTCCTGCTGCAACAGGGCAGGGTCCAGGGTAATGGTATATCTTCCGCACATCACTGATTCCTTTCTTGTATTATACAAAAGGAATAGATTTGTGTTGATGGTAAATTTAAGGAATGAGCCCTACCGACAGCCTATTTGAATTGAACTTTCAACTATAATTGCAGGGTACCTGGAAGGTAAAAAATGAATTCCAAATTAGTCGAATGTATTCCTAATTTTTCCGAAGCGCGACGTCCTGAAGTTGTTAGTGAAATAAGGGATGCCGTCCTTTCAGTAGGTGGGATTAAATTATTAGATATGCACTCTGACACCGATCACAATCGAACCGTGATCACGATGATAGGTGCACCTGAGAGTGTGGAAAAAGCTGCTTTTGAGGGAATTCGCAAAGCGGCAGAATTAATTGATATGGACCAACATCGCGGCGAACACCCGCGCATTGGTGCGACTGATGTTGTGCCGTTCATTCCAATCCAGGGCGTTAGCATGTTGGAATGTGTGGAGATGGCACGGCGGTTAGGTAAACGGGTAGGTGATGAATTAGGTATTCCTGTCTACTTGTATGAGGAAGCTGCTACACGCCCGGAGAGGAGGAACCTCGAGGATATCCGCAGCGGTCAGTATGAGGGATTGAAAACTGAAATTATCGACAATCCATTACGTTCACCTGACTTTGGGCCTTGCAAACTAGGAAAAGCAGGAGCGGTGGTAATTGGTGCGCGCGAGGCCTTAATTGCTTTTAATATCTACCTGACCACAGATGATGTGGAGATTGCCAAGAAAATTGCCAAAACCGTACGCTTCTCATCAGGGGGTCTGCGATATGTAAAAGCCATGGGAGTGTTAGTGGGGGGGCTAGCGCAGGTTTCCATGAACCTGACCAATTATCACCAATCTCCGATGGCTCAGGTAGTCGAATTGGTTCGCCGGGAAGCGCTACGCTATGGGGTGAATATTCATCATTCTGAGGTGGTGGGATTAATTCCACAACTGGCATTGGTAGAGGCGGCGACCTGGTATATGCAAATGGACCAATTTGAGCCAGAGCAAGTTTTGGAAAATAAATTAACAAGTTCGGATTCCGAGAAGATTATTGAGCATAAAGAGAAGAAACTTGAGTTCCTAGATGAGCTAGCGAGCGCTGATCCCACACCAGGTGGAGGCAGCGCTGCAGCATTCACAGGTGCAGAGGCGGCTGCGCTGGTTGCGATGGTTGCACGTTTGACGGTTGGAAAGAAGAAATACGCATCTGTAGAACAAGAGATGTGGAATGTAATTGAAAATGCAGAGAAATTACGAGGAGAACTCACTCATTCTATTCAAGAAGATGCTCGTGCGTTTCAGGAACTATTGGTAGCAATGAAACTTCCCAAGGACTCTCCGGAGCAAGAAGAAAGGCGCAAGTTTGAAATTGAGAAAGCCAGTGTTGTTGCGGCTAAGGTGCCACTGCAAACCGCACATCTTGCGTTGCAGGTTCAACGTCTTGCTATTCAAGTTGCACGCCTGGGAAACATCAATGCGATTTCAGATGCAGGCACGGCTGGTGTGCTGGCTTTCGCTGCGATCTCAGGTGCGGGAGGAAATGTCCGAATTAATATTAAAGATTTATCCGAAACACTTAGGTCGCCGATCGAAAATGAGCTGAAAGAGATTGAAGTTGAAGCGAAAAAAGTAGATCTTGAAATTCGTACTGTTCTAGAAGAACGAGCAAATCTAATCATTAACTAATAATTAGATATTACACATTGAAGATGACAAGATTTATTTCCCTACTGATTCTACTGGGTTGTTTAATGGGTATAAGTACAGGGTGTGCTATCTCTGGGACTGAAAGCTCCTCTGAAGAGCAAGAAGCAATACCTTCTGAAGTGCTATCTATCTGGATACCACTGTATCTCCCTAGAGAGCTGCAGAAATCCATCCATCTGCCTGAAGAGGTAATTCAATTAGATAATCCGAGTTTAGTGGATATTCGAATTGATGTAGGCAGTGACCGTCAGGTCAGCCAGTGGATTTATGTGCTGGTGGCACCTTTCGCAACGATAACGGATGAAGTTTCATTGCAAGGTTTAAAAGCCTTCTGGCGAGGAGAGGGAGGTGAATTCCCCGCAGAAAAGCTGTTAGTGGATGGGAATACCCAAATTTTATTCACTAAATTATGGGGGAATCCAGCACTTGACAATATTAAATCCACCTCTGCTGAAGATTTGCTGGGTAAAGCCTGGCAGGCAAAGACCAGCTGGGCGATCATTCCGTTTGAGCAAATTAACCCGCAATGGAAGGTAATTGCAGTTGATGGGCAATCACCGATCCATAAGGATTTCAATCCTGCTTTATATGGATTAACTGTGCCGTTTTCATTATTTGGGAAATCTGAAATTGTGGATCCTTTCTACACAAATTATTTTCAATCAGCCAGTCAACCGCCTATTCTTGCGTCTCATAACTATGAGCCTAATAAAATGACTGTCTTGGTGATGACGGGAGTAACTGCATTGGTAGGTGGCACAGCATCCATGCTGGAGCGTTTGGGGATGACGTATCCGGCGATGGATGTGGGACCCCTTCTAAGGGATGCTGATATTACACATATCAGTAATGAAATTCCATTTTTCAAAAATTGTGCCAAACCAGCACTGGTTGGTCGGAATAACCTTATATTTTGCAGCCGTCCAGAATATATCCAATTACTGGAAGCAATAGGCACGGATGTCGTTGAGCTTACCGGTGATCACTTTGGTGATTATGGTTCAGAGCCTATGTTATACACGCTGGATTTATATGAAAGTCGAGGGTGGGGGTATTATGGGGGAGGGCGAAATTTAGAAGATGGCCAAAAACCATTGTTGATTAATCATAACGGGAATCGGCTGGCTTTTATAGGATGTAATGCAAAACCAGCTGGTTATGCCACAGCCAGTGCAACTCAACCTGGTGCAGCTCACTGTGACATGGAGATGATGATTGAAAAAGTCCAGGAAGTAAAGAGACAAAATTATTTACCCATAGTCACATTTCAACATATTGAATATTATTCGTATGTTGCCAATACTGCTTTAGTTAAGGATTTTCGCCTAATGGCTGAGCAGGGTGCTGTAATTGTGAGTGGATCCCAGGCTCATCAACCGCATGCCATGGAATTTTATCGTAATGCTTTTTTGCATTATGGGTTGGGTAATCTGTTTTTTGATCAGTATTACGAGGGAGAAGCACAACGTCAGGCGTTTATTGATCGCCATGTATTTTATGAGAATAAACATATTAGCACTGAGTTAATCACCATCCGGTTTATCGATCTAGCACGACCCAGGTTGATGACCGAAGAGGAAAGGCAAAAATTGTTAGCTACCATTTTTTCTGCAAGCGGCTGGTAATTTTATTTTCTAAGGAGATATCGATGGGACTTTTACCTGATTATCGCATTCGAGAACTTGCTACACAGAAAAAAATGATTGAACCCTTTGTTGGCAATCAGGTTCGTAATGGGACCATCTCGTATGGTCTGTCTTCTTATGGTTATGATATCCGTGTGGCTGACGAATTTAAAATATTTACCAATGTTTTTTCAGCGATTGTTGACCCCAAGGGTTTCGACCCGCATTCGATGATTGATTACAAAGGAGAGATTTGTGTTATCCCTCCGAATTCGTTTGCTCTAGCGCGAACCATTGAATATTTTCGCATTCCCCGTAACATACTTACCATTTGTGTGGGCAAAAGCACATATGCGCGTTGTGGAATTATCGTCAATGTCACTCCTTTTGAACCTGAATGGGAAGGGTTTGTGACATTGGAAATATCCAATACCACACCTCTGCCTGCCAAGATATATGCCAATGAAGGGATTGCCCAAGTGCTTTTTTTTGAAAGCGACGAAGTGTGTGAGGTGTCTTATGCAGATAAGAAGGGTAAGTATCAGGCGCAGCAAAATATAGAGCTACCGAAATTATAGATATGTAGCATTCAGTGCAATGGCTTTTAGAAAATAGTTACTGATTAAGATTTCGAAATTGCATTTATTAGCCCACCGCAACAATACACACAATTAATAATTTGGAGGATAGGAATAAATCATATTTACTTCCTCCCATTCCATTTTCATAGTCTTTGATAAATGGTTTATATTGACCTTGTCAATGCAAATATCAATGCCAAAACAATTGTCATGATCGAAATAAGGTAAGTCAATATTTTTGAGTATCTCTGTCTCATTTTCCTCTCCTCCTAACCCAGGCTGAAACGTTCAGTGTGGATTTTCTTTTCTGAAAAACCTACATTTATCAGGTGTTTCTCTACTGCGTCCATCATGGGTTTGGGGCCACAAAGAAAGACCTCGGGGTTAAGGGATTTCATTTGGGGTCCAATATGGCGGTTGAGAATGTCGGTGGTAATGAAGCCGATTTCTTCTTTCCAACCCTCAGGTGGTTTTTCGAGAATGTGAACGACCTTGATGTTTAAATTGTTAGTTAATGTTGCCACTTCATCTCGGAAAGTGACATTTTCCCAATCACGGTTTGCGTAAAAAAGTATGCAAGGTCGTTGGTCATGTCGTTCTGCCAGAGTACGTACCATGCTCATGATAGGAGTAATCCCAATTCCACCAGCAAGGAAGATGAATGCTTTGGCCTCTGGATATCGATCACAAGAAAATGAACCGTAAGGACCGTCCACATATACTTCTTGTCCGGGTTTGACCTGTTTGATGGTGGCTGTGAATTTGCCCAATTCTTTAATGGTCATTTCAATCCATTCGTGGTTTTCTGCGCTTGAGGCAAGTGAGAATGGATGTTCTGTATCAGAGAAGGGGGTCTTCCAGACAGTCAACCAGGCAAATTGTCCCGGATGGAAGCTAAATAGTTTTTTCTTGATTGGCTGCATTTGTAATGTCCAGCAATTGGCGCGCTCTGGGATAACCTTCATTACTCTATATGGATTCTTGATCAACTTAATGGGATAAATAAACCGTGTATAGATAATAAGAAGTACCCAGACTATCAGATAACTTATCCATAACTGTTGCTTCCAGGGCAAATTTACGAAATTCCCATTGAGATAAATATGCAAAATTGCACCTAACATGGTGATCATGGCGATGATGCCATGCCAGATTTTCCAGAACCAATAAGGGATTTTCAATTTGCTACGAAACTCTGCTAACCAGACTACACCAATGAGTAGCAAGAGGGCAGTGACCCCAAATTTTGCTTTCCAAGGAGCAGTAAAAATATTCAATAATCTGATATACCCAGAGCTGTAAATGAATAAAAGGATTGGATGGGCGAAAATCATCAGAAATGCAGCAATTCCGATTTGACGGTGATAGTAATAGACGATGTCACTACCAAATGGCTTGTTCAGCGGTTTGATGCGAGCGGTTAAGGCAAACTGTAATGCCATAATTGCCAATCCCACAAATGCCAAACCAACGGACAGGTTTTGGAGAAAAGCCCTTTGAACTGAACCAGGGCCAAGAATCAGAATAATTAATGGAACTAAAACTAAAAAGGTGTATAAAAGAATCCAAAATGCGCCCAGAAGAAAGTAATTTTTTCTCATAGATCTCCTATGTCCTTCAATGATGAGGTTATTTACTAATTATATTAGATGAACGTAATATTTGATTATTTTGGCTTAACCAATCGTTTGCTTTAGCATAGTACAAAAATTTCTTTTCCAAATGCCTGAATTTTTTATTGTGGTTGTGCCTGCCACTGTTAATTTGATGTACGCCTAATTTTTTATGCAGCATCTCATGATACATGATGAAATCTATTACATACTCAGGAATTCCCTGCTGATCGAAAATACGATTAATCGTGATCGTATCGGACTGTGACTGATAAGAACCTAATCTGCGATGAGAGCGTCTTTGACTCCATCTCAGATTAGGCCGGTTGAGAGAACCTTGAAAATACATTTGGTTAACCTGATTAAAAATCAATTCCAAATTCCATCTTTTCCCCAGAGGTTCATTTTGGAAATGTGTTGATTTTCCTGTAATTAATCGGTCAAGAGAGAGATAGTCATTGGTCATGCTATAAGCCCGGATTCGCCTGAGGGCTTTGCTATCACGGTTGAATGCAGAAAGGAGCAGGTCTTTCTTGATCTCGAGGGGTGCAGAAATAAAATTTTCGTTTACATAGAAGTATGAAATCGAGTCCTTAATCTTCATACGAAAGAGGTAGGGTGAATATTCGAGATAAATTTGGATGTGATTCGGTCGATGAAATATTGGGAATTTGAACATCGATTTTGATTCTTTAAATAAGCGAATCATTTCACTAAGCGCATGCATGTGCATTGTCAAATTTTGGCGTTCAGCAAGAAAATGAATCCACAACCAGACTCGCTGACTGCGTGTGCCCAACTTATTAAATTTCAGTCTTTGCTCTATTTGATTACATTTTTCTTGAATCATCGAGTGAATTTGAGAAAAAGTTGGTAATTGTGAATTTTCAGTAGTGTGTTTAAGAAGGATTTGTTCGGCATAATTAAACAGCAAGGCCTGTAAGCGGTGTTGATAAGAGATTAAACCAAGAATGTTTCTTGAACGTTGTTTCCGAGGGGATGAAATGTTAAAATGATGATTCAAAGTTGATTTTAAATCCCTGATTAGTTGTAGGTTATCTCGGCACGATTTTACCAGATGGGTGTTATAAATTTGACTTTGATTAATGGGTAAATAGAAAAAACAGTGAGGATTCAACTTGTAGTAACTGATATTGATGGAACTTTTTTAGACTCGCAGAATGCACCCTCGCATGGTGCTGTGGAAGCGATTAAAGCTATCCAACAGCTTGGTGTGCACTTTACCCTATGTACGGGTCGCGGAGATCCGAGCACACGTCCTTTTATTCAACTCTTAAATATCAATACACCGTATATTGTTTCCGGGGGAGCAGCGATCCATGATGTAGATAAAAGAAATGTTGTCAAACAACATTTATTGAACTACGATCAGATTGCGTTTGTTGTTGAACTCGGCATAGCCAACGCGTGCGAGATATTTTTGCAAACTGCTCTGGATATTTTTGTTTTAGCAAGCGATGATTTCTGGCATGAGGTGAATACCTGGGAGTGGATGAAGGGTTTTCCAATTGATTCTTTCCAGCGAATTTTTAACTGGCAAGATGCTCCTATTGAACAGGTTATACGCATGGATTACTTTCAGACACCAGAGATATTGGCACGTCTCAATCAAAAAATCAATGAATCAAACATGGGACTTGAAGCAGTAATGATGCGCAGAAATGTAGAGATTAGCCAGGCGGGTGTGAACAAAGGTTCAGCAGTGGAAACCCTGGCCGAGCATCTGAACATTCCCATGAAACACGTCATGGCACTTGGGGACGGTTCGAATGATGTTGCCATGTTAAGAAAAGTAGGATTACCTGTTGCAATGCAAAATGCCTCACCGGCGGTAAAACTGGCTGCCCGCGTGGTGGCTCCAAGCAGTGATGCTGGCGGGTTAGCTTGGACACTTCACAATCTAATGTCTGGAAATTTTGAGCATATACTTACAGTTCGATAGACGTTATATTATTTTGCGTAGATTCATCTTCACATAATGAATAAATTGAGGTAATATAGCAGCCAAATTATTGGAGGTAGTAGAGATACGTTTATTCACATAAAGAACAAGATAAAAGGTAGAGTGAATTATTTAAGAATACAAACCAACAAATTGATTAAAGAGGAGTAGAGTATGATCCAAAAGGCAGAATGTCCTCAGTGTGGTTATGAAATCTCAGTTGGTTCACAACCGCATGTCGGCCAACAGGTAATATGTACTAGTTGCGGATCGGAGTTAGAGGTTGTGTGGTTAGATCCTCTGGAACTGGATTGGCCACTCCTGGATGATGATGAAGAAGAATATGAGGATCTGGATGAAGAGGATGAATATTAATTAAGTCTTTATCAATCTCATGAATACAGGCTGAGAGCAGTAATATATCTCAGCCTGTTTAGTTTTAATAAGGCTGTTCGCTAATGAAATTGATTTTGTAGGGAATGGTGCTAAGAAAAATTGAATGTCAATGAGGATGTGAATCATTCTTTGAATCACCTCAACTGATTATGGATGGGCAAACCTAATTATCTTGTTGGTCAAAGATGAGAATTAGTTGCTATTCCATTTGACGTGAGATGGGTGATATTTGATTAGGAGGGTATAAACGCATGATACGAATTGCCCAAAGAATTACCAGAAAAGTCATTAGGAAGGAAGACAATCCGTTACCAATATCTGAAGTGGAACACCAGTTAAATAATCCGTGGAATATCACTACTATTAGCAAACTTCCGTTACTGGTGTTGTATAACCAGGTGAAAATAATTGAGGCAAAAAGTAGCGATAATAAAAAGATAGGCAAACCAGGAAACAACCCCATTTTAACATAAGTATCGCGATAAAAAAATGCTGGTAAATGCCAAAAGCCCCAAAGGAGAGCGAGAATAACGGTGGATGAAATTGCAGAATGATTTTTCTGCAGGCGTGGAAGGGCAAATCCGCGCCAGCCTACTTCCTCTCCTAGACCATAGGTTAGGGTCCAAAGTAGTAAAGTAAGAGGGAACCCCAACCAGGGTAGGTAATCTGGCTGGCCAAGCGATGATAGATCAGGCCAGACACCGTTCAATATTCGAATAACACCAAGAGAAAAAAGGAATGGGATGATGGGCATGAGGATAGCGAAAACCCAACATTCGACAGGGATGCGCCATTTTATCAATTTACTGAAAAGTTGCTTAATCCCATCCAATCCCTTGAGATAAAAAGTTAGTATCAACGCAGAGAGAAATGGTCCATAAGATGCGAGATAATGAATAGCGGGAGGAATATGCCAGGATGTAAAACCTTGGTAAGTGAGGGCAAGAGGAATTTCGATGATCCAAGAAAACAGATAGGCAAGCAAAAAATATGTCCACAAATAATTTACTTCTGCGTTTATTTTTCTGATTGCTTGCATTCTAAAATCCCGATGGTTTCGCGTATATTGCCAGAAATAAAAATTATCTTGACAAGTGAGATGGGAGTAAAGAGTTCTGTCGGGGCGGGCGGATTTGAACCGCCGACCTCACGGTCCCGAACCGTGCGCTCTAGCCAGGCTGAGCCACGCCCCGTACTGCAAATTATACTATTTTGCTTTTATAACCACTGTTCTCTACGCTTTATTTATCGAACCAAACAAAATCATTTTTTGCTTAACTGCTTCTTTAATTGCACTACGGATTTCACGAAATGCTACGCGCGGATCATGCGGAATGGGTAGTTGTGAGTAGGTTTTTTCCAGCACCTGTGTGACGGCTTTACGCAGATGAGCATCAATATTAATCTTTGCAACTCCAAGAGCGATCGCCTGGCGGACAAAATCATCGGGTATTGTGGATGCCCCATGCAGCACTAGAGGGATGGAAGACCTTGCAGCTACCTGGCGAACGATCTCAATATTTGGCGAAGATTCACCCGACCAACGTCCGGGCTTGCTACCATATGAAAAAGCGAGCAGGTCGATGCCTGTGCGTTGGATGAATTCGGTTACCTGTTCCGGTCTGGTAAATTCTTCTTTCGTAATCCCTTTTTCCTCATCACCTGCTTCTCCTAATTGCGCTTCAACTGCTACATTATGCTTGTGAGCATACTCCACCACCTGACTAACGCGAAGGATATTCTGATCAAATGGCAGGTTCGATGTATCCAACATAACTGATGCAAATCCAATATCAATCACTTTTTGAATCGTATCGATATCTTTGCCGTGGTCAAGATGGAAGAATACCGGGACACTTGCCTGTGAATGGGCTGCCTGGATTAAACCCGATAAATAATTTAACCCAACATGATGCAGAGTGCCCATTGAGACACCAACCAATACGGGAGAGTTTAATTCATCACCCGCATCGATAATACCCTGAAGGACTTCCAGGTTGCTCATGTTGAATTCACCTACCGACCATTTCTCTTGATGAGCACGCGTAGTTAATTCCAAGAATGGGATAGTCGCTTTATTCACGAGGATAAGATAATAGAAAAAATATTAAGAAGTTTCTGTGGAGCGGAACCGGAAAATTATTATTCTTTTTTATTGGCAATCACTTCTTTCAACACAGGCATTAACTTTTCTTCAATCTCATCTTCACTGAAAATATTCTTCACAAAAACTGCTGGAGGACCATCTTTGTCAATGGCATTCTCAAATGCAGGGGTGGTGACTAAGATATCTGCGAATTTTGCCAACGCTTTGCCTGTTTGCACGTCACCCTGTTCGAATTGAAAATCGCGCTCATTGTATCCATTACGTTTAATCACATTCTGAATGCCCATAACAAAAAGCAAACTGCTACCTACACCAGCCCCGCACATACATACAATCTTTATCATGGTTTAACTCCTGAAATATTGTAGGATTCTAGATTCTTAATCTGTAGATGAAAGGTTCTATTATAACCGTGATTGGAAAATCAAAAAATTAATCGGTTTTCTATTTCTATATAAAATATAATTGTATATGGAGGTGCATTATGTTTGAAGCGATCCTATTTTTTGTGTTCTTTCTTTCAGGAGTTGTTTTTTTGCTTTTCCTAGGTTTGCGCCTGTTATATCAATATGAACGTGGCGTTGTATTTACCCTGGGAAAATTCACTAGCGTGCGAGAGCCTGGTTTGACGTTTATTACTCCCTTTATTCAGACCATGCGACGTGTGGACATGCGCATTAAAACAGCAGAAGTACCAAGGCAGGAAGTAATTACAAAAGACAATATCCCCATCCTGGTGAATGCTGTTGTCTATTTTAAAGTAATCAGTCCAGAAGATGTAATTATTAAGATTGAAGATTATATCTTTGCCATCCGCCAGTATACCCAGGCGGCGCTGCGTGATGTCATTGGCAACAATGACTTGGATTTTGTGCTTACTGAACGTGAAAAGGTAGCAGGTGGAATCAAGGAAATTGTGGATGCTGAGACCGATGGTTGGGGAGTGGACGTGGTTTCCATCAAGATTCAGGAGATTGAATTACCTGCAGAAATGAAACGTGCCATGGCAAAACAGGCAGAGGCTGAACGCGACCGACGCGCAGTCATTATTACTTCACAGGGTGAGCTTTCCGCTTCTGAGAATCTGCGCAAAGCTGCAGAAAACCTAGCAAAAAGCAGCGGCGCATTGCACTTGCGCACATTACAGACTATTCGTGATATTGCTGCGGACCCCTCAGAAAAAATTGTGCTGTTTATGCCATCAGAAATGAGCGAGGTAGTATCCTCATTAATTACTAAGAAGAAGAGCTAAGCATGATCCTGGAAAACCATCTGCGTTATTTGCAGATTGCCTTTAACTATGATCGATTGATGGTAAGCCGCCTATTACCGCGAATTCCCTACCATGAACGTATTTTCATTGAGGCAGGGACACCCTATATTAAACACGAGGGCATTCAGGGCATTCGCTTCATGCGAAGTATATGGCGCGGTCGGATTGTTGCAGATATCAAGATTGCGGATGGAGCAATGCGAGAGGTGGAGATGGTATATGCTGCAGGCGCTAATGCAGTTACTGCACTTGGTAGTGCCCCTAATGAAACTTTGGATCTGTTCATCTCTGCATGTGAGCAATTAGGTCTAATTTCTATGGTGGATATGATCGGGATTGACGATCCACTTAAAGTTCTCAGACCACTGAAGAAACCACCAGAAGTGGTCATCTTACACCGTGGCAGGGATGAAGAAACCACGCGCGGAAAGTTAATTCAATACCGCCATATCAATCGTATTCACAGCAAGTATGATGTACTTATTTCCGCCGCGGGTGGAATTGATGTGAAGGAGGCGCGTAGTGCTATTTTTAATGGTGCAAATATTGTGGTTGCCAATATCGTCAGACCGGAAGATCGGTGGGTAGGTATATCTTCTGCAGAAGACATAGGTTTGATAGCCAAATCGTTCCTTGCCACCATAGAATAATCAATTTCATTTGAAAACCGTGATAAGACCTTCATTGAAGGTCTTTTTTATTGATTGGTGAATTTTTTTAACAGACTGTCATGTTAAAATCGTACCTTGAATTTACAACATGGAGATATTAGATGACTAAGGAAAAGAAAGTTCGCGTGGCAATTATTGGGGTTGGAAACTGCGCTTGTTCATTGGTGCAGGGTGTCTATTTTTATCGCGATGCAAAAGATAATGAGCGTGTGCCCGGGTTGATGCATGTGAATTTGGGTGGTTATCATATACGGGATATCGAGTTCACGGCTGCTTTTGACGTGGTGGATAGCAAGGTCGGTAAAGATTTATCTGAGGCCATTTTTGCCTTTCCAAACAATACATATCAATTTACAGAAGTCCCAAAATTAAATGTGCCCGTATCTCGAGGAATGACCCATGACGGATTGGGCAAGTATTTGAGCCAGATTGTTAAAAAAGCGCCAGGACCAACGGATGACATCATTAAAATTCTAAAAGAAACTCATACGGATGTGGTGGTGAATTATTTGCCAGTTGGTTCCGAAATGGCAACCAAGTGGTATGTAGAGCAAATCCTGGATGCCGGTTGTGGTATGGTAAATGCAATTCCGGTTTTTATTGCCAGCTCGCAGTATTGGAGCCCTCGTTTTGTTGAGAAGGGATTACCAATTATTGGGGATGACATCAAGAGCCAAGTCGGTGCCACAATCCTGCATCGCACCCTCACCAGCCTGTTCGTGGATCGTGGAGTGCGGGTTGACCATACCTACCAATTGAATTTTGGTGGGAATACTGATTTTATGAACATGCTGGAGCGTGAGCGATTGGAATCTAAAAAAATTTCCAAGACGGGAGCTGTGACTAGTATGTTGCCTTACTCCATTGGCGAAGAGGATATTCATGTGGGTCCTAGTGATTATGTACCCTGGTTAAAGGATCGAAAGTTCTGTTACATTCAGATGGAAGGCACCACGTTTGGAAATGTACCACTGCGCCTGGAAGCGAAATTAGAAGTCTGGGATTCACCAAATTCGGCTGGCGTGGTCATTGATGCAGTACGTTGTATCAAGCTGGCGATGGATCGAAAGATTGGTGGACCACTGATTGCCCCCTCTTCTTATTTTATGAAAACACCACCAAAGCAGTTCAAAGACAGTGAAGCACGGGAAATGACCGAAGCGTTCATACGAGGAGAGTAAAGTCTGTGACCGACTTCGAATGCATCTTCTGCCGCATTATTGCCGGTCAGTCACCCGCTAAGCAAATCTATCAAGATGAGGATGTCACAGCATTCTGGACAAATCATCCCACTGCACCGGTGCATATTCTAATCGTCCCGAATAAACATATTGACTCTGTGAATCACGTGAGTAACGATGATGCTTGCCTACTGGGAAAGTTGATTGTGGTGTCTAAAGAGATTGCGAAACAGCAAAACCTAGAAAATAGTGGCTATCGGCTGGTAATTAACACAGGTCCTGATGCGGGTCAGAGTGTATATCATTTGCATGTTCACCTGATAGGCGGGCAGCGGATGGGTTTCGGACCAAGGTAAATGATTCGCTATACCTGGTTAATCTTCCTAGCATTATCAATTCTGATCACTGCCTGCACCAGACCTGATTATGGACCATCTCCATTCAGCAACATAATTGATGAGAATTATCGAGAAAAGTCTGATCATCCTCATAGTGAACAACAAATTCACCTTGGTTTAGTGGGGTCGGATTTTCAGATATTACCGGACAGTGGGCTGGTGTATAGTCCGAGCAGTATTGGTTTCAATGCATTTTCTTTTATTCGAGATCAGGGAGGGTATCTCAACGATTATCAAGAAAAAGTTGGGGATAAAGTTCTTGGTGGTGCGGATATTCTTTATAGAATTAGTCGTGATTATTCAATTCATCCTCAGGTGCTGCTTGCGTTATTAGAATATCAGAGTCACTGGGTTACTTCAAAGAATTCAACCTCCCTAGGGAATTACCCATTGGGTTATGATGATCTTGCCTATCAAGGGCTTTATCGCCAGCTATCTTGGGCAGCAAACAAGCTCAACCGGGGGTATTACCTGCATAGAGTTGGTGGACTGGTAACATTAGAGACAGCTGATCACCATCAGGTGTATCTGTCATATTCGATCAACTCTGCCACTGCTGCAATCCAATATTTCTTTAGCTACTTGCTTAATTACCCAGATTGGCAGACAGCGGTCTCACCGATTGGATTTTATCGTACATACTACTCATTATTTGGAGAGATGAAAGTGGACGACCTAGAGCCCCTGGTACCTGAAGGATTAATTCAACCGACTCTACAACTACCTTTTGCGACAGATGAGGTCTGGAAATTTACCGCAGGACCTCATTCTGCGTGGGGTGACGGGGCTGCCTGGGCTGCGCTGGATTTTGCACCACCGGGTGAGCAGTATGGTTGCTATGAAAGCCAGGATTGGGTTCGCGCAGTGGCAGATGGGCTGGTGGTGAGATCAGAAGATGGCGTGGTAGTTTTAGACCTTGATATGGATGGGTATGAGCAAACCGGTTGGACAGTGCTATACCTGCATATTGCCAGCAAAGATCGTGCAACATTCGGTTCCCATTTGCAGGTGGGTGATCGTATTGGTCATCCTTCCTGTGAAGGAGGTCCATCCAGTGGGACGCATGTGCATATTGCCAGGCGGTATAATGGGGAATGGATCCCGGCTGACCAGGATTTACCTTTCAATTTGGATGGATGGATTTCTCGTGGGACTGGCAGTGAGTATGAGGGTCAATTAATTCGAAATGGAATCGTCGTTGAAGCATATGCATGGTTTTCTCCCGAAAATCAAATACAGCGCTAGTGTTTATTCGTTTTTGCTTCTGTTTAGCATGAGCCTCACCGCCTGTGCCGGACCTATCACCCTTGATATCCCCATTGCGAGCATGATTCCCCCAACTCAAACGCAGCCGGTTCTCCCGGATGGGTATGTGGAATATTATTCACAATCTGGCGATACACTCGATGTGATTGCCACACATTTTGGCGTTAGTGCTGACCAAATTATGTTTCCGGAAGCAGTAAAAGATGAGGGATTGCTGGACCCGGGAGAAAAATTATGGATTCCTGCATTAATCACCAAAACCACCCCGTCTCAATTGCTATTTCCGGATAGTGATGTTGTATTTTCAGCTTCTGCAACGGATTTTGATATTGAACAATTTACTGCAGAGCACGAAGGTCATTTAAAGACTTATTCACAGGACCTTGGTTATGGACCTGTACCTGGCACACAGATCATAAAAGAACTTGCCAGGGATTACTCCATTAATCCAAGGATTCTATTAAGTATGCTTGAATTTTTTAGCGGTTGGGTAAGGGGAGAACCCCAGACAAAAGATGAATCATATTACCCGCTGGGATATATAAAATTTAACAGGGTCGGGCTCTACCGCCAAACGAGCTGGGTGATACGCCAGTTAATGGACGGCTATTATGGGTGGCGAGCGGGGACGGTTACCGAGATAAAATTTGCTGATCAATCGACTCTGCGCCTTTCCCCAAGTTTAAATGCTGGAACAGTTGCGGTGATGTACTACCTAGCACAAATGCACAATCCAGATGAATGGCAAACTGCCCTAAAATCACTTGCGGAAATTCACATCCAATTATTTGGTGATCCTTGGAGACGAGCACAAGAGGTGGAGCCACTATTTCCTGCAGGATTGAAGCAGCCGGATTTTCGACTGCCCTTTCCAGATACTCAAACCTGGAATTACACCTGTGGTCCACATGTCGCATGGGGAAAATATGGTAATCAACCGCTGGCTGCTCTGGATTTTGCCCCACCGTTGGATCGAGCGGGATGTGGAAATTCGGTTCACTGGGCTACCGCCATAGCCCCTGGTTTAGTGATTCGCGCTGACAAAGGTGCCGTTGTGGTAGATATGGATGGTGATGGAGACGAGCATACCGGGTGGGTGATTTTATATATGCACATTGCCAATTCTGACAGGATTGAGGTGAGTAAGAGAGTCAATGTTGGGGATAGAATCGGGCATCCCTCGTGTGAAGGAGGAAGTTCAACCGGGATACATGTGCATGTTGCGCGCAAATATAATGGTGAGTGGGTGCTGGCTGATGGGGGACTACCCTTTGTGCTGAGTGGATTTCGCGCTGAGAACGGGGAAGGGTTTTGTGGGGGCAGGCTAGTGCGCGATGGCCGTGTGGTTGAGGCGTATCCCTGGGGTTCGTATAAGACAAAGATTTGCCAGCCTGAATTGGATGTCTGTGCCACACCAACACCTACCACCACTCCCACTCAAAGACCGACCAAAACTGCCACTCCCACACGCACTCCAAACGCCACACAAATTGTTACCCTTACAGCAGAGCCCTAATGAAGAATCCAAAATGGCTGAAGGTGGAATTTCACTGCCACACGCGCGCTTCTCGCGACAGCGTAAATGATTTGCCTGACTTATTAGAAGCAGCCCGCAAGCGGGGGATTGATCGCTTGGCGATCACTGACCACAATACCATTCGCGGTGCCCTTAAAGCCAGGGAAATGGATCCTGAATTAGTCATTGTTGGGGAAGAAATATTAACCCAACAGGGTGAATTACTTGCGTACTTTTTGGAAAGTGAAATACCCAGTGGGTTAAGCGCCATACAGGCAATAGAAAACTTGAAAGAGCAGGGGGCGTTTATCAGCGTGCCACATCCCATGGATCGCCATCGTCATGGATGGGAGATTACTGAGTTGCAGAAAATAGTGCCGTACATTGATGCGATTGAAGTGTTCAATGCCCGTTGTTTTTTTGCTAAAGAGAATGATTTAGCATTTCAGTTTGCCCGCTGCCACAATCTGCCCATGCTGGCAGGTTCGGATGCACATACACGCTTTGAATTAGGGCATGGGATTACTAAACTGCCATACTTTGAAAACGCACATCATTTACATCAGGTAGCCCATCAAGCGATATTGGAAACACGACTATTTCCATTATGGAAACATGCCGTAGCAAATGGGATACTGTTTTTTAATTATTTCTTTTTTTGGAAATGGACAGCTTGTAACCTATTATGATGTATAAGATGAATTCTTCAAAATGATTTATTAAATAATATTGACGGATAAAAATTTAATCATAATTTTGGTAAAATATAGTTTGGGGGGCGGTGGCGGAATCGGCAGACGCAACGGACTTAAAATCCGTCGGTAGTGATACCTTGAGGGTTCAAGTCCCTCCCGCCCCATTTGTTTTTAATCTACATAAGGGAATTCCCATGAGACCAGGAATACAATTCATCGATGAGAATGTGGTTCAGCAAATCATTCAGGAGGGATTTGCACTATTACAAAATCCTGGGGTGCGGATACATAACCTGGAAGCTCAAAAATTATTGGCTGATGCGGGAGCCCAAGTTGATTTTAATCATCAAGTTGCCTTTATACCTGAATCACTTGTAAATCAGGCATTGACCTCATGCCCCAAGGAATTTACTCTTTTTGATTTGGATGGCAAAAGTGCAGTTCACTATGGAGGTGACGCTGTTCATTTTGACCCTGGTTCAGCGGCGATCACGATTTTGGATGCAAGGACAGGGGAACAACGGCAACCAGTAACCAGGGATTTTGTCGATTTTGTTAAGTTGGTAGAAACACTGCCGCAATTAGATGCTCAAAGCACGGCTTTGATTTGTGCAGATGTACCTGAGGAAATCGGCGATTTATATCGCCTGTACCTGGCTTTGAATTACATGCGAAAACCCATTATTACCGGCGCGTTCCGCAAGGATACTTGGTGGATTATGCTTGAGATGCTAAGGTTGGTATCAGGTGGGCAGGAAATGCTGCGCCAGAAACCTATTGCGGTCTTTGATGTTTGTCCTTCACCACCACTCTTATGGAGCGATTTAACCTGCCAGAACTTAATTGATTGTGCTCGAAATTACATTCCATCTGAACTGGTTTCCATGCCGCTCGCGGGAGCCACGGCTCCGGTGACGCTGGCAGGTGCGGTTGTTCAGCATACAGCCGAATGCCTGAGTGGGGTCACCATCTGCCAACTGGCTCAGCCGGGCGCACCAGTGGTGTGGGGCGGATCACCCTCATCCTTCGACATGCGGGAAGGAACTACACCCATGGGGGCAGTGGAAACCTGGATGATTGATTGTGCCTATTCTCAGATTGGTAAGGCGCTGGGTTTACCTACACATGCCTATCTTGGTATGAGTGATGCGAAGATGGTAGATGCGCAGTGCGGGCTGGAATCGATGGGGGGTGCGATGCTGGCAGCACTGGCCGGAATCAACATGGTTTCGGGAGCGGGCATGCTGGATTTTGAATCCTGCCAGAGCATGGAGAAATTAATGATTGATGCGGAAATCATTGGAATGGTTAAACGGTTGATTCGTGGTGTGGAGATTCATGAGCAGCCCATTGCCCTGGACTTAATCCGTCAATTGGGGCATCGAGCTGAGTATCTTTCACAATCTCATACGCTGCAATGGTTTAAGCAAGAGCAGTATATTCCGTCAGCCATCATCGACCGAGGTAATTGGGATGCCTGGCATCAAAAAGGAAGGTTATCAGCATTTGACCGGGCGCACTCACAGGTGGAAGAACAACTGGGAAAATACCAGCCTTCACCTATCACTCGGGAGGAAAAAAATGAATTGCGCAACATCATCAGCAAGGCTGCAGCAAAATTTGGTATGGCAAAGTTGCCTGAGTTACCTGAAAATTAATTCCAGGAATCATAAGTAATGAACAAAGATCTTATTCATAAAATCAACCTCTCTCTGGTAGAAGGGCAGTTGGATGTAATTGAAGAGTTGGTACAAGCAGCTTTGGATTCAAACCTTGAACCCATGGCAATCATTCAGCAGGGGTTAATGACAGGCATGCAGGTGGTAGGGGAGCGCTTCCAGGAAGGGGAGTACTTTCTGCCGCATGTCATGATTGCGGCTGAAGCGATGAAAAAAGCCATGAAGATTCTAGAACCGTTATTGCTGACAACAGATCAAACCATCCATTCGGGAACGGTGGTGATTGGCACAGTGCAAGGGGATATTCATGAGATTGGTAAGAATCTAGTGGCGACCATGCTGAGTGCTAATGGGTTTAAGGTGGTCGATTTAGGGGTGGATGTGGCTGTGGATACTTTTATTCAAAAAGCTCAAGAAGTGAGAGCAGATGTGATCGGCCTTTCTGCCCTGCTTACAACTACCATGACTGTCCAACGAGATTGTGTCGAAGCACTCATTCAGAAAGGTTTGCGGCAAAAAATCAGGGTAGTGGTTGGCGGTGCACCGGTCAATGAGGAGTGGGCACACTTGATTGGAGCAGATGGTTATGCAGAGGATGCCATGGCGGCTGTAAAGCTGACCAAATCATTAGTAAGAACCAAATCCATATCTTAAATAATACCTGTTGCATTAAAATACCATATCTGCTATAGTGTATTGAAATTAGTAACAGTTTCTGTTGGGTCCCGTCAGTGGTAAGTTAAGGAGGAGTGCAAAATTCACTGACGGGATTGTTTTAATCGCGATGATATAATCGCCCACATGTATCCCCTGGTTGTAATCGATATAGAAACTACCGGCCTTGACCCACAGGAGGATGCAATTATTGAGATTGGGGCGATACGTTTCAAAAAGGGTGAAGCGAAACAGGAATGGCAATCTCTCATTAACCCAGGAAGATTGATTCCTCCGGAAATTTCCCAATTAACTGGCATCACCAATGAGATGGTGCGAAATGCCCCTTCCATCCAATCCGTTATGCCGGAGTTAAAAAAATTCGCTGATGATTTGCCAGTGGTGGGGCAGAATGTACAGTTCGATCTACATTTTTTACGCCAGCAAGGTGCGTTACAGGATAATCCGGTCATTGATACCCGCGAATTAGCTGGAGCTCTGTTACCCGGGGCAGGGCGTTATGGTTTGAGTGCACTGGGAAGTCAAATGGGTTTTGTGCAACAGAATGCACATCGTGCGCTAGATGATGCTCGACTCACTTTATTAGTATTCAATGAATTGTATGAAAAAGCAAAAAAGCTTCCACTGGATTTGGTTGCTGAAATCGTTGAGCAGTCGCGTGGTTTGGAATGGGGAGGGCGATATTTTTTTACTGAGATATTGCATGAATTATCCAAAGAAGGGATAAAACCGCGCCATTTAGAACAGAAAAATTTTGGAGTTCTTTTTTCTGATAGCGGTGACCACTTCTTACCTGCTTTAAAACCAAATACAACCATCCAACTGTTGGACGAAGAAAAAGTCACCGAAATACTTAAAGAAGGCGGTGCTTTTGACCACTATTTTCACAAAATGAAAAATCAATTCTCATTTGAGCATCGTCCCCAGCAAATAGATATGCTGAGGGCGGTTACTCGTGCTTTAAATAAAAGTCAGCATTTAATGATCGAGGCAGGGACCGGAATTGGAAAATCCTTTGCCTATCTGGTGCCGGCAGCGTTATGGGCAACCACGAATCAACATCGCGTGGTTATCTCGACCAATACAATTAATTTGCAGGACCAGCTAATGCATAAAGATATCCCTGATTTGAAGAATGCGCTAGGTTTTGATTTGCGCGCGGCGGTATTAAAAGGGCGCACTAATTACCTGTGCCCTCGTCGGCTGGAGGCATTACGTCATCGTGGGCCACAGAGCAGCGATGAGATGCGCGTGCTGGCAAAAGTGCTTGTTTGGCTGCACGAAGGTGGTAAGGGTGACCGTAGCGAACTAACGCTAAGCGGACCTATTGAACAGGAAATTTGGGTTCGACTTTCTGCGGAGGATGAAAGCTGTAACGCAGAACTGTGTCAGAGTCGCATGGGAGGGTTATGCCCGTATTTTTATGCGCGCCAGATCGCTCAGAGTGCGCATCTGATTGTGGTCAATCATGCATTGCTGCTAGCTGATGTAATTACCAACAGCAAGGTGCTGCCTGAGTATCACTACCTAATTGTGGATGAAGCCCACCACATGGAATCTGCAACTACAGGAGCTTTGAGTTATCGCATCACCAGCATAGAGATTGAATTTTTACTTAAAGAATTAGGAGGGGTTACTGGTGGTGTACTGGGAAAATTGATGAAGGTTCTGAGTCATCGGGTGAAACCGGCTGCGATGGCTTCAGTTTCAACGGCTATTCATCGTGCCACAGATCTTGTATTTCAGCTGGATAATTCATTCCGGTTATTCTTTCGCGAATTGAATGAATTTCTCAATTTGGAAAGGGAAGGCCGGGAAGTTAGTGACTATGGTCAACAGCTGCGAATCACAGCAAGCGTACAAAATCAACCTGGATGGACAGCAGTGGAAATCGCCTGGGATCAGATAAATGGTCATTTGGATATTTTGATTAAACTGCTTAACCAATTTGGACATGAAGCGGCTGATGTGGAACATGGGGATGATGATGAGCTGCGGGATATGATTGGTGACCTTAATAATCTCGTTCACCGCATGGAAGAAATGCAAACCCGGATTACAGCAATAGTTTCTCAAATTGACTCTGATACCGTAAACTGGATTGAAATTGAGCCGCGAAATAAGCATTTATCCCTCAATATGGCTCCCCTGCACATTGGACCGATGATGGAAAAATATCTCTGGCATGAGAAAGATTGTATTGTTCTCACTTCAGCAACATTGACTGCCGATGGGGTTTTTGATTACCTGCGCGGAAGGTTGAGTGCAGATGAAGCAGATGAGCTGGTTCTAGGGTCGCCATTTGATTATGAACGTTCAACTCTGTTGTATATACCAAATGACATGCCTGAACCCATTGAATATGCACAATACCAAAAATGGGTGGAACGTACACTGTTGCAGGTAGCAAAGGCAACTGGTGGTCGAATGCTGGCATTGTTTACCTCTTATAAGCAGCTGCGCATCACTTCTGACATCATCAGTCCACGGTTGGCTGAAGTGGGCATTCAGGTGTATGAACAAGGTGAAGGTGCATCATCCAGTGCTCTGCTGGAGACATTCCGAACCACTGACCATGCTGTGCTGCTAGGCACCAAAGCATTCTGGGAAGGTGTAGATGTGCCGGGTGAGAAGTTGTCGGTTTTGATTATCGTTAAATTGCCTTTTGATGTTCCCTCAGACCCCATTGTTGCTGCTCGCGCTGAAACCTTTGAGGACCCTTTTAATGAGTACAACGTACCTGAAGCCATTCTCCGATTTCGTCAGGGTTTTGGTCGTTTAATTCGTACACAATCTGACCGCGGTGTGGTAGCAATTTTGGATAGGCGTATCCTGACCAAGCGTTATGGGCCTCAGTTTCTACACTCACTTCCACAGTGTACTCAGCGTATTGGTCCTGTGGAAGAATTACCTGCTGCAGCGAAACAATGGCTGGGGTTATGATTCAATAATTCCCAATTTTCACAGCATCTATTGATATTTCAGGTTTTCTTGATTTCAATAATTGGTCATGTTCAGGATAAGCCAATCACGCGACCGGTCAGGGGATCAATATCAACGTCCATATATGCCGGACGGGTTGGTAAACCCGGCATGAGAGAAATTTCACCGACAATCGGGTAGAGAAAACCTGCTCCTATAGATGCATTGATATCACGAATCGGGATTCGGAAACCCTTAGGTACACCTTTCATTGCAGGGTCGTGGCTTAAACTAAGGTGGGTTTTAGCCATACAAATTGGTAGATTGTCGTATCCCAAACGGGTATATTCTTTAATTCGTTCTTCTGCCAGTGGAGAATACTCTACACCATCTGCGCCATAAATTTCGGTGGATATCGTTTCGATTTTCTTTTTTATAGGCCAATCCAACGGGTAGAGGTATTTAAAGTGGGATTCTTTTTGAGCAGCTTTTATTACCGCTTCTGCTAACTGAATTGCACCAGCCCCACCCAATTCATAATTTCGGCAAACAACAGCATCCATTGCATGACCTTCCTCAATGGAGACCTTGCGGATTAACTCTAACTCCGCTTGACTATCACTGGAGAAGTGGTTAATAGCTACTACAACCGGTATCTCGAACTTGTGGGCAATTTTAATATGATGAAGGAGGTTAGGGAGTCCAGCTCGAAGTAGATCAAGATTTTCGCTTGAATAAATGCTATCAAGTGGTTTGCCAGCAATTACTGCAGGGCCACCGCCGTGCATCTTGAGAGCACGAACTGATGCGACAATGACCACTGCATTGGGTATTAAACCTGATATATGACATTTGATATTGAAAAACTTCTCCATCCCCATGTCAGAACCAAAACCTGATTCAGTTACTACATAATCCGCTAGCTTAAGACCGATTTTATCCGCAAGAATGGAACTGTTGCCATGAGCAATATTGGCGAAGGGACCGGCATGGACAAGTACGGGAGTCCCTTCTAAGGTTTGCATTAGGGTGGGTTTGATCGCATCGCGCATCAACACGGTAAGTGCACCTGCAATGCCTAAATCCTCTGCTGTAACAGGTCTACCTTGAGAGTTCAATCCGATTACCATTCTGCCCAATCGCTGACGCATATCGACCAAACTGGTTGTGAGGGCGAGTATGGCCATGATTTCGCTTGCCACTGTGATGTAAAAACCAGTTCTTCTTTCTTTACCTTTTTCTGTTGGAGATTGACCGATAGTAATTTCGCGAAGGAAACGGTCATTTGTATCTGTGCAACGTCTACAGGTTATAGTGTTTGGATCGATATCCAAGCGAACCAGAAGGTGACGTTCCTCAGATGAAAGCAGGTTTAAATCAGTTTTCTGTATACCCAGTTTTTCAAGGCGAACCCTGGCACTGGTAGTCAGTTCCCGTTTGCCATTTTTACCAATTGGATAAATCCGGTCAAACAATACATCATCGTTCAATTGACTTTCGTGAAAGATGCGTGCATCTATCGCTGCAGCCAACAGGTTGTTTGCTGCAGTTATCGCATGAATATCACCAGTCAGATGCAGATTGAATTCTTCCATAGGAATTACTTGACTGTATCCGCCACCCGCTGCTCCACCCTTGATGCCAAAAGTCGGTCCTTGGCTAGGCTGGCGAATGCAGGTAACTACACGTTTGCCTAAATGAGCGCCTAATGCCTGACTTAAACCAACAGTTGTTGTCGTCTTTCCCTCGCCAAGTGGTGTTGGTGTAATGGCAGTTACATCGATATATTTTCCATCTGGAACATTTTTTAATCTGTTCAGAACGTCAAGCTTTACTTTAGCCTTATACTCACCATATAGTTCAATTTCTTCAGGTAATAGACCTAACTCCTCGGCGAGTTTTATGATGGGTTTCAGATCAGCTGATTGGGCAATTTCCAGGTTATTTGGGACCGGTGATTGTGGTGAGTTTGATGAAGAATTGTTGGTAGGATGCAATTTATCTTTCATTCGTATTTACTTAAAGTGATAGAAAAAATCCTATCATAATTTTCTCATAGGCTGATATTTATTTAAGGATTCGTGCCAATCGTTGTTCTGAAAGGTTCGAAACGTTTTCCAACTCGCAACTGTAACAGACTATATCCGATCGCAGATAATGTGCAAAGGAAACCACCAATGTACCAGATCCATGCAGGATTATAGTTATCAATAATAATCCCTGCCAAGAGGGGACCAAGAGCATAGCTCAATCCCCAATTAATGCCAAATGCTGCCATATATCTTCCTCGCATCTGTTCGGGAGCTAAATTAGCTATGATCGATTGACCTACTGGGGCAATGATCATTTCGCCTATTGTAATGATTACCATGGCAAATAGAAATAAACTGTATGTGGCAACAAATCCATACATTCCAAATCCTAGAGCGTAAAACAAGGTACCAACTGTCATTAAGGATAATGGACGATGAGATTTTATTTTTTGAGTGATGAAAACTTGAAATAGTACAACCATGCCAGCATTTAAGCTGAGAATAAACCCATAGCCTTGAGCTGGAATGCCATGGATATCACGTAGAAAAACTGATAGCGTGGTATTCATTTGGACATAAACGACCGATGAAATCATGGCTAGGGTAAGTAGCACCATGAACAGCTTATCTTGGAAGACCTGCCCATACCCCCCAATGGATTGCATCATTGTTTTTTCTACCTGACCAGTTGGAATCACAGGTTTAGTTTCGGGTAAAGCAAAAAATACAATTACTGCGGTAATTATGCTGATAATACAGTCTAAGATGAAGAGAAGTAAGAATGAAATGCTGGCTAAAAAACCACCAATTGCTGGGCCAATGGTCACTGAGAGATTGAAAGCGACTCGAAAAATACCAAATCCATCCACACGCTGATGTTGTGGAAGGATATCTGCAAGCATAGCCTGCACAGCTGGACTGCCAAGATTAGTGACTAAACCAATCAATGCAGATAATACATAAAAAAGTTCAAATTGATTGATTAATCCCATTATGAGGGCACTGGTAGCACTAATAATTAACCCAATAATCAACATGCTTTTGCGACCCAACTTATCGGTTAATGCACCCCCCAGCATGTTTCCGAAAAATGAGAAAGTGGAGTGAATGGCAAAAATGGTCCCCACTTCTATCATACCAACATGAAATTTTTGAGTGATATATAGTGCCAGGAAAGGGAAAAGGAGAGAACCGCCCAAATGATCTATAAACATAGCTAGGATTAAAATCCAGAAATGACGTGGATAAGTTTGATAGGTTCTTTTCAGTTTGGAAAACATTTGAAATCTTTAATTTGGGGGTTAAGGAGTAAGTATTTTATTTGGTTTATTTAATCGTCAATTAAAAAATACTGAATGTATTATACGACCAGTACTATCATTAATCAGCATGACTTGGTGCGATTGGATAAAATAGGAAAATATGAGAACATGTCTAGAAAAGTTGGCTAGAAAAGTTTAATTTAATATAAGATATTATATTTGTTTTATACCACCCTTGATATAATCTCATCACATGGTCAATAATGGTTTAACTCCATCTTTCTCAAAAATATTCTTAACATCAGTGGTATTAGTTTTTATTGGTGGTGGAGGAATTGCAAGTTTGATTACATTTACCCAGCCTACCCTTGGTCCTCGGTGGCTTTTTTTCTTTTTCATCACTATCCTTGTCAGTGGATTAGCTTTACCATTCATTTATCTACTGCAAAGACGGATAGCAAAAAACAAAGTATCAGGTAGCGTATTGATTCGGGAAGCGCTTTGGGTGGCTATCTTTGTTGACCTGATCACCTGGCTTCAACTTGGGCGAGTGTTGAACGGGTTGGTTTTTATTTTTCTCTTTGGTGGATTTGTTGTTATTGAAATCTTGTTGCGCATGAGTGAAACAGCCGTATTTAAACCCAGCGATGATGAAGATGTATGAAATCGATCGTATCCCATCCGTGGATAAAATCCTACAATTAAAACCAGCCAAAGAATTAGAGAATGAAATTGGTCATAGGCTTTTAGTTGATGTACTGCGCTTGGTTTTAGAGGATATTCGCTCGCAATCGAAAACTCAAACTTCACTGCCTGATCAGACCGAGATTATAGAACGAGCAAAAAGACGATTGGAGGAATTATTCACCAATGGTTTGATTCCGGTGATTAATGCAACTGGTGTTATCTTACATACCAACCTTGGTCGGGCTCCGCTTTGTCAATCTGCTATCCTTGCCATGCAGCAGGTATCACAAAGTTACTCAAATCTTGAATTTAATTTAACAGAAGGCAAACGCGGTAATCGGTCTACTCATGTTGAAAAATTACTGACAAAAATAACCAAGGCGGAAAGCGCCCTTGTGGTAAATAATAATGCTGCTGCAGTATTACTGATATTATCAGCGCTCGCCAAACGTAGACGCGTAATTATCTCCCGTACACAATTAATTGAAATAGGGGGCGGTTTTCGTATCCCGGAGGTAATGCAACAATCGGGAGCCAAATTAGTTGAGATAGGAACCACAAATCGTGTGCATTTGACTGATTATGAATCCGCCTTACAAGAACCGGCGGCGATGATTTTGACTGCGCATCATTCAAATTTCAAGATCATTGGATTTAGTAGTGAACCATCATTAATTGAAACAACTCAGCTAGCTCATCAATACGGAATACTATTGATCCATGATCTGGGATCAGGTGCGCTATTAGATACTGCGCAATATGGTTTAGGGCATGAACCTACAGTACAGGAATCATTACTTGCAGGAGCAGATTTGGTATGTTTTTCAGGAGATAAATTATTAGGAGGACCACAGGCAGGTATTATTGTGGGTAGGGGTGATTTGATTGAGCAGATAAAGAAACACCCATTATCACGTTCATTACGAGCCGATAAATTGTGCTTAGCTGGGTTAAGTGCCACATTATGGCATTATTTAAAGGGTGATGCTATTAATGAAATTCCGGTTTGGCAAATGATCAGTATGTCGATTGACAGTATTCGGACGAGAGCAAACAAATGGTTGAAAGAATTGGGCGTGGGTGAAATTCTTCAAGGGAATTCTATGGTTGGGGGAGGTAGTTTGCCTGGGGAGAGCCTACCTACCTATTTGCTTAGTCTTGATGTTCATAATTCTGCACAATTTTTAAAAAAATTACGCCAAAAATCAATCCCTATTATTGCGCGGATTGAATCTGACCGAATTGTATTTGACCCTCGTACTGTGCTATCTTCGCAAGACCAGATTTTTATTTCGGAAATAAAGTCCTTATTAGATTCGCAATTTAAAAAGAGATAACGAAAAAAGATTCATGTTGATAAATGACTAATTGATTCTTACAAATTGTAATATTGTATAACTTTGAGTGAAGAGATTTTTTACAGGAGAACAATAATTGAAAAAGGATATTGTAGATTTAATGCAAGCTCAAGAAATTGATATATTGTGGGTACGTGGAAGGTCGGATCATAATCCCAACATGGTCTATTTTACAGGCCATAGAAATATGACAAGTGCAAATTTGTTTATGAAGAGGGATGCTGACCCTGTATTGATCTGTGAACCTATGGAAAGGGAAGAGGCGGAAAAAACTGGTTTAACAATAATCAATAAAGCAAATTATCCACTGACTAATTTCCTAAAGCAATCAAATGGTAACCTCTCAAGAGCCATGGCGTTGCAATATCGAGCAATCATGCAAGATATGGGAATAGAGGGTGGAAAATTGGCAATTTGTGGCACAGTGGAATTTGGTAGTACGTTCGCACTGATTGATGAATTACAGAATATTATGCCAGATTTAGAAATAACAGGAGCGATTCAAGACGATCCCCTTTTGCTAGCTAGAATGACCAAAGACCAAGATGAGTTAACGCATATTGAAAAAATGGGTCGAATTACCACAGAAATAGTGGGTAGGGTAGCAGATTTTCTCAGTCAACGAGAGACTGATAATGAAATCCTACTTCAAGCAAATGGTGAACCCCTAACAGTAAGTGAGATCAAGCGCCTTATTCGTTTATGGGCTGTGGAAAGAGGTGCTGAAATCCCTGAAGAAACAATTTTTGCTTTAGGCAGAGATGCTGGAATCCCACATAGCGCCGGGCAACCGAATGATTTAATCCGCATGGGTGTGCCAATTGTGTTTGATATTTTTCCTTGTGAGACTGGTGGTGGTTATTTTTATGATTTTACACGCACCTGGTGTATTGGATATGCACCTGATGAGGTAGTTAAAGCTTATGAAGATGTGTATTCAGTTTATAAAACCATCATCATGGAGTTGAAGTGTAATATTCCCTTTGCTGAATTTCAATCACGAACATGCCAATTATTTGCTCAAAAAGGGCATATTACTATCGCTGAAGAACCAGAATTAGAAGAAGGTTACGTCCATTCCATAGGACATGGGCTAGGTTTGGATGTTCATGAAAAACCAGCCTCAGGCATAGGTTCTGGTATTCACGATGTACTTAAACCCGGGGTGGTAATTACAATTGAACCAGGTTTATATTATCCGAGCCGCAATTTTGGTATAAGGATTGAAGATACTTATTATGCGGATGAGACGGGTCGTTTCAAAAAAATGGCAGACTATCCTTATGAGCTGGTCATCCCGATGAAGAAATCATGAATTCTGTTCAAAAAAGATCTGACATAAAGAATATTCGCATTCTTGGAATTGAGACCTCCTGTGATGAGACAGCTGCTGCAGTGGTGCAAGATGGTCAAAAAGTGCTTTCGAGTGTGGTCGCGTCTCAGGTGGATTTGCATGCTCAATATGGGGGTATCTTCCCTGAAGTCGCTTCACGCGAGCATATTCGAGTGATTTACGCGATTGTTGATCAAGCTCTTCAACAGGCACATTTAGATTTGAAAGAATTGGATGCAATCGCTGTAACACGCGGACCTGGTCTAGCTGGTTCTTTAGTGGTGGGATTGAGCATAGCGAAATCTTTAGCCTTAAGCACTAAGCTACCTTTAATAGGAATTAATCATTTAGAAGGCCATCTTTACTCTGCCTGGGTAAAAACTGACGAGATTGATAATTTTGAAGAACCGCTTTTTCCACTTGTTGGTTTGATAGTGTCCGGTGGACACACGTCTCTGGTATTAATGCGAGGTCATTTAGAGTATCAAAAACTTGGTGGCACTGTTGATGATGCAGCGGGGGAGGCATTTGATAAAGTAGCCAGATTGCTTAATCTCCCTTATCCCGGTGGGCCTTCCATTCAAAAAGCCGCTGAAAAAGGTAACCCGAAGGCATTCAACCTACCACGTGCCCGCATGGAGGATAGCTGGAATTTTTCATTTAGCGGTTTAAAAACAGCGGTGCTGCGAATTGTGCGTGAGCTAGAAATGGAGGGTGAAACCATACCAGTGGATAACCTGGCAGCCAGTTTTCAAGAAGCAGTGGTGGATGTGCTGGTTACAAAAACCTTTCAAGCAGCAGAATTTCATCGGGCAAAAGATATTATCATAGCCGGAGGAGTATCTGCAAATAGGGCACTTCGTAAGGCTTTTACAGAGCAGAAACGCTTCAGGGTATATATCCCACCTTTTTCATTATGTACGGATAATGCAGTGATGATTGCTGCTGCTGGTTATTATCGCTTTAGGGCTGAATTTCAGGATGAATTAGATGTGGATGTATTACCCAACTGGCAGCTAGGATAAATAAATAAATGGAGAATGCAGGTAAAGTAAAAGAGAAGAGACTCACAAGCGGGTCACATGCTATCTGTTTATTTCCTCAAAACTCCTCAGAGAAAAGTTCTTCACTTACACTTCATTCAATTTGTCCATCCTGTGGGCAAGGAAGAATGGAGTATAACGGTCTATTAAATCTGGAATGCCCGTTTTGTCATTTTGAAATTGGAGGGGGATATACTTGATGACTTATCAACCTGCTCCTGGTGGGAGCGACAATGGAGGATATCTATGAAGGCGAAGATTGTATGGAAGGGTAAGATGAGCTTTACAGGTGAAGCCGACAGCGGGTTCACAATCCCGCTGGGAACGACACCAGATGTTGGTGGCGAGAATGATGGTTTTCGTCCCATGGAATTAATAGCTTTGGGATTAGGGGGCTGCACAGCCATGGATGTAATTTCAATCCTTCAGAAAAAACAACAGGAAGTAACTGCATTTGAGGTTCGCGTTCAGGCTGAGCGGGCGACTGAACATCCTCGTGTGTTTACAAAGATTGATCTTGAATATATCGTAACGGGTAAGTCCTTGGAGCGCGAGGCTATTGAACGTGCGGTACAACTTTCAACCGAGAAATATTGTCCGGCACACGCGATGCTCAAAAAAATTCTACCGATTCACACAAAAATCACAATTCATCAAGAATAAATAAAAATGAAAAAAGTAAGTGGATTCAAGTTTTCGTTTGAAGTGTTGATATTCACTGCTGTGTTGCTAAGCCATCTGCTGGTTGCACTTGCTCCAGAGAATAAATTGCTAAACTGGTATTTAACGGATGATGCTTTTTATTATTTTAAAACGGCTCAAAATATATCAGAAGGGAAAGGGATTACCTTTGATGGTATCAGCACTACCAATGGGTTTCACCCTTTGTGGATGTTAATTTGTGTGCCTGTTTTTGCTCTTGCTCGTTTTGACCTTTTTTATCCTTTACGTGTTTTGGTAATCATACAAGCGCTGCTGACAGCATGTTCCGGAATTCTGATCTACCACCTGTTGGCAAGAAATCTATCTCAACCAACAGGGATGGTCTCAGCACTAATTTGGATTTTTTATCAGCCGATTCACAGTTTGACAACAATGCTGGGGATGGAATCCGGGATAAACGCTTTCTCAATCATTCTTCTTATTTATTTAACCAATTTATGGATTCGACCTAAAGATTCGATTAACTTAAGAAGAATGGTGTCCTTGGGATTAATAGCAACCATCGCTTTATTTAGTCGTTTAGATAATATCTTTATCGTGCTTTTGCTGGGCCTCTGGTTGGTTTTTCGAGATAATTCTCTGCGCTGGTTCATCTTATTGGATATGGCATTTGTATTAATGATTTGTGTCATTAGTTATTTTCTGCGGGTCCAAACTGCGCATAATATTTTCCCCTCTTTTTTAATCATATTTATGAGTTTATCTGTTCTGTTCAAAATATTAAGTGCATATTTACTGGGTATTTATCAACTACCACAAAATCAGAAGATGGTTCGATATTTAAGTCTTAATATTTTTGCTGTCAGCATTGGCAGTGCCTTAAGCATAGGGTGTATTTTTCTTTTACATGATGTGTTCAAATTATTTAATGGCTTTCCACGCTCTGTACTCTTAATCGATTGGGGATTTTCCATCGTCCTTATTCCTGTTGTCCATTTCGTTACCAACCTTTTTAGAAAAAATATGCATGAGGATGTATCCTTCTCACGAAATTGGCGTGGATGGCTATCTCGTGCTATGGCATATTTTGCACCACTAGGTGCAGCATTGGGTGGTTATATGCTGCTGAACCTTAATTATTCTGGAACTGCAATGCCAATTAGTGGGCAAATCAAACGATGGTGGGGTACATTACCTAATACGGTTTACGGAACGCCAATCCGTTCATTATCAGAATTCTTTTACAGCTGGTTTTCAGCAACCAGCAAGGATGGACCCTGGTCACTAATTCTGGGTCCGATGAATCGTTTGGGCATGGGAATAAGCCGTTTGATTTCATCGGATATAACCATACAACAGACTTCAATGAAAATATTTACTTTGATCAGTTTGTTAGTAATAGCTTTATGGTTGGTAATGTTGTTCCGACGCGAATGGCGCTGGTTGGTTTCCAAGCTTGATGATATGGGGCTATGGCCGTTTTTTGTGGCTACGATCCTGCATGTCATTTCTTATAAAGCAACCGGTTACTTACATGCCAAATTCTGGTATTGGGTGAGCGAAATGGTATTTATTGTAATTTTTAGTGGGTTAATAATAGAACGATTATTTAAGATCGTCAGCAATTGGAAAAATGGTCAGAAGATAATCCGTTGGTTTGTCCCAATTATTGGGATTCTTATTTTTACGATTTTTAGTTTCAACATTTGGCGACAATATAATGCGATAGAATCCACAAATGAATTGCACAATTATTTGAGTGAAACCCAAGTTATACAAGAAAATACTGATGTTGGTTCTGTGATAGGCATGACGGGTGGGGGTGTAACCGCATATTTTATACAGGACCGAACCATAGTTAATCTGGATGGCTTAATTAATGGCATTGATTACTATCATCAGTTACGCAAGGGGAATGCTGATGAATATTTCAAAAAGATTCATCTAAAATATGTGTTTGGTGCAGAAAGTATGTTGCTGGATAGTGACCCATATCGTTGGGTATTGGAAGGCAGGTTGAACCCCATAAATAGATTCGGGGATTCAACGCTGTATCAATTTCAATTACCAGAACAATTGGATTAGTTAATAACGGAACATTCATTTAATATCTGTTTTAAAAGCAATAATCCACGGCGAGAAAATTAAATGAGAATAGTTAATTCAGAATACTCTTACGAATTAGATTTACTAAAGGGGACCTTTTCTTTTCATCCCAAAGAGAGACTATTCCCAAATATTGAAAATGCGAGTTTAGGTATCGAATATGTTTATAGTAATAAGCTTTTCTCTCAGCAAATTACGAATTGGTCTCAGCAGTTAAACCCATCAAACCCAACTAGTCTTGGTCAAGAGGATAAACTTGAAAGAGCGAGCTTCGTTGGCATGACAGAAGATAACCGATTGAAATGCCACCTTACGGTTGAAAACATAAAGAAATCTCCATTGTTATGCTGGAAATTAGAGGTGCAGAATCAGTCTGATGTAGCCCTTCATATTCGAAGGATTGAGATGCTTAGTATTGATGAAGCAAGCGAAAATGATGCAAGAATCGATTTGAAAGGAGGTTTATCACAGGCTTCATTCTTCTCGCATGGATGGCAGTCCTGGTCGCATACCGCGGCGTATAAGGCTACTGAGACTCCCCGTCGTTCTATACTTGGACCATTTCAATTACCTCAAATAGTAAACAGCGGTACTCCTTACACCCGCAAACGAGGGCATCATAGCAGCGATTTCTTTGCTATTCTGGCTGATTGCAAAAATAGGACTGGGTTGTTAATTGGATTTCTTTCACAAAAGATGCATTTCGGCAGTGTAGAAATGAGGTTTGCTGAAAAACCCATCTTGTACCTGTGGGCGAATGGGGATGATGCTCGTTTAAACCCCGGATGCGTGATCAGCACTGATTGGGCAGTATTAACTCCTATTGCCATTGACGAACCTGAGCCTATGGCAGTCTACCTGGATGCTGTGGCACGTGAACATCAGGTGAAGGGATTTGGAAGTCTGCCTATCGGCTGGTGCTCCTGGTATCAGTATTATTCTAAAGTGACTGAAGAACAACTTAAATCTAATTTTCAGGCCATGATTGGTTTAAGGGAAAAGTTGCCGCTGGAGCTTTTTCAAATTGATGATGGTTATCAGAGCCAAGTGGGAGATTGGTTAACTTTCAAGTCAACATTTCCAGAGGGTGTAAAAGGCTTTGTGAGTCAATGTAAAAAAAATGGGGTGATACCTGGAATCTGGTTAGCACCCTTCATTATGCATCGCGGTTCAAACCTTTATAAGCAACACCCTGAATGGATTTTAAGGTCTCCAAAAGGGAACCCAGTGAATGCGGGTTTTGGCTGGAACTCCTTCACGACGGCACTTGATCTCTGCCACCCTGATGCTCTCGATTATGCTGCTCAGGTGGTAGATGTTGCAGCACATGAATGGGGTTTTCCATATTTGAAATTGGATTTTCTCTATGCCGCTGCTGTAAGAGGTAAATATAAGGATGAAACAAAAACCAGAGCCCAGGTATTGCGCCTTGGATTAGAAAGGATAAGAAAGGCTGCGGGAGAAGGGACATTCCTGTTGGGCTGCGGTGTTCCCATCGGTTCCGCCATTGGAATTTTTGAATCTGTGCGCATCGGTGCGGATGTGCTTGATAGCTGGAGACCGAAATGGTTTGGGGTAAGTGCAGTATTCCGCAATGAACCCAACATGCCGGCAGCACGCAACTCCATCCAGAACATTCTTACTCGTTCCTCCTTCCATCGCTACTGGTGGATCAACGACCCGGATTGCCTATTGGTGAGACCCAACATGGATCTAAGCCTGGCAGAGGTTCAATCGCTGGCAACCGCAATCGCGATGACTGGTGGTTCACTACTGCTTTCAGATGACCTATCCTCATTACCTGAAGAGCGCATTCGGTTAGCCGCTTGTCTGTTGCCGCCATTGGATCGACGACCATATGTCTTAGATTGGATGGATGCAACAACACCCAGTCGTTTGAGGCTTGATTTACAAAATTCTACAGGCGAATGGCATTTATTGGCTCAATTTAACTGGCTAGATGAACCGGTTGGAGTGACCTTACGCCCTTCAGATTTTCGCTTGCCCGATGATGCGTACTGGTCTCGCTCTTTCTGGAATGATAAGTTGTGTTACCAACTCAGGGGTGAACCGCTTATTCATCAAATGATTCCTGCGCACTCGGTAGTTTTGATATCTGTCAGACAAGATTCGAACAGATCCCCCAGATATTTGGGAAGTAATATTCATATCTCTCAAGGTTTAGAGATCAAACGCTGGCAGCCCTCATTAAGATTGGTGAACGGTTCTTTTGCGCTTGGGCGTACAACCACTGGCGAGTTTGCTTTGGCTCTTCCTGAGTATGTCTCTTCTTTCAGCGAGGTTGATGGGTGCACTTGGGTTGGACAGGACCATCATTTTCCTGCTGTGCACCACTTTAAAGTAAAAATTGACGGGAAGAAGGATTTTTATATTCGCTGGTAATAAAAACACTTCCAGCTTTCCCGGAAGTGTTTTTATTAGATAAAAATTGAAGGTTATTTTTTCGGTGGAATGGATTTTACCTCTTGTGTCTTCGTTGCAGCTCGTCTTTTACGTATAAAGCGAACAATCAAATATATAGGAAGAGCGATAATCAACAAGATGGGGGCGACAAAAATAATAAACCAGATCAGCAGATTTATGAGAGATTTCAAGCCATTCACCAGTGCCTGCAAGGCTTTCTGTGCCTCCAATCCGGGCTGCCAACCACCGATGGTTATCGGTTCAAATGCTTCCTTTGCCTGAATATTCACACTCAGGGCAGAAAGGCGCGCAGCTTCATCGTAATAATTTAATTGGCCTTGCAACACTTCAATTTGTTCGCGGATGTTGGTCAATTCCCGGAACACTGACATCACATCCTCGGTTTCGGTGGCTTTGCCCATAATTTCCACCAACTGTGCCTCAGCGGCTTTAAGATTGTTTAGACGAGAAGTGGTATCAGTATATTCACTGGTTACATCCTGACCGGATATATCCTCGTTAAGAATATCTGTTTTGGCATCCGGGACCAGGGCTTTAACCTGTTCCATAGCGTCGTTCAATTTTTCTGCAGGCACTCGCACAGTAATATTGGCAATGGGCACTTCCTTATTTTCATATGTAGTAGTTTTATACAAGTTACTAGAAACCACCCATCCACCCATTCCTTCTGCCATGCTAGCAATGGTCTGCATTGCTTCTGCCGGATTTATAACCACTATTGAGAGGCTTGCGTTCTTAATAACAATTCGTTCTATTGGGTTTGAACTTAATCCAATATCCTTACTCACATATTCTCCACCTGCAACTACTCTCTCTTCCATGGCTGGTGCTGCTTCCATCATCACTTCAGGACTTTGCGTAGCCTTTGCTCCAGAGAACATTCCACAGGCACTCAAACCAAGGGCGCTTAATATCATCAGACTACTAATTATTTTTAATTTCATTAGACTCCTCCTTATTAGAGATATTATATATATAAGACGTACTTAATTACAAATTAGTTCCTACTACCAACCGTCTGAAAGGCGCATTGCATGCCGCCAGGGTAAGCCACTTTCTTTAATTCGTTCCTGAACAGAAACGATATCATATTCTACCCGTCGCAATTCCCAGGTGCTTTGTTCGGGATCAAACAGAGCAAAGGCGGCACGGCGGTCGTGGTCACGCGGTTGACCAACCGAACCTGGGTTAAGGATAGCTCTGCCACTAATATTAATTTTTAAGAAATCGCGCATCGGAAATACTGAGTTTTTCTCAGGATTTTCATGCCAATATGCAGGCACATGGGTATGACCTACAAAACATAGACGTGTGTCAAAGTATGGGAAGCTTTGTAATGCTGTCAGTGTGTCGGTGAGATATTCCCAAACGGGATTACGAGGACTGCCGTGTACTAAGGTTACATCACCGAGTACCAATTTCTCAGGTAAACCTTGCAAATAATTCAGGCTAGTTGAATTCAGGTTACGTTTGGTCCAGGTGATGGCAAGGCTGGCTTCATGATTAAAGGTCTGCTGGTCAACCTCACCCAAAGTTGCAGCGTCGTGGTTGCCTTTAATACACTGAAGTTTGGGCAATTCTCGCACCAGGGCAATACATTCATTTGGATCCGGTCCGTAACCCACCAAATCGCCCAGACACCACACCTCATCCATCCGCCCGACGGTATCCAAGACAGTTTTTAATGCGGTTAGATTGGAATGTATATCCGAAAGGATTAGTATTCGTGACATATTTATAAAAGTTTAACCACTTAACCAACCAATGAGAATTTCTATGACCTTATCGGCTATATCACTTTTAGGCAGCAAAGGAAGTTCCTTGTGCTTCCCATTTGCAAACAGCAATATCACCTGGTTGGTGTCGGTACCAAAACCTGCGTGAGGGGAGGTAATGTCATTGGCAACAATCAAATCAAGGTGCTTTTCTTCCATTTTTTTACGTGCGTTTTTAATCAGGTTTTCACTTTCAGCAGCAAAGCCAATCACACGCAAATTTGGATTTAGCTTGGGCTTTAGCTTGGCAACTTCCATGAGGATATCTGATGTGGGATCCAATTCAATGCTTGACAATTGTGTTCCTTTTTTGATTTTCTCAACAGATTTCTTGCGAGGACGGAAATCTGCTACTGCGGCAGCCATGAGCAGTGCAGTCGCATCTTTTATTTGGTCAAGCACTGCTGATTTCATTTCCTCGGCAGTCTGTATTGAAATTAACTGCGCGCCAGTGGGGAGCGTGAGTGCGGTTGGAGCGCTAATCAACACTACTTGCGCACCAGCATCCAGCGCTGCCTGTGCCAGAGCGAAGCCCTGTTTGCCAGAGGAGCGATTGCTAAGTACCCGCACCGGGTCGATGGGTTCTTGCGTGCCTCCAGCAGTTACAATCACTTTTTTGCCCTTCAGTGGTCCATGTTGGGCAAATCTCCAACGTATCTGATGGATGATTTCTACCGGCTCGGTCATGCGCCCCAAGCCTTCCAAACCAGAAGCCAAATGCCCAACCTCGGGTCCGATAACTATCACCCCCCGTTCCTGCAAGATTTTAATATTTGCCTGGGTAGCAGCATGGCTGTACATACCGGCATCCATAGCAGGGGCAATAAAAATGGGGCAGGTGACTGCCAGAGCGGTGATGCTGACCAGATTATCCGCAATGCCATGAGCCAGCTTGGCGATAGTGTTGGCGCTGGCGGGAGCAATCAATAAAAGGTCTGTGGTGTGACCTAAATGCACATGCACCACGTGCCCTTCGCCACCCCACAAGTCGGCATCGGTGAAACATTTATGCCCGGTGACAGATTGAAAGGTTAGTGGCGAAACGAATTTTTCGGCTGATTGGGTGAGGAGGACATCCACTACTGCGCCTGCCTGATGCAGACGGGATGCTAGTTCTGCTGCCTTATATGCAGCGATGGAACCGGTGACTGCAAGGAGGATATTCTTTTGATTGATTGGATTAGGCATGGCTTATTGGTTCAACTCCCAGATGATGCGCAGCCCATCTAGCGTGAGCCAGGGTGCGATGAACTCTATAGATTTTGTGTGTGGCGCGATGACATTTACCAGACCCCCCGTGGCAATAATTTTGGTATCTGACCCAAGTTCAGCCTTGAAGCGCTGCAACATGCCCTCAACCATAGCTACAGTGCCATTGACCAGCCCGGATTGAATCGCATGAACCGTGTTGCGCCCAATGATGTTGGGAGGTGCCTGCAATTCCACCGGGAGTAATTTAGCGGTACGCATCACCAAGGCATCCATAGCAATGCCCAAACCAGCAGTAATCGCCCCGCCCAGATAAACTCCCTCACGAGTCAGTGCATTGAAAGTGATAGCCGTGCCAAAGTCCAGCACACAGGCAGGTCCGCCATAGAGGTGCCAGGCAGCAACCGCATCAGCGATGCGGTCAGCACCTACTGACTTTGGGTCGTCGTAACCAATGGTGATGTCCAATTTGAGATCACTGGTCACCTGCAGAGGAGTACGCTGCAGATAAGCCTGACAGGCTTGTATCATACGCTCACTCAGAGGAGGAACTACTGAAGAGAAGCAAATGCCTTCGATGTCTTCCAGCTGGCAGCCGCCATGTTGGAGCATATTAAGCATCTGGATACCATATTCATCCGGCATGCGTTGCTGGTCGGTTGCTAGGCGCCAGTGCAGGACGAGTTCCTTGGCGCGGTAGAGACCGAGAGTGAGATTAGTGTTACCCAGGTCAATAACGAGGAGCATAAGGATTAATGTATTTTTGATTGTATTCTATCTTATTTTAATAAAAGATACGTGATATGGTAATTTTTTTGTATGTCTTGAAACAAACCGAAATGAAAAAGCTTTTATGGAGGTACCTGCAACTTAATGCAATATTTTAAAAAGTTGGATTTGGGATTTGTTGCTTAGTAATAAATAACATTTTTTTATCCATGGAGTTCTTTATACACTCAATGTGTTCAATGAGGGATGTGCCAGATTTTGCTGAGAGGGTAGGTTAGTGAGGTCGTGTGTTTCGTTCACGATGAGATATTTAGAAAATGCGAAAATTGAGATTATCACTTTATTTCTAAAACTTAGATTAAATACCTCTGCATAGCCATTTTAGTGTAATCAATTGGAGTTAAATTTTTTATGTGAAATCCATCTAGGATGATTCCACGCGATTTCTTGAAAGAACGATATAGATTGTTCCAATATTTTTAAAAGGATATTAACCTGTCATGCGTTATTTAATAATGCTATTAATTAATTCATTACTGATTGCAAGTCTATTGGTCGGTTGTTCGCCCAAATCGGTTATGGATCAAAAACGGGAAGAGGCTGAAAAACTGCTAAAGAACGAAGTTGCAATCTTTCAGACTGAAAACAAAGAATTTCCAATCGTCATGGCTCATAAGGTGGTTATGATGAAAGGATATTGGAATTTTACGGGATTCCATTCCGTCGTGTATTTCTAAGTGGTGTCTCTATTCCAACGAAAAAACCTGAAAGTGATTATCAGGTTGTTGATGACTGGTGGGTTGGATATAAACAGGTGGGGCTATTTAATGAGCGTGTATTTCACCCCCTAGCTAAGGCAAGCATAAGTGATCTCAAGTCCTATAGATGGCCAGATGTTAATGACCGAAGGCGAACGGAGGGATTGAAAGATGAGGTTGAGAGACTTTGGAATGAAACAGACTACTCTATTGTTGCAGGGCATGTTTCAGCGGGAATCTTTCAAGACTGCTGGAACCTGCGAGGAATGGAAAGATTCTTTGTGGACATGGTTGCGGATGTGAAATTTGCCAAGGAATTACTAGGAAGGGTAACCGAAGTTCATCTAGGGTTATGGGATTCATTTCTTTCAATTGTTGGAAAATTTATTGACATCGCGGAGACGGCTGATGATCTGGGCGGTCAGAAAGGTTTGTTGATTTCTCCTAAAACTTACGAAAAAATGATATTGCCTCATCACTTAAGGTTAAATGAGTTCATTCACTCCAAGACGAAGGCGAAAATTCTATTTCATTCCTGTGGTTCAATCCTGCCACTGATTCCGATATTAGCAGATATTGGGGTAGATATTTTGAACCCAATTCAACCTGTAAAGCTGATGGACCCTGAATTATTGGTCGGGTTGAATACCCACCTTATCTTTCATGGGGGATTGGATGTCCAAGATTTATTATTAAATAAAACGCCTACTGACGTGAAACTATATGTAAGGCATTATTATCAGGTTTTTGGTATCCATCGCTTTATTATGGCACCTGCCAACACCATCCAACCCATGACACCACCTGAAAATGTTATTGCGGCTTTTCAATCGGTGAGGTAATGAACTAATTGTTGGTTTCTTTATAGTAGTTGATCAGTGATTTTTATTTTGAACCTTCTTTTTCCAATAATATTCCCGCAATCAACTCAAAACCAGCGATCAGGACATCGGTGATATTGCTCAGGTAAAAACCCAATAAGCGATTGGTCTCCTTTGCATCAGCTCCAATTCCGAGTATGCGCCCGGACACCGCCAAGGATTTCAGTCTTTCGAGTGATTTCATGTGTTTTTCATATTTCATATAGTTAATCCTCTTTAGAAAAATCTACTGGACAAGAAAATTTTTCAATATTGATTATATAATTCTTGGGAAAAGGATGATTTATCATGAAACACTTGATAATAAAGTATCTGCTTATTGTTATGCTGAGCTTTCTATTAATAGGTTGTGAAATCCGTATTGAACTAACATCGGAGCCCACTGAACAACCTGTCATCGTGCAGTCTACTGATACAATAGCAGTACCCAGCGATACGCCAGCAGGTCCAAACGTACCGGCAGGGTGGAACACGTACCATAATGAGAATTATGGGTTTGCGATTTCATTCCCCAACACTTACCGGGCACTGGATGATGCAGAAAACTTATACGGCTGGAAGAACGGGGTGGTGTTACTATATAACGGGGGACAAGCCTATGATATTGCCATCCAAGCGTGGAATAGCCAGCAGGAATATGAGAATGAACTTGGAGCCCAGTTAGCGCGAGTCACAGTATACCCTATTGGAAATCGGTTTATCACTATTTTTAATGTGACTGATGAGCCGGACAATGCCACGGTGATTGCAACTTTTCGGTCAATTAATTGAAAATCTTGTCACTCAAGGATGAGTGACCTACATTAAAAAATAACCACTCCTCACCCAGCCTCCCCTCATGAGAGGGGAGGAGTGTTATTAAGATTGTTACTCAAAAATGAGTGATTTCCTGATTCATAGTAGATTGCTTCACAAAGAACGTTCGCAGTAACCTATGGGGCAATGCAGTTACTACGAGGATGATACAGAAGTAGAAGGATTTAGTAGTGTAATTTACCGAAGAGAGCAAAATGGTCGCAACCACGGCCGCCATCCAGACGCTTGGTGCCAGGGGTGACTCCAAGGGTATCTAGGTCACCGGTGGCGAAGTTACTCCAGACCATATCGATAGTACGACTGAGGAAGGGGAAGATGCTGGTAAGATAAGGTTTGCCATCGGGAGCTAGGCGATTATGGCATTGGAGAGGTCGATCACGCCAACCCCGACCGATAATGAAACGAAAGATGCGCTCGCTAGGATCATCTTGGCGCCAGGGGTCGAGGTTGAAGTCACCGGCAATGAGCAAATTGGGATGACCCAGCAGTGGTTTTTGAAGATTTGCAGGATTACCGATGAGCATGTTCATCAGGGTTTGCACACGACAACGCACATTCATGCTATGCAAGTGAAAAGCAGCCAGTTCAAATTCATAACCGTTTTTCAGGCGTATGCTTGCCCATAGGTTGCCAAAGCCCTCATCACAGAGATTGCCCTGGGTTTCAGATTGAGGCCATTTTTGATATTTGCCAAGCTGGCAACCCAGAATGCGCCCCACGTTAGTCTTGAGGGCGATGCCCTCGAACTGGAAACGCTTATCCGCCACAATGGAATAGTCAGCACCGAGGATGCGACGCATCTGAGACTGCTCGGGAACGTGGCCACGATATTCCAAATGCCCAATAGATTCCTGGTAAACGACGATATCGGGATCAAGGTGACGGATATGGCGGG